>Ga0213825_1000102_pt1 | contig 71024 bp, 64 predicted proteins | sample MC6MC0900MG_FD_179896 | JGI IMG/M metagenome (GOLD analysis project Ga0213825, IMG submission 179896) | Enriched soil aggregate microbial communities from Iowa State University, Ames, United States - MC6-MC0900-MG | ecosystem: Environmental > Terrestrial > Soil > Unclassified | place: USA: Iowa...
CGCTGGCCTGCTGCGGGTCGGCCATGATGGCTTCACAGGCGTGGGCCACGCCCGGCGAATAGGCCAACGACAGGTCGCGCTGGGTCAGCATCGGCTTGGTCGCCGTGACCTTGATCTTGCCCGGCGGCGACATGCGGTGATAGTCGAGGGCGGCCTGTTTGAAATCTTCGTTGGACATCGCTTTCTGCAGATGAATGGGCGAGAGGAACAGGGGATCATACCCCCGTTGGCGTGGCCGGACCTGTCGCTACGCTGTCGCGATCGTGCTGCGACTGCACAAAACAGGCCCTTCGCTGGCGTATGTGAGGCCAGCCTGCCGGGCCCTGATGACAGACGACACCATCAGGATACTGCACGGAAAAAGCCGGGCCCCGGGGCCCCGTCGGGAGCACCGGGGCCCGGCCAAACACCTCAGCGAGCCGGGGCGGTCAGCGGCGACGGCAGGTCATCGGTGGCCAGCGGCGGCAGCTCGGCTTCGCGGCCATCCAGCGCCAGCGCCAGGCGGTCACGGTCCAGCGCGCCTTCCCAGCGCGACACCACCACGGTGGCCACCGCATTGCCGATGAAGTTGGTCAGCGAGCGGCATTCGCTCATGAAGCGGTCCACGCCCAGGATCAGCGCCATGCCGGCCACCGGCACTTCCGGCACCACCGCCAGGGTGGCGGCCAGGGTGATGAAGCCCGCACCGGTCACGCCGGCGGCGCCTTTGGAGCTCAGCATCGCCACCAGCAGCAGCGCGATCTGGTGCCCCAGGGTCAGTTCGGTGTTGGTGGCCTGGGCGATGAACAGCGCAGCCAGGGTCATGTAGATGTTGGTGCCGTCCAGGTTGAACGAATAGCCGGTCGGCACGACCAGGCCCACCACCGACTTGCTGCAGCCGGCCTTTTCCATCTTTTCCATCAGCGACGGCAGCGCCGATTCCGAGGACGAGGTGCCCAGCACCAGCAGCAGCTCGGCCTTCAGGTAGCGGGCCAGCTTGAACACCGAGAACCCGCACAGGCGGCAGACCACGCCCAGGATCACCGCCACGAACAGGAACGCGGTGAGGTAGAACGAGCCCACCAGCCAGGCCAGGTTGATCAGCGAGCCCACCCCGTACTTGCCGATGGTGAAGGCGATGGCACCGAAGGCGCCGATCGGCGCGGCCTTCATCAGGATGTGCACCAGGCGGAACACCGGGGCGGTCAGCGCCTCCAGGAAGGTCAGCACCGGACGACCGCGCTCACCCACCAGGGCCAGCGAAATACCGAACAGCACCGCCACGAACAGCACCTGCAGGATGTTGCCATCCACGAACGCGCTCACCAGCGTCGCCGGGATGATGTCCAGGACGAAGCCGGTGAGGGTCAGCTCATGGGACTTCTCCACGTAGCTGTGCACCGCGGTCTGGTCCAGGTCGGCCGGGTTGATGTTCATGCCGGCGCCGGGCTGCACCACGTGCGCCACCACCATGCCCACGATCAGCGCGAGGGTGGAGAAGAACAGGAAGTAGGCCATCGACTTGGCGAAGACCCGGCCGACTGTGCGCAGGTGGGTCATGCCGGCGATGCCGGTGACGATGGTCAGGAAGATCACCGGGGCGATGATCATCTTCACCAGCTTGATGAAGCCATCGCCCAGAGGCTTGAGCGATTCGGCGAAGGCCGGCTCGTAATGGCCGAGGATGGCACCCAGGACGATGGCCACCACCACCTGGAAATACAGCTGGCGGTAGAACGGCAGCGGCTTGGCCGCAAGGGGGGCAGCGGTGGGAACGTGCATGGGAAGCTCCGGCAGTGTCACGGGGATGCCGGCCGCGGGCGGCGGCATCGGGCGTGGCCTTTTTACGCCCGCTGCATCCAGACGCAGATAACCTATTGGTACTAGCCCCCCTGTTCAGCCAACTGCAGTGCCTACACTGCACGGGCACCGCGCCCCCACGGCGGCGGGTGGCCGTGTCGTTCCGGGCCTTGTCGCCCAACAGTTTTCCCGTTCGCGGCCGTTGTTGTTCTGCCCCACTTTTCGAAGCCAGACCCTATTCCATGCGCCTGACCCCCCTGTTCATCGCTCTTACCGCCCTGTCCGCCCCCCTGGCCGCTTCGGCCGCCGACTGGGAAAACTGGCCGACCAAGGTCTCCTTCAGCGACGGCACTGAACTGGCCGCCACTGCCAACATCGCCTACGACCTCAACGACTTCTCGGGCGCCGACGCGTTCGAAGATGACGATGCGGTACGCCGCAAGGAGTTCGGCGCGACCCTGAAGAAGAAGGGCGTGTACGACGCGATGGTGTACTACGACTTCCAGGCCGACACCTGGCTGGACGTGTTCTTCCGCTTCGAGAGCAAGGCGCTGTTCGGCAAGGACGTGGGCCGCTTCCGCTTCGGTTACATGAAGACCCCGGTCGGCCTGGATTCCAACACCTCCTCGCGCGCCGGCAGCTTCGTGGAAACCGCCCTGCCCGTGCAGGCCTTCTACGCAGGCCGCCGCACCGGTGCCGAGTGGGTGCTGGAGCGCCCGGCCTACCTGATGCAGGTTGGCGCCTACGGTGGCAAGGACCTGCAGGGCGACAACCCCGGCACCACCCAGGCCGTGCGCGGCGTGTGGACCCCGGTGAAGGCGCCGGGCGACGTGATCCACCTGGGCCTGGCCTATTCGCAGGAAAACCCGCGCGGCTACCGCGATGGCCGTGACGTGCATTTCGACGCCAGCGCCCGCCTGCGCGCGCGCCCGGAAGCCGGCCTCACCGACATCCGTCTGGTGGATTCGGGCGCCCTGGTCACCGCCGACCAGATCCGCCGCACCGGCCTGGAAGGCATCTACATCAAGGGCCCGTTCTCGGTGCAGGCCGAAGCGCTGCGCACCACCGTCACCCGCGATGGCAAGCCGGATTACACCGGTGATGGCCAGTACGTGATGGGCAGCTGGATCGTCACTGGTGAATCGCGCCCGTACAGCGCTGGCGCCGTGGCCAACGTGAAGCCGGCCCACAACTACGGCGCGGTGGAACTGCTGGCCCGTTACAGCCGCATCGACCTGGACGACGCCGATGTGTTCGGTGGCCGCCAGCACGACTGGACCGTGGGCGCGAACTGGTACCTGACCAGCCACTTCAAGTTCCAGGCGAACTATGTGTGGGCTGATGCCAGCCGTCGTGGCGTGCGGACCAAGCCGGAAATCTTCGAGCTTCGGGCGCAGGTGCATTTCTGATCGAGCTGGGCGGGTGCACGCAACGTGCACCCGCCGACGCACCGTAAACTGGTGCCATGTACCGCGCCGCCCGCTACCGCCCCCTGCTGCTGACTCTGCTGGTGATGATCGGCGGTACGTTGCTGGCTGCGCTGGTGGCGGGACGCTATGCGCAGCAGCGCGCTCTGGCCGCTGAGAGTACGCAGGTACGCCGCCAGCTGGATCTCTACGCACAGACCCTGCAGCAGCGCATCGACCGCTTCGGTACCCTGCCACAGGTGCTGGCGCTGGACCCGGACCTGCAGCAGGCCCTGCGCCAGCCACTGGATGCCGCCGAGCGGCAGCGGCTGAACCTCAAGCTGCAGCAGGCCAACAATGTCACCCGCGCCTCCACCCTGACCCTGATCGACCGGCATGGCGTCGCCGTGGCCGCCAGCAACTGGGACCAGCCCACCACCAACGTGGGTGAGGACTACAGCTACCGCCCCTATTTCCAGCAGGCCATGGCCAGCGGCAGCGGCCGCTTCTACGGCATCGGCATGACCACCGCCGTGCCCGGCTACTTCCTCTCGCAGGCGATCCGCGACGACACCGGCAGCGTGCTGGGCGTCATCGCGATCAAGATCGAGCTGCGTGCGCTCGAACAGGAATGGCTGCAGAGCACCGACATCGTACTGGCCAGCGATTCCCACGACGTGGTGTTCCTGGCCAACGGCGATGCGTGGCGCTACCGCCTGCTGCGCCCGCTGGCACCGGCCGAACGCGCCGAGATGATGGCCACCCGGCAGTACGCCGACCGCTCGTTGAAGCCGCTGGAAGCACGCACCCTGACGCTGCTGGAAGACGGCGGGCGCATGGTGCGGGTGATGCAGCCGTCGCTGCCCAGCCCCGTGCTGTGGCAGACCTACGTGCTGAACGACCCGCACTGGAAGCTGCACCTGCTGCACGATGCCGGCGCTAGTGGCGCCGTGGGTCGCAGCACCGCGCTGGCCGCCGGTGGCATCTGGCTGGCGCTGTGCTTCCTGGGCCTGTTCGTACAGCAGCGTCGGCGATTGGCCGCGCACCGCCAACGCAGCCGACGCGAGCTGGAAACGGTGCTGCAGCAACACGCGCAGGAGCTGCGTACCGCCCAGGACGGCATCCTGCAGGCCGCCCAGCAGGCCGACAGCGGGCTCAGCCGCAGCCTGGCGCACCTGCCGCAGGGCGTGGTGGTGATCGACAACGAACAGCGCGTGGTCGCCTGGAATGCGCGCTACCTGGAACTGTTCCGGTTCCCACCCGACCTGATCCGGGTGGGCCGCCCCATTGAAGAAGCGTTCCGCTTCAACGCGCGTCGCGGGTTGCTCGGGCCCGGCCCCATCGATGAAGCCATCGAGCGCCGCCTGAACCACCTGCGCAGCGGCCGCCCGCACATGCGCGAGAGCGAGAAGGACGACGGCACCGTACTGGAGATTCGTGGCAATCCCCTGCCCGATGGCGGCTTCGTCACCAGCTATGCCGACATCACCGCCTACAAGAACACCGCACGCGAACTTCGCTCGCTGGCCGACGCGTTGGAACACCGCGTGGCCGAGCGCACCCGCGACCTGGACGAAGCGCGGCGCGAAGCCGAGCGCGCCAACCGCTACAAGACCCGCTTCGTGGCCTCGGCCGTGCATGACCTGCTGCAGCCATTGAACGCTGCTCGCATGTTCGTTTCCGTGCTGCGCGGCAAGTTGAGTGGCGATGCCCGCGAGCTGAGCGAGCATGTGGATGCGGCGCTGGCGGCGCAGGATGCCATCCTCAACAGCCTGCTGGATATTTCCCGGCTGGAATCGGGCGCGCTGCAGACCCACGTGCACGCCTTCGCACTGTCGCCGCTGCTGGAAACGCTGGCACGCGAGTTCGGCCTGGCCGCGCAGAACCGTGGATTGCAGCTGGACTGGGTGGACACCCGTGCCGTGGTGGTCAGCGACGAAGCGCTGCTGCGCCGCATCCTGCAGAATTTCCTGTCCAACGCGCTGCGCTACACCCCGCGCGGGCGTGTGTTGATCGGTTGCCGGCGGGTCGGCGACCAGCTGCGCATCGAAGTGCACGACCAGGGTCCCGGCATTCCGGAAAGTCTGCAGGGCGAGATCTTCGAGGAGTTCCGCCGTCTGGATGACGGCGTGGACCAGGAACGCGGCGCCGGCCTGGGTCTGGCGATCGTGGAGCGTATCGGCCGCCTGCTCGGCCACCGCATCAGCCTGCGCTCCACGTTGGGGCGCGGCAGCGTGTTCGCCGTGACGGTGGCATTGGGCGACGCGGCGGCGATACCTGCCCCTGCTCCCGCACCGGCAGTACCCGCCGACGCTGGCGATGACAGCCCCCTGCGCCAATGCCGCGTCTGGAGCATCGACGACGACCCCCGTGTGTGCGCGGCCACCCGGGCGCTGCTGGAACGCTGGGGCTGCGTCGTGGATCTGGCCGACGGTCCGCAGGCAGCGCTGGAAATTGCCTCCACGTTCAACGTGCCGCAGCTGTTGCTGCTGGACGTACGCATGGGCCAATGGCACGGCCCGGCCCTGTACGAACAGCTGTGCGAGCTCTGGCAGGCGCGCCCACCGGTGATCCTGGTCACCGCAGAGCGCGACGACGCGCTCAAGCAACATGCCGCGGAAAACGGCTGGGGCTTCCTGTCCAAACCAGTACGTCCGCCGGCCCTGCGGGCGCTGATGACGCAGCTGCTGGTGCGGCACAGGGCTTAGTCCGGCGCGCAATTCACCACCCGAAATGCTGTTCTTCGTTGATGGTCATGCCATTACCGAACGTTCGGGTTTGGTCGGCGGTCGATTGGTATGCGACCCTACCTGGGCGGCATCCGCCGGCGGGTGTTGCTTCGGTAGGGTAATGGGGAACTCTATAGACCTGCGCCTTCCAGATCGGCACCTCGGATGGATATTCCTCAGAACGGCGACAAGCCTGGTGAGACTCTGCACTATCCGATACCGCCCTCTCCCTCGAAAGAGCACGGCATATGAATCCGATTGTTGAAAAGCTGGAGTCTCGCCTCGCGGATGGCACTGGCGTATACGTCCATGACCCCATAGATCCTGTCGTCTACTTTTCTGAGCTGGCGGAAGACATCAAACGTAACGCATGCGAGCCATTTCAGCTGTCCGCAACGGCCGTAGCGCCAGGCTTTCCTCATATTTCTGACGGGGTGAGGATCAGCGGATTCTGCGTAGCAAAGTCGGATGGATATTGGCTTGTGTACCGCCCTGAAGACGACACGTTCTATGCATTCTGGGGCTCGGACAAAGAGAATCTTGGCGCTCCAGGGATCTTTGGACCGCCCCTATACTGCTGGTCCGCGTAAAGGGGCACGCTGATGCCCAGGCATGAGCCAGTGCGAAACCCGCCGGCCAGGAATACTGCTTCGGTAGGGTCGGACCCCGGTCGACTGCACGCAACGTTGCCACGTGCGACGAACGCATGACCCCTGAACGAAAAATGCGCTTCTTCGCTGACGGTCATGCCATTACCGAACGTTACAACGGCGTCAGCGGTCGATCGGGATGCGACCCTACCAGATGCCTCCCGCGGCATCGCACCGATCCGTGTTACTCCAACACATCTTCAACTGTCGTATCCGCCACCCGCCGCTTCTTCCTCGGCGAATGGTCCTGATACCGATACGGCACAGGCACGGGCGTCTCATCCAACGTCAGGGTGATCTTCCCGCGCCCCACTTCCACCAGCACACGACTACCCACCCGCAGCTCGAATCGTTCCAACCACATGCCACGCAGGATGAGGCAGGGAATACGACCACCGCCGGGCAACCGATGGCCTCCGGGATGCTTGAAGGATCCAATCCGCAACATCTCCGGCACCTGCAGCCCGATGCCCGTCTGCGGTTGTTCGATTGAGGGTGAATCCGGTATTGAACGACGCATTTACCACCTCCGAGGAAGTCTCCCTCGCCGGAATGGCAAGGGAGTCGGGAGATTGAAATCCGCTCGAACACACACGGCGTGACGTATTCCCGCGAAGGTGTTGTATTCCGCCACCCTCCCGACATAGGACGTCCTCAGATTGTGTGTTCGAGGAGATTTCAAGCTCCGAGGCAACACGATGCGCCATACAGAGCGCAAAGTTAAATCGCTTGTTTCGAATGATATTTGAGTATCGATAGAAGCACACTACTCATCGTCGCAAACGACACTTCGTCGACATTGCGGGTTCTGGTAGCCTGCGTTTGCAGCCCTAGGAACACGTTCTCTCCCAGCCTCCACTACTGGTGATGACACTAGATACGTACTGGCCCCGCTCGCGGGGCCAGTCCTTTTCCAGAAACCCGCCGCTGGCGGTTTTTTTGCGTTTGAGTTGGGTGGTTTCGAGACGGGAGGCGACCGATCCGCACAGGCATTTTGCGGACAGAACTCGGACGCTCCCCACGTTGCACGTAGAACCAGCTGACGCGTTAATCGGCTCGGCTGGAACCGGGAGCTGCGCTGGTGCCGTTGATTCGTGTTTGGCTTCTAGCGAAACGCCGCCTTCGGTTCGGATCATGCCGAAATCGCAATGCCGAACAATGTCGGCGGTCGATTGGGATGCGACCCCATCGGCGGTCTACGGGCGGCCGAATTTCAACGGCGCATGCGTTTCGCCAACGCGCGGCTGACACCGCGTTGCCACCCGCGCCTGGTCTGGTTCAGGTCCGCGCCTGCGTCGCCTTCTGGTGCGAGGGCCTTCACCAGCATTGCTGCTTGACTGGCTATGGCATTCAAGCTTCTTGAGAATGGCGATTGCGTTGACTTTTACCGTGTTTTCGGCGAGTCCGAGTTCGTAGGCCATGCTCTACAGGGCAGGTCGCAGATCTAAACGGAACGCAAGGCGCGCACCAGGAATAGCTGCATACACTGCGACTCGATCGCTCCGTGCTAGCGCCCGCCGCCACAGTCCGCAAAAACCCTCTCTGGCGGAGTATTCAGCTGAATAGCAACCACTCGATTGTAGAGCGGCTTGCAGGGACCAAGGTTGTTGTACACAACATGCACCTCGAGGCCACTCTCAAAGGCAAAAAACACGCCTCCGCCACCGTCTCCAACCGCCCGAACTAGATACCAGGACGAATCGAGATCACTGAGACCTCTTTTGCTCACGCCCCTCACGATTCCGGCGTCGACGTCCTTTATGGGAACCGACTCAACTCCAGTGCCCTGCATCCATTTGACGGCGGCCTCTTCAGCAGCAGCATCAAGCAACAGTATTCGATCCGAACCGATTGGAACCCGCTTCGCGCTTGCCAGTCTTCCATTGTTTGATTCCACCCACGGCGGTCTGGCACCACTGGTCGTCGCACATGACGCCAGCAAGGTAGCCAGAAGCACGGACGCGAGCTGCGCCGCTTTTGTGGAAGCTATTTGCATTTCAGGCTCTCCTTAATCGCATCCCTGACACGGGAGTCCGGAACCCCAGGGAATTCGCCCATTATGTTTCCTTCCCATCCTGGCAATGGCATAGTCCTACGGGGCTCGCTAGAAGTCATCTCGTACATGTCATTCCGCCCGCCATACTTGAACTTCATGAGATGGCCGGCTTCATGGGCGGCCACCCAACTGTGGTTGTCTGCGAACCACTTCCCGCGGCTATGACCAGTCACTGTTGATACGCCGACTCCCGGTACAATATCAACACGATTTGCTCCACGAGCCGATGTTTTCGCTACTTTCACTTCGAACCCGCGCGTAGACCACGTCGATTCAATCGCCGCTACCATGCCTTCCACCACGTCAGCGTCAGGGTTTCCTCGAAAATCAATTGGGATCTCAATGGAGACGCCCCCCTTACCATCGCAGGTGCATTTTGCGGCTAGACCGAGCGGGTCAGTCATGTTGATAGGACGAGATGATACATAACCGTATGTTGTGATTCCTCCATTGAGTCCTACAGGATCACTCTGTGAGTACCGCCCTACTGCAGGGTCATAGTCTCGCTGATAGTTGTAAAACATCTCACTGGCCTCGGTGGCCTGCTGACCCGGGAACCGCAGCGCGAGATCAAACGCTACCCCATCGCCATCGGGGTCTAGCGTCGGCGCCTGGTCACCGAACACTTCACTCTTGTTGCTCCACTCCCAGATCGCAACATCCCGAACCGAATCGATCGCCACACGCGGGGTGCCCAGGTGGTCGGGCTGAATGTAGGCAAGCTCTGGCACACCGGACGCCGGGGCGCTGATCAGAGCAACCGGGTAGTTATCGAGCCAGATCGCCTGCTGCACCAGTGAGCCGCTCCCGCTGTAGTTTCCCAGCCACTGGCCCGCCTCGTCGTACAGGGTGACCTGAGCATCGGACGCCGTCGGCGCACGCAGTACCCGCTCACCACGGTGGTTGTACGTATAGGCCATGAGCACGCGGAACTGTTGCGGGGTGAGCTGCGCGAGGCGGGCAGCGAGCAGCGCGTCGGATTCGGAGCGCTCTGAGCCATCGCCGGGAGCCAGAGGCCGCCGTCGAGAACGGTTTCCACGGCTTTGCCGATGGCGTCTGCGGGGGCGGATGTGGGGATGAAGCCGGCGGCGCCGAACTGCTGGGCGCGGCGGATGACGCGCGGATGGCCATAGGGGGTGGTACCAACGTCCACCCACGCGCATTGGGGCTACCAGTCCGAGTCGTCCCGACCGGGAACTTCATCCACTTCAGAGTCCCAGTCAGATTTACCTTCGTCATCAGAGTCACACGTTCTGAGGGCGGCACCTTCGGTTGTGGCACCAGCCCTTTTCAAGTGCTCAATCACGTCCTTCATGTCGTCGATCACCCATGACTCGGCGTCCTCATCCTGCTCGAGCTTCGCAAACAACTTCTCGGCCAATTTCAGCGGAGGAATGCGCTTGTGACCACCAATCGAACTCCAGTCGTAGGTGGGCATCAGATTCACATCGGCACCCAGGTCAATGAGTTCTTTCACCCGGTCTGAACAGAAGCCGACATCCTCCACCGTCCGCATGATAACCAGATGCAGAGGCGTAAACTCAAAGGAGTTTACGCGGCGGCTTACCTGGCAGACGTTGGTGCGCATGGACTCTCCCACCAAGGCAAAGTCATTGACCGTTCGCCCCAGAACGATCTTCTCGTTGTCCTCAATGAGCGGCTTCATTACATCGAAGAGCGTTCGGGTTGGCTGAGGACCCTCAGCGAGAGCTTGATCGCGTACGGTGGCCGCCGGCGCAGCTGAGGAGGCCAGCGGTTCGGGCAGTGCTCTCGCCTGCATCGTTGGAGTAGCCACAGGTGACGCCCCCGAATGCGGAGCGTTCTCCATCGACACTATCTTTCCTGCATCAACGCCGGCCGCAGTTGCCAAACCCACCCTGCCGACAGCAGTTGCCGACGCCGTTGACCGCGGCGCCCCGGCAGCGCTGATGTTGACCGACTGGGCAAGTTGAGATGGAATCATGACGGGCGCCTTCGAACGAGATGGCCGCACGTTTTATTGAATCGAAGAGAATGTTACCTTCAGCTTTCGATCACACCGCGTGCGAACAGGTGTAGCACGGACGTGGCAGGCCGCTTGTGTCATGGCTTCATCCGTCACCATCCCCGACCGCCCTGACCAGGTACCAGGACTAGTCAAGATCACTGAGCCCTCTCTTGATAACGCCATTCTTAATTCTGGCGCAAACGTCCTTTATTGAAATCGACTCAATGGCGGCGCCCTGCATCCACTTGATGGCTGTCGAGAAACAGCCCGACTGCCTGCAGCGGGATAACGCCAACTGCAAGCAAGCCAATCGTTCCGAGCAGGTAATTCGCCGCATGAACTAGGAATTGTGTCATGGCTTTTTCCTACCTGCTTGCGACGATGGTCCGGCGATTACCTACCGAATTGGATGAGAGGAAACGAGGAGTTGCACTGCAGTGCAGACGAAGCCGCGACTGCAAACCGCAATGGATCCCCCCGCGCAAAGGCACCCGTCTGGCGGATTACCTCAGTCGCCATAAGTTATCTTTAGTCGTCTGCGTATATATCAAATGCAAGATTAATATTAAGGTCGGACAGGACGCCCAGGAGCCCGCTCTCCAGCACGAAACCAGGGCTATCCTTCGTGAACCATCCGATAAAGTACTCCAGGTGACCACCGGTTTCGCTCAAATGCAGCAAAAAATCGCGACTTTCAAGCAGTTGATTACTTATGTTGGCGATCGCATCCTCAAATGGGTCGACTGTAGGCCACTGATAACTCCAGAACGTCTGCGCCCTGAAGCCCTCGAGCTCAGTTCCTTTTGGCGTAGTCCTTCTGTCCCCCACGCTATACGACACCCTAGGCACTAATCCAAGCCGCTCAGTGATATCGTCACTGCGAGCCTTGGGGTGCGTAATCCTAAGCGAGATTTTGAAACGCGCTGTACTAGTCACGACAGATAGCCCTCCAACGTTCCTTGATCGCTTCCAGTATCACTCTATCCGGACAATTCACTCGTGTCATGCGGTTGAGTGTAGCGATCTTGCGAGCGCTAACGCATCACTTTGCCACCCAGTACATCGCCAGGTTGGCTTCTCGATCGACGGCGAGACCAGCTGAAAGAACGGAGCCAGCGTGATTCATCTGCGGACAACTGTACAACGATAGGCTTTTGTCACCCCCCCGGACCGCCGCCAGCAACCAGAGTTCGTCTCCACCAAGGTGCGCTTCGCGCGCTTCTCTTCGCATCTGGGAGCCTTACATTTTGGTTTGGAGCGCACTCCGCGACCAGCAGATAGATGCCACCCGGCTCAAAATTGAATGCAACCCAGATTTCTCCAGAATCAATGCTGTGCGCCTCTTCGATACTGGTGGCAGATCTTGGCAATTGTTTGGGCAACCACCCATTGTCCAACATATATGGCTCTGGACCGCTGCTTCGTAATCCATATACCGCCCGTGGGCCAGTTCATTTGTCCCGGCGAGCTGCGAGCAGCCGGTGAGAAGTGCCGACAAAACGGAAGTGGCGCAGGCTTTGATGACGGACGGTTAGAGCGCGGCTTCGGTTCTGGTCATGCCCCACCGTGCCGATGAGCTGCAGCGGCGGTCGATTGGGATGCGACCCTACCGGTTCAGCCGTCCAGGCCTGCCGTTGGGTCGCCTTCGGGCTCGAGTGCTTTTACCAGCACTGCTGCCTGGGTGCGGCTGACGCATTCGAGCTTTTTCAGGATGGCGGTTACGTGGACTTTTACGGTGTTTTCCGCGAGGCCCAGTTCGTAGGCGATCTGCTTGTTGAGCAGGCCGTCGGCCAGGCAGAGCAGTACGCGGAACTGTTGCGGGGTGAGCTGCGCGAGGCGGGCAGCGAGCAGCGCGTCGGATTCGGAGCGCTCTGCGGCCATCGCCGGGAACCAGAGGCCGCCGTCGAGGACGGTTTCCACGGCTTTGCCGATTGCATCCGCCGGGGCCGATTTGGGGATGAAGCCGGCGGCGCCGAACTGCTGGGCGCGGCGAATGACGCGCGGGTGGTCGTTGGAGGAGACGATGACCACCGGGATGTCCGGGTGGGACCCGCGTACGTGGAGAAGTGAGGAGAAGCCTCGGGCGCCCGGCATGGTCAGGTCGAGGAGGACCAGTTCTATTTCCGGGTGCTGGTTGAGGGCGGCCTCCAAAGCCTGCGCGCTGGCGACCTCGATGACCTGGACCGCCGGAAGGGCCTGGCGCAGGGAGTGGACGACGGCGGCGCGGAGTAGCGGGTGGTCGTCGGCTACGAGGATGGTGGTTTCGCTCATGGGGGCATTGTAGGGCGATTCCAGGTTGCGGCTAAGAGCAGCCACGCAGGGCGTGGCTCTACGCGGGGTTTGGGATCGTGCGGACGGTGGGGAAGAGCGGACACGCATGGCGTGTCCCTACGCGGTTGTTCGGCTGGGGGGGTGGACACGCGTGGCGTGTCCCGGCGCGGTTGTTCGGCTGGCGGGGGCGGACACGCGTGGCGTGTCCCGGCGCGGTTGTTTGGCTGGGGGGTGGACACGCGTGGCGTGTCCCGGCGCTGGGTTCGGGTAGCGACACGCCATGCGTGTCCTGCGCGGAAAGGAGCGCGACCGCTGGTTTCCGCGTGGTTCAACGTGGCTGGGTGCTGCCCTTCCAAGCGTCGAGGAACTGGCGGCGCTTGAGGCCGTCGAGGTAGACCAGCAGGCCCGGGCCCAGCAGGATCGGGCGGTAGCTGCGGCCCGGGGCCGGGCCGCGTTGGGTCGGGAGGATGGACATCAGGCGCGCTTCGCGGGACAGCACCTGCTGGCCGCGCGGGGACAGCAGGTAGTCGAGGAAGCGGCGGGCTTCAGCGGCATTGGGCGCTGTGCGCGGGATGACCGCAGTACGCAGCACAACGAGGGTGTAGTCCTCCGGCTCGACGATGCCCAATGGGGCGCCGGCATCAATGCGGGCCTGGGCGTAGGAGCCGAGCACGTTGTATACCAGCGAGAGCTGGCCGCTGCTCACCTTGTCCAGCAGCACGCCGGTGCGCTCTTCCAGCTGTACCTGGTTGTCGCCCAGCGCGCCCAGCAAGGCGCCGGCCATGCTGCCACGCTGGCCGTCCTGGGTGGCAAGCAGATAGCCGACGCTGCTGCGCTCCACGTCGTAGGTGCCTACCTTGCCGGCCAACGGGGCTTCCGGCGCGCGCAGCAGCTCGAGCAGCTGGCGGCGGGTCCTGGGCACGCGAGCGGCCGGCAGGGTGCGGGTGTTGTAGACCATCGCCACCGGTTCGTAGCTGATGCCGAAGGCTTCGTGGCGCCACTGCGCCCACGCGGGCAGCGCGTCGGTCTGCGGCGAGCGGTGCGGCAGGGCGTGGCCGTCGTTGACCAGCTTGGCCTGCAGGTCCATGCCGCTGCTGATCAGCATGTCCGGGCCGGTGGGGCCGTGCCGGTCGCGCAGGTACTGCGCGTACATGTCCTGTGCGATGACGTCTTCGTAGATAATTTCGGTGCCCGGGTGCAGCCGCTGGTAGTCGGCGATGACGGTGCCGAACACTTCGATGTCGGTGGAGCCATGCAGGCGCAGCTGGGCGGTGGCCGGGCCTTTGGCGGGGAAGCGCTGCACGTCGCCCGGCTCGGCCAGCGCGGGGCTGGCGAGGATCAACATCAACAGCATCACGATGCGCATCATGCGCGCAGCCTCGGCAGGCGGATGGTGGCGACCAGCCCGCCCGCGGGGCGGTTGCTCAGGTCGATCTGGCCGCCATGGCTGTCGACCACGCGCTTGACGATGGCCAGGCCCAGCCCTGCCCCGCCCGGTGCGGCATCTTCGCCACGGGCGAAGCGCTCGAACACGCGCTCGGCATCGCCCGGTGGAATGCCGGGGCCGTGGTCGGCGATGGTGACCACGCTCCACGCGCCCTCCTCGGTCAGCGCGACCTGGAGTGGGCCGTTGCCGCCGTACTTGAGCGCGTTGTCGATGAGGTTCTTGATCGCTTCGCGCAGCAGCAGCGCATCGCCCTGCACACGCGAGGAGGCCACGCCCACCGCGAGCTGCACGCGGGGTGCGGGCAAGGCCTGCGGCAATGCTTCGTGCAGCGCCTGGTGCACGATTTCCACCATGTCCACCGGCGCGAAGCGCTGCAGGTTGGAGCGGTGGATCACGCTGGCGTCGCTGAGCAGCTGGTTGAGCAGGCGGCTCATGTGGGTGGCATTGCGGTCGATGGCGACCAGGCTGCGGCGCATGTCTTCCGGATCCTCGTCGTCAAGTGCAAGCTGCGCCTGCGCACGCAGCGCGGCCAGCGGAGTGCGCATCTGGTGGGCGGCCTCGGCCATGAACGCGCGCAGGGTTTCGTTGCTGCTGGACAGGCGCGCCATGAAACGGTTCAGCGCGGCCACCATCTGGTCCATCTCACGCGGCACGCGCGCATCCAACGGGCTCAGGTCGGACGGCTCGCGACGCGACAGTTCACGCTCCACCTTCACCAGCGGACGGAACGCACGGTGCACGCCAAAGGCAACCAGCGCGAGCGACAGCAGGGACAGCACGCCAATGGCCAGCAGCGCACGGTTGACGATGTCCTGCGCTACCGCTTCGCGCGCGCGCCGGGTCTGTCCGACCTGCACGCGTACTTCGGCCTGCGCCGACGGCGAGGACACGCGCCGCGACACCACCACGAAGCGCACGGTTTCGCCACTGTAGGCCGCGTCGAACAGCTGCGGTTCGTCGCTGGCTGGGCGCGGCGGCGGTGGCAGGTCCGGGTAGCCGGTCACGGTGCGCCCGCGTGCGTCGTAGACGCGGTAGAACACGCGGTCATCAGGCGCCATGGCGAGCAGGTCGAGCGAGGCGTACGGCAGGTCCACCTGCCACTGCGCATCCACCAGTGCTACCGAGTCGATGATCGAGAGGGCCGAGGACACCAGCAGGTGGTCGTAGGAGCGGTTGGCGGCGCGCTGCCCGTAGTCGCGTGCGGCGAACAGCAGGGCTACCGCAAACACCGCCAGCAGCAGGCCGAGGTACAGGGTAAGCGTGCGCCGCAGCGAGCTGGGCGCACGAGTGTCACCCCTCGGCATCGGGCGCGCCATCGATGGCTTCGAGCAGGTAGCCGCTGCCGCGCACGGTGACGATGCGCAGCGGGGCGTCGGCCAGTTTGCGGCGCAGGCGGCCGACATAGAGTTCGATGGCATTGGGACCGGCTTCGTCGTCGAAGCCGAACAGGCCATTGCCGATCTCGTCCTTGCCCACCACGTGCCCGAGCCGACCCATCAGGATTTCCAGCAGGCGGTACTCGCGGTTGGGCAGTTCGATCGGCTGGCCATCCAGGCTGACCCGGTGCGAGGCGTTGTCGAACTGGAACCCGCCGATCTGCACCACTTCGCTGGCCTGGCCGCGCGTGCGCCGCAGCAGCACGCGGCAGCGCGCTTCGAATTCGCGGAAATCGAACGGTTTGCCCAGGTAATCGTCGGCGCCGACATCCAGCGCCTGCACGCGGTCTTCGATGCCGTCGCGGGCGGTGAGCATGAGCACCGGGGTGGTGTCGCCACGCTCACGCATGCCAGCCAGCACGCGCAGGCCATCCAGCTTGGGCAGGCCGATGTCCAGCACCACCAGGTCGAAGCTCTGGTAGCGCAGCACGCTGGCGGCGGCCAGGCCGTCGCTCTGCCAGTCCACCGCGTGGCCGCTGCGGCGCATGCGGCGAACGATGGCGTCGGCCAGGTCCGGGTTGTCTTCTACCAGCAGGATGCGCATGGGACGGGAATGGGGAGCGATGCAGGAATCGTAGCGCGAGCGGCGTGTTTCGTGGGTTGCGCTGCGCTGCAGCAGGCGCCGACAGGTGGATGACAGCTTCGCCGCACTAGGCTGCGCCATCGCACCTCCCCCACGGTGCGGGTCGCTCCTGTCACCACCTGCGGTACTGCACGGCCCCGGCCTGCCGATCCGCCCACATGTACCTGGGAGGGTTCATGGTTCTCAATCTCCTGCGCTGGCGCGGGCTGGCCGCCTGCACCCTGCTGTTGCCGGCCCTGCCGCTGTGGGCCGCCGAGGATGTCGACGGCGAACGCCCGGTCACCGCCACCTTCGGCGGGCGCCTGCACCTGGATTTCGCGGACTTCGACAACGACTACCGCGGCACCCCGAACAAGGACGACACCGAGATCCGCCGTGCCTGGCTGGACATGTCCGGCAGGTTCTTCGTGGTGGACTACAAGCTGGAAGCGGACTTCTCTGGCGACCAGGTGGAAGCCAAGGACGTGTACATCAGCCGCGACTTCAGCGGCGGCAAGCTCAGCGTGGGCCAGTTCAAGCAGTTCTTCTCGCTCGATGACCGCACCGGTTCCAACTACGGCAGCTTCCTGGAGCGCGGCAACGCCGGTACCACGCTGGCGCCGCTGTACCGGCTGGGCGCGTCATGGCAGGCCGCCAGGGGCGACATGACCTGGGCCGCAAGCGCCTACAGCCTGGAAAGCATCGATGCGTGGCAGGTGAAGGGCCGTGCGGCCGGTGGCCGCGCCACCTGGGCGCCGGGCGCCACCGCGGGCGATGTGCTGCACCTGGGCCTGTCGCTGGCGCACGAGCGGTACGACAGCCCCGGCGCCAACGGCGTGCCGGCGCTGCGGATCCGCCCGCGCCCGGCCGGACACCTGTCCGACAACAGCCGCCTGACCCTGGTCGATTTCTCGGCTGGCCGCGACACCGACGTGAACAAGTGGTCGCTGGAGTACGCACAGGTGCAGGGCCCGCTATCCTGGCAGGGCGAATTCAGTGGCGCCACCTTTGATGACGGCAGCCAGCGAGGCAAGGTGCTGGCCGGCTACGGAATGCTGAGCTGGTTCGTGACCGGTGAGTCACGCGGCTACGACCGTAAAACCGGCCGCTTTGCGCGCATCAAGGACATCCGGCACAAGGCCGGCGCGTTCGAGCTGGCGCTGCGCTACGACCAGATGCGCGGTGAGCAGCACCTGATCGGCCAGCCCGACCTGCGCGACGGGCTCACCGAAGCCTGGACGCTGGGCGGCAACTGGTACCTGCGCCCGAACCTGCGCTTCATGCTGAACCTCATCGACAGCCGCAACCGTGATCGTCTGGCTGCCACCACGGTGGACCACACGCGCGCGGTGACCGGCCGGCTGCAGTTCGATTTCTAACTTCTCTTCTACGTTGCAAGGAGTCCGCAGATGATGCTGAGCATCCTCGGCTTTGGCATGGTCATTACGTTCATGTACTTGATCATGAGCAAACGGCTGTCGCCACTGGTCGCCCTGATCACCATTCCGATCATCTTCGCGCTGCTGGGCGGATTTGGTAACGGGCTGGACGAGATGATGCTGGACGGCATCAAGAAGATCGCGCCGACCGGCGTGATGCTGATGTTCGCCATCCTGTACTTCGGGGTGATGATCGACGCCGGGCTGTTCGACCCGCTGGTGCGGATCATCCTGCGCCTGGTGAAGGGCGATCCGATGAAGATCGTGCTGGGCACCGCAGCGCTGGCGATGTTGATCTCGCTCGATGGCGACGGCTCCACCACCTACATGATCACCGTGTCGGCGATGCTGCCGCTGTACCAGCGGCTGGGCATGAATGCTCTCAACATGACCTGCGTGACCATCCTCGCCGGCGGGGTGATGAACCTCACCCCGTGGGGTGGCCCGACCGCGCGTGCGGCCACCGCACTGCACGTGGACCCGGCCGATGTGTTCGTGCCGCTGATCCCGGCGATGGTGCTGGCCTGCGCTTCGGTGCTGCTGCTGGCCTGGTACCTGGGCCTGAAGGAACGTCGCCGGCTGGGCGTGGTGAAGCTGCCGCAGGGCGGCAGCTGGATGGACTCCAGCGTGTCCGACGACGGCGCGCTGCCGACCGTGGAAGACGCGGAAGACACCAAGCGGCCGAAGCTGCTGTGGGTGAACCTGGCGTTGACCTTGGCGCTGATGACCGCGCTGATCATGGGCGTGCTGCCGATGCCGGTGCTGTTCATGGTGGGCTTCGCGATCGCGCTGGTGATCAACTACCCGAACCTGGCCGAACAGCGCCGCCGCGTGGTGAACCATGCCGGCAACGTGCTGTCGGTGGTGTCGTTGATCTTCGCGGCAGGCATCTTCACCGGCATCCTCAACAACACGGGGATGGTGGAGGCGATGTCGCACAGCTTCCTGGCGGTCATTCCGGATGCATGGGGGCCGTACCTGGCGGTGATCACCGCCCTGGCGTCGATGCCGTTCACCTTCTTCATGTCCAACGACGCCTTCTACTTCGGCGTGCTGCCGATCCTGTCCGAGGCGGCCGGCAACTACGGCATCACCCCGGTGGAAATGGCGCGCGCCTCACTCGCCGGCCAGCCGGTGCATCTGCTGAGCCCGCTGGTGCCGTCCACCTACCTGCTGGTGGGCTTGGCCAAGGTGGAATTCGCCGACCACCAGAAATTCACCCTGAAGTGGGCGGTGATGGTGTCGCTGGTGCTGATGGCCGGCAGCCTGCTGTGCGCGCTGTATCCCTTCGCCGCCTGACCTGGAGATTCCAACATGACCCTTCGCATCGCATACGTCACCAGCGGCATGGGCAGCGTGGGTACTGCCATCTGCCAGAAATTGGCCCGCAACGGCCACACCGTGGTCGCCGGCTGCGCCCCCAACTCGCCGCGCAAGGCCGGCTGGCTGCGTGAGCAGCGCGAACTGGGTTTCGATTTCATCGCCTCCGAAGGCAACGCGGCGGACTGGCAGTCCACGGTGGCGGCCTTCACCAAGGTCAAGGCCGAGGTCGGTGAGATCGATGTGCTGGTGAACAATGCCGGCGGCAGTCGTGACGTGCTGTTCCGGCAGATGAGCCAGGACGACTGGAACGCGGTGATGGGCTCGAACCTGCATGCACTGTTCAACATCACCAAGCAGGTGATCGACGGCATGGCCGCGCGCAGCTGGGGCCGCATCATCAACATCGGCTCGGTGAGCGCGCACAAGGGCCAGATCGGCCAGGTGAACTTCGCCACCGCCAAGGCGGCGATGCACGGCTTCAGCCGGGCCCTGGCCAATGAGGTGGCCACGCGTGGGGTGACGGTCAATACCATTTCGCCGGGGTATATCGCCAGCCAGTCCATCAGCAGCTTCCCACCGGATGTGCTGGACCGCCTGGCAGGCTCGGTCCCGATCCGCCGGCTGGGCAAGCCGGAAGAAGTGGCCAGCCTGTGCGCGTGGCTGGCGTCGGATGACGCCGCGTATGTGACCGGCGCCGATTACGCCGTGAACGGCGGATTGCATATGTTCTGATGCAGTGTCGGGATGACGGGCAATGTGCCGACCAACGGTCGGCACCTACCCTGCATCCCGGATCGATGTCGCCCCGGACGGCAGCGCCCGACCATTGGTCGGGCGGCGACCCACCGTCAGAACTCCGCGCTGACCGTCATGAACAACTGCCGCGGTGCGCTCGCGTGGATCGCGTACCGCGTTCCGGTCGGATCGGTCGGAGCGAATGAGCTCAGCTGCCCGGCGTAGCGCTTGTTGGTCAGGTTGGTCGCATTCAACGACACCTTGACGTCGCGCAACCCCAGCCCCGGCCCGAACGCATAGCCCATGCCCGCATCGAACGTGGTCACGCCCGGCACCGACTGGTCGTTGGTGTAGGTGTAATACCGCTTGCCGGTGTACTTGGCGCGCAGGCTGGCGAAGAAGCCATCGCGGTTCCAGCTGATCTCGCTGGACGCCATGCGCTGCGGGGTATCGACGGTGATCTTGCCGGCCACCGGCACGATCGCACCACCGGAGGTGTAGTCGTCCTCGTAGGTGCTCTTGTTCCACGACACCGCGTTGTACCACTGCAGCCCGTCGACCGGCTTCAGGATGAAGGTCAGCTCGGCGCCCTGGCTCTTCACCGAGCCCACGTTGATGAAGCGGGTGATGCATTCCGGGCGCGTGCCGACTTCGATGCTGGTGCAGGGATTGAGCGACAGCAGGCGGTTGTCGAACATCACGTGGTAGGCCGCGATCGAGGCCTGGTACTTCTCGCCAAAGGTACGGAAGCCGGCTTCGAACGAGCGCGACTTCTCCGGCTCCAGGTCGTCCACGCTGGCGGCGAACGATTCCGGCGACACCTGCAGCGGGCCACCGCTGCCACCGCCGACGAACGCCGCGATGTTCTCCGAGTACGACGCAAACACCTCGTTGTTGGGGCTGAGCTTGAAGCCGATACCGGCCTGCGGCAGCACCGATTCCTTGGCGGTCAGCGTCCCGGAGGCATAGCTGGCTTCGGTGCCGGGCTTGGATACGGCGGTCATGCGGGTGTTCGGGCTCTTGATGCCCACGTCCACGGTCAGGCGATCTTCCAGGAAGCGCATCCGATCCTGCACATAGAACTGGCGGGTGCGGATGTCGTAGTCCTGGTCGAACAGGCGACGGTTCGGGTAGTTCAGGTAGCCGTCGTCCAGGAACGGACCGGTGATGTAGTAGAAGTTGCGCTCCACATTGTGGTCGTTGCGCTCGTACCACAGCCCGGCCTCCAGTTCGTGCAGGCCCAACTGCCAGCTCAGCGCGGCGGTAATGCCCTGGCGGTTGATGGTGTAGTTGGTGCTGCGGATGGAGATCGGCAGCGCCTGCGGCGTGCCGGGGTTGGAGGCCTGGCCCGGCGCCCACCAGTGGCCCTGGCCACGGTTCTCGTGGTGGTAGGCCAGCAGCTTCAGGCGGGCGCTGTCACCCAGGGCAAGGTCGGCATCCAGCGAGTACAGGTTGTCATCGCGCAGCGCGCGGCTCTGGTAGTACGCATCGTCGATGCTGTTGACGCCACCGCTGAAGGCGCAGCGCTGCGCGTTGTAGGTGGCCGGCGCGCAGTAGGCGGCGGCGAGCGCGCGGTCCCAATCGGGCGCGTAAATGTTCCAGTCCCAGCCGAGGCCGCGTTCGAGCATGCTCTTGGACAGGTAGGCGTAGTTGGCCTGGCTGACCCGCGAGGTCGCAGCGAAGGCACCGAAGCGATGGTCGCCCACGTTCCAGACCGCCTTGGCATTGAACTGGCGGGTGGTCTGGTTCTGGTTCGGTTCGGCCCACATGTCCGCGTCCTGATGCACGCCGGACACGTAGGCGGAGAAGCCATTGAGATCGCCCGTGTCCACGCGCAGGAAGCCACGGCGCTGGTTGTCGTCGCCCACGGTGACGCTGGCACGGCCGCCGAACTCGGTGGACGGGTCCTGCGAGAAATACTGGATGGTGCCGCCCAGGTTGCTGGTGGACGCCACACCCAGCGAGCCGATGCCCTGGGACAGCTCGGCGCCGGCCAGGTTTTCGGCGATCAGTGCACGGGCGATGCTGAGGCCGTTGTAGTTACCGTAGCTGTTGTCGCCCAGAGGAATCCCGTCGAGCGTGTAGCCCAGCCGGCTCTTGTCGAAGCCGCGCAGGCTGATGGTCTGCGATTCCTCGTTGGCGCCGAAGGCATCATTGGACTGCACCGACACGCCGGGGAGGCGGTCGAGGATCTTCTGCGCGCTGGTGCCGGGCGGCAGCACCTGCTTGTCCACGGCGGTGATGCGCTGTACCTGGCGGGTTTCACCCTGGCCGATCACCGAAACGGCGTCGAGGGTGCGGGCGCTGGGCGCGCCGTTGGCGTCGAGGGTGGCGTCCACGTCGGCGGCGTGCGCATTGGAAGCGCACAGCGCGATCGCCACAGCGATCGTCAGGGGTCGGTTGAGCATGAGGGTCCGTTGCGTGATGGAGATGCCTGCGCGATGCAGGTGCGCGGCCATCTTGCGGACGCAACATGAAAGGATTCTTACGGGTTGCCGAAGCGTGTCGCAAAGTGCGACGAGGTGCCTGTATTCAAGGGAATCACGGCGCGCCCACCAACGACGGGTACGACCGCCTCATTCCGCAGCCAGCTGATCCATCCGGATACGGTTGGCAAACAACGAGAATGCCAGCATGCCCGCCAAGCCGTTGGCGCGACTGACCCAGTGCGGCAGCCAGCGCGGCGGGCGCAGGATGCCTTCTTCGAACAGCGGTGCGAAGTCCAGCGCATCGGTCAACGACATCTTGCCGGCGAACAGCCAGCGGCAGTTCTGCAGGCGGTCTTCGGCCAGCATGTGGCGGAAGAAGGTGTGTACGGAGACCAGTCCGCGCAGGTACACGGTGTCCTTGGTGAAGGCGGCACCTCCGGTGACGGGAACGCCGCGGAACACGCGCTGGGCCGAGGCGAAACTCTCTTCGTTGTTCTGCCCGGCGTCGCAGAAATAGCGGAACACCTGGATGAAGTCCGCGCCTTGGCGGGCCATGGCAATGGCTTCGGTGCGCAGGCTGATGCGCTTGAGACGCTCGATGTCGATGCTGCCGGTGATCTGCTCGGCGAAGGTGGCCAACCCTTCTTGGGTGGCGGTAACGCGTGGCGACGCCAGTGCCAGGCTGGGCAGGTGCGGCTGTTCGCGCCCGTTCAACGCGGTGAGCGAATGCACCAGGGCTTCATGGTGGAACAGCTGCGCGCGGTCGTAGGCGCTGAAGCGCGCACTGGTACGCAGGCGGATGCGGGTGGGACCGGCGGCAGCCTTGGAAATCAGCTCCGGGTCGAGCTGCACGCTGATGATGCGCGACTCGAAGAACGCGTCCAGGTCGCTCTGCAGCTGCAACTGCAGCGCGGTGGCCGACACCGGCACCTGTTCCTCCGGCGCCAGCAGTTCGTGGTCCAGCTCCTGGGCGATCTGGATGAAATGGCGCGCAGCGTCGCGGGTACTGGGGCCGTTGCCCGGCAGCGGTTGCTCGGGCGCGCCGTACAGCTCCACTGAGTAGCGGTCCACGTCTGCGGTGCCAAGGGATTCCAGCAGGCCGGCGGCCAGGTCCCAGCTGTGCGCGGAGCGGCGGACGTACAGGCCGATCGGATGGCTGGGGTCGCATTGGGCGCTGATCGCGGCCAGCTCCCGGCGGGTGTCGGCGAAATCCAGTTTCGGGTACGCCAGCACCGGCATCAGCGGCTGGCCGCGCGCTACGCTGGCCAGGAACGGGCCCTGCAGCGACGCCGGCCAGCTGGTCAGCCCAAGCAGCTTGATGTCCGCCACCGCCTGCACCAGGCGCGCGTCCAGCGCGGTGTGGTGGGCGACGTCACGATCCACGGTCATCGGCGGCGTTCGTGGGACGCTGTTCATGAATGGACCTTATCAGGGTCTGGGCCGACATGTGAGCCAGTTCCGGCTCTTTGAGCATAATTGGCCTATAGTTGGTACAGAAGTAGCCGATGGAGATTCCCATGTCGCCCATAGATCGCAGCCGCCCCGATCCTGACAAGACCACCGCCCGTGGCAACGCCACTCGCAGGCGCAGCACCGGCTCCGTCCGCGAGCCGCTGGCCGCCTACGAGGCGCCCGCGAGGGTGAATGCCTTCCGAACCCTGCTGCGTACCGCGCCGCTGGCCGAGCGGGTGCGCATCGAGCGCGAGGGCGTGCCCTACCAGGTGGTCAAGGGGCTCATTGACGACATCTTTGTCAGCAGCACGGAGTTCCAGACCTTCGTCCGGATTCCCAAGGCCACCTTTACCAAGAAGATGCGCGACAAGTCGCTGTTTGCCGGAACCACCGGGCAGTCGGTGGTCGGGTTGATGGAGCTGATCAACAAGGTCGAGGACATGCTCGCTGCGGAACCGGACAACCCCGCCGCCAAAGATTTCGATGTGGAACGGTGGGTGGGCCAGTGGATCCAGCGCCCGCAGCCCGCCTTGGGCGGGCTGGCGCCGGCCGAGCTGATGGACACCCCCAGCGGGCGCGCGTCGGTGATGCGGGTACTGGGCGCGGTGCAGAGCGGCGCCTATCAATGAGGCTGGCCCGGATCGGGTCCACCGGGCCCACCTGGGCACCGGACGACATGACCGGCGCTGGCGCCGCCACCTCGCCCGGCCGCTGGAACCGTGAAGGGGAACGGGTGATCTATGCCGCGCCCAGCCTCGCCATGGCGGTGCTGGAAACGGCTGCGCATATCGACGACAGCGGCTTGCCGCTGAACAAGTACGTCATCGAGATCGACGTGCCCGACGAGGTGTGGGCGGCGCGGTTGATCGTTCCGGCCCACGCGCTACCGGTGGGCTGGGATGCAATTCCGCACGGGATGGTATCGATCGACACCGGATCGCACTGGTACGCCGGCGGCGCCCACGCGATCGTCGAGCTGCCGTCGGCGATCGTGCCGGAAGAAACCATCGTGCTGATCAATGCACAGCATGCGGACAGCCGGCGGATGCGTGCGCGGGCTACGCGGCGGTTGCAGTACAACCTGTTGTTCCGGGAGCGTTAGGGTTCGCCTGGCGGGGTTGGGGCAGCCACGCAGGGCGTGGCTCTACGCGGGCTGGTCAGCGGTGCGTCAGCGCTTTTTCGTGGGCCGCCACTGCGCGCCTTTGCTGACGTGGCGGCGTTCGATGGCCTGCTGGGCCTGGCGGACCGCCAGCTTCGCGGCGGCGGCGGCCACCTCTTCCTTGAGCTTGAAATAGTTCAGTAGGCGTTCCTCATCGAGCTCGCCCGAGTCGATCGCGGCGCGTACCGCGCAGCCCGGTTCGCGCTGGTGGGCGCAGTCGCGGAAGCGGCACTGTTCGGCCAGCGCTTCGACGTCGGCAAAGCCCACTTCACCCAGGGCTTCTTCGCCGGTGGGCTTGAGCTCGCGCATGCCGGGGGTGTCGATCAGGCAGGCGCCGGACGGCATCGGAATCAGCGCGCGGTGGGTGGTGGTGTGGCGGCCCTTGGAGTCGTTACCGCGTACTTCGGCGGTTTTCATCAACGCGTAGCCCAGCAGGGTATTGGTCAGTGTCGACTTGCCCGCACCCGAGGACCCCACCAGGACCACGGTCTGCCCTGCTCCCAGCCACGGCAGCAGCGCGCTGGCGCTGGCCGGATCGCGGCCGTTGATGGCCAGCAGCGGAATGTCCTGCGCGGCCAGCTCTTCCAGCACCGCCAGGGCGTCTTCGCTGTACTCGGTCTGGTCGGCCTTGGTCAGCACCACCACCGGGCGCGCGCCGCCCCCGCCGACCAGCATCAGGTAGCGCTCGATCCGGCGCGGGTTGAAGTCCGCGTCCAGCCCGCAGACGATGAAAACAGTATCGATGTTGGCCGCGATCACCTGCTGGTGGTAGTGCTCGCCGGCCGCGCCACGCTTGATCGCGGTACGGCGCGGCAGCAGGGCCACGATCAGGTTCCCTTCCAGCAGCACCCAGTCGCCCACTGCGGCGCGTTCGTGGCTGGGGAAGCGCGGGCGCTGCCATTCGGCCGGCGATTCGGTCTTGATCGCCGCGCCGGGGGCATCGGCCACCACGTAGCCGGTGCGGTGCTGTTCGACCACCCGGCCGGGGCGGGCCTGCGGGTGTTGTTCGAACAGGGCCTGCCAGGCCGGCAGCTCGGGGGCGCCTGCCCAGGGCCAGCCCATGGTCTGCAGGGCGCGGTAGTCGATCGGTTCGCTCATTGGCCCATTCTAGAGGGCGAGCTCCCCCTGCGTCTCAGCCATGGGCGGCAACTGCCCGCCAATACTGGGATTTTGCCCCGGAACCGTTGCCCTGCAACGCAGCATTTCCGCTAGTATGCGATTTCCATGCCCGATCACGGCCCCGCCATGTCCACGCCCCCGCTGAAGCCGCTTGCCACCCGCGAGCGCCTGTCCGAAGTCCGCTACGAGATCCGGGGCGAACTGGCGCGGCGAGCGCGTGAGCTGGAGGCGCAGGGTCGCAAGCTGATCAAGCTGAACATCGGCAACCCGGGCAACTTTGGGTTCCGCGCACCGGAACACCTGCAGCGTGCCATTGCCGACGACATGGGCCGCACCGATCCGTACACCCACCAGCAGGGCCTGCCCGAGGCACGCGAGGCGATCGCCGCCGCGTACGCACGCCGCGGCGCACCCGACGCGCACCCGGACCGGGTGTTCATCGGCAACGGGGTGAGCGAACTGATCGACCTGTCGCTGCGTGCGCTGCTCAATCCGGGCGATGAAGTGCTGGTGCCCTCGCCCGACTACCCGTTGTGGTCGGCGGCGACCATCCTCAATGACGGCCGCCCGGTGTACTACCGCTGTGCGCCCGAGAACGGCTTCCAGCCGGACCCGGCCGAAATCGAAACGCTGGTGTCCTCGCGCACCCGCGCGATCGTGCTGATCAACCCGAACAACCCCAGTGGCGCCAGCTACCCGCGCGCGCTGCTGGAGCAGATCGTGGACATCGCGCGCCGGCACAACCTGCTGCTGATGGTCGATGAGATCTACGACCAGATCCTGTACGACGACGCGGTATTCCAGCCGGTTGCGCCGCTGGCCGGCGAGCACCCGTGCATCACTTTCAGCGGGCTGAGCAAGGTGCACCGCGCCTGCGGCTGGCGGGTGGGCTGGGCGATGCTGTCCGGCGCGGCCGCGCAGCTGGGTGAGTTCCGCGCGGCGATGGACCTGCTGAGCGCGCTGCGCCTGTGCGCCAACGTGCCGGGGCAGTACGCGATTGATGCAGCCGTGAATGGCCCGGACACCGTATCGGCCCTGTGTGCACCCGGTGGGCGACTGTACGAAACCCGGCGCGCGGTGATCGAGGCGTGCAACGCCAGCGAGCACCTCTCGCTGGTCGCGCCGGCTGGCGCGCTGTATGCGTTCCCGGCCGTGGTGGGCGCGGCCGCACGCGGTTTCGATGACCATGATTTCGCGCTGGAACTGATGAATGAAGAAGGCGTGCTGGTGGTGCCCGGGTCCAGCTTCAACGTGCCCTACCGCCACCACTTCCGCGTGACACTGCTGCCCGAAGCCGAGGTGATGCGCGATGTATTCGCGCGCATCGACCGCGCGCTGGCGCGCCGCGCCGAGGCCAATACCAAGGTGGTTCCGCTCAAGCCGCGCAGTGCGGTGGCCTGAGGTGGCGCTGCGTTACCTGGCGCTGGGCGATTCCTACACCATCGGTGAAGCGGTGGACCAGGCCGGTCGCTGGCCGGAGCAGTTGGCCACGGCCCTGCAGGAGGCCACCGTGGTGGTGGGCGCACCGCAGATCATCGCAACTACCGGCTGGACCACCGACGAGCTGGACGCCGGCATCGATGCGGTCGGCCCGCAGGGCCCTTTCGATCTGGTCAGCCTGCTGATCGGCGTCAACGACCAGTACCGCGGGCGCAGCGTCGAGGAGTACCGTCCGCGCTTTACCGCGCTGCTGGAGCGCGCCATCGCGTTCGCCGGCAAGCGTCCGCAGCGGGTACTGGTGCTGTCGATTCCCGATTGGGGGGTGACCCCGTTCGCACGCGACAACGGCCGCGACCCGGCACGGATCGCGAGCGAACTGGACGCCTACAACGCGGCCGCGCAGGCGATCTGCGCGGAACACGCGGTGGCGTTCGTGGACATCACCGCGGTCAGCCGCGCGCGTGGCGCGGAACTGGCCATGCTGGCCGCGGATGGCCTGCATCCTTCGGCGGCGATGTATACCGAATGGACGCGACTGGCCTTCCCGGTCGCGCGTACCCTCCTGGATGACGAGGCCACACGCTGAGCACGGACGCATCACCACTGGCCAGGGAACAGGCCCGCCGCATCGCCGATGCGTTCATGCCGGCGCAGCGCTTCGGCAACCGACGCGATTACTACTACAGCCGCGGCAAGCTCGGCAGCGATCCGCTGTATCCGGGCGTGCTGGACGCGCTGGCGCCGTGTTCGCGGCCGCTGCTGGATATCGGCTGCGGGCTGGGGCTGCTGGCGCATGTGCTGCGGCAGAACCAGCGCCACCAGGCTTATATCGGCGTGGATATCGACCCGGACAAGATCGCCCGCGCACAGCGCGCCGGTGCGCGGGCGGCACTGCACGATGCGCGCTTCGACTGCGTGGACGCGAGTGCCGCCCTGCCCGACCACCACGGAAGCGTGGCCCTGCTGGACGTGCTGCAGTACCTGCCGGCCGAGGCCCAGCCGGTGCTGCTGGGTGAGGCGGCCGCGCGGGTGGCGCCCGGCGGGCGGCTGGTGATCCGCACCACGCTGGCCGACAACAGCGGCCGCGACCGCACGACCCGGGTGACCGACATGCTGGCGCATCTGGTGGGATGGATGGGCACGCGCCCGCGCCACTATCCCGATGCGGCGAGCGTGCGTGCGCCGCTGGAGGCAGCCGGGTTGCAGCTGGCGATGGCACCGCTGTACGGCAATACGCCGTTCAACAACTGGCTGGTGACCGCGGTGCGTGGGGAGCGGGCGTGAACGCTCCGCGCCCTCGCCATTCCGCGCTCGGCATCGCGGCACTGGTGGTGAGCCTGGTGGCGCTGGTGCTGTTCGCGGTCACCGCACATGTCGCCCACCTCCCGCGCTACGCGGGCATGCACGAGGTGCCGGTGGCAGTGCTGGTGATGCTGTTCGTGTGCCTGGGGGTCACGGTGGTCGGCCTGCTGCTGGGCATCGGCTGCGCGCTGCAGCATCAGCGCAGACGCGTCACCGGCGTGCTGGCGCTGGGACTGTCGATCACGTTGCTGTGGGCGCAGGCCTCGCTCGGCAGCTGGGTGCACCAGCAGTGGGAGCAAGCCCACCCGGTGGCGGCAGACCAGGCGTAGAGCCACGCCCTGCGTGGCTGCTCTCCGTTCCAACACCGCGAAGCCACGCAGGGCGTGGCTCTACGGGTTGTGCGGCAGGGTCGCCTGCAGGCCGCGCGCCTGGATCGCCTGCAGTACCGCTTCGATGATGGCCAAATTTTGGCCATGGGCCGCGCCTTCGTGCAGCAGGATGATCGCGCCGGGACGCAGGTCGGCGACGATGCGGTCGATGACCTGCTGCGGCTGGCAGTTCACGCCATCGAAACCGCGCGCGCTCCAGCCCACCCGGGTCAGGTTCCAGCGTTTCAGCGCCGGGGCGACGAACGGGTTGGTCATGCCCACCACCGAGCGATACCAGCGTGGCGGGGCGCCCGCGATATCCGCCAGCGCCTGCTGGCAACGGGCGATCTCGTCGGCCATCGTGGCCGGGCCCAGCCGCCAGAAGCGAGTCTGCGGGTGGGTGTTGCTGTGGTTGCCCAGGTCGTGGCCACGCGACAGTACCTGCCGCACCAGGTCGGGACGGGCGGCGGCGCGCTCGCCGACCATGAAGAAGGTGGCCTTGGCCTGGTAGCGGTCAAGCAGGTCCAGCACCGCCGGCGTCTCGGCCGACGGACCGTCGTCGAGGGTCAGCCAGACCTTTCCCGCCGGGGCCGGCAGCCGGCTCAGCACCGGGGCGTAGAAGCGGCTGTTGGGCAGGAACACCGGCACCAGGAACAGGGCGTGCGAGGCCACCATCAGGGGCAGGCCCAGGGTCCAGCCATACCGCCACCAGAGCAGCGCCACGGCCAGCTGGGAGAGCACCAGCCAGGGCAGCCAGCGCCACGGGCGGCGGGGAATGCGATGCAACGTTTCTGGAACGGTCATGCCCCATGATGCCATGCCGCGTAGAATGGACGGCTCGAATACCCCCGGACCCTGACCGTCATGTCCCTTGATCCCGCCCTGCGTTCGCGCATCGAATCCATCCTCACCGCCGACCGTGTCGTGCTGTTCATGAAGGGCCAGCCGACCATGCCGCAGTGCGGGTTCTCGGCCAAGGCCGTGGGCGCGCTGCAGGACCTGGGCGTCGCATTCGCCCACGTCAACGTGCTGGCCGACCCGGAGATCCGCGAGGGCATCAAGGCCTACGGCGACTGGCCGACCATCCCGCAGCTGTACATCGACGGCGAGCTGGTCGGCGGCAGCGACATCATCCTGCAGATGGCCGGCAGCGGTGAGCTGAGCAGCGTGCTTGGCCTGGCCGCGCCGGACCGCACCCCGCCGCGCATCACCGTGACCCCGGCCGCGGTGGAGATGCTGCGCGGCGCACTGGCCGACGCCCCCGGCGCTGCGCTGCAGCTCGGCATCGACGCGCAGTTCCAGCCGAACTTCCAGCTGGCCCCGCACGACGACAACGCCATCGCCGCCGAATCCAACGGCCTGCGCGTGCAGTTCGACCTGGCCAGCGCACGCCGCGCCGACGGCATCACCATCGATTGGGTGGACGACATCCGCGGCAAGGGCCTGGCCATCGACAACCCGAACGCGCCGAAGGCCGTGCAGGAACTGGCCGTTCGCGACGCTGACGACCAGCGCCGTGCCGGCACCGTGACCATCGTCGACGTGCGTCCGGCGGACGAGCGTGCGATTGCCGCAATCAATGCCCCGTTCGAGACCTTCGACGGCGACAACCGCGCCCGCCTGGAAGCCCTGCCCAAGGACACCCCGCTGGCGTTCCTGTGCCACCACGGTGGCCGCAGCGCGCAGGCGGCCGAGCAGTTCCGCGCATTGGGTTTCAGCAAGGTCTACAACATCACCGGCGGCATCGACGCCTGGTCGGACGCGGTGGACAACAGCGTGCCGAAGTATTGATCGCGCGCAAGACCAACGCTTCAATAAAAACGCCGGCTATGCCGGCGTTTTTATTTACCCCGCGAAGCCACCCTCGGCCAGGTAATCCAGTTCCTCCGGCGTCGGCATGCGGCCCAGTACCGCGTTGCGGTGGGGGAAGCGGCCGAAGCGGCGGATGATGTCACGGTGCAGTTCGGCGTACTGCAGGTATTCCTTGTCGCCCAATACGTCGAACATCGCCACCGAGCGCTCCTGGTCCTGCGGATCTTCGGAATGCTCGAACGGCAGGTAGATGAAAGCGCGCAGCTTGGGGACCAGCTGCAGGTCCAGGCCCTCTTCCACCGCGCGCATGGCGTAGTGGCGGGCCAAGCCGTCGGTGGCGTAGGAATGGGCGGTGTCGCGGAAGCAGTTCCGAGGGAACTGGTCGAGCAGGATCATCAACGCCAGCGCGCCATCGGCGCTCTCCAGCCAGTGCTCGCGCGCACGCCGTGCAGCGGCAAAGTGCTCGTCGAGGAATGCCTCGCGGAAACGCGCATCGAACGCGTCATCGCGCGTGAACCATTTCTGCGGTCCCGCGTCGCGCCAGAATTCCACTACGTTTGCCGCTACGTCCATTCACTACCCCTGCGGGCGGCGCGCCGTCCAGGCGCCCACCCAAGCCAATGCCATCACTCGTCAAAGCGCAGGTGGCGGACCGACTTGCCGTTGCGCCGTATAAGCTTAAGCGCCTCGATGCCGATCTGGATATGGTTTTCGACAAACTGGGAGCTGACCTTGGCATCGGACGCCTCGGTCTTGACCCCGTCCGGGATCATCGGCTGGTCCGACACCAGCAGCAGCGCCCCGATCGGGATATGGTTGGCAAAGCCGGCCGCGAACAGGGTGGCCGTCTCCATGTCGATGGCCATGCAGCGCATCAACCGCAGCCGCTCCTTGAATGCCTCGTCGTGTTCCCAGACCCGCCGGTTGGTGGTGTAGACGGTGCCGGTCCAGTAGTCGTGGCCGAGGTCGCGGATGGTGGTGGAGACCGCACGCTGCAGCGCGAAGGCCGGCAGCGCAGGGACTTCCGGCGGCAGGTAATCGCTGGACGTGCCCTCGCCGCGGATCGCCGCGATCGGCAGGATCAGATCGCCCAGCTGGTTCTTGCGCTTGAGCCCACCGCACTTGCCCAGGAACAGCACCGCCTTGGGCATCACCGCCGACAGCAGGTCCATGACGATGGCCGCGTTGGGACTGCCCATGCCGAAGTTGATCAGGGTGATGCCGTCGCTGGTCACGCTGGCCATCGGCCGGTCCATGCCCTGCACCGGCGCCCCGGTGAGGTGCGAAAACACATGCAGGTAGCCGCCGAAGTTGGTCAGCAGCACATGCGGCCCGAACTGGTCCAGTGGCACGCCGGTGTAACGCGGCAGCCAGTTTTCGACGATGTCCTGCTTGCTCTTCATTCCCGTTTTCCGTCCTGCAGCTTGTTTTACGCACCAATTGTCATGCGCTTGAACGAATAAGCAAGCCGGGCGGGTCCGCACCGTGCGTTTGGTCACTTGGCAAGGCCGCGCCCAGCCGCTAGCGTCGCGGAACATATTTCACGCCGCATCGGGGACCACATGCGTACACGATTGACCGCCGGGCTGGGCCTGGCGCTGTTCACCCTGGCTGCGCCCTCGGCGCCGGCGGCGTCGCGGTTCACCCAGGATCCCTACCCCAGCACTTACGCACCGGTTGCCTCGGCGCCGGTAGTGATCCGCAATGCCACCGTGCTGACCGGCACTGGCGCGCGCCTGGAACGGACCGACCTGCTGCTGCGCGATGGCCGCATCGCCGCGCTGGGCACGGCGCTGCAGGCCCCGGCCGATGCGGTGCAGGTGGATGGCAGCGGCAAGTGGGTCACCCCGGGCATCATCGACGTGCACTCGCACCTGGGCGTGTACCCCAGTCCGAGCGTGGGCGCGCACGCCGACGGCAATGAAATGACCGCACCGGTCACCGCCAATGTGTGGGCCGAACATTCGGTGTGGCCGCAGGATCCGGGCTTCGCTGCGGCCCTGGCCGGCGGCGTGACCGCACTGCAGATCCTGCCCGGCTCGGCCAACCTGGTCGGCGGGCGCGGGGTGACGCTGAAAAACATTCCGGCCACCACCTACCAGGCGATGAAGTTCCCCGGCGCGCCGTGGGGCATGAAGATGGCCTGCGGCGAGAACCCCAAGCGCGTGTACGGCACCGGCAAGGGCGTGGCCCCGCAGACCCGCATGGGCAGCGTGGCCGGCTACCGCGCCGCGTTCATCGACGCCAGCGAGTACCTGGCCAAGAACGCGCCGAAGAAGGTCAGGAAGAAGCGCTGGTTCGGCGGCAGCGACAAGGGCGACAGCGCCGGCGACAGCGGTGGCAAGCGCGACCTGAAGCTGGACACGCTGGCCGGGGTGATCGATGGCGACATCCGCGTGCACATCCACTGCTACCGGGCCGATGAAATGGCCACCATGCTGGACCTGGCCAAGGAGTTCGGCTTCAAGGTCGCCGCGTTCCACCACGGCGCCGAGGCCTACAAGCTGGCCGACCGGCTGGCCGCCGAAGGCGTCTGCGGCGCGCTGTGGGCCGACTGGTGGGGCTTCAAGATGGAGGCCTTCGACGGCATTCCTGAAAACATCGCGCTGGTCGACCGGCCCGCCAACAGCTGCGCGATCGTGCATTCCGATTCGCCCGAAGGCATCCAGCGGCTCAACCAGGAAGCGGCCAAGGTGATCGCCAACGCGCGCCGTGCCGGCATGCAGATCGCACCCGAGCGCGCGATCGGGTGGCTGACCCTCAACCCGGCCCGGTCGATGGGCATCGAACAACAGACCGGCAGCCTGGAGGTGGGCAAGATGGGCGACGTGGTGGTCTGGAACGGCAGTCCCTTCAGCTCGTACGCGCTGGCCGAGAAGGTCTACATCGACGGACACCAGGTGTACGACCGCCAGGACGCACGCCGCCAGCCGCTGTCGGACTTCATGCTCGGCCAGGAGGCCCGCCCATGAGCGCGCGTTCGCTGCTTCCCCTGCTCGCGCTGGCCCTGCTCGGCGCTGCATCGGCCAGCTCGGCACAGGACCTGCTGGTACGCAATGCCACCGTGCACACCGCCAGCGCGAGCGGCAGCCTGGACCATGCCGACGTGCTGGTCCAGGGCGGTGTGATCCGTGCGGTCGGGCCCGGCCTTGCCGCACCGGCGGGGGCGACCGTGGTCGAAGCCAACGGCAGGCCGCTGACCCCGGCCCTGTTTGGCGGCATCACCGACATCGGCATCGAGGAGGTCTCCGGTGAGGCGACCACGGTGGACAACACGCTGAAGCTGGACGACCAGCCGCTGCGCCCGGAGTTCGACGTGACCCTGGCCTACAACCCGGCGTCGGTGCTGATTCCGGTGGCGCGGCTGGACGGTATCGGCTTCACCGCGCTGGGCGCCAACAGCGGCGGCGGCTTCGTCGCCGGCCAGGGCGGGGTGATGCGGCTGGACGGCAGCGCCGATCCGATCGGCCCACTGGCGCTGTACCTGCGCCTCGGGTCCGCCGCGGCCGAGCTGACCGGCAACTCGCGCGCGGCGCAGTGGATGCTGCTGGAGCAGATGGTGAGCGAAGCGCGTGGCCGGGTAGCGGTAGATTCGCCGCATGCCCTGCTGACCCCGGCCGGACGCGCCACGCTGGCGCGCTACCTGGCCGGCCAGGGCCGGCTGGTGGTGGAAGTGGACCGCGCCGCCGACATCCGCCAGCTGCTGCGCTGGGCCACGCGCGAAAAGGTCAAGGTCGCCATTGCCGGCGGTGCCGAAGCGTGGCGCGTCGCGCCGCAGCTGGCGCAGGCCGGGGTGCCGGTGTTCGTCGATGCGCTGGGCAACCTGCCGGCCAGCTTCGACCAGCTGGGCGCCACCCTGGAAAACGCCGCACGCCTGCACGCCGCCGGCGTGGCGGTCAGCTTCACCCAGCGCGACGACCCGTCGCACAACGCCCGCAAGATGCGCCAGCTCGCCGGCAATGCGGTGGCAAACGGCCTGCCCTGGCAGGATGGCCTGGCCGGGCTGACCCGTGTGCCGGCGCAGGCGCTGGGCGTGGGCGACCGGCTGGGCAGCATCGAGCCGGGCAAACTGGCCGACCTGGTGCTGTGGGAAGGCGACCCGCTGGACGTGGGCCACTACGCAGAGCAGGTCTGGCTGGGCGGCCGCGCGGTGCCGATGCGCTCGCGCCAGACCGAGCTGCGCGACCGCTACGCCGCCCCGGCGGGCAGCGAGCCGCGCGCCTATTCGCACTGAGGAACGTCGCATGAGCCTGCGCTGGTATTTCGATTTCGTTTCCCCGTTCGCCTACCTGCACTGGCAGCAGCTGAAAACGCTGCCGCAGTTCGAGCGCATCACCCCGGTGCCGATTGCGCTGGGCGCGGTGCTGCACCACATGGGCAACCTCGGTCCGGCGGAAATCCCGGCCAAGCGCCGCTTCACCTACCGGCAGGTGCTGTGGCAGGCGCAGCAGCAGGGCGTGCCGCTGCGCTTCCCGCCTGGCCACCCGTTCAACCCGCTGGCGGCGCTCCGCCTGTGCCTGGCCGCGGACGCCACCCCGGCGGCGGTGGACATCCTGTTCAACTGGATCTGGCGCGACGGCCGCGCCGGCGACAGCCCACAGGCACTGGCACTGCCCGGCGCGATGCTGGACATTGCCGACGTGGCCGCCGCCGTGGGGGCGCCGTCGGTGAAGGAACAGCTGCGCCAGAACACCGAAGCGGCGATCGCCGCCGGGGTGTTCGGGGTGCCGACCCTGGCCATCGACGGTGAGCTGTTCTGGGGCAACGACAGCCACGCGCTGATGGCGGCCGTGCTGGCCGATCCGGGCCTGCTGCGGCAGCCGGAGTGGGAACGGGTGGTGGCGCTGCCGGTTGCGGTGGAGCGGAGCCGGCCAAGCTGACCGGCGCGGTCAGGCAACGGGACGCGTTTTGAGATAGCTTTCACACTTTCGAACGAACACCCTGCCTGGAGGGGGCAAACAGGATGCGCATCGGAATCGTGGTCGACTCTGCCTGTGATCTACCGCAGGACTTCATCCAGCAGCACAACATCGTGCTGCTGCCCATTACCGTCCGGATTGGCGAGGCCGTGCTGGCCGACCACCGCGACGAACAGGCCACCTTGAGCTTCCTGCATGCCCACGTCGCCGAACATGGCGCCGAGGCCGAAACCATTCCCTTCAGCGTGGCGCAGATCCGCGACCTGTTCCTGGGCAAGCTGGTGATCGACTACGACCACGTGTTCTGCATGACGATCACCAAGACGCGTAGTCCGATCCATGACAACGCGATGCAGGCCAGCTTCGCGATCCTCAACGACTACAAGCCGGTGCGCCAGGCGGCGGGGCACAACTCGCCGTTCGCACTGCGCGTGCTGGACACGCAGAACCTGTTCGCCGCCCAGGGCGTGACCGCGGTGGAAGCGGTACGGCTGCGCGACAGCGGCGCCGGCGTGCAGCAGATCCGCGAGCGGCTGGAAGAGCTTGCGCTGAACGTGCACGGCTACATGGTCACCCGCGACCTGTATTACATGCGCGCCCGCGCCCGCCACAAGGGCGACCGCAGCGTGGGCCTGATCAGCGCTGCGCTGGGCAGTGCGCTGGACATCAAGCCGGTGCTGCACGGTTACCGCGGCAGCACCGGCCCGGTGGCGAAGATCAAGGGCTTCGACAACGCAGTGCAGAAGCTGTTCGACTTCGTCGGCCAGCGCGTCCGGGCCGGGTTGCTGACCCCGACCGTGTGCGTGAGCTACGGCGGCGAACTGGCCGACCTGCAGGCGCTGCCCGGTTACGCCAGCCTGCGCGAAACCTGCAAGGCGCACGGGGTGGACGTATACGAGTCGGTGATGAGCCTGACCGGCATGGTCAATGTCGGCAAGGGCGCGGTGACCATCGGATTTGCCGACGGCCCGCACACGTTTACGGCCTGAGTGATCGGGCCGGTTCGTGCACGCCGATTGCACCCGGCGTCTGCGAACCTTGCCACACTCGATGGAGACCACCATGACCCAATACAGCATCAGCCTGCCGGATCCGGCCAAAGCCCGCGGCAACGATCCCGACCTGTCCTTCCGTTCGCAGAGCGCCGGCGGTTTCGCCGAGGAACTGCAGGATGCGCTGCGCAGCACGACATTGTTCGAGCGCTGGCGGGCCAAGCAGCCAGACCCGGATGCGGTGGAACTGCAATGGGGTGCCACCGATCCGGGCGCTACGGTGACCGGTGAGCAGAAAGACCTGCGCATCAACCTGACCGTCTCCACCACGATCGACAGCGACGTGTTCAAGCAGCGCATGCGCCTGCTCGCCGGTAATCACTGGGAAATGCGCGACGTGCGGTAATCGCCGCATCGCCTGGGCGGTCAGCTTCCCGTCAGGGATTTCACGGGGCCCGTGCAGCGCGCTCCGGCATCGTGGGCTTGAATCCGCCCTGGAGTACCCGATGCCGCTGCGCCTGCCTGCTACTGCTTCCCTGCTTGCCCTTGCCCTGGCCGCTGCCACCCCTGCGCTGGCGCAGGCCCCGGCTTCCCTGCCCGCCCCCATCGCTGAAGACGGCGCCGTGGCCACCGGCCCCCGCTCGAATCTGCATGCACAGGTGCTGTTGGACCGCGCGCATTTTTCGCCGGGCCAGATCGACGGGCTGCCCGGTTCCAACCAGAAGCGCGCGGTGTCCGGCTTCCAGGCCGCACGCGGCCTGAAGGTGACCGGTGAGCTGGACGATGCCACCTGGCAGGCCCTGCAGCCGGACAGCGCGCCGCCGCTGGCGAGTTACACGCTCACCGCCGAGGACGTTGCAGGCCCGTTCCAGCCGCTTCCGAAGAAGCCCGCCGAGCAGGCCAAGCTCACAGCGATGGGTTTCAGCTCTGTGGGCGAGGCCCTGGGCGAACGCTTCCATGCCGATCCCAAGCTGCTGCAGACCCTCAATCCCGGTGTGGACCTTGGCAAGGCCGGCAGCACGATCCAGGTGCCGAACATCGCACCGGCAGCGTTGCCGAAGGCGGCCAAGCTGGTGATCGACAAGTCGGATTCCACGCTGCGCCTGTACGACGCGGCGGGCAAGGTGTACGCGCAGTTCCCGGTGTCGTCGGGCAGCCAGCATGACCCGCTGCCGATCGGTAAGTGGAAGATCCTGGGTGTCTCGCGCAATCCGCCGTTCCACTACAACCCGAAATTGTTCTGGGATGCGAAGGCCGGCGACCGCAAGGCTACCCTGCCGCCGGGCCCGAACAACCCGGTCGGGCCGGTCTGGATCGACATTTCGAAGCCGCATTACGGCCTGCATGGCACGCCCGAGCCGGGCCATGTGGGCAAGACCGAATCGCACGGCTGCGTGCGGATGACCAACTGGGACGCGCTGCAGGTGGCCGACGCGGTGGATGCGTCGGTGCCGGTGGTGATGCAGGAGTAAACGACGATGCTGATGCGACTGCTGGCGTTGGGCGTGGTGGTGGGCGTGGCCGGCTGGTGGTTGCTGGCGTCGGATAGTGGTGCTTCTGCGTCGGGTGGAGGCCAACCCGTGGCGGAGAGCAGCCAGGCAGGGCCTGGCTCTACGCGGGAGGTTGCTGCTCCTGCGCAGGGCAGCCAGGCAGGGCCTGGCTCTACCGGGGCGGCGGTTGCCCCTATGGAGGGCAGCCAGGCAGGGCCTGGCTCTACGCGGGAGGTGGTTGCCCCTGCGCAGAGCGCGGGGGTTGCCCCGGGGCTGCTGCTGCCGGTGCAGGGGATTACGGCGGCGCAGTTGCAGGACACGTTTACCGATGCGCGCAGCGAGGGGCGGGTGCACGATGCCATCGATATCCTCGCGCCTGAAGGCACACCGGTACTGGCGGTGGCCGATGGCACGATCGAGAAGCTGTTCGACAGCGAGCGCGGCGGGTTGACCGTGTACCAGTTCGAACCCGGCGGAACGTACTGCTATTACTACGCCCACCTGCAGCGCTATGCCGATGGGCTGGCGGAAAAAAAGGTGGTCAAGCGGGGCGACGTGATCGGCTACGTGGGCCATACCGGCAACGCCAGCCCGGACGCGCCGCACCTGCACTTCGAGATCCACCGGCTGGGCCCGGAAAAGCAGTGGTGGAAGGGCGAGTCGCTGAACCCCTACCCGGTGCTGCGCGGCGAGCAGGCCCTGCCCTGAGCCCTGCCCGGCCCGGGTGGCTGAACCGGGATGGGGTGGCCAATTGGCCCGGCCGCCGCGAAGGTGCGAGAATCGCCGGCCCTCCCTTTCCGGCTGGCGCACTGGCGCCGCCCTCCTGACCGAGACTACGTGAAGACCCCCGAAAGCCTGCAGGCGCTGATCGAAGATGGCGTCATCGATGAAGTGCTGCGCCCGCTCAAAAGCGGCAAGGAAGCGGCCGTGTACGTGGTGCGCAGCGGCGACGATGTGCGCTGCGCCAAGGTCTACAAGGACATGGCCCAGCGCAGCTTCCAGCAGCGCGTGCAGTACCAGGAAGGGCGCAAGGTGCGCGGCAGCCGCGAGGCCCGCGCGGTGGGCAAGGCCAGCAAGTACGGGCGCAAGCAGCAGGAAACGGCGTGGAAGAACACCGAGGTCGACGCGCTGTACCAGCTGCGCGACGCCGGCGTGCGCGTGCCGGAACCCCACGGGTATTTCCATGGCGTGCTGGTGATGGAGCTGGTGACCGACGCGGAGGGGTTCTCCGCTGCGCGGCTGGGCGAGGTGGAGCTGGAGCCCGACCAGGCCCGTGAGTTCCACGCGATCCTGGTGCGCCAGGTGGTGCTGATGCTGTGCTGTGGCCTGATCCACGGCGATCTGTCGCCGTACAACGTGCTGGTGGGGCCGGACGGCCCGGTGGTGATCGATTTCCCGCAGGTGGTGAGCGCCGGAGGCAACAATGCCGCGCGCAGCATGCTGCTGCGCGATGTGAACAACCTCACCGCGTACCTGGGGCGGTCGGCGCCGGAGTTGCTGGATACCTGGTACGGCGAGGAGATGTGGGCGCTGTTCGAGGCCGGTGAACTGCTGCCGGACAGTCCGTTGACCGGCACCTTCGTGCATGACGAATCGACCATCGACCTGGACAGCGTGCGCCACGCGATCAACGACGCGCGCGAAGAAGCGCTGATCCGCCAGCAGGGTCGGGAAGCGGCGGAAGAAGACGACGATTGATGGGGGTACAGCCACGCAAGGCGTGGCTCTCCACGATCAGACGGCCGTACCCACCGGCAGGTGACCAGGCCCACCGGCAGACGGCGGTGACCAGCGGCGTAGAGCCACGCCCTGCGTGGCTGCCCCTGCCTAGGCGTGCAACGCCTTGGCGTGATGCGCGATGTGCTCGCCGATGAACGTGCTGATGAAGTAATAGCTGTGGTCATACCCCGGCTGCAGCCGCAACTGCAGCGGGTGCCCCGCTGCCGTGCACGCGGCCTGCAGCCACTGCGGCTGCAGCTGGCTGTCCAGGAACTCGTCGCCGCCGCCCTGGTCGACCAGCAGGGGCAGCTTTTCCGTCGCCGTGGCCACCAGTTCGCTGGCATCCCACTGGGCCCAGCCGGCGCGATCCTCGCCCAGGTAGGCCGAGAACGCCTTCTGCCCCCATGGCACCCGGGTCGGAGCAACGATCGGCGAGAACGCCGACACGCTGCGGTAACGGCCGGGATTGCGCAGCGCGATCACCAGCGCGCCATGCCCGCCCATCGAATGCCCGCTGATGCCGCGTGCAGCGCTGGCCGGCAGGTGCGCTTCCACCAGCGCCGGCAGCTCTTCGACGATGTAGTCATGCATCCGGTAGTGCTTCGCCCACGGCTGCTCGGTGGCATTGAGGTAGAACCCCGCCCCCTTGCCCAGGTCGTAACCCTCCGCATCGGCGACGTCGTCGCCGCGCGGGCTGGTGTCGGGCGCGACCAGGATCACCCCGTGTTCGGCGGCGTACCGCTGCGCACCGGCCTTGGTGATGAAGTTCTGCTCGGTGCAGGTCAGCCCGCTCAACCAGTACAGCACCGGCAGTTTCTGCGTGGCGGCCTGTGGCGGCAGGTACACGGCCACCTTCATGTCGCAGCCCAGTACGTGCGACCGGTGCTGGTACACGTCCTGCCAGCCACCGAAGGCGGCGCGATGTTCAATGCGTTCCATGGGCGGGCTCCGCGGCGATCAGTAGTGGACGACCGAGCGGATCGACTTGCCTTCGTGCATCAGGTCGAAGGCGTCGTTGATCTGCTCCAGTTCCATGGTGTGGGTGACGAAGGGCGCCAGTTCGATGTCGCCCTTCATCGCGTCTTCGACCATGCCCGGCAGCTGGCTGCGGCCCTTCACGCCACCGAAGGCGGTGCCCTTCCAGGAGCGGCCGGTCACCAGCTGGAACGGACGGGTGGAGATCTCCTGCCCAGAACCGGCCACGCCGATGATCACCGACTGGCCCCAGCCGCGGTGCGCGCATTCCAGCGCCGCGCGCATCACGTTCACGTTGCCGATGCACTCGAAGGTATGGTCCACGCCCCAGGTGGTCTGTTCGACGATGACCTGCTGGATCGGCTTGTCGAAGTCCTTCGGGTTGATGCAGTCGGTGGCGCCGAACTGCCTGGCCAGCTCGAACTTGGACGGGTTGGTGTCGATGGCGAAGATGCGGCCGGCCTTGGCCTGGCGCGCGCCCTGGATCACCGCCAGGCCGATGCCGCCCAGGCCGAACACGGCGACCGAATCGCCTTCCTGCACCTTGGCGGTGTTGTGCACCGCGCCGATGCCGGTGGTCACGCCGCAGCCGAGCAGGCACACGTGCTCCGGGTTGGCGTCCGGGTTGATCTTCGCCAGCGACACTTCGGCCACCACGGTGTACTCGCTGAAGGTCGAGCAGCCCATGTAGTGGTAGATCGGCTGGCCGTTGTAGCTGAAGCGGGTGGTGCCGTCGGGCATCACGCCCTTGCCCTGGGTGGCGCGCACCGCCACGCACAGGTTGGTCTTGCCCGAGGTGCAGAACAGGCATTCGCCGCATTCGGCGGTGTACAGCGGAATCACATGGTCGCCCGGCTTGACGCTGGTCACGCCCTCGCCCACTTCCACCACGATGCCGGCGCCTTCATGTCCCAGCACCGCCGGGAACAGGCCTTCCGGATCATCGCCGGACAGGGTGAACGCGTCGGTATGGCATACCCCGGTATGGGTGATGCGCACCAGCACTTCGCCCTTCTGCGGCGGGGCAACGTCGATCTCGACGATCTTCAGCGGTTCGCCAGCGGCGAAGGCAACAGCGGCACGGGATTTCATCGGGAACACTCCAGGACGGTAGACAAGGCAGGACAGCGCGCGGGCGGCCGCACGCTCATTTCAGGTAGGAACGGATCAGCGCGCTCATGTCGCGCACGCGCTCGGCGCGCTGCGCATCGGACTGCGCCGGCTGGCCGAATTCCTCGCGCAGGTGGGCTTCCATCACTTCGGACATCAGCCCGTTGACGGCGCCCCGGATCGCCGCGATCTGCTGCAGCACCGGACCGCACTCGGCACCAGCCTCCAGCGCGCGGTCCAGCGCGTCGCACTGGCCACGGATGCGGCGCACGCGGGCCAGGACCTTCTTCTTTTCTTCCGGGGAATGCGGCACGGCACGGCGACCAGGGAACTATACTGGGGGACAGTATACACGTCCGGCAAAATGCTGCTGCACGACGCCATCACAGCGCTCCATGGATGCTCCTTCCAACCCCACCCCCAGCCGGACCGACGATGCCCGACGCCCCCTCCTTCGTTGTCCGCTCCTTTGAAGCCAACTACGCCGCCTCCGGCAGTGTCGAGCGCATCCTGTCGCTGACCGTGGACTGCAACTGCGGCACGACCTCCTCCTGCGGCTCCAGCCAGCTGATCCACCTGCCCGGTGGCGCGCTGTTCCGCTGTGAACAGTGTGGCTCGCACCAGGCGATCAGCCATGCGCGACTGGATGCCAGCGCCTCGCCGGCACGGCTGCTGCGCGAAAGCGCGCCGACCCGCAGCGCACCGATGGTCACCATCCGCTTCTGAGCCGCTGCCTGCACGCGGAAGGCACGGCCTTCCGACGATGATGGCGTGACACTCCACTGCAGTACCGCCCGCCATGGCCAAGCCGTCCGGCTCCCGTCTCGTTGTCTACGCCGCGCTGGTCGGCAACCTGTGCATCGCCATCGCCAAGTTCGTCGCCGCCGGGATGTCCGGCAGTTCGGCGATGCTCAGCGAAGGCGTGCATTCGCTGGTGGACACCACCAACGAACTCCTGCTGCTGTACGGCCTGCACCGCGCCGACAAGAAGCCCGACACCGTGCACCCGTTCGGGTATGGCCGTGAGCTGTACTTCTGGAGCTTCATCGTCGCCCTGCTGGTGTTCGCGGCCGGCGCGGGCGTATCTGCCTATGAAGGCATCCTGCATATCCGCAACCCGGAACCGGCCACCAACCACACGGTGAGCTACGTGGTGCTGGGCATCTCGTTCCTGTTCGAGGGCGGCTCGTGGTGGGTAGCGCTGCGCGAATTCCGGGCCACCAAGGGGTCGATGGGCTATTTCGAAGCCTTCCGGCGCAGCAAGGATCCGTCCACCTTCACCGTGCTGCTGGAAGACAGCGCCGCCCTGCTCGGGCTGGCGTTCGCGGCGATCGGCCTGGCCGCCGCGCAGTGGCTGGACATGCCCGAGCTCGATGGCGTGGCCTCGCTGTGCATCGCCGGCGTACTGGCGCTCACCGCGTTCCTGCTGGCGCGCGAGACCAAGGGCCTGCTGGTCGGCGAGCCGGCGCACCCCAGCGTCGCCCGGCGGATCATGGCCGTGGCCGACACCGATGCCGACCTGCGCAAAGCCAACGGTGTCACCACCATGCAGATGGGGCCGGACCAGGTCGTGGCGATGCTGAGCGCCGAATTCGAGGACGATCGCACCACCCCGCAGATCGAGGCCTGCATCACCCGGATCGAACAGGCGGTGAAGGCCGAATATCCCGAGCTGGTCGCCCTGTTCGTGAAGCCGCAGACCCCTGAAGTGTTCCGTGCCCGGCGTGCGGCGCTGGGGGACCCGGGATGAAGCCTTCAGCTCGCCGGGCATGGCCGCCAGCGGTGTGTTCATGGCCACCACGGCCGATCGGATAATCTACCCGGCCCCTGCCTGGCCTTCGGCTGCGAGACCCTTGAACGTGACGGACCCCATAGACGGACACAGCCGGCGCGACACCGAGCGCATGAAAATGGCGCTGGCGGCCGGTGCCATCGTCGGCACCTGGTTCTGGGACGTGGCCAACGACCGGCTGACCGTCGACGAGGCACTGACCGACGCCTTCGGGCTGGACCCGGCCTCGCCGCAGCACGAGCTGCGCCTGGAACAGGTGCTGCATGCCGTGCACCCGGACGACCATGCCGAACTGGTGGCGGCGATCAACGACGCGATGGTGCGCGGCGGCCGCTACGCGCACCAGTACCGCGCGCGCAACGCGCAGGGCCAGTACCGCTGGCTGGAGGCCATCGGCCGGGTCGACCTGGACGATACCGGGCGCCCGCAGGGTTTCCAGGGCGTGCTGATCGACATCGATGACCGCCGGCAGGTGGAAGCGCAGCGCGACCAGGCCCAGGCCCTGCTGCGCTCGTTCGTGGAAGCCGCGCCCGGCGTGGTGTATGCCAAGGACCGCCAGGGCCGGTTGCTGATCGGCAACCATGGCACCACCGAGCTGATCGGCCTGCCGCCGGAGCAATACGTGGGGCGCACCGATGCCGAACTGCTGAACGACCCGGTGCAGGCGGCGATGGTGATGGCCGTCGACGAACGGATCATGTCCAGTGGCCAGGCCGAGCAGCTGGAAGAATCGATCAGCTTCCCCGACGGGCGCCGCGCGGACTGGCTGTCGACAAAGGCGCCGCTGCGCGACGCCGACGGCACCGTCGTCGGGCTGATCGGCACCTCGCTGGACATCACCGAGCGCAAGGCCGTCGAGGCGCGCCACCAGGAAATCGAGGAACGCTACCGCCTCGCCGTGCGCGCGACCAACGATGCGATCTGGGACTGGCGCATGACCGACGGCCACGTGATCTGGAACGAAGCGCTGGCCACGCTGTTCGGGCACACCCTGATGGAGTCCGACGCGCAGTGGTGGCTTGACCATATCCATCCGGACGATCGGGAGCGCGTGGATCTGGACATCCACCGGGTGATCGACGGCGATGGCACCACCTGGTACGGCGAGTACCGCTTCCAGCGCGCCGACGGCAGCTACGCCCAGGTCCTGGACCGCGGCGCGGTGCTGCGCGGCCCGAGCGGCGAGCCGCTGCGCATGATCGGCGCGATGCTCGACCTCACCGCGCGCAAGTCTGCCGAAGCGGCACTGGCCGAAAGCGAAGAGCGCCTGCGCTTTGCCACCGACGCCGGCGACATGGGCTTCTGGGACGTGGACCTGGTCAACGACGTCCTGATCTGGCCGCCGCGCACCAAGGCGATGTTCGGCATTTCGCCGCAGGTGCCGGTCAGCCTGCGCGACTTCTACGACGGCCTGCATCCGGCCGACCGCGAAGCGGTACACGCGGCCTTCAGCGCCGCCGCCGATCCGGCACAGCGCGCGTTGTACGACGTGGAATACCGCACCGTCGGCAAGGAGGACGGCGTGGTCCGCTGGGTAGCGGCGAAGGGCCGTGGCCACTTCGAGGGCGAGCGCTGCCTGCGCGTGGTCGGCGTGGCCATCGAAGTCACCGCGCGCAAACTCGCCGAGGCGCGGCTGCACGAACTTAACGAACAGCTGGAAAGCCGCGTGGCCGAAGAGGTCGCCGAACGAACCCGGGTCGAGGACGCGCTGCGCCAGAGCCAGAAGATGGAAGCGGTGGGCCAGCTCACCGGCGGCATCGCGCACGACTTCAACAACATGCTGGCGGCCGTGATCGGCCCACTCGACCTGCTATCGCTGCGGCTGGGCGAGAGCGACCCGCTGGTTACCCGCTACATCGACATGGCCATCGACGGCGCCAACCGCGCCGCGCAGCTGACCCAGCGGCTGCTGGCGTTTTCCCGGCAGCAGCCGCTGCAGCCGGTGCCGGTGGATGCCAACCGCCTGGTGGCGGGCATGACCGACCTGTTCGTGCACTCGCTGGGCGGCAACATCCGCCTGGAGACCACGCTGGCGCCGGACCTGTGGCTCACCTTCGCCGACGCCAACCAGCTGGAGAACGTGATCCTCAACCTGGCGGTCAACGCGCGCGACGCGATGCCGGCGGGGGGGCGCCTGTCCGTGGCCACCGCCAACTGCACGGTGGACCGGGACAGTGCCGACGCGCATCCCACGGTGCCGCGCGGCCAGTACATCCTGGTCACGGTGGCCGACAACGGCACCGGCATGACGGCGGAGGTCATCGCCAAGGCATTCGATCCCTTCTTCACCACCAAGCAGGTCGGCCAGGGCACCGGCCTGGGCCTGTCGCAGGTGTATGGCTTCGTCAAACAGTCCGCCGGGCACGTGAAGCTGTGTTCCGCGGTCGGCGAAGGCACCACCGTCAAGCTGTACCTGCCGCGCCTGGCCGCCACCGTCGACACCGTCGATGCGCCCACCGCAGGCGACGTCCCGGCCCCGGTCGGGCGGCGCGAACGGGTGCTGGTGGTGGAGGACGAGCCCGCCGTGCGCCAGTTCTCGGTCGAAGCGCTCACCGCACTGGGCTATGACGTGCTGGCCGCCGAAGGCGCGGCACCCGCGCTGGCGTTGCTGGACGCGCATGCCGACATCGCGCTGCTGTTCACCGACGTGGTCATGCCCGAGGTCAACGGTCGCCAGCTGGCCGACGAAGCGCTGCGCCGCCGACCGGATCTCAAGGTGTTGTTCACCACCGGCTACAGCCGCAACGCACTGGAGCGCGATGGGGTCATCGATCCGGGCGTGCAGGTGATCGGCAAGCCGTTCAGCGTCGCTACGCTGGCGACGCGGGTGCGGGCGGTGTTGGGCGAGGGGCGTTGAGGGGTCTACCTGGTTGCCACGCAGGGCGTGGCACTACGGGCGGGCTGCGGCCAGCTCTACCGACGGGTGCAGGCCGAAGGTGCGGTGGTACATGCCGGCGAAGCGGCCCTGGTCCCACACGCCGAACCGGGTGCAGATGCTGGTGACGGTGTCGCCCGGGCCGGCTTCGCGTAGCGCCTTGCGGATCACGTGCATGCGTTCGAGCATGTAGTACTGGTGCGGCCCCATGCCGAACACTTCATCGAAGGCGCGGTTGAGGGAACGCTGCGATGTCCCCGCGCTGAGGATCAGGTCGCCGATGACCGCCTCGCCGCGGATGCTCTTGTGGATATGGTCGAGGCTGCGGCGGATGATCTCGTTGCGCGGCACCGTGGGTCGCCCGCGCGCACGCTGCACCGCCTCGGGGTTGGCCAGCACCATGCAGCGCAGCAGCGCGTGGATGAGCTGCCCACTGAACGCCTTGCGCACGCTGGGTGCTTGGAACAGCGTGGGGTCGTCGCGATCGATCACCAGCGCGCGCGTCACCAGGGCGATGATCGCGGTGACTTCCTCGCGGCCGATGTTGACCGCGGTGATACGGGCGATGTGGTCGTCGAACAGGCCGGCCACTTCGCGCGCACGCTGCACCACCGCGACCACGTCCATGCTCAGCGCGATGAAGCGCGACGGCCTGCGTGAGTAACCATGTACCTCGCCGCCGGGCGGGTACCAGATGAACTGCTCATCGGAGGTCTCCTGCCCCTGCATGGCCGCGTCGCTGCCGGGCAGCGAGACGTAGGCGAGGTAGCGATGGTGCTCGTTCAGTCCGTTGAACAGCACCGGCGCCCCGTCGCTGCCCAGCATGGCAACGACATCGCCGGCATCCAGCAGCTCCAGCGTCCACTCGCCCCTGCCGGGCCCGACCAGGCGCATGACACCGTCCACGCCGGCAAGCGCGTCGGTGTAAGCCTCGAAGTCGTTGAATCGCTGTAGCGGCATGGGGGGCGCCGTGGACGAAAGGGAGGTACCGCGCGTGCGGTGTGCCAGGCTGCGGCGATCCCCCCATGAAGGTCGCTGCCCGACGCTCGATATCCGCTAGTTGAAGTTGTCCCGGATGGTGGTAACCCTGCCTTCGCGGAAGGTGATCTGGATTTTCATCATCCTGGTACTCCCTGATTGCCGGGGCAGACACGCCCCGGGGCCGACTTTGCCACAAGCCGGCGCCCGGGGGTATTGTCCCTGGGTCACAATTCAGCGCAGCGGATCGGCTGGCACGCCCTCATGGGTGATGCGCACCGGCAGCACGTGGCCCTGTTCATCGAAGTGCATGCGCTCGATGGCCGTGGCGCGGTGATCGCGCGCCTTGTCGCCCAGCGGACGCCGGTGATAGACGATGTACCAGTTGTCGCTGCCCGGGGCGTGGATGACCGAGTGGTGGCCGGCACTGGTGGCAATGGCCGGGTCCTGCTGCAGGATGCGGCCGATCCGCTTGAACGGGCCGGTAGGCGCATCGGCGATGGCATAGGCCACCGAATAATCCGGACCGCCCCAGCCGCCTTCGGACCACATGAAGTAGTAACGGCCATCGCGCTTGAACATCAGCGGGCCTTCCACGTATTCCGGGGCCGGGGTGATTTCCTTGAACACGGTGCCGTCGGCCAGCGGCAGCACGCCGGTGAAATCGTCCTTCAAACGCACGATGTTGGCGTGCTTCCAGCCGCCGTAGAGCATGTACCAGCTGCCATCGTCGTCCTTGAACACGAACTGGTCGATCGGCTGGGCGCCGTTGTGGAACCCGCCCACCAGGGGCTTGCCGAGCAGGTCGCGGTAAGGCCCTTCGGGCTTGTCGGCCACGGCCACGCCGATCCCGCCCAGCTCCTGGTCGTTCTTGATGTCGTTGGCGGAGAAGAAGAAATAGTAGCGGCCGTCCTTCTCCACCACCGAGGGCGCCCACATCGCCTCGCGCGCCCAGGAAACCGCCTCGACCTTCAGGACGCCGGGATGCTTCGTCCAGGTCACAAGGTCGGGTGAGGAAAACGCGTCGAACACGGTCTGCTCGGCGTACTCGCGCGAGCTGGTGGGGAAGATCCAGTACTTCCCGTTGAATACGGCTGCTTCCGGGTCGGCGTACCAGCCCGGCAGGATGGGGTTGCCGGACATCGCCGGTGCCTTGCCCTGCGCCACGCCGGTTGCACCCGCCCCGAATGAAACGCTTGCTGCCAATGCCGCGGCCATCATCGTGCTGCGAAACGTCATGCCCTGCCCTCCCGAACCGGTAGATGAGGGTCGAGTTTAGATCGATTCAGTCCCGGATTTCCGTGCGCAGGGTCACCCGCGCGCACAGCCCGCCGCCGGGCCGGTTGGACAGGGTCAAACGACCGCCGAGTGCGTGGGTCAACTGTTCGGCGATCGCCAGTCCCAGTCCGGTGCCGCCACTGGCGCGACCGCGGGAAGGCTCGAGGCGGTGGAAAGGCTGCAGCACGTCCGACAGGGCTGCGTCCGGAATGCCCGGCCCGCGGTCCAGTACGTCGATCGCCACCCACCCGTCGGCTTCGGCGGTGTGGGCGATCTCCGCGCTGCCTGCGTACGCAAGCGCGTTGTCGACCAGGTTCTGCACGATCCGGCGCAGCACCTGGGGATGCGTGCTCATCGCCACGGGGGCACCTGCGCGCCGCTGCACCGGCTTGCCCATGTCCTCATAGTCGCCGACCACGCTGTCGAGGAAGGCCGGCAGATCGAGCCGGACAGCTGCGCCAAGGCTGGTCGTGGCGCTGCGTGCGTAGTCGATCCCCTCGCGCACCAGCTGCGCGAGCTGGCTGACGTCGGCAAGCAGGCGCTCCTGCGTGGGGGTTTCGTCCAACGCCTCGATACGCAGGCGCAGGCGCGTGATGGGCGTCTGCAGGTCATGCGAGATCGACGCGAGAATCTGCATGCGTTCGCTGACGTGTGCTGACACGCGGGACTGCAGTGCGTTGAGTGCACGCGCCGCTGCCTCGACTTCGCGCGGACCGCTCTCGCTGATCGCGGGACCGCGGCCGGACACATCCAGGCGCTCGGCCGCAGCGGCCAGCGTCAGCAGCGGTCGGGTGGCCAGGCGCACCGCCCACCACACACAGCCCGCCAGCAGCAGCACCTGCACGCCCAGCACCCACGGCAGCCAGCGCGCGACCGGCAGCGGTGCAGGCGTCACCTCGATGGTGAGTGGCTGGCCGTCGGCCAGGGTCAGTTCGACCTCATAGCGCTCGGGAGACGTGGATACCGCGCGGGGGCGCAGCGGGTAGCGGTGCTCCAGCGCGTTGTCGATGAGCCCCACCACCTGCCGCGCGCGGACTCCCTCCAGCGACGCGCCTGGCTGCGCCGGACGCAACAGATACCGGTAGGTGCGCCGTTCCAGCCGTGGCGACCAGTGCACGCGTTCGGCGGGCGACAGGCGTTCGAGCAGTGCCACGCTCAGCGGCACGTCGTCTTCCATGTTGACCAGCATCATCGCGCGGGTGGCGCTGCTCCGCTCATGGAACAGCAGGGCGAACGACAGGCCCTGCGCGAGCAGCAGCCCCGCGGCCAGGATGAGCAGCAGCCGCGTCGCCAGCGATCGCGGCAGCAGGCGGAACCCTGCGGGCAGGGTCGCCGGGTTCATGTGCCGTCGCCGAGCAGCACGACCGGCTGGCTGAACACGTAACCTTCGCTGCGTACGGTCTTGATGTACGTCTGCTCGCGTGCGGCGTCGCCCAGTCGCTGCCGCAGGCGACTGACCAGCAGGTCGATGGAACGGTCGAACAGCTCCGCATCGCGCCCCTGGGTGAGGTTGAGCAGCTGGTCGCGGCTGAGCACGCGCTGCGGGTGGTCGACGAACACCCGCAGCAGCCGGAACTCGCCACCACTGAGCGGATAGGCCGTGCCCGCTTCGTCCAGCAGGTGGCGCGCACTGGTATCCAGTCGCCACGTACCGAAGCCGATCAGGCGCGAGGCTTCGCTGACCTGCAGGTTGGGCGGCAGCATGCGTGCACGGCGAATCACCGCGGAGATGCGGGCCAGCAGTTCGCGTGACGAAAAGGGTTTCACCACGTAGTCGTCGGCGCCCATCTCCAGTCCGATGATCCGGTCGGTTTCATCATCGCGCGCGGTCAGCATCACCACCGGCACCGCGCGGTGCCTGCCGGCGCGCAGGGTGCGGCACAGCGCGAGGCCATCTTCGCCCGGCATCATCACGTCCAGTACCACCAGGTCCACGTCGCTGGTGTCCAGCGCGGCACGCATTTCGCGACCATCGGCCGCCTGGGTCACGCGCAGGCCGTTGCGGCGCAGGTAGTCGCCGACCAGTTGCCGGATATCGGCGTCGTCGTCGACGACCAGGATGTGGTCGGTGTGGGTGCTCATGCCTGCTCCATCACGGGTCGGTGCACGCATGGTATCGCCGCCGGCGCCGAGCGGCCGAGCGGCCACCCCATGCTTTTGTATGACTGTGTATCAGCAGCGCCCCTGCTGCGGAAAACCGACAAATCTCCCGTTGCGGGGACACCGTCCGGATACACGGCAGGCGTCCAATGGCCTCCAACGCCGGCGCCCTCCGTCGGCAGCCCATCCAGAGGACCTCCGCATGAACGCATCTGCTTCCCCCCGTTCCAACACCGCGCTGGTTTTCGGCGGTTCCCGCGGTATCGGCGCCGCCATCGCCAGACGCCTGGCCCGTGCCGGCCACCCGGTCGCGCTGACCTACGTTTCCCAGCCCGACAAGGCCCACGACGTGGTCGCGTCGATCCAGGCCGAAGGCGGTCGGGCCATCGCGATCAAGGCCGACAGCGCCGACGCGCGGGCGGTCACCGCAGCGGTGCAGCAGGCCGTGGACGCGTTCGGACCGCTGCAGGTGGCGGTGGTCAACGCCGGCATCTACCAGGGCCGTCCACTGGCCGACTTCCCGCTCGAACTGCTGGACCGGATGCTGGCGGTCAACGTCCGCGGGGTCTTCGTGGCCGTGCAGGCGGCAGCCGCCGCGCTGAATCCGGGCGGCCGGCTGATCACCATCGGCAGCAATACCGCGGTACGCAGTGGCGTGGTCGGCAGCAGCGTCTATGCCATGACCAAGGCCGCCGTCGCCACGCTGGTGCGTGAACTGGCACTGGACCTGGCGCCGCGCCGGATCACCATCAACAACATCCAGCCCGGCCCGATCCAGACCGACATCACCGCCGATGTCGTCGACCAGCTGGTCCAGCGCAATCCGATGGGTCGCATGGGCCAGCCCGACGAAGTGGCCGGGCTTGCGGCGTGGCTCGCCAGCGACGAGGCCAGCTACATGACCGGTTCCAGCCTGACCCTCGACGGCGGCTGGGCCATCTGACTTCCCCTGCATCGTGCCACCACGATGCCCAACTCCGAGGCTGTTGCCATGAATGCAATCGACAAAGTGCTGTACACCGGCAAGACCCACACCGTCGGCGGACGCGAGGGCCGCGCGCGCAGCGATGACGGCCAGCTCGACATCACCCTGTCCCCGCCCGGCAGCAGCCGGCCGGGCACCAATCCCGAACAGCTGTTCGCCGCAGGCTGGTCGGCCTGCTTCCAGGGCGCCATGGCCAAGGCCGCGCACGCCCTGAAGCTCAGCCTGCCGGCGGAAACGGCCATCGACGCCGAAGTCGACCTGGGCATGGTAGGCGACGGCTACCAGCTGCAGGCCCGGCTGCGGGTGAGCGTGCCCGGGATGGACCCGGCCCAGGCGCAGGCACTGGTTGAAGCGGCACATCGCACCTGCCCGTACTCCAAAGCCACGCGCGGCAACATCGACGTCCATATCTCGGTCGCCTAGGAGAACCGCCATGCGCATGCTTCGTACTGCGGCTACGTTGCTGGCCGCCTGCATCTCGGCCAGCGCCTGCACACCCGGCGCGGCCGCCGACCCGGTGCAGCCCAGCCCCAACCTGCCGGCGCCCCAGGCGCCGGACTTCATCGGCATCGAACACTGGCTCAATGGTCCACCGCAGTCGTTGCAGCAGCTGCGCGGGAAGGTCGTGCTGGTGGAATTCTGGACCTATTCCTGCATCAACTGCCTCAACGTCATGCCGCACGTGAAACGCTGGCATGACACCTATGCCGGGCAGGGACTGCAGGTGATCGGCGTGCACACGCCCGAATTCGGCTACGAGAAGCTGCCGCGCAACGTGGAAACCGCGGTGAAGCGGCTCGGCGTCACCTGGCCGGTCGCCCAGGACAACAATTACCGGACCTGGCGTGCCTACGGAAACCAGTACTGGCCGGCGCTGTACCTGATCGACCAACAGGGACGCATCGTCTACCGGCATTTCGGCGAAGGCGACTACGCCACCACGGAAGCGCAGATCCGACGCCTGCTGGCCATGCCTGCCACAGGAGGTGCGCAGTGAAGGCTTCCCGCTGCGGGCACCTCAGCCGCTACCGGCATCTGCGCCCCTTGCAATGGCGACGACGCTGAAGCGCCGGCGCGCGCTGCGCTCAAGCGCCATCGCGCAGCATGTCCACGAACGCGCGCAGCGCCGAGGACATCTGCCGCTGGCGTGGGTAGTAGAGCACCCAGCCGGCGAAGGGCTCGCTCCAGTCCTCCAGCACCGCCACCAGCCGGCCATCGTCCAGATAGGGCCGTGCCGCATCTTCCAGCACGTAGGCAAAGCCCAGGCCGTCCAGCACCGCCTGCAGGATGGTGTGCTGGTCGCCCAGCGTGAGCCGGCCCGGCACGTCGATGTCCAGGGTTTGCCCATCGCGTTCGAACTGCCATTTGTACAGATGCCCGCTGGCGAAGCGGAAGCGCACGCACTCGTGCTCGACCAGCTCGCGCGGATGCCGCGGAATGCCGCGCCCGCGCAGATAGGCCGGCGAGGCCACGATCAGGCCCCGCAACGCCGGGCCCAGTGGCACCGCCACCATGTCTTCGGGCACGAACTCGTGCAGGCGCACCCCCGCGTCGTAGCCTTTGGCCACGATGTCCACCAGTCCATCGTCCTGCGCCACCTCCAGCCGCACATCCGGGTGCGCGCGCAGGAAATGCGCCAGGCGCGGTCCGAGCTGGGTGTGTACCGCCGCGCGGGTGGCATTGATCCGCAGCAGCCCGGCCGGTGCCGCGCGGAAGTGATTCATCTCTTCCAGCGCGTCATGCACCTGGCCCAGCGCCGGCTGCAGGCGGTCCAGCAGCCGCTGCCCGGCTTCGGTGAGGGCGACGCTGCGGGTGGTGCGGTGGAACAGGCCTACCCCCAGCCGCTCTTCCAGCGCGCGGATCGCATAGCTCACCGCCGAGGTCGACAAGGCCAGCTCCGCCCCGGCGCGGCGGAAGCTGCGGTGGCGCGCGACTGCGGCGAACGCAGCCAGGTGGGTGAGGTTGTCAGTGGCCACGATTGTGCAGTCTGCCTTGATGAATCATGCCGATATATTGACTGTATACCGCTCGGAAGCGGGCGTATTGTAAAGCGCCTTTCCATAAATCCCAGGATATCCCCATGTCCCTCGCCCATGGCTATGCCGTGCACGACCAGACCGCACCGCTGGTGCCGTTCTCCTTTGAACGCCGCGCGGTCGGTGCCGACGACGTCCGCATCCAGATCCTCTACAGCGGCATCTGCCACTCCGACCTGCACCAGGCCCGCGACGACTGGGGTGGCGCGCAGTTCCCGATGGTGCCGGGCCACGAAATCATCGGCCGGGTCACCGAGGTCGGCGCCAACGTCACCCGCTTCAAGGTCGGCGACTTCGCCGGCGTCGGCTGCATGGTTGACTCCTGCCGCCACTGCGATGCCTGCGACCACGACCTGGAGCAGTACTGCGAAAAGGGTCCGACCTACACCTACAACAGCACCGAACGCGGCAGCGACCAGCTGACCTACGGCGGTTACTCCGACCACATCGTGGTCGAGCAGCGCTTCGTGGTGAAGGTGTCGGAGACGCTCGACCTGAAGGCCGCCGCGCCGCTGCTGTGCGCCGGCATCACCACCTATTCCCCGCTGCGCCACTGGAAGGTCGGCCCCGGCCAGAAGGTCGGCGTGATCGGCCTGGGCGGCCTCGGCCACATGGGCGTGAAGTTCGCCAAGGCGATGGGCGCCACCGTGGTGATGATCACCACCACCCCGGAAAAGGGTGCCGACGCCAAGCGACTGGGCGCCGACGAGGTGCTGGTCTCGCGTGACCCGGCGCAGATGAAGGCACACGCCAACAGCTTCGACTTCCTGCTCAACACCATCCCGGTGAGCCACGACACCAACCCGTACATGTCGCTGCTCAAGCGTGACGCCACCATGTGCCTGGTCGGCGTGATCACCGAACTGGACCCGCCGTTGAACGGCTCCAGCGTCATCTTCGGCCGCAAGCACGTGACCGGCTCGGCGATCGGCGGCATGGCCGAGACCCAGGAAATGATGGATTTCTGCGCGGAACACAACATCGTCAGCGACGTCGAAGTGATCGACATCAAGACGGTCAACGAAGCGTGGGCGCGAATGGCGAAGAACGACGTGCGGTACCGCTTCGTGATCGACATGGCCACGCTTGCGGCATAAGGCATCAACAAAAACCCCGGCATTGCCGGGGTTTTTTGTTGGATCAGTAAGCGAACTGCTCGAATACCGGGTCCACGTTCTGGTTCCACTCGCCATGGAACAGCGCCAGCTTGCGTTCGGCCGGGGTGATGCCCGAATCGACGATTTCCTGCAGCACGTCCAGGAAGTGGCTTTCGTCCTGGCCATCGGCATTGCGTGCCGCACGACGCTGCAGGCCAGCCACCGCGATCTTCAGCGCCTCGCGCGCCAGGTCGCGCACCGTGCCGCCGCGGAATGGCAGGTTCAGTGCATGCTTGGGCACCCCGTCGCGCAGCGCGTGGCGTTCCACCAGGCTGAAGTCGCGCACCAGGTCCCACGCCGCATCCAGCGCCGCGTCGTCGTACAGCAGACCGACCCAGAATGCCGGCAACGCGCACAGCCGGCTCCACGGGCCGGCATCGGCACCGCGCATTTCCAGGTACTTCTTCAGGCGCACCTCGGGGAACGCGGTGGTCATGTGGTCCGACCAGTCGCGCAGCGTCGGCAGCTGGCCCGGCAACACCGGCAGCTTGCCCACCATGAAATCGCGGAAGCTCTGCCCGCTGGCATCGTGGTACACGCCATCGCGGTACGAAAAATACATCGGCACATCGAGCAGGTAATCCACGTACCGCTCGTAACCGAAGCCGTCCTCGAACACGAAGTCGAGCATGCCGGTACGGTCCGCGTCCGTGTCCGTCCAGATGTGCGAACGGTAGCTCAGGTAACCGTTTGGCCTGCCTTCGGTGAAGGGCGAATCGGCGAACAGCGCCGTGGCGATCGGCTGCAGCGCCAGCGACACCCGGAACTTCTTCACCATGTCCGCTTCGGTGGCGTAATCCAGGTTCACCTGCACGGTGCAGGTGCGGGTCATCATGTCCAGGCCCAGCGAGCCGACCTTGGGCATGTAGTCGCGCATGATCCGGTAGCGGCCCTTCGGCATCCACGGCATCTCGTCGCGCCGCCACTTGGGCTGGAAGCCCATGCCGAGGAAGCCCAGCTGCAGTTCGGCGGCCACCTGGGCCACTTCGTTGAGATGGGTGCCGGTTTCCACGCAGGTCTGGTGGATGCTTTCCAGCGCGGCACCGGAGAGCTCCAGCTGGCCGGCCGGTTCCAGGGTCACCGACGCGTTGTCGCGCAGCAGCGCGATGGTGCGGCCGTTTTCCTGCACCGGCGCCCAGCCGAAGCGGGTCAGCCCGGTCAGCAGCGCCTCGATGCCGCGCTCGCCGTCGAAGGTCGGCGGGCGCAGGTCGTCCAGGCGGAAGCCGAACTTCTCGTGCTCGGTGCCGATGCGCCACTGCGCCTTGGGCTTTTCGCCGGAGGCCAACGTGGCGACCAGTTCGTTACGGTCGGTGATCGGCGTCTCGGCGACGTGGCTGGGGCTCGACAAGGGGGGGCTCGCAGGGATTCTGGTCTGGACGGGGATGTGGGGCTCAACGCCCTGCATCGCAAGGGCGCAGTATAGGGTGGCCGTTAAGACCGTCATGCCATCGTGACGGTTTTCTGCATCCTATTGGCTGGGACTTGACCGCGCCGATGTCCGCGCGACAGAGCGCGTACCGACCAACGGTCGGTACCTACCGGTAGCACCCGACCGTTAGCCGGGTGACATCGGTTGATACGCGCCGGTAGCACCCGACCGTTGGCCGGGTGACATCGGTTGATACGCGCCGGTAGCACCCGACCGTTGGTCGGGTGGCAGGAATCAGGGCGCCTCGGGCGCCGGTTTGTTCAGGCCCAGCCAGCCGCCGATGATGCCGCGCGCCTCGTCCACGCCCTGGCGTGCCGGGCCGGAGAAGGTCTGCACGCTGACGGTGTCGCCGAAGGACGACTGCAGTTCCTTGCGCACCTTCTGCAGGGCAATGCCCTGCTGGCCACGGCCGAGCTTGTCGGCCTTGGTCAGCAGCGCGTGCGCCGGCAGGCCTCGCTGCACGGCATAGGCCAGCATCTGCCGGTCGTAGTCCTTGAGCGGGTGGCGGATGTCCATCACCACCACCAGGCCGCGCAGGGCCTCGCGGGTGCGGAAGTACTGGTCGATGAAGGCCTGCCAGTGCGCCTGCAGGTCCAGCGGCACCTTGGCGTACCCGTAACCGGGCAGGTCGACCAGCTTGGCCTCCGGGGTGACCTCGAAGAACACCAGCTGCTGGGTGCGGCCGGGGGTCTTGGAGACCCGGGCCAGGCTGTTCTGGCGGGTCAGGGCGTTAAGGGCACTGGATTTGCCGGCGTTGGAGCGGCCGGCGAAGGCCACTTCGGCCCCCACGTCGTCCGGCAATTGCCGGATATTGTGGGCCGAGAGCAGGTATTGGGCGCGTTCGAGGAGCAATGACATGCGCATAGGATCGCACGCCGCCGGTTTTGCCGCACTGCCGCGTTGACCCTGGCGTGAAAGCGCATGGATAATCGGGCGATCCCCGCGTGTGCATCCTGCACATGCCAGGCCGGTCCACACGGAGCTTCCGCATGCGCCATGCTCGCGTTCTTGCCGTTTCCGCTGTTGCTGTATCGCTGTTGGCCGCCGTCGCGGTCGCCCAGACCGCGGTGACCCCGCTGCCGGACAACGCGCCGGTGAGGACGGCGTCGCTCGAAGTCGATTTCAGCAAGACCACCTGGGGCGACCCCAAGGCCGGCCAGACCAAGGCGGCCGCCTGCGCGGCCTGCCATTCGGCCGATGGCAATTCCACGGTCGAGATGTACCCCAGCATCGCCGGTCAGAGCGAGCGCTACAGCGCGCTGCAGATGGCGCTGATCGCCAACGGCCAGCGCACCTCCGGAGCGTCGGCGGCGATGGTGCCGTTCGTACAGGACCTCACCCCGCAGGACATGCGCGACATCGGCGCCTACTTCGCGACGCAGAAGGCCAATGCCGGGCTTGCCGACGACGGCGTGGTCACCGAAGGCCCCTACAAGGACAAGAAGTTCTTCGAGATCGGCCAGCAGCTGTACCGCGGCGGCGATGCCCAGCGCGGCATTCCGGCCTGCATGGCCTGCCACGGCCCCACCGGTGCCGGCAATCCGGGCCCGGCCTACCCGCACATCGGCGGCCAGCATGCGTCCTACGTGGCGCGCCGGCTGCAGGAGTACCAGGCCGGAGTCACCCAGGAAACCGACAAGGCCCACTTCCAGATCATGGCCACGATCGCCAAGTCGCTGACCGAGCAGGAAATCCAGGCGCTGGGCAGCTACCTGCAGGGCCTGCACAACCGCGCCGACGACGTCGCAGCAGCCGCAGCCGCACCCCGCCCCGGCGCGGCCCGGCAGTGACGCCGGAGGCGCCCCGGGACCGATGACAGATGCGCCCCGCCCTCGCGGCGGGGTATGTTCACCCCCCACGCCGGCACTGGGCCGGCGTTGTTTTTTCCGATGGAGAGCAATGTAGATGACGCTGATGCCCCGTTTGATGCTGTTGTTGCTGGCCCTGGCACCCCTGTCGGCGCTGGCCGCACCCGCCGCCGCCCCGCTGGTGGAAGGCGAAGACTACGAGGTGATCGCGTCGCCGGGCCCGTTCGCGCCGCTGGCCGGCAAGGTCGAAGTGGTGGAAATGTTCGGCTACACCTGCCCGCACTGCGCGCATTTCGAGCCCACCCTGGAAGCCTGGGCGAAGAAACTGCCCAAGGACGTGCGCTTCACCCCCGTGCCGGCCGCGTTCGGTGGCTACTGGGATTCCTACGCCCGCGCCTATTACGCTGCCGAGCAGCTGGGGGTGGCCAAGCGCAGCCATGCCGCCATGTTCAAAGCGTTGCATGAAGACAAGGCGCTGCCGATGCAGAACGTGTCGCCCGAGGAACTGGCGGGCTTCTACGCGGCATACGGGGTGAGCAAGGACGCCTACACCACCGCGCTGAAGAGCCCGGCGGTAGAACAGAAGGTCAAGGCTGCGCGGGATTTCGCCCAGCGCACCCGGGTGCCCGGCACCCCGGCCCTGATCGTCAACGGCAAGTACCTGGTCAAGGGCGACTCCTTCGACGACATGCTGCGCAATACCGACGCCCTGATCGCCCGCGAGCGCGCCGGCGCCAAGGCTCGCTGAACCATCACGCACCCTGCACGCGGCGCCCCGGCGGCCGCGTGTCATCATTCCCCCCTGGCTGGCGCGTCAGCGCCGGCCCCAACCTGTACCTGCTGGAGACGCTTCGATGAAGACCCGTTTCGCCCTCATGCTCATGGCCCTGCTGCCCCTCCTGGCAGCCTGCAAGGCCCAGGACGGCACCGCCAACACCGCCGCCCCGACCGAACCGGCCACCACCGAAGCGCCGGCCGCAACCACGCCGGACACCACCGCCGCCAGCGGCGAGACCGCTGCCGCCGAGCAGGCCGCCGCCGAAGCCGCCACCCAGGCGTCGGCCGACACCGCAGCGCCCGCGCCGTCGCCTGCCAGCGCCACTGCCCCGGTCGGTCCGGCACCGGTCGAAGGCACCGACTACGTCGTGATCGCCAATGGCAAGCCGTTCCAGCCGGCTACCGGCAAGATCGAAGTGGCTGAAGTGTTCGGTTTCGTCTGCCCGGCCTGCGCCGCGTTCCAGCCGCTGATCGGGCCGTGGAAGGCGGGCCTGCCCAGCGATGTGAACTTCGTCTACGTGCCGGCCATGTTCGGCGGTACCTGGGACAACTACGCCAAGGCCTTCTACGCCGCGCAGGCACTGGGCCTGGAAGACAAGACCCATGAGGCGCTGTACAAGGCCATCCACGTCGACCAGAGCCTGAAGGGCGAACGCGGCCGCGATACGGTGGAAGAGATCGCCGCGTTCTACGCCAAGCACGGCGCCGACCAGAAGCAGTTCCTCGCCGCCATGTCCAGCTTCAGCGTGACCGGCCAGACCAACAAGGCCAAGAAGTTCGCGCAGGACTCGCAGATCCAGGGCACCCCGTCGGTGATCGTCAACGGCAAGTACCTGGTCAAGGGTAAGAGTTTCCCCGACATGCTGCGCATCGCCGATCACCTGATCGCCCGCGAACGCGCCGCCAAGGGCAACTGAGTTTCCAAGAGCCTGCACCTGTCGTGACTTCCCCCAACACGCGGACCCTGCGCCTGCTCACGGCCAACATCCAGGCCGGCTCGAGCACCCGCCGCTACAGCGACTATGTGACCCGCAGCTGGTCGCATGCGCTGCCGGCGGGGCGTAAGCGGACCAGCCTGGACGCCATCGCCCAGCTGGCCCGTGGCCATGACATCGTCGGCCTGCAGGAGGCCGACCCCGGCAGCCTGCGCTCGGGCTTCACCAACCAGACCCACTACCTGGCCGAGCGTGCCGGCTTCAATTACTGGAGCCACCAGCCCAACCGCCGCATGGGCGGAGTGGCCTCCAGCGCCAACGGCCTGCTGAGCCGGCTGGAACCGGTGGAAGTCCAGGACCACGCCCTGCCCGGCCGGATCGGCGGGCGCGGCGTGCTGCTGGCCAAGTTCGGTGACGGCGCCGAAGGGCTGGCGGTGGCGGTGGCGCACCTGTCGCTGGGGACCAACTCGCGCATGTCGCAGTTGGCCTTCATTGCCGACCTGCTGTCCGACCACCCCAACGCGGTGCTGATGGGCGATTTCAACTGCCTGGCCGAGCGCCCCGAAATGCAGGTGCTGTACCAGAAGACCACCCTGCAGCCCCCGGGCTGCGCGGTGCCGACCTTCCCCAGCTGGCGCCCGGACCGGGCCATCGACCACATCCTGCTCAGCAACGGCCTGCACCAGCGCAGTGCCGAAGCGGTACCGGCCGCCTATTCCGACCACCTGGCCCTGGCCATGGCGATCGACGTGCCGACCACCGCGCTGCGTTGACCGCGTAAACGGGATATCCACAGCGCCTGTGCGTTAATCCTCCGGTCTGCCGGCAACGGCACCGGGGCCCTTGATCCATGAACACCGCGGAGACACCTCCAAGCGAGGTGCGCACGCTGCGACCCGTCTTCCTGTTCGCCGCCAGCGTGGTGGCGGCCTTCGCGGTGCTGGTCACTGCTTTTCCGACGGCCTCCGGCGTGCTGCTGCTGGAAGCGCAGACCTGGGCGTCGCGCAACGTGGGCTGGTATTACCTGCTGGCAATGACCGTGTACCTGGTGTTCGTGGTCGGCGTGGCGCTGTCCGGCTATGGGCAGGTCAAGCTGGGTGCGGACCACGACGAGCCGGAATTCAGCTACCTCTCCTGGGCCGGCATGCTGTTCGCCGCCGGGATCAGCATCACCCTGTTCTTCTTCTGCGTGTCCGAACCGCTCACCCACTACCTGCAGCCGCCGCAGGGCGGGGTCGGGGGCGGCGAAGCCAGTGCACGCCAGGCCATGCAGCTGCTGTTCCTGCACTGGGGCCTGCACGGATGGGGCGTGTTCGCGCTGGCCGCCATGGCCTTGGCCTACTTCGCCTACCGTCACAACCTGCCGCTGGCGCTGCGCTCGGCGCTGTATCCGCTGATCGGCAAGCGCATCAACGGCCCGATCGGCTACACCGTGGACGCACTGGGCATCGTCGCCACGGTGTTCGGGATCGGCGCGGACATGGGCTTTGGCGTGCTGCACCTCAATGCCGGCTTGAACGCGCTGCTGCCGATCCCGCACGCGCCGTGGGTGCAGGTGGGACTGATCGTGCTGATGATGGGCGCGGCGATCAGCGTGGCCGTGTCCGGGGTGGAAAAAGGCGTGCGGCTGATGTCGGACATCAACATGCTGCTGGCGATCGCGCTGCTGCTGTTCATGCTGTTCGCCGGCCCCACCCAGTACCTGCTCAGCACCCTGATGCAGAACCTGGGCGACTACCTGGGCAACGTCGTGGGCAAGAGCTTCGACGTGTATGCCTACGGCGGCCGCGCCGACTGGCTGGGCGACTGGACGGTGTTCTACTGGGCCTGGTGGATCGGCTGGGCACCCTTCGTGGGGTTGTTCATCGCGCGCATCTCGCGCGGGCGCACCATCCGCGAATTCGTGTTCGGGGTGCTGCTGATCCCGCTGGGCTTCACCCTGGCGTGGCTGTCGATCTTCGGCAACAGCGCGCTGGACCAGGTCCTGCACCACGGCCAGGAACACCTGGCAAAGCTGGCGGTGGACAGCCCGCCCACCGTGCTCTACGCCCTGCTGGACAACTACCCGTGGAGCCGTGCGGTGATCACCGTGACGGTCATCGTCAGTTTCATCTTCTTCGTCACCTCGGCCGACTCCGGCACGGTGGTGCTGTCCACCCTGTCCTCGCACGGCGGTGCGCCCGAAGACGACGGCCCGCGCTGGCTGCGCGTGTTCTGGGGCGTGATGACCGGCCTGGTCACGGCCGGACTGCTGCTGGCCGGCAGCATGGATGCGCTGAAGTCGGCGGTGGTGCTGGCCTCGCTGCCGTTCTCGGTGGTGCTGCTGCTGATGCTGTGGGGCCTGACCCGCGCGCTGGGCGAGGAGTCGCAGCGGAAGAAGGCGTCGCAGTACTCGCCCATTCCGGTGGTGGGGCAATCACGGCACCAGCGTGGCTGGCGCCAGCGCATCACCCAGGCCGTGCACTTCCCGGCGCGCGACGAGGTGTACCGCTTCATGGACGAAGAAGTCCGCCCGGCATTGGAAGCGGTGGCCGCGCAGCTGCGCGAAAAGGGCCTGGACGTGGAAACCCGCTTCGAACCGGGCGACATGCAGCTCACCGTGGACCACGGCGAGCAGCAGGTGTTCACCTACCAGGTCGTGATGACGGGCTACCTCACCCCGTCGTTCGCCGCCCAGCGCTTCCGCAACCAGCGTTACTACCGTGCCGAAGTCCACCTGTACGAGGGCGGACAGGATTACGAGCTGGTCGGCTATAGCCGCCAGCAGATCATCAACGACATCATCGACCAGTACGAGCGTCACCTGCAGTTCCTGCACCTGACCCGTTGAACCCTGCTGGTCTTTACGCAAAGGAGTCATCGCCATGCCCACCTTCCCCGACCAGCTGCTGTACATCGGCGGCCGCCATGTGCCTTCGCAGGGCCAGCGCACCTTCGAGGTGGTCAACCCTGCCAACGGCGAGGTGCTGGCCAATGTGCACAATGCCAACAGCGACGACCTGGACGCCGCAGTGGAAAGCGCCCGCGCCGGCCAGAAGACGTGGGCGGCGCTGACCACGGTGGAGCGCTCGCGGATCCTGCTGCGCGCTGTAGCGCTGCTGCGCGAACGCAACGACGACCTGGCCGAACTGGAAAGCCTCAATACCGGAAAGCCGCTCAGCGAAACCCGCAGCGTGGACATCGTGACCGGCGCCGACGTGCTGGAATACTACGCCGGAGTGATGCATGGCCTGGAAGGCAGCCAGGTGCCGCTGCGCGAAGGCAGCTTCTTCTACACGCGGCAGGAACCGCTGGGCGTGGTCGGCGCGATCGGTGCCTGGAACTACCCGATCCAGATCGCGCTGTGGAAGGCCGCACCGGCGCTGGCCGCGGGCAACGCGATGATCTTCAAGCCCAGCGAAGTCACGCCGTTGACCGCGCTGAAACTGGCGGAAATCTTCACCGAGGCCGGCCTGCCCGACGGCGTGTTCAACGTGCTGCCCGGCGATGGAGCCGGGGTCGGCGCGGCCCTGACCGAACACCCCGGCATCGAGAAGATTTCCTTCACCGGTGGCACCGCCACCGGGCGCAGGGTGATGGCCAGTGCCTCCAGCTCCACGCTGAAGGACGTAACGATGGAACTGGGCGGCAAGTCGCCGCTGATCATCTGCGCCGATGCCGACCTCGACCTCGCCGCCGACGTGGCGATGATGGCCAACTTCTACAGCTCCGGCCAGGTCTGCACCAACGGGACCCGGGTCTTCGTGCCGCAGGCGCTGCTGGCCGACCTGGAACTGGCGCTGCGCGAGCGCGTGGCGCGGATCCGCATCGGCGACCCGCTGGCGGTGGACACCAACTTCGGCCCGCTGGTCAGTGCCGCGCACATGCGCAGCGTGCTGGCACACATCGAACGTGGCAAGGCCGAAGGCGCCCGCCTGGTGTGTGGCGGCGAACGCCTGACCGAGGGTGCGCTGGGCAACGGCTGCTACGTAGCCCCGACCATCTTCAGCGATTGCCGCGACGACATGATCCACGTGCGCGAGGAGATCTTCGGGCCGGTGCTGAGCCTGCTGGCTTACGAAGATGAAGAAGAGGCGGTGCGTCGTGCCAATGCCACCGACTACGGACTGGCGGCCGGCGTGGTGACCCCGGACCTGGCGCGCGCGCACCGGCTGATCCACCAGCTGGAGGCCGGCATCTGCTGGGTCAACTGCTGGGGTGAATCGCCCGCCTCGATGCCGGTCGGCGGCTACAAGCAGTCCGGGGTGGGTCGCGAAAACGGCCTGGCCACGCTGCGCGCCTACACCCGCACCAAATCCGTGCAGATCGAACTCGACCGCTACGCGTCGGTGTTCTGAACCGGCCTGACCAGGAGACCCCGCGATGAAGCGCGAGTACGACTACATCATCATCGGCGCCGGCTCGGCCGGCAACACACTGGCCGCGCGGCTGACCGAAGACGCCGGCATCCGCGTGCTGCTGCTTGAAGCCGGCGGCCCGGATTACCGGCTGGACTTCCGCACCCAGATGCCGGCCGCGCTGGCCTACCCGCTGCAGGGCCGGCGCTACAACTGGGCCTATGAAACCGAACCGGAGCCGCACATGGACAACCGGCGCATGGAATGCGGGCGCGGCAAGGGCCTGGGCGGCTCCTCGTTGATCAACGGCATGTGCTACATCCGCGGCAACGCGCTGGACTTCGACCAGTGGGCCCGGTTCGAGGGGCTGGAGGACTGGAGCTACCTGGATGTGCTGCCGTACTTCCGCAAGGCCGAAACCCGCGACATCGGACCCAACGATTACCACGGTGGTACCGGCCCGGTGAGCGTAGCCACGCCGAAGAACGACAACAACGTGCTGTTCCACGCCATGGTCGAGGCCGGTGTGCAGGCCGGCTACCCGCGCACCGACGACCTCAACGGCTACCAGCAGGAAGGCTTCGGCCCGATGGACCGCACCGTGACCCCGCGCGGACGTCGTTCCAGCACCGCACGCGGGTACCTGGACATGGCCAAGGGCCGGCCGGGCCTGGAGATCGTCACCCACGCCACCACCGACCGCATTCTGTTCGACGGCAAGCGCGCGGTGGGCGTGCGCTACCTGGCCGGCGGCAGCGCCGATCCCACCGACGTTTTCGCCGCCCGCGAAGTCCTGCTGTGCGCTGGCGCGATCGCCTCGCCGCAGATCCTGCAGCGCTCCGGGGTAGGTGCGCCGGCGCTGCTGGCCACGCTGGGCGTACCGCTGGTGCACGACCTGCCCGGCGTCGGCGAAAACCTGCAGGACCACCTGGAGGTGTACATGCAGTACGCCTGCACCAAGCCGGTGTCGCTGTACCCGGCGCTGCAATGGTGGAACCAGCCGGCGATCGGCGCGGAGTGGCTCTTCGCAGGAACCGGCATCGGGGCCAGCAACCAGTTCGAGGCCGGCGGTTTCATCCGCACCCGCGATGAATTCGAGTGGCCCAACATCCAGTACCACTTCCTGCCGGTGGCTATCAATTACAACGGTACCAACGCGGTCAAGGAACATGGCTTCCAGGCGCACGTCGGTTCGATGCGTACGCCCAGCCGCGGCCGCGTGCATGCGCGTTCGCTGGACCCGCACCAGCACCCGTCGATCCTGTTCAACTACCAGTCCACCGCGCAGGACTGGCAGGAGTTCCGCGACGCGATCCGGATCACCCGCGAGATCATCGCCCAGCCGGCGCTGGACGAGTACCGTGGCCGCGAAATCAGCCCCGGTGCCGACTGCCGCACCGATGCCGAACTGGACGCCTTCGTCCGCGCCCGCGCGGAGACCGCGTACCACCCTTCCTGTTCGTGCGCGATGGGCAACGACGCGATGAGCGTGGTGGACGGCCAGGGGCGCGTACACGGCATGCAGGGCCTGCGCGTGGTGGACGCCTCGATCATGCCGCGCATCATCACCGGCAACCTCAACGCCACCACCATCATGATCGCCGAGAAAATCGCCGACCGCATCCGTGGCCGCACGCCGTTGGCGCGAAGCACCGCGACGTATTACGTGGCAGGCGACGCGCCGGTGCGCGGCTGATGCACGAATGCGTGTCCGACGGGTAGAGCCGACTGTTAGTCGGCTGCTCTCCGCGGCGATATCAATACCATCGCGCTTCGCGCGATAGCCGACTAACAGTCGGCTCTACCCAGTCGGCTCTACCCAGTCGGCTCTACCCAGTCGGCTCTACCCCCTCGGCTACCCCGCCGGGTCCGGTAGCGCCGGCGCCCGCCGCTTCGCGGTCAACGTGCTCCCCACCGACGCCATCACGGTGCACCCGATCGCCGCCCACTGCAGCGGCGTCAGGTGCTCGGCCAGCAACCCCATCGCCAGCAATGCGGCCACTGCCGGCTCCATGCTGATCAGGATGCCGAAGGTTTCCTTCGGCAGCCGCTTCAGCGCCGCCATTTCCAGCCACATCGGGATGGAGCTGGACACCACCGCAACGCCCAGGCCGAACAGCAGGATCTTCGGGTCCAGCAGCGCCATGCCCGCATGCACCACGCCCACCGGCACCACCACCAGCGCCGCCGCGCACAGCCCGAGCGATACCGTGTGCCCGGCCGGCAGGTGGCCGGCGCGCTTGCCGAAGATGATGTACAACGCCCAGCACACCGCTGCGCCCAGCGCATACAGCACGCCCACCGGGTCCAGCGGCTCGCCGTGGCCCAGCGGCAACAGCAGCAGCAACCCGGTGGCCGCGCAGCCCACCCAGAGGAAATCGATCGGCCGCCGCGACGACCACATCGCCACCGCCAGCGGCCCGCAGAATTCGATGGCCACGGCGATCCCGAACGGGATCGTACGCAGCGCCATGTAGAACAGCAGGTTCATCACCCCGAGGGTGATGCCGTAGCGGAAGATCGCGGCCGCGTCGGCGCGGGTGGTGACCCGGCGCCAGGGCCGGAACACCGCCAGCAGCACCAGAGCGGAGAACCCCACGCGCAACGCGCTGGTGCCTTGCGCCCCGATCAACGGGAACAACTGTTTGGCGAACGAGGTGCCCACGGCAAGGGAGGTCACCGAACCGAGGACGGCCAGGACGGGGAGCAGCGTGGCAAAGCGCGAAGTCGACATCGCCGAAGCATACGCGCGCCCCCGTCCCGCATGAAGAGCCATTCGCGTAGCCACACGCGGTGCGTGTCCCTCTACCCTCTGACGGCTGCCTCGATCTTCGCGACGTCGATCTTCTGCATCGTCATCATCGCCTCGAAGGCGCGCTTGGCCACGGCCGGGTCGTCGCTGTTGAACGCGGCGGTCAGCACGCGCGGGGTGATCTGCCAGGACAGGCCCCATTTGTCCTTGCACCAGCCGCAGTCGCTTGCCTGTCCGCCATTGCCCACGATGGCATTCCACAGGCGGTCGGTCTCCTCTTGGTCATCGGTGGCGATCTGGAAGGAGAACGCTTCGCTGTGCCTGAACGCCGGTCCGCCGTTCAAACCGATGCAGGGAATACCGACCACGGTGAATTCCACCGTCAACACATCGCCCTTCTTCCCCGACGGGAAGTCTGCCGGCGCGCGGTGCACGGCCTGCACCGAACTATCGGGGAAGGTGGCCGCGTAGAAGGTGGATGCCTCTTCGGCGGTGCCGTCATACCAGAGACACAGGGTGTTCTTGGCGATCATCGGAACGTTCCTACGGTCAAGGCCGGGGCCCGGTGCGCCCAACGTAGGCCTGCCTTCGTTAAGCCCCGGTCGGGTACCGCGCCTCACCCGCACCTGCGCCCGGTGGACATTGCGGATGGGACTGATTCGCATTACCATACTGTGATCCCGTTCGCGCCAGGGAGGCGCTGCGGCGATCAGTTGCCAACGCCCGTGCCGCTCCCGCGGCACCCGCCAGCCGCCTACTGCCCCCACTTTGTCCGCAGCGCCCGGCATCCGAGGATCGACGCCTGGTGCGCGCCGCCGCCAGGAAACCCTGATGACCCGTACTACCGCTGTGCCGTCCCGCACCCTGCCGCAAGGTCGCCTGCCGCAGGCGCTGTTGATCGCCCTGGCCACGCTGGCTGCGGCTCCCGCCTTCGCGCAGGACACCGGTGCCGACGCCACCACCCTGGACAAGGTCGTGGTCAAGGGCGAGCGCGCCGAAGGCTACTCGGTCCGCCGCACGTCGGCCGGCACCCGCTTCGACCTCGCCCCGCGCGAGATCCCGCAGTCGGTCAGCATCATCAGCCACCAGCGCATCGAGGACCAGAACCTCGACGACATCATCGACGTGCTGGCCAACACCACCGGCGTGAGCAGCACCCAGTCCGACACCGAGCGCACCGAGTTCTACGCGCGCGGCTTCTACATCGACAGCTACCAGTACGACAACCTGCCCACGCAGATGGTGCAGAACTGGAGCTACGGCGATTCCGGCCTGGACCTGGCCCTGTACGACCGCGTGGAAGTGGTGCGTGGCGCCACCGGCCTGCTGACCGGCGCGGGCAACCCGTCGGCCTCGGTCAACCTGATCCGCAAACACGCCGACAGTGCCGAGCTGACCGGCAGCGTGTCGGTCAACGTAGGCAGCTGGGGCCGCACCCGCTCCACCGTCGACGTCACCACCCCGCTGAACGCCAGCGGCACGGTGCGCGCCCGCGTGATCGGCAGCTACCTGGACACCGAATCGCAGATGGACCGCTACGACCAGCACAAGACGCTGGGCTATGCGGTGATCGATGCCGACCTGACCCCGGACACCCAGCTGAGCGTCGGCTACGACTACCAGCAGAAGCGTGCCAACGGCGCTACCTGGGGCGGGTTCCCGATGCTGTTCTCGGACGGTTCGCCGACCCCGTTCGACAAATCCTTCAGCGCCAACCCGGGCTGGACCTACTGGGACACCACCAGCAAGCGCCTGTTCGCGACGCTGGAACACGGCTTCGCCAATGACTGGAAGGTCCGCATGGGCGCCACGCATGACGAAACCAAGGCCGACGACAAGCTGTTCTATCCGGCGTACAACGACTGGACCACGGGCGCGTCGCTCCTCGACCCTGTCACCGGCGCAGGCGTCACCCCTTCGGCCGGGTTCTACAACACCGAGCGCAAGGTCGACGCGGTGGACGGCTATGTGGAAGGTCCGTTCCAGCTGTTCGGCCGCGAACACCAGGTCATGGCGGGCCTGAGCTACAACAAGCGCGACTACGCCAACTACGGCGATTACCAGATGGGCTGGGCCCCGCTGGACAACTACCTGGCGGGCGTTGCCGATTTCCCGGAACCGAACTGGGTATCCACCCTGCCGCTGCAGAGCGAGGGCACCATCACCCAGAAGGCGGGCTATGCCGCCGCCCGCCTGGCGCTGGCCGATCCGCTCAAGCTGATCCTCGGCGCGCGGTACACCGACTGGAAGAGCGAAGGCGAAGGCTCCGATCGTTCGCACAAGGAAACCACGCCCTACGCGGGCCTGGTCTACGACCTCAATGACACGTGGAGCACCTACGCGGCGTACACCGAGATCTTCCAGCCGCAGACCGCACGCGACCGCAACGCGACCTACCTCGATCCGGTCGACGGCAAGAGCTACGAAGTCGGCGTCAAGGCCGCCTGGTTCGACAACCGTCTGAACGCGTCGCTGGCCGTGTTCCGCATCGAACAGGACAACGTGGCCCAGATCACCAATGAACCGATTCCGTCGCGTCCGGGCGAGTTCGCCTACATCGGCGCCCGCGGCACGGTCAGCCGTGGTTTCGAGCTGGAGTTGAACGGTGAGCTGGCCCCGGGCTGGAACGGTACTTTCGGTGCCTCGCGCTACGTCGCCAAGGACATCAACGGCGCGGACATCAACACCAACCTGCCGCAGACCACCATCAAGCTGTTCACCAGCTACACCCCGCAGTCGCTGAGCGACCTCACCGTGGGCGGCGGCGTCAACTGGCAGAACGGCATCTACTACCCGGTGCCGGCTTACGGCCGCATCGAGCAGGAGAGCTACGCGCTCGTCAGTGCCTTCGTACGCTACCGCCTGGCCCCGCAGTTCAGCGTGCAGGCCAACCTCAACAATCTGCTGGACAAGGAATACCTCTCGCAGATCAACGGTTACGGTGCCTACGGCGACGGCCGCAACGGCTCGATCACCTTCACCTGGTCGTTCTGACCGCCATCCCCGGCAGCACCCGACCGTTAGTCGGGTGCACGGCAGCAGACAGAAAGCCGGGCATCGCCCGGCTTTCTGCGTCATGGATCACCCGATCCTAGAAACGCAGGTCCGCGCGCACGTACCAGTAGCGCCCACGCGGAATGTCGTAGGTGGACGCGTCATAGCCATTGAGCGAGCACGACAGGCAGATCGGCGGGTCCTTGTCGAAGGCGTTGTTCAGGCCGGCACTGAGCTGCAGGCCCTTCATCCAGTCGAACTTGTAGCCCACCTGCATGTCGTTGTACGTGGTGGCAGCCAGTTCGTTGGTGCCGGCAACCTGGTTGCTGCACACCGGGAACGCCGCCGCATCGCCGCACTCTTCGGTGAGCTTGGAAATGTGGCGAACCGTCCACGACGCGTTCCAGTTGCCCAGCGTCCAGCTCAGCGTGGCGTTGCTGGTCCATTCCGGGATGGAGCTGTCGGTGACTTCCACGCCCGGCTCCTGCGGCTGGCGCTGGCCCGCTGCACCGATCGCCTCGTAGCGGCCGACGAAGGTGTTCTGCCAACCCAGCTTGAACTGGCCGATATCGCTCTGCGGGAAGGTCCAGAACAGGTCCACGTCCCAGCCGTCGGTCTTGATCGAACCCAGGTTGGTGAGGCGGTTGTTGAAGCCGCTGACCGCGCCGGTTGAGGCGCGGGTGAT
>Ga0213825_1000106_pt1 | contig 69515 bp, 70 predicted proteins | sample MC6MC0900MG_FD_179896 | JGI IMG/M metagenome (GOLD analysis project Ga0213825, IMG submission 179896) | Enriched soil aggregate microbial communities from Iowa State University, Ames, United States - MC6-MC0900-MG | ecosystem: Environmental > Terrestrial > Soil > Unclassified | place: USA: Iowa...
TGATTAGCGGCGGAACGGTTGATGGCATTGATATTTAGGAAAGGCATCTGTCTGTTCAATTTTCTAATATACATAAGATATCCCCTTTTCTTCTTACTTTTCTATTCTATTTTTGATATCGGCAGAAAAAGTGAATATATAAGGTCAGACCTATATAAGCAGCCCGCCGTAGGAGAATCTTATTTTTTTCTTCAATGACCCTGAATATGTCAGGGGAAATTTCCTGGGACATTCCATAAAGGATCTTACAGATAGAGATTATACTCACATGGACATTGAATGGTTTAGAGCGGAAATAGAGCGCATTTATTTCCTGCTCTTTTCTTGAATATTATATATAAATATGATATGTTTCATATATACGAATGGGGGATGTGATATGAAAAAATATCTTTTAACAATTGCTTTGGCTCTTGGAATTCTCGGTATTACAGGCTGTTCAAAAGAAGGTTCGAAGGTACAAACTACCGCTGAAACTGGGGACGGTGTTACGATTTACGAAGGAGATAGGAGAGTCATATTTGATTTGAGTATTTTGCCTTGTGATATGGAATATAAAGGGCATATTCTTCAATTTTCATCATGTGAACTGTATCAGGAAGTGTCAGATGTAAATGATTCATATACGCCTTATTTAGTTGCCAAAGTTAAAATAGATGAAATTGATGATGAAACATTGCATCGGTTTGATGAAGATTTATATGTTTATGGAAAAATATCTAATGATAAAAATCAATTAAATAATAAAGAATTATCAAAAATTTGTGAAATTGATCATGAGGGATATCGATATTATGTATTCTCACAGTCATTATTTGTATCTAGTGATTATAGATATGATTTTTCAGAATCTGCTTTCAATGTGGGTTTTTTGATTCTTCAAGGGGAAGATTACAGAGCTTTGCATTATGTCTATGATGAATATTCAAGTTCAAATGTTAAAGATTTGAAAGATATAGGTAAAGAAGTCTGGTATGAGATCAAGCAAACGCAGAATCTACAGGGTTTGGCGGAATAGGGTCCCAAAGGAATTTGTAAGATATATTTAATAGTATGTACGTAATTCTGAACATATAATATACTAGCAGATAAAACTGCTGGCAATCGTGTATAGGATGGTAGGCCTCGATTCTACATAGAATGGAGGTGTTGCTCATGAAGTATTATGACTTTAAGGACTTGATGTCTTTCGGCATGTTCTTTCTGGCATTGCTGACATTCGTCTTAATGACGTGTCGCTAAATACAAAAAACCTTCCCTGTACTTTGGCCGGTTGGGAAGGTCTTTGTTTTTCTAATTAGCCAACCACCCTGTGGCGATTGCCTTTTTTTATTATATTATCCATACCGTTAAAATATTACAATTTCATGAATTTTTGCAGATTTGTGGAGGGCGGAGCGGATTTTGTATTATACCATATAACCGATTTTATCAATAGAGTTCATATTAGTTACTGTTATTTTACTAAAATTACAGGCTTCTTAAGATTTGAAACTTTTGCTGTCAAATTTTTACAAATAGTTTACTTGTTTTTACAAATACCTAAACTTCATTGACTTGAAAATGCTATAGACTATATACTTTAACTAAAGTTAAGGAGGTCAAGATCGATGAAAAAAAAGTATTTAGCAGTTACAGCTTTATCTATAGCGTTAGCCATGGGAAGTGCTATGTCGTCATTTGCTGCAGGATTTGTGAGCACCCCTCAGGGGGTAAAGTACCAGTGGGGATCTGGTGATTACTGTACGAACAACTGGGTCAACTACAAAAATCATTGGTTCTTCTTTGGTAACGACCAGCTTATGCGTACCGGGTGGATTCAAAGGGATAACACATGGTATTACACAGCTGACACCGGTGAGCTTCAGGGCGGGATTATGAAAATTAATAACAATGTCTACTACTTTGATACCAATACCTTGAAGATGGTAACCGGTCCCTACACCTACAATGGTGTCACATATAACTTTGCTGAAAATGGGGCCACTGACGGTGGACCGTACGTCTACACAGAATGGAACAGTGATGGCACCATCAGGCGCGGCGCAAAATTAGGTGTCCGTTAAATATTTTGAAAGGGTCAATTTATATTATTAAATAAGAAAAAAGTAGGTGAGTTTTTATGAAGTACTTTAAGTGGTTGGTGGCCTGGGCTTCTGTAATAGCAGCTCTCTGGATTAGCATCCCATTTGAATCCCTGGCAGCTTCATCGAAAACGATATCATCAGTGACTATTTATGTAGGGCTGGAGGATTTGGAAGAAGGAAAGACGTTACCGTCAGAAGTATCTTTTAAAACAACGGAAAAATCAGGAAATTATGTTTGCAGCAATGATAGCAGGTATGAAGTTACGGATTTAGATTGGATAACCTCTGACAATAAGGAAATGATGATTGGTTCAAAGCCGAAGATGAAAGTAACCCTACGGGCCATAGATTCCGATGTATATGCTTTTAAAGGTGGCTATAGTTCCGGCAATGTGTCCATTAAGGGAGGGGATTATGTCACCTCCAGCCGTTCCAAGGCAGATACCTTATATGTGACATTTACGTTCAATCCTTTAAAAGGAACCTATAATCCACCGGAAAATGCTTACTGGGGGGACGCAATCGGAGATGCAGAGTGGAGCGAAGGAGAATACAGTTCCGGAGCATATGATGTCTATTTATATCGCGGAAGTACAATCATAAAAAAGATTGAGTGTTTGAAAAAAACTTCTTATGATTTTTATCCATACATGACAAAAGCAGGCAATTATTCTTTTAAAGTCAGAACTACTCCAGGTACGGAAACGGAAAAGAAATATGGAAAGAAAAGCGGCTGGACTGAATCTGATGAAGCAGATCTTACGGAAGAAAACGTGTCTGATGGAAGTGGACAGGAGGGTTCCTGGAATTCAAATTCGGAAGTTGGTTGGATTAGGAATGGGAATACCTGGTATTATAAGTACCCCGATGGTACCTATCAAAAATCCTGGGCAAATATAAATAACAAATGGTATATGTTTAACAGCAGTGGAATGATGGTTACTGGATGGAATCAGAGCAATGGCCACTGGTATTATTTTAATAGCAATGGAGCTATGGAGACTGGCTGGATTGTTTCCGGTAATAAATGGTATTATTTAAACCCTTCGTCTAATATTGGAGTGGAGGGAGCTATGCATACCGGATGGAGTCAGATAAATGGCAACTGGTATTATTTCAATACCAACGGTTCTATGGCAACCGGCTGGGTTATGTCCAATAATAAATGGTACTACCTAAATCCTTCATCGACCACTGGTGTAGAAGGAGCCATGGCAACTGGCTGGAGGCAGGTAAATGGAAACTGGTATTTCTTCAATGCCAATGGTTCCATGGCAACTGGCTGGGTTATATCAAATAACAGGTGGTACTACCTAAATCCTTCGTCGACCACAGGAGTAGAAGGTGCCATGGTGACTGGCTGGATTGTCTCCGGTAATACCTGGTATTATTTGAACCCTTCGATAGAAGTAGGAGTGGTGGGCGCCATGCATACTGGCTGGTGGCAGATAAATAGAAATTGGTATTATTTCAATACCAATGGTTCTATGGCAACTGGGTGGATTTTTTATAATAATAAGTGGTATTATACAGATTCTGCCGGAGCTATGCAATTAGGCTGGAAGAAGATAAATGGCAACTGGTATTATTTTAATAGTGATGGAACCATGGCAGTCAATACAGTTATCAACGGATTTTTAATCAATGAAAATGGTGTATGGTACAAGTAATAAAAACAGAAATAATAGGTTGTGCGTAATATGCAAAATAGCGGAATATAAGAATTAAAATAGTATAAATGTTCACTTTACAAATAAAAGAGGTAGAGATATTGATGTCTTTACCTCTTTTATTTTATCCATGGACGAGCATTCCGCATTCTTCACAATATAGCCAAGTGGACTTATTACGAACTTGATTCGGCGTTTTAATCCTTTTAGCGTTGGCATTATTATATCCACATACAGGACATATAAATTGGGTTTCGCCATACCAGCCTATTTTTTCTAAAGCATTCAATCCGGATTCAATAAAAACGAAACATTCATCACTTTTCAATTGTTTTTCCATAGCAATTACTCCTTTGTGTCTTTTCATAATCAGTATAACATATTCAGAAATAAAAATCAAACATATGTTCGATAATTCCTTTGAACAATGCCACGAGCCTGGCGATTACGGATAAGAGGTCAGCTAAATTTGACTATTTCACATATCCATGATAAGGTTAATGAAACAACTCCGAATATCTTTCAGGTAGTGGGGGAACCAATCTAAGGGGTGAATCTTATTTTAAGAGGGGCAGCTTGGATGCCCTAATCCGTCAGCTAATCCCATAGGAGTATACCAAGCGAATGACGAAGCTCAGTATGAGTTAGTTTATCCGCTTTTTTGATGTGCAAAAATATACCAAAAGGAGGCCTCGTAGTAATAGGGTATCGATATATGCAAAAAGCGTTAAACGTATGTCATAAGGTTTAATATTATGATGTGGAGGAACAAAATTGAATTTTCTATTGAAAATCAGTATAGTAATATTGGTTGGAATTATAGGCGGGAAGGCAGCGAGAGTCTTTAAGCTTCCCAATGTATCTGGTTATTTGGTAGCAGGATTATTTTTAGGACCCTCTTTTCTCCAATTTATTAGTTCAAGTGATATGGAATCATTTTCTGTAATTAATGAATTAGCCTTAGCAGTGATTGCCTTCAGCATCGGAAATGAATTTGTTATGAAAGATATGCTGAAATTAGGGAAATCCATCGTAATTATTACTTTGGCAGAGGTTGTTGGAGCCATTATTATTGTTTTTACTGTTATGTATTATTTACTAAATCAGCCTTTTGCATTTAGCATTGTAATAGCATCAATGTCAGCCGCAACGGCGCCGGCCGCAACTTTATTAGTAATAAGGCAGTATAACGCTCATGGCCCATTAACAAAAACAATATTACCTGTAGTTGCATTAGATGATGTGTTTGGAATAATCGCTTTTGGAATTGCCATGTCTTTAGCAACGCTGTCGACAGGCCAACAGGATTTTTCCATAGCACAAATGGTTAGCGGACTGGTTATTGAGATAGGAGGCTCCATTTTACTAGGTTTGGTTTTGGGGTTTATTCTTACTTTTTTTGCGAAGAAATCAAGCGGCCGCGACGAGCTTCAGGCAGCATCACTCATGGCAATTGGAATCGCGACAGGAATATCTATTAGTTTAGGATTATCACCTTTATTAACGTGTATAATGATGGGAACCACCGTAGTAAATACATATAAAAAGTCAAAGAGGGTTTTTGACTCGATCAATGATTTTGCATCACCAGTCTATATCTTATTTTTTACATTAGCAGGTGCCAGCTTGGATTTAAGTATTTTAGTCAGCGTAGGAATTATGGGGGTCGCTTATGTAATTGCAAGAGCCAGTGGAAAAATGTTTGGTGCATGGATGGGTGCGAAAGCTGTGAAAGCCGATCCCAATATTACGAAATACCTCGGTTTAGGATTACTCCCTCAAGGTGGTATATCCATTGGTCTTCTTGTACTGGTGCGTCAGCAATTACCGGAATATGCCGTTGCGATAAGTACCATTATCATGTTTAGCGTATTGATTTATGAAGTAACAGGTCCTGTATTTGCTAAGCTGGCGATACAAAAAGCTGGTGAAATTGATCAATTGGTGAAGAAAGAAGAAAAACATAATCAGAAGAAAAATAATGTTGTTCATGTTTCTCAGTCATATGATTAAAATATTAAAATCGGGGGTGGAATTATGTATGTTTTGTTTATTGTTTTAGACACAGTTGACAGTCTGGATGATATTTTATCCGGATTTATTAGGGAAGGAATTAGTGGTGCAACCATATTGGACAGCCAGGGAATGGGAAGCGCCATTGTGAATAATGAGAATAGAAGCGCCCCACTATTCAGCGCCTTACATATGCTTCTAAGTGATTCGCATCCTTATAGTAAAACAATTTTTACTGTTCTTGAAAACGAAAGTTTAGTAGATAAAGCGGTAGCAGTCGTTCAGGAAGCAGTTGACGGCATATCAGGTATGGGGAGAGGATTTATGTTTACAGTCCCCATCGGTAAAGTCTATCCGATGAATCGATAAGAATAACAGGATAGTTGTGGTGATTGTAGGACGACATTTGTTGGAGCGTTTCAGCACATTCCGGAATGTACATGCCATGGCTAAAATATCATATTTTACAGGGGTGCTGCAGAGCAAATGCATTGTTCTGCAGCACCTTCTTGCGTTACCAATAACCGTCAAGAGGTATATGATATTCACATACGAATATTTAAGCTATAAAATAGGAAATGCATACATATTATAAAGTGAATATTATGCTGAAGTATAGTGCATGTGTATTTTTGATGAGAGGTATAATATGTGGAATGAGAAGATGAAAACACTATCCAAAAGAGGAATCATAGGAAATACAATCATTGTTATTGCTTCAGTTATACTGATATATTTACTAGTATCATTATATTTTACAAATCATTTCTATATTTCCACAGTAATAAATGGAGTAAATGTTTCGTTAAAAGCGAATGATGATGTGGATCGGATAATGAGGAACTACGTAAAGGTCTATAAGCTGCAACTAATAGAAAGAAATGGGGAAATCGAAAACATAACCGGGCAGGAGGTTGGATTGGAATATAGAGGAGAAGATAATATTACAAATCTTCTCCGTAAGCAGAACTCTCTAAAATGGATCATTTCATTATTTAAAGATCAAAAACTATATTCGAAGGATTTATTTTCTTATAATAAAGAAGCTCTTGAAAATAAAATAAGTGAATTAAATTGTTTAAATAACAACCTGATACAACCGCAAAATGTTGGTTTTAAATATACTAACGGTTCCTATGAACTGGTGGAAGAAGTGTATGGTAATAAAATAAGGAAAGATAATTTAGTGAAAGCGATTCAGTCGGGAATTTTAATGGGAGAGACTAAATTAGATTTAAATGAAAAACTTTGTTATGAAAATCCCCAATATACCTTTACTTCAGGCAAAACTCATAAAACCAGAGATATTTTAAATAAGTACGTATCAACCAGCATTACCTTTACATTTGGTACTAAAAAGGAAATACTAGATGGGAATATAATACATAAATGGTTAAATGTAGATGATAATTTGGATGTGGAAATAAACAAGACCTCTGTTGCAAAGTATGTGAAAGAATTGAGCAAAAAATATGACACTGTCGGAATTACAAGAAATTTCCGGTCATCGGTTGGGAAGGTAGTAGAAGTAAAAGGTGGACTTTATGGTTGGAAAATTAATCAGGACGCAGAAACTAAGGAACTGCTGAAAAATATAAGCCATGGGCTGATACTTACCAAGGAACCAGTTTATACACAAAAAGCTTTGTCCCGAGATGAGAATGAGATAGGCAATACCTACGTAGAAATCAATATAACCAGACAGCATATATGGTTTTATAAAGATGGGAAGTTAATTATCCATGGCCCAGTGGTAACAGGGAATCCTAACAGAGGATATTCAACTGTAGTAGGAGCCTATATGCTTAATTACAAGCAAAGAGATACGGTCTTAACAGGTCCGGGTTATGCGGCGGATGTGAAGTACTGGATGCCTTTTTACGGGAATATAGGAGTTCATGATGCGAGCTGGAGGCGTTCCTTTGGAGGTGAGATATACAAAAGAAATGGTACCCATGGTTGTGTAAATGCTCCATTATATTTAGCAAAAACGATTTTTGAACATATAGAAGAAGGGATTCCAATTATCTCTTATGAGGAATAGTAAAATGAAGTCTAATTTGATATGGAATGTGATATTTAGTTAAGTAAGGACGCCCTTAACAGGGCGTTCTTCAGGCTGCATACAAAGTACATTATAGTTTATGGCATTTGAGTAATAAGGCAATAATAACGCAATAATAATGCATTGCTATATTTTTATTATAAACTCTGATATAATGAAATAAATAGAATGATACGTATTTATATTGTACAATAAAACTTAATATTGATAATGAATAAGTTGGCTGATAGTAATTATATAATTGGAGGAAAAATACCGTGGATAAGATTTCTATTAAGCGATTGTCTATGGATGATGCAGACAGTCTTTTTAAATTTGAAATAGAAAACCGTTCCTATTTTAATACGATTGGTTTGTCTCGAAGTGACTCGTATTATAATCGAGATTCGTTTCAAGAAATAATAGAAAGTTTAGTAGGTGAACAAGAAAAAGATATTCACTATATGTATCTGGTAATGAATACGCAGGGTGAGGTTATTGGCAGAGTTAACCTCACTGATGTTATAAAAGAACCTTTCAATAAAGCAGAATTGGGGTACCGGATCGGTGAAAAAAATCAAGGGAAAGGATTTGCAACTGCAGCTGTAAAGCTAGTTATGAAGCAAGCGTACTTGGTGCATAAGCTACATAGAATTGAAGCTGGAACCTCTCCTCAAAATATAGGCTCTCAAATTGTTTTAATTAAAAATGGTTTTCAAGTTGTCGGAAAGTATAACCAGTATATTTTGAAAAGTGATGGTTGGGCTGATAGTTTACTTTTTGAAAAAATCTTAAGAGAACGCCCTTAAAAGGACGTTCTTTTTGTATGCAGATCGCAGGATTTATATAAGGAGAGGAAAAGCGGAGCTAATGGAAGGAAGAGTTAAGATTTATCATCTGTATTATTAGCCTGATCGGAAGAGGTGGAATTAGAGGAACTTTTATCGTTTGCAGATGAATTACAGATTGACCGGCGGACCGCGATTGCATTTAATGCATCACTTAACAATAGCGTGTCTGCAGCCAAAAGTGATAATTCATTATCATTTAAACAATCTGCTATTTGACAGGCCAATGCAGAAATAAATAGTACATCGCAACAGTAACTCATATTATCCCTCCGATTATATATATGAATGAGTCATTGTTTTATACCTTTAATTAAAAGAATGGAGAGGTACCATGGAATTTGTATGGAAAAATCTACTTACAGGAAGAATTCCATTACAAAAACAACCATGCAGGCAGCTAAGGAAACCTGGAACAGGCTTTTTTCCTTATAAGCCAGTATGGCGGCTGCCAAAAGAGCAGCAATACCGGACCATATGCTTTTGGTAGCCGTAAGAATGGCTGGAAAGGTCATTACCGACAATGTCACATAGGGGACATAGTAAAGGAAAGACCGGATGAAGGTTGTCCTTATTTCCTGCCGGATCAGGGTCAGGGGAAGGACGCGGATAAAATAGGTAACTGCGGCCATGACTAGTATGTAAAGATAGATTCGGTTATTCATGGGAAACCTCCATAGTGTCCGGTACCGGGAATAAAACAGCAGCAGCTCCCGCGATCAAAACCGTCAGAATGATCAGTCTTAGTCCAGAAGAAACCCTGTGAAGTGCCGGAATTAAGAAAAACATAAGACTAAAGACCATGGAAACGACGGTTACTCCCGCCAGAATCCGATCTTTCTTTGCAGGGGGGATGATAATTGCCAGAAACATTCCATATAGGGCAACTCCCAAAGCACTTAAAGCCCTCTCAGGAAGAAGCTGGCCCAAGAACGCCCCTGCTGCGGTTCCCAGGGTCCAGCCAGGAACGGCCAGCAGAAACAGGCCGTAGCAATACCAGGGGTTTAACGGACCCGGCCTGCACACGGAAACGCCGAAGATTTCATCCGTTATCCCGTAGCCAATCAGCAGACGGTGATAAAATGGGGTTGTTTTATCAAGCTTTTGGGATAGGGAGCAGGACATGAGGCTATAGCGCAGATTAATGACTAGTTGGGCAATGGCCATTTCAGCAAAGGGAGCACCTGCCGTGATGATGCCCAGACCGGCAAATTGTCCTGCTGATGTCAGGCTGGTAAGGGAGATTGCAATGGACTGCCAAGGCGATAGCCCATAATTTATGGCCATAATTCCGAACGTAAAGGAGACGGCAAAGTAACCAAGGCAAATGGGGATTCCATCCTTTATTCCGGATTTTAGCTGTTCTCTTCTGGTATTCATAATATTCCTCCTCATAGTGTGTGACCGTCCTTCTTATGCTATAAAAATATATCATGAACCTTTACATCAGTAAAACAAATGTTTATAATGAAAACATTAGAAAAACTGATGATAAGGAGCTGGTGGATGTGAAGCGGTACCGGGCAGTTATGAAGATTGTGGAAACAGGAGGATTTACCAGGGCCTCCGAAGAACTTGGATATACTCAGTCTGCCGTCAGCCAGATGGTGCAGTCATTAGAGGAGGAACTGGGTACGGTACTATTTATCCGTTCTAAAAAAGGCGTGGTATTGACACCCGATGGAGCAGAGCTTTTACCTTACATAAAAAATATATACCATGCTTACAGGGAACTGACAGAGAAGCGAAAAGAAATGGAAGGGATCCAGAATGCCACCATCCGAATCGGTACCTTTGCCAGTGTATCCTGTCATTGGTTGCCGGGATTAATTAAGACGTTTAAGGAGAAATACCCGTTGGTCAGTTTTGAACTCTACCAGGGGGATTATACGGCCGTTGAACAGCTGGTTAAGGATGGAAGCGTGGATTTTGGCCTCATCAATCCCCAGGCAGTGGGAGATCCGGAGCTCAAGACCATTCCGTTAAAGAAGGACCCCATGCTGGCCGTTCTTCCCCATTCTCATCCTCTGGCAAAACATAAGAAGATCTTATTGGAGGAACTGGCATCAGAACCGTTCATTCTCCTGGAAGAAGGAAGCCTCAATGAACCTATGGAAAGTTTTCGTGAGCATGGGATCAAGCCCAATATCCAGTATATCGTCCATGATGATTATACGATCATGGCCATGATCGAAAAAGGACTGGGAGTTGGGATTTTATCAGAACTTATATTAAACCGCACGGATTATAAAAATTTGGTTAGAGAGACGGAACCGCCATTAGCCAGAACCATTGGCATTGTTTTTAAGGATAAGAAGATACTCCCAGTTGCCAGCAGGCAATTTCTGGAGTATCTCACAGAAGTATATAGAGAATTGGGACCCAGCGTATAAAAGGGGCATGGAAAAGAAGAAGCTTTAGGAAAAGCTTAACTATGGAGGAGAAAAAATGGGGCATAAAAATTTAACAACACTTTGTTATATACATCAGGAAGAAAGCTATTTAATGCTGCACCGGATTAAAAAGAAGGACGATATGAACCAGGACAAGTGGCTGGGAGTGGGAGGCCATTTGGAGGAAGGGGAGAGTCCGGAGGAATGTCTTTTACGAGAGGTAAAGGAAGAGACCGGATTATCCCTGACTTCCTACTTACTTAGAGCCATTATAACCTTTGTATCAGACAAGTATCCGGATGAATACATGTTTTTATACACCGCTGACGGATACGAAGGGACCTTGACCGAGTGTGCGGAAGGAGAACTTAAATGGATCCCCAGGGATGAAATAGGCGGGCTGTCTCTTTGGGAAGGAGACCGTATTTTCTTTGAGCTGTTACTCACGGATATTCCTTTCTTTTCCTTAAAGCTTGTGTATACCGGGGATCATCTGTCAGACGCTTTGTTAAATGGCAAACCATTGGCGCTCCCGCCGGCTATTACAAAAGTTCCTTCCTCGCAAAGAGTGCATAGCTGATCTTATACATCAAAAAGTTCCAGACCAGTGCAAGAAACGGTGAGCAGCACAGAAGGATAAATATAATTTGATCTGTAAAGGAAACACCCAGCAAGGTAAATAGCTTATAGACGCCAAAGAAGATGGAAGCAGGAATCAAACAGGAAACAAGCATTAACATGCGGGCCTTTTCTGCGCCGAATTTAAACAGAAGAGGAATTGACATGCTTCCTGCAATTTCTGAAATCACCAGGCTTACAGCACCGGTAAACAGCAGAGAAAGCATGTTATTTACGCTACTGAAAATACCCTTATGCGCTATGGTGCCGCCTATTGCGCCAATTACCAATCCGGTAACAGCTCCAATGGCTGAGAAGATCAGAAGAACAATAAATTTGCTGATTACAATGTCCTTTTTAGTAACCGGCATAACCATCGCGTATTTCAGCCATTTAGATTGATCATCAAAGCTGAATGTAGTGATAATCATCATGCTGCATAGAATGCCGCTCATGATTATATAACCCTCTACTCCGGAGGAAGGAATAAGAGCGAAAGCTAAAACCAGCAGTATAAAAATCATGGATTTGGCATTGTGTCCGATGTTATATAAATCTTTTAAAATCAAACTTTTCATTTTATCTGGTCTCCCTTTACATAGAGAAGAAGGATATCGTCAATAGTGGCATCATCCACCACTGACGCTTTGTACTTACGGCGGGCCTTTTCCTTGTCTGCCACCAGTACATCCCATTGATAGTCACGTTTCCGGTAAGCAAGGATCTCAGATCGATCGATAGCATCGAACTGGTCTGTTTTACACCGGATAATACCATACTGGTAGCGCAATTCATCCTTCTCTTTACAGAACAGGGCCTTCCCTTTATGAATAAAAGTGATATAATCCGCTACCTTTTCCAGATCCGTGGAAATGTGGGACGACATAAGGATCGAATGGTTCTCATCCTGTACGAAGTCCAGGAATAAATCCAGCATATCGTCACGCATGACCGGGTCAAGCCCGCCGGTTGCTTCATCCAGGATCAGAAGCTTCGGTTTATGGGAAAGCGCAACTGCAATGCTAAGTTTCATTTTCATTCCTCTGGAAAATGTTTTAATCTCTTTCCGGGGAGGAAGCTGTAACTTTTTTAAATAATTATCGTAGGTGGTATCATCCCACTGCTTATAAGCGGCTGCCGAAATTCTGCCTATTTTGGCCGGTGTAAGGGTTTCATAGAAATTGACGCCGTCGAACACGACTCCTATGTTTTCTTTGATGTTTCTGGGATCGGAAGAAAGCTCCTGCCCCCAGAACTTAACCACCCCTTCGTCCTTTTTAATAAGATCCAGGATTGCATTGATCGTGGTACTTTTACCGGCGCCGTTCTCACCGATCAATCCCATAATAGCACCTTTGGGAATGGAAAATGATACATGATCCAATTTAAAATCAGGATATTGTTTCGTTAAGTTTTCAACTTGCAAAATTGGTTCCATTTTTACTCCTCCTCCTGGTAAAACATGGTTAGAAGTTCGATCAGTTTGCCTAGTGATATGCCGCTGGTACGGGCAATATCGGCGGCCTCCTGCAGATGTTCCTCTGCTTTTCGCTGCTGTTCCTCCTGAAAGAAATCTTTGTTTTGTGCCGATACAAAACTACCCCGCCCAACAGTTGTTTCAATGAAGCCGTCCCGTTGTAAATCTTCATAGGCTTTTTGTACGGTGATGACGCTGACATGAATGGATTTAGCCAATGCCCGCATGGATGGAATAGGATCTCCGGTCTGCAGTTCTCCGCTCATAATCAGCGCTTTTATCTGCGAAGTGATCTGTTCATATATGGGCTTATTTGTATTACTGCTGATTATAATCTCCACAGTAGGTCTCCTTAGTGTTGTGTAGTGTACTTAGTGAACAAGTACATTATAAGCAGTGCATTTCGCCATGTCAATAGGGAAAAGAAAAAAAGATTGACCAGATTTTCTTTCCGTGGTATAGTGATGAAAGTATAAAAGATAGGATGTGTGTGTTTGTTAATTGTATTTAATCATGGAGCATAAGGCAGTTTAATATGAAAAACAGGAATCGGATCAGGAAGGCCATAGGTCTTTCCTTTATTTCGTGTACCTGTTTTGCCCATGAGATACAAAGCAGACAGAATAAGGTTAAAAGCCTGTGAGACGTCAATTTGTAGTCTTACAGGCTTTTTTGCGCGATCAACAAGCAGAACTATCATACTGTCTGTCCTATGCTCCATGAACCTCAGGGAACCAGTTGGAATGACAGAATAATGAGGAGAATTACATGGATCACACATTTCAGATTTTAGAATTTAATCTTATATTAGAAAAACTTGAAGAATTTGCACACACGGAAGCAGCAAAGGAGAATATAAAGAATTTGACCCCATGTCTGAAGGAAGGCGAGGTGAAAAAGAGCCTTCGCGATACGACCGAGGCCAGGACCATCATTGACCGGATGGGACTTCCTCCCGCAGTCAGCATGAATGGTCTGAAGGAAATCATGATTACAGCAAGACAGGGCGGCTGCCTGTCTGCAGAAGAACTGGAACAGACAGGAGGAATGCTCACCGCAGTAAAACGGTTTAAGGACTTTTTAAACCGGTGCAAATACTTGGAGCTTGGCCTGCCTTATTATGAGCAGGACTTAAACCCATTGGAGGATCTGGCAAGGGAGATTTATGAAAGCGTCAGAAACGGCAAGGTAGAGGACAGCGCCAGCAAACATCTAAAAAATATCCGCCAGGATGTGGCCAGATTGGAAGAAAAGCTGCGGGCAAAAGCAGAGGCCATTTTAAGGGGTAACAAAAAATATTTTTCCGATTCTTATGTGACTATAAGAAACGGCAGACTTTGCCTCCCTGTTAAAAAAGATTACAGGTCAGGGGTTCCCGGCAGTGTCATTGACCAGTCAGCAACCGGCTCCACCCTTTTTATTGAGCCGACAGCCATAACAGAGCTTAACGGACAGCTGGAGCTTTTAAGGATTGAGGAGGAAAATGAGGCAAGAAGGATCTTATATATGCTTACTGCCTCAGTGGAAGAAAATTTAGAGGTTCTGGAAGGGAATAAGCGCCTACTTGAAAAACTGGATTTCCTGTTTGCAAAGGGAAGTCTAAGTGCCTCTATGGCAGGTACCAGCCCAGGCATTAATACGGATCGGATCATAAAAATCGTAAACGGACGCCATCCATTCATGAGCCCGGAAACCGTGGTGCCTTTAAATTTTGAACTGGGAAAGAAGGAACGGGGAATTGTAATTACCGGACCCAATACAGGAGGAAAAACCGTATCCATCAAGACGGTGGGGCTGTTCTCCCTTATGGCCCAATGCGGCCTTCACCTGCCCTGTGAAGAAGCCGATCTTTGTATGAACAGTCAGGTGCTCTGTGATATCGGAGACGGTCAGAACATTACGGAAAACTTATCCACCTTTTCCGCCCATATCACCAATGTAATGAAGATCTTAAAGGAAGCCGGTCCGGAGAGCCTGGTCATCTTAGATGAGCTTGGATCAGGAACAGATCCGGCGGAAGGAATGGGAATCGCCATTGCCATACTGGAAGAGTTAAGAAGCAACGGATGCCTTTTTCTGGCAACCACCCATTATCCCGAGGTAAAGACATACGCCAAGGAGGCGGAGGGGATTACCAACGCACGAATGGCTTTTGATAAGGAAACTCTTAGGCCTCTTTACCGTATGGAGATTGGGGAGGCAGGAGAAAGCTGTGCCCTTTATATAGCCGAACGGCTGGGAATGCCGGATTCTATGATAAGAAGAGCCAGAAGATACGCTTACGGAGAGCAGGAAAGCTTATGGGAAGAAGAGTCAAAAACCTTAAAAGAGAGTGCTGAACACTCAAACTTAAACTTAAAAGGCCCCAAAATAGAAAAACTGAAAAAGACGGCAGTGAATAAAAATGTAATGGAAAAAAAGTTCACCATCGGAGACAGCGTGTTTGTATATCCGGATAAGAAAAAGGGAATTGTATGCAAGCCTGTGAATGATAAAGGGGTGCTGCAGGTCCAGATGCCGGATAAGAAAATCTGGGTCAACCAGAAACGGGTAAAACTTCTTGTTGCCGCAGAGGAACTTTATCCGGAGGATTATGATTTTTCCATAATTTTTGATACCGTGGAAAACAGAAAGGCAAGGCATAAGATGGAAAAGGGATATCAGGAAGGTCTGGAAATCAGAACAGAGTGATCTTAAGGCCTTAAAAGGCCGCCGTCAAGCCATGGGAAAAAGAGCCGGACGCCAATACCGTCCGGCTCTTTTCGATCTGTTTTATCTGGCCTATCTTGAAATTCTATGGCAGAATGAAACGGGATAAATTTTTGTGTTAATTTGACGGCATTGCATACATTATGGTAAAATATGTAAGATAACTGAAGTTCATATGAGGGGGGATAATCATAATTATCATAAAACGGATTATTTGTTATTTTCTGCTTATGCTGTTTTTAAACATCATTTATGTGACGTATGTAATACCCGGCACTGCAGCTGCTACAGCGGCAGGTATAGCCCTTGCCTTATTTTATATTTATTTCAATATTGCTCCGCGGAGAGAGAAAACGCAGCAATACAGGCTTAGGTTACTAATCGGCGGTTATGAACTGGTCTTATCGGCTTTTTCCTGCTTTTTGTTTGAGGCGTTGGCATATCTCTTTGTTTTAGTTAAAGGTACGGAAATCGGAGTACATATCCTTATCATAAACATATTTGTATGTGCGGGTCTGCTTTTTGTTCTGCTGTTCAACGGGATTATACGAATATTCACCTGTTCTGAGCAGCTCGGAATTGTGCCGAGGATAAGCTTGCTGCTTTTTTGGTGGATGCCTGTGGTGAATCTTGTCATACTCAGGAAATTCCTTGGCGTATCGGCTTCTGAGTATCAATTCACAATCGAGAAACTAAAACGGAACAAAGACAGGAAGTGCGAGGAATTATGCAAAACCAGATATCCGATTCTGATGGTACACGGGATATTTTTCAGGGATTGGAAAAACTTCAATTATTGGGGCCGGATACCGACGGAGCTTATGGATAACGGAGCTGAGATCTATTACGGAAGCCATCAGTCGTCCGCGTCGGTCGAGCAATGCGCAAATGAGCTAAAAGAGTGTATCCTGAATATTGTCCGGGAGACTGGCTGCGAGAAGCTCAATATTATCGCACATTCCAAGGGCGGACTTGACTCCCGTTATGCGATAAGCTGTCTTGAGATGGATCAGTATATTGCGTCGCTTACGACGATTAACACGCCGCACCTTGGCTGTAATTACGTGCGTAAATTATTGGAGAAGATTCCGCAGAAGGCGGTTGCGGCCATAGGGAATAAGTACGAATCCGTCTATACCAAGCTCGGCGATAACGATCCGGATTTTTTCAATGGCCTGAAAGACTTAACCGATAAGGAATGCGAACGGCTGAACGGGATTATGAAGGATGCCCCCGGCGTTTTATATCAAAGCGTCGGCTCGCGTATTCGATCCTATTCCGGAACGATGTTTCCCCTTAATGTGGGATACGGGATCATAAAATTTTTCGGGGGCGGTGAAAACGACGGGCTTGTTTCCACGAAATCAATGGTATGGGGGAATTTTCTCGGCGTGGTGACTCCTGAAAGCAGGCAGGGAATTTCCCACGGCGATATGATAGACTTAACAAGGAAGAATATCGAGGGCTTTGACGTTTGTGAATTTTATGTCGATCTGGTAAACAAATTAAAAGTAAAGGGACTTTAGAAATATAAAATACGATTCTTATGAAGCAGGTGAAAATGACCTCCGGCATGAGAAGACACATGAATGCCGGAGGTTATCTGACAGGTAAGCTTTGGGCTATGCTGCCTTAATTCTGATTGAAAAAGGAGTGTATCATGAGATTCAGATTAAACATGAAGTACCTATGCGCCTTTATTATAGTATTTATTATTGAAGTGCTTATAGCTGTTTTTGTAAATGATAAATTCATCAGGCCATATGTTGGCGACATTCTGGTTGTGGTTTTGATTTATTGCTTTATTAGGTCATTTGTGGGAATAGAAGGAAAGCTGCTCCCACTGTACATATTTGTATTCGCCGCATTGACGGAGGTGGGGCAGTATTTTCATTTAGTGAAGCTGCTTGGCCTTAGCGATTATAAAATAGCGAGGATCATCATTGGTTCTACCTTTGATTTAAAGGACATAGCCTGCTATCTGGCAGGCTGTATCGGATTATTCTTGTATGAAATGGTAAAGCGGCGTAAGAAATCAGGTGAAATGCCGCCTATGTTTGAAACGGGAAGGGAACAGCAAGGTCGTCGTTAAGCTCAGCCAGGATGAGCCGGAAGATCTGTACGTGGCAGAGCTCATCTGCAATGATTCTGTTTAAGATAGCCTTGATCCGGCAATCATCGATCCATTGGAGCTGAGCCTGGTATTTCCTGATGGCTTCCAACTCGCTTTCCAGGGAGTTGGCGACCAAGGGGCCGATCCGGGTGGGATAGCGGTTGCACGCGGGAGTCCAATACCTTAAGTGTCCGCCTTGAAAGCTCCACAGCCTGGGGTCTGCGCCCAGCATGATGGACAATTCGCCAAAGGTATTAAGATGATGCATCTCAACAATGCTGATTTTATGGAAGCATTCTGCAATGTCAAAAAAGAAGTTTCTGGTAATCATACTGTTGTAAATATAAAGGCTGATTGCGGACATTTCGGAATTGCAATCACCGATGTTGGAAAGCATAGCGGCGGCATACGCTTTATTTTGAGACATGATCTCTATGGGAGGCCAGGGATCTTTGTCGGCAAAAACAAGAGCTGATAAATCCATATAATACCCTCATTTCAATTTATTCTACTTAAAATATATCCGCCAGTTAATAGAGTATGACTTAAAAACACAGGAAGATGGAGGAACGAAGGACATGGACTGCATAGAGAAATTTAAGAAAACAGTAGAAGATTTTTTGCCGTATAACGAGCAGGAGGGTAGGGATAAGGGGTTGCTGCTCCAGTACCTCTCGTCAGGGGAATCCATATTTTCCCGTGAAAGTTTAGGCGCCCATATGTCGGCGTCGGCCTGGGTGGTAAATCGGGCTCACGATAAGGTACTTATGGCTTATCATAACATTTATGATTCCTGGGCATGGACCGGAGGCCATGCAGACGGGGAAACGGATCTACTTAAGGTGGCGGTCCGGGAAGCCATGGAAGAAACCGGAATCAGAACGGTTAGACCGGTTACCGAGGACATCTTTTCCCTGGAGGTATTGACGGTGGACGGTCATGAGAAAAAGGGTGCTTATGTTTCCTCTCACCTTCACTTAAATGTGACCTATCTTCTGGAAGCGGATGACAGGGAGGTTCTTCATATGAAAGAGGATGAAAACAGCGCAGTGGGCTGGTTTCCGGTGGAAGAATGCTTAATGTCAGTAAACGAGCCATGGATGAGGGAGAGAATATACGGGAAACTGCTTGATAAAATGAGAGATATCAAATATTAACAAAGAATTGATAATTATTTTCTATTTTACTGTTTTATTTTTCCTGATTATGATTTATAATAGAGGAATCTAATCAACAAAGTTTTGCCAAATAAGATAGCGAGGTGGTAGATATGAAGATTATTTACGCGATCGTCAGCTCAGATGATGGAAACAGGGTGACTGATGTGCTGAATGAACACCAGTTCAGCGTGACAAAACTTGCCACAACAGGTGGTTTCTTAAAGAAAGGAAACTCTACATTAATGATCGGTACGGATGACGGACAGGTAGAAGAAGTCATCACCCTGATTAAAGATACCTGCGGAAAACGCCAAAAAATTACCTGCAATGTTCCGGCGCCTAATATTGCGTCTGTTTCAGCCGGATATATGATGATGCCGATGACAGTGGAACTTGGTGGAGCTACCATATTTGTAACTGACGTAGAACGATTTGAAAAGATTTGATGAACCGGCAAAGGGATTGCAGAGCAATCCCTTTTCGTAACTGCTGGAATGAATGAGCCGGTGGTAAAGCAGTAAAAGTTTCCTGCGGTAAGCTGCAGGTATATGACTGCCTTTATGAAAATAACAGGAGGTGTATTCTTGAAACTGGATGAGATGACAAAAAGCATGCTGGTGGAAGAGGCTTATGAGGCTCAGAAAATGGCTTATGTGCCTTATTCGGATTTTTGCGTTGGAGCGGCCCTGCTTGCAAAGAACGGAAAAGTTTACCGTGGCTGCAACATTGAAAATGCATCCTTTACGCCCACAAACTGTGCGGAGCGTACGGCATTTTTTAAAGCGGTATCAGAAGGAGTCACGGAATTTGATGCCATAGCCATCGTGGGGAATAAAAGGGGCGAGAGGGGAGAACTATGTGCTCCCTGCGGAGTTTGCCGGCAGGTAATGGCCGAATTCTGTGATCCTGAGGAATTTAAGATCATTCTGGGAGCAGGAGAGGAGTCTTCCGTATATACCTTAAACGAACTGCTTCCTTTAGGGTTTACGAAAAAGAATCTGGATTAAGGGAGGTTTTTGAGTGTCATGAGAATGTACGATGTAATTGCAAAAAAGCGGAACGGAGAACCTCTGACGGAGGAAGAGATCCGCTTTATGATCAAAGGCTATGTAAAAGGAGAGATTCCGGATTACCAGATGTCTGCCATGTTGATGGCCATTTATTTTAAGGGAATGAGCGATGAAGAAACAGCCATACTCACGGATGCAGTGGCTCATTCCGGTGATATGGTAGACTTATCGCCCATTCAGGGAGTGAAAGTGGATAAGCACTCCACCGGAGGTGTGGGAGATAAGACGACTCTGGTGGTGGCTCCAATCGTGGCCGCCTGCGGGGTCAAGGTTGCGAAGATGTCAGGCCGCGGCCTGGGCCATACCGGAGGAACCGTTGATAAAATGGAATCCATACCGGGAATGCGGACAGTCCTGACAGAGGAAGAGTTTTTCCAAGTGGTCAACACCGCCGGGCTTTCCGTTATCGGACAGTCCGGTAATCTGGCTCCAGCGGATAAAAAACTCTACGCTCTTCGGGATGTGACAGCAACCGTGGACAGCATTCCTTTAATTGCCGCTTCTATTATGAGCAAAAAACTGGCAGCAGGAAATGACTGTATTCTTTTGGATGTGAAGACCGGCAGCGGAGCATTTATGAAGACCCTGGAAGACTCCATCACTCTGGCGGAAAAGATGGTGGCGATTGGGGAGCATGCAGGAAAGAGGACCATGGCTCTCATAACTAATATGGACATTCCTTTAGGAAGCCTGATCGGCAACAGCTTAGAAGTCATTGAAGCAGTGGAAACCCTTCGTGGAAGAGGACCTGAAGATCTTAAGTCGGTTTGCCTAAACCTGGCTGCCGGTATGCTCTATCTGGCAGGAAAAGGAAGTATGGAAGAATGCCTGGCGCTGGCAGAAGGCGCCATTGCCGACGGAAGTGCTTTGGCGCGTCTTATCGCTATGGTGGAAGCTCAGGGAGGCGACTCTTCGGTGATCAAAGACACCTCGCTTTTTGCCAGAGCGGCCTTTGAAAGAGAAGTGAAGGCATTAAAGAGCGGTTATATCACCCATATGAATACCGAGCAATGTGGAATCGCCTCCTCTCTTTTAGGAGCCGGTAGAGTTACTAAGGAGAGTGTGATTGATTATACGGCTGGAATCGCCCTTAAGAAAAAGGTAGGCCAAAAGGTGGAAGAGGGAGAGACCATAGCTTTGCTTTATGCTTCTAAGGAAGAGCTGTTTGCGGCTTCTGAGGAGGAATTTTTAAAGGCAGTCACCATAAGCGGGCAGAAGCCGGAGGCAGAACCTCTGATTTATGCCAGCGTTACCAAAGAAGGCGTAAGGCGCCTGACAAAATAGAAAGGTAGGAAACTATAATGACAGATTTAGAAATGTTAAGCTACGTAGACCACACACAGTTAAAGGCGTTTGCCACTTGGGAGGATATAGAGGAGCTTTGTAAGGAAGCTGTGGAATATAAAACTGCTTCCGTATGCATCCCTCCCTGCTATATCAGCCGGGTACATGACCAATTTCCAGGACTTAATATCTGTACTGTAGTCGGATTTCCTCTGGGCTACAGTGTAACAGAATCAAAGATCCTTGAGACGAAGAAAGCCATTGAAGACGGAGCCTCTGAGGTGGATATGGTAGTAAATATCAGTGATGTGAAAAATGGGGATTATGACAAGGTTGAAAAAGAAATCGCAGAACTGAAAAAAGCAACAGGCAAAAACATCTTAAAGGTTATCATTGAGGCCTGTTATCTGACCGAGGAAGAAAAGATTGCCATGTGTAAGGCAGTTACCGCAGCCGGAGCTGACTATATTAAGACTTCCACCGGTTTCGGAACTGGAGGGGCAACTCTTGAAGATATTGATTTATTTAAAAAGCACATCGGACCCGATGTCAAGATAAAAGCGGCCGGTGGAGTCAGAACCCTGGAGGATTTAAGGGCTTACATTGAAGCTGGATGCAGTCGTGTAGGTGCCAGTGCAGCTGTTAAACTGGCGGCACAGAATGAGAAAGTCTCAGCAGGAAAATAGAATATAGTTTCAGCGCTCCAAAAGCGGCACTCTTATAAATGTCTGAATTTTGGGGCGTTTTTTAATTATTTTTATACAATTTTCACAAGTGAGGACAGGGGATCGTCTAGCTAAATTTCACGAAAATATGAAAAAAGACAAAAAACACTTACAAAAATTTTTTAAAGTGTTAGACTTAATATATAGAAATTGTAACTTTGTATCAAGTGTTGGCATTCAGGCAGGAGGAATAATTATGTTTCAGGTAAATGATCTAGTAGTATTCGGAACCCATGGAATATGCAGGGTAGAGGCGGTAGGAAGCCTTAACATGTCCTCAGTGGATGATGACCGCCTTTACTATACGCTGAAACCTCTTTATGAGGCACAGCAATGTGTTGTATATACGCCCGTAGACAATTTAAAGGCACCCATGAGAGAAGTATCTACCAGGGAAGAAGCCATAGAGCTGATTAATCTGATTCCGGATACTCCGACCACGTGGGTGCCTGACGATAGACAGCGAGAAGGAAGCTATAAGGATATCATGATGAAAAATGAGTGTTCTGGATGGCTTCAGATCATCAAGACACTATATGTAAGGAAACAAAAGGGGTTGGCAGAAGGTAAGAAAAATTCGGCAAAGGATGATTTTTATTTTAAAATGGCGGAAGACCTGCTTTATGGAGAACTTGCCGTAGCCTTAGAACTGGAACCGGCCGCTGTGAAAGACATGGTTGTGACGAGGGTGATTGCTGAGTAAAAGGAAATGAGGTCCTTGCAATCGTGCTCTCGTAGAAGTGTAGTGCCTCCGGGTTTTACCGGTATTTGTTTGGAGGAGTTAATTGAAATAAGACTGTATTTTTTCGGAACTTTAAATTTTGGCAGATAACTGTTATAATAAACTTTGATCGCCTCAATTGTCACGTAAGGGTACTTGGTATACATCTGTGCATACCGAGTTCATGTCCAAGTGTATCCATCACACATAGACCCAAAGTACTTTGCAAGCAGTCCACAATCTTATATATCGGTATTTACCTTGATTTGCATTTTCATAATTGGCTAAATAACTGTGGATAAGTAGTAGCATATTGCTTAGTCTATAAATTGAATATGTATAAAAGACTACTAGCTATGATTAATTAAGTTAGTAGTTTTTTTGCAAAAATTCAATCAATAGATAGAGCAAATCAGATCATAAATGAAGGAGCAAGATGGTAATGCTTAACGAAACAAAAGTGGGCAATTACCATAGCCGATAAGCGTAAAAAAGAGTTTAAGGCAGTTACAATAGAATTGGATGGAATACTCCAACTATGTGGATATTTTCGATTTTCAAAAAATAATCAAATTGTTATGTTAGGATTGGGATTAAATCCCCGATTTTGTGGGAGAGGTTACGGTAAACAATTGATGAGTTTGATTATTGATGAATTTGAACAACAGTTCACTGATAAACTTCTTGAATTAGAAGTAAGGGCTTTTAACAAAAGGGCAATAATGTGTTATACAAAAGCAGGTTTTTTCAAAGTTTTAATTTAATAAAGAAACGCCCGTTGGCATAGATAATTTTATATTAATGCGATATGATAAGAATGGTTTATTAAAAGTATAATGCAAAGATAGTTAGTAACTTTTCCGGCAACTTAAATATCGATATGTGCTAAAAGGGGGGAGCGTATAATCTTAGAAACAAAAAGATTGAAAACTAGAGAAATGTCACAAAATGATTTTTTAGATTTAGCTTCTATGTTACAGGACGATGAGGTTATGTATGCATATGAGCACCAATTTACCGGTTAACTAGCACTCATGATTGGGGGGCAACAGATGAATTATCAGGATTTAATTGTCAGCATGGAGAGATTTGGGTCAACTAAACGTGATATTTGTATTCATAGCATTGGGATAGATCCAGATCAAATACATAAGAATGTAATTATCGCTCCTTGGTGGGAACCACCGATTTTTCCGGGTTTTGGAACTTTTGAATATTTAAGTGAATCCGATTATTCTTCGATAAAAGTTTGGAATCTCACAATTGATCGTTTGAAAATCAGTTATATAAAAACAGGAATCGGTGCACCTGTATTGATGGATGCACTTTTAGCCTTGGGTGTTACCCCATGCAGGCAAATTGCTTTCATAGGGTCTGTTGGTGCTTTGGATGATAAAATAGGTATTGGAGATATTGTAATTCCGGCATATTCCATTTGCGGCGACGGTGCAAGTCGTTATATATCATCTGATAAGCTTGCAGATGGCGATGCATTTGGAGAAAAACAATATCCAGATAAAATGATGTACGAGCGTTTAATAAAGGCCACCGGTTTTAGATGCGAAGAAAGTGGTGTTAAGTGGCATATTGGGAATAATTATAGTACCGATACGGTATTTGCACAGTTTGTTCATATTGATGAAATCATTGGTATGGGCTGCAACGTCATTGAAATGGAAACTGCCGCGGCTTTTAAAGCAGCAGCTTTTGCTGGCATTCCAATGGCAGCACTCTTTAGCGTTTCGGATAATACGGTTGCCAATAAATCTTTAGTCAGTGGCCGTACGTCAGAGGAGATGCAGTATCGGAAAAAAGTACGTCGTGAGCTTTTTCCAAGAATTCTTATAGACCTTTTTCAATCAGCGAACTTCTAATTTTTTTACAGTAAAGGAGAAATAAATGGCTAGATTGTTTTTCAGATATGGTGCAATGGGGAGTTCTAAGACGGCTAACGCACTAATGACAAGATATAATTTTATAGAAAAGGGAAAAAAGGTATTATTAATAAAACCTGATGCTGAAACCAGGGATGAAAAAACGAAAATCAGATCGAGAATCGGGTTGGAAGCAGATTGCATTTTATGGTCTGAATTCAAACAATACGATTATAATTCAATCAAAGATTTGGATGCAATCATTGTGGATGAAGTACAATTTCTTTCAGAAAATGATATTGAACAACTTTCAAATATTGTTGATGAATACGATATTTCAGTTTTCTGTTATGGTCTCAGAACGGATTTCACATCCCACCTTTTTCCAGGATCCAAACGTTTGATGGAACTGGCAGATGAAATTGAAGAACTTAAGACAGTCTGCTGGTGCGGCAATAGTGCGAATATGAACGCAAGGATTGATAAAGATGGAAATGTAATCAGAGAAGGACAGCAAATATTAATGGGGGCAAATGATAAATACATTTCATTATGCCGTAAACACTATAGAGAAGGTAAAATCAGGCAATAGTTTATACTACATCATATACTTATTATCAGCCGGGGCGATGGCCCCGGTAAAAATATATTTTCCCACTGCTTTGTATTCACGGAGCAGTATCGTAAATGGCTATTTCAAGCCGGTTTCCCCATGTCCCATCATTTTTTGACACATTACATAGCTCCCTAAACTGCTGCAATACCTGTTGAAGCGCTTAGATCCCTATTTTGCTATATTAAAATAATTATTATTAAAAAGATATTGACTAAAATAATTTTATAAAATATAATGAAATTAACCAAAAAGTAATGCATATTGAAACATTCCTTGTACAATATGCGCCCAAGGAGGAGGTATATATTTATGTTTAAGCAGCTTCAAAAATTAGGTAAGGCATTTATGTTACCGATTGCCATTCTTCCGGCAGCAGGTCTCCTGTTAGGAATTGGCGGGGCAATGTCCAATCCAAACACAATCGCAGCTTATCCATTTTTGAACATTTTTGCTCTGCAGGCAATCTTTACTGTTATGAGCAAAGCGGGAGAAGTGGTGTTTGGAAATCTGTCGCTAATCATGTGTATTGGTCTGGCAGTAGGGCTTGCCAAAAAAGACAAAGGAACGGCGGGTCTGGCAGCTGCGGTTGCTTTTCTTGTCATGAATGCATCAATCGGCGCATTGCTCTCAGTTTTTAAACCGGATGGAAACACAATTGATACCGGAGTTGTAGGTTCGATTGTAATTGGCTGCATGGTTACATATTTTCATAACCGGTACCGCGATATACAGCTGCCTCCATTCCTGGGATTTTTCGGAGGATCACGTTTTATTCCGATTGTATCCTCTTTTGCAGCAATTTTTATCGGCGCAATATTTTTCCTGATCTGGCCTCCTTTTCAGTCATTGCTCATCTCCAGCGGCCAGACCATCGCAAGTATGGGAGTATTTGGGACTTTCCTGTATGGATTTTTGATGAGGCTATGCGGAGCTGTGGGCCTGCATCACATGATTTACCCCATGTTCTGGTATACGGAATTAGGCGGAGTTGCTACTGTGGCGGGCCAGGAAATTGTAGGTGCTCAGAAGATATTCTTTGCCCAGCTGGCTGATCCTAATTTTACAGGAATGTATACCGAGGGTACGCGGTTTTTTGCAGGCCGTTTTGATACCATGATTTTTGGTTTACCGGCCGCATGTCTTGCAATGTATCACTGTGTTCCGCAGAAACGCCGTAAATTAGTATTCGGTTTATTTTTCTCGGCTGCTCTGACATCATTTTTAACCGGCATCACGGAACCCATTGAATTCATGTTTCTGTTTGTAGCTCCTTGGCTTTATGTGATTCATGCATTTTTAGATGGTCTCTCTTTTGCAATTGCTGATCTTTTAAGCGTTCGTATCGGAAACACATTTTCCGGCGGAATCATTGATTTTACCTTATTTGGAGTCCTGCAGGGCAATGCAAGGACTCACTGGATCTATGTAGTAGTGGTGGGAGTATTCTGGGCACTTCTGTATTATGTACTGTTTCGTTTCCTGATCACAAAATTTAATATCCCGACTCCGGGCCGCGAGGAAGGAGAAGATGATGAGGTAAATGTAGAGACAAAGGGTACAATCGCAGAAACGGCAGTTCGCGTACTTGCGGCTCTGGGCGGTAAGGAGAATATCGAAGATTGTGATGCTTGTATTACCCGCCTGCGCGTAGCGGTAAAGGATATTACCAAGGTTGACAAAGAGGCCATAAAGCGGGAAGGCGCAGCGGCCGTACTAGAGGTCAAAGGGGGTATTCAGGCAATATTCGGAGCGAAAGCAGATCTGATAAAATCAAAAATAAACGACATAATTGGCGAAGATTAGGGAGATGTAATACTTATGAATAGAGGATTAATTGTATCCTGTCAGGCGCTTCCGGAGGAACCCCTGCACAGTTCATTTATCATGGGGCGTATGGCTCTGGCGGCAAAAGAAGGAGGCGCAGTTGGTATTCGTGCAAACAGCGTGGAAGATATTGAAGAAATCAAGAGACATGTGGATCTTCCGATTATCGGAATTATCAAAAAGGTATATGAAGAAGGCAAACCTTATATCACGCCCACATTTGCAGAGGTAGATGCGCTGGTTCAGACCGGTGTTGATGTAGTCGCCGTAGATGCTACGATTAGTCAGGATGTGGATTTTCTGTATAAGCTTCATGAAACATATCCTCATCAAAAATTTATGGCAGACATTTCAACGGAAGAAGAGGGACTGCGCGCAGACGAGATTGGTTTTGATTTTGTGGGTCTGACCCTGCTGGGATATACACCTCAGTCTCAAGGATTGGATAAATTTCAGGTACTTCAGTCATTGATTGCGAAATGTACTCATCCAGTTATAGCAGAAGGAAATTTCAGCACACCGGAGCAGGCTGCGAGGGCTATTGAAACCGGAGCTTACGCAGTTGTTGTGGGAACCGCAATCACACGCCCCCAATGCATCACACGTGGATTTGCTGATGCAGTATCAAAGGTTTTTAAATAAAATTACGCATTCCTTTTTGTTACCTCTGAATCTTTTCGTTTTAATTAAAAAGTGATATAATAAGAACACTTTATTAAATAAGGGTTAGTTTTTCACAAATTAAAGACGAAAGTATAAGAGGTACCAATATGGATATTCTTTCATCGATTCAAAAGAAATATAATACGTTTACAGATAAAGAACGAAGTATTGCTGATTACATCCTAAAGGAAGGGAATCATATCAGGAATATGAATATCTCTGTCCTTGCGGCTACCGTTGGAGTTTCTGACGGTACGATTACCCGCTTCTGCAAGAAGGTAGGACAAAAATCTTTTGCGGAACTGAAAATTCAGCTTGGAAGCGCAGGTGCAGGAAACAAGATCGCTCACTCAGATGATCTTGTAACTCAGGTTTATGATTTTTATAAGACTGTAATTGAACATTCCAACCAAATGATAGATAGAAAGGCATTGGAGTACTTAGCTGACCAGATTGCAGGGGCAGGAAATATCTATATATTCGGAGTGGGATCATCGGGGCTGACTGCCTGTGAAACCATGCTTCGTCTGTCCCGTATGGGATTTCATGTACAAAGTGTAACAGATTCTCATTTGATGGTGATCTACAGCTCAATATTAGGCCCCGGGGATCTGGTAATAGCAATATCCATATCCGGTGAAACTGCGGAAGTTATCAATGCTGTCAGGGCGGCAAAGCAAAATGGGGCAAAACTCATCTGTCTGACCAGTTTTACCGACAGCACAATCGCACAGTGCGCTGATTTTTGTTTTCCTGTAGTAAATCCCTTGTTTGTTGACCAGGAAAGGTTTGTAAACAGTCAATTATCGACCCTTTATACGATTGATCTTCTTTGCCTGATTCTTCTAAAGGATGAGGCTCGAAAGAAAAAGATGAATATTACAGTGGAAACCATTGTCAAACAATCTCATTTAAAATAATTGTGTAATAAAAAGTACCGGCGGCGGCTTTGAATTCTTTCAAAGCCGCCGCCGGTACTTTTTAAAGGAACAATCTATGAGTGATTCTATTTATGCATATTGTAAAACAAAAAGGAGATAATAGACCAAAATAAGGATTGGAGAAATATGGTTTCACAAGTGATACCATGATAAAAGAATGGAAAAAACACTAGCATTTCACGATCTTTTCATCATTTTGTGCGGGATAGTAATGGGAACAATTGCGCGAATCGTCACACTTCGCATTGATACGCGTCAAAATCCCAGTTATCCTACCGGTGGCTTTATTAACATAGTGATAGGAATTCTGGCTTCATTTCTGGGGGCCGTTGCAATTCCGTCTCTGTTAAATAAAGAATTTACGGCCGTAACGTTTATTGCCTTAGCCATCCAACATTTCCGGGATGTGAGAAAAACAGAAAAAGAAAGCCTTGAAGATCTGGAAAAAACGGAATATTCAAAAAGAGGGGCCGCTTATATAGACGGTATTGCCAAAACCTATGAATCCAGAAATTATTTATCCCTGCTTACTTCTCTGTTTGTTGTATTGGTTTTATGTATTGTATCTGCTGACAGTCTGGTCATAAATATGATAGCTGCCGCAGTCAGTGGTTTTGGCATAATTTATATCCTGACAAGATTAACAAAAGGCAAATGCATCGGTGACATCTGCAACATAAGAGAAGGGAAAATAACCATAGACCATTCGGATCTGTTTGTAAATGGCATGTTTGTTACGAGTGTGTTGGGAACTGAGAGAAGCCGGGAGTTGTTTTTAAAAGAAGGCATCGGCATTGTTATAGAGCCCAAGAGTGATAAATTCAGAATCACAGTTGAGAATTATGGGCAGAGGCAGGCCATGCTTTTTGAGGCTACCCGGACCTTTGGTGTAAAACGGTACAGTTTTACCCGAAAGAATTTCACAAGTGGAGCGATGTTATTGGCTTTTGTACCAATTATCCGTGATCCTGATGCAATAATAGACGTAATAAAAAAGACGCCTGTATTGGAAAGCAGCAGAAAGATCACTACAATTATGGATACTAATATAGGAAGAGGGGATATCAATGGGGAAGAGTAGTCCGGAAATATTAGTCTATATAACAGATAATAAAGAAAGAATCATATCAGGTGATCCTTTGACCTTATTTATCCCGGATTTAACAGAGCGGGAAACATGTATGATTGATTTGGGGAAGGCACTACGAGCAGATGTGGTGCAGCTAAAAAACGGTGATCATGTATTAATAAGCAGGTAGAATGTTTTAAGGAGGCGGTCAATGGAAACCCAACTGGGAAAAGACACGATAAGAAAAGAGGCAAAAGATAAGGTAACAGGCGCAGCCCAATATACCAATGATTTAACAGATTCTCCTATGCTCTACGCCAGGTTATTTACAAGTGTTCATGCGCATGCCCAGATTATATCCGTAGATACCAGAGAAGCCTCTGCTATGCCAGGGGTCAGAGCGGTCATTACTGCAAAAGACCATCAGGTTATCTGTGGATCCATGCTTCAGGACAGACCTCCCTTAGCCAGAGATAAAGTACGTTACTATGGAGAGCCGATTGCCATCGTGATTGCAGATGATGAGATGCAGGCAAAGGCGGCGGCAGGGAAGATACTTGTAGAGTATAAACCCTTACCGGTTGTGAATTCCGTAAAAGAGGCTTTCAAAAAGAATCCTGTCATCATACATGAATCTCTCATGTTATATACAAAATCCACGGAGGAAGTTTATCCTGTAAAAGGAACGAATATCTGTCATCATCAAAAGATCAGAAAAGGCGATATGCAGAAGGGCTGGCTGGAAAGTGAAATTGTTGTAGAGGGCAGTTTTTCTCTGCCACAATCTGATCACGCCGCCATGGAAACAAGGGCAGTCCACTGCATGATCATGCCGGATGACAGTGTCAGAATCAAGACATCATCTCAATCTCCTTATGAGGTCAAGGAATCGATCAGTAAATATCTTAATATTCCGGAGGGAAAGATCGTAGTCCAGGTACCCTTAGTTGGCGGTGCATTTGGTGGAAAAGCATGTATACAGCCAGAGGTACTTGCGGTAATAGCGGCAATGAATGTGAAAGGAAAATGGATCAACCTGGCAAATACAAGAGAAGAAGATATGGTCACTTCTCCATGTCATCTGGGGCTAGAAGGAACCATTAGAATCGGAGCGAAAAAAAGCGGACAGATTATGGCTGCTGAAATGGCATTCCAGATCGATACCGGCGCTTACTCTGATATTTCACCTAAAATAACAAAAGCAATTGCTGCGGAGTGTGCCGGACCTTACCGGATACCAAATATTGAGTGCGATTGCTACAGCGTTTATACAAACCATCCATATATCACCTCTTTCCGCGGATTCGGACATGAGGCACATACCTTTTGCCTGGAAAGAATGATGGATAAACTGGCAGTCGAAACAGGGGTGGATCCTTTTCGGCTAAGGCTTTTAAACCTGGTAAAAGCCGGAGATTTAACTCCCACCCAGGTCAAAGTCACCGCCAGCAATACAGGGAATGCGGTAGAATGCCTAGAGAGACTAAAAGCAATCATGAACTGGGAGGAAGGAGCCCGGATCATAGAAGAGAACGGTTTGGTCAGAGCAAAAGGGATCAGCTGCTTAATCAAGACCTCAGATACCCCTACAGATGCAGGCGCAAGCGCCGTTTTAACCTTTAATACGGATGGAAGCGTAAATCTGGATTGTGGTGCCACTGAAATAGGGCCTGGTATGAAGACAACTGCGGCCCAGATATTAGCGGAGAAAATGAGAATCAGTGTCAATGACGTTTATGTAAAGCTGGATGTAAATACCCAGTCAACTCCGTATTTATGGAAAACCGTTGCCAGTATGACCACCTATCTGGTTGGACGGGCTGTATTGAATGCGGCGGATGATGCCATATCCCAGCTGATGAATCTTGCATCAATTGCCCTGCGGTGTCCGACGGAAGAATTGGATTTTGAGAATAAGATTATTTTTGTAAAACATGATCCTGAGCTTTATATCTTGTTCAAGGACCTGGTGAAAGGCTACAAATTTTCCAACGGCAATTCTTTCAAGGGGCCTGTAATTGGACGGGGCAGCTATGTCATGGGCAATCTTACGCCTCTGGCTGAGGCATCGGGACGGGGAACGCCAGGCCGGAGCTGGACGGTAGGTGCCCAGGCCGTTGAAATTGAATATGATACCCGGATGCATACCTACCGGCTGTTAAAAGCGGCCACTGTGATAGATGCAGGCAAGGTCATAAATCCTAAGACTGCAAGAGGCGTGGTTATGGGCGGAATGTGCATGGGGCTGGGACTTGGTACCAGTGAGGATTTTGTCTATAATGAAGATGGAATTGTAGAAGATACAAGCTTTCGTACCTATAAAATGATCCGGTATGGAGAAAATCCGGAATATGTAGTTGATTTTGTAGAGACACCTCAAATAGATGCGCCATATGGAGCCAGAGGCATTGCAGAGCACGGCATTATTGGAATACCTGCCGCTTTGGCAAATGCCATATCATTGGCAGCTCATATTGATGTAAACCGGCTTCCCATTACGCCTGAATTCATATGGAGGGAAAGGTTGAAACGATGATTCCTTTTGATTTCGATTATTATAAACCAGAAAGCATGGATGAAGCATTTAAGTGCTATCAAGATTTGCTTATAAATAATAAAAAACCTCTTTATTATGGGGGAGGAACGGAAATTATCAGTATGGCCAGGGTAAAGGGGATCGAATTTGATTCGGTCATTGATTTAAAAGGAATACCTGAATGCAGCCAGCTTGAGGTAAGCGGTGGGAAATTCAGGATTGGTGCCGTACAAACCCTTACAAACATTGCGGAATGCAATGCATATCCCCTGTTGTCCAAAACGATAAAAAGAATTGCCGACCACACGATCCAGGGGAAAATCACCATAGGAGGCAATCTGGCAGGCACAATTAAATATCGTGAGGCAGCCTTGCCGCTGATGATCAGTGATTGTTCCTTGCAGGTAATGACACAGGGTGGTTTAGCCGAATTGCCGTTTTCAAAGGCATTCAATGGAAAACTGCAGCTAAAAAAAGGAGAATTTCTGGTATCTGTATTGATAGAAGAAAATGATTTAAGTTTGCCTTACAATCATGTAAAAAGGACGAAACAGGAGAAAATAGATTATCCATTAATCACTATGGTGGCTTTGAAAAACAAGAAGGCCATTAAAACGGCAATTACGGGGTATGGCGATAACCCCATTATTTTATCCGATAGGATCATAAACCATAAATTATACAACGTGGAGCAAAAAATCAATAAAATAATCAATTTGGCCCATAGTAATTGCAAAGGTGATTTATCTGGAAGCAGGGAGTATAAAGAATTTGTATTAGAAAGTATGCTTCAGGAAATGTTTAATAATTTTGAAAAGATCAGCTGATCCTTTCGGGAATTGAGGGGCTGTATGCATTTATCAGGTAATAGTATTATTGTTCTTAATGTGAATGGTGAGGATAAAACCGTTATGGTCAAACCAGCCTATACTCTGCTTCATGTTCTACGGGAGGAATTGTCTTTAACCGGAGCAAAAAGCGGCTGTGAGAACGGAGATTGCGGCGCCTGCACGGTATTGGTCGATGACATGCCGGTCAAATCCTGTCTGATGCTGGCGGTGGAAGCAGTCGGTCATAGAATAACCACAGTGGAAGGGCTGAAGAATGCTCCGATACAAGATGCATTTATAAAAAATTGGGGATTTCAATGCGGTTATTGTACTTCCGGGTTTCTGATGGTTTGCCATGCGCTGGCCATGCACAAGCCAGACGCTGATGATCCAATCATAGAGGAATGGCTGCAATCCAATTTATGCAGATGTACCGGTTATGAAGAAATTGAGAATGCCGTAAAATCAATATTATCAGGGAATTATAAGTGAGAGAATCCGTATGTTTTTGAATGATTCACATCTTGTCTGGTCATCCCATATTATATAGTATCATTAAGAGATGAGGTATATGATATGGGATGTTCAAATTCTTGGTCTGGTGGCTGCAATTGCAACAATAATTGCAACAACTGGAATAATTGCCGTGACAATAGATGCTGTAACAAAAGCAATGTAGATCCTTGTGCTGAAGCAAAAAGAGAAGCATATTGTGAAGGATTCAGAGATGGCTGCAATGATCCATGTTGCAGGTGTGGCAAAAGATAGGCGAGGCTGATAGCAGGATGAGCGGGTATCCGGTATTCCGGACCCGCTTTTTTCGATTTATCCAACCAGCCGCTTTTGTTTCACGAATTGCAGAATCTGCTATTTTATGATATGATAATTCCAAGATTAACCAACAGGTTTCTTAAATCTGTTAGAGAGGAGGCATGTTTATGGGAAATAAAAAAGGTATTATAGCTGAGTTTAAAGAATTTGTTTTACGCGGGAATGTGGTGGATCTGGCAGTTGGCGTTATCATCGGTGCTGCTTTTCAGGCGATCGTCAATTCCCTGGTAAAGGATATTATATCTCCTCTGATCGGAGTGATTACAGGGGGAGTGGACTTCACCAATAAATTCGTTCTTCTGTATGCGGCTCCGCAAGGTGCGGATGTTTCCACACTTCAGGCTGCACAGGCTCTTGGTCCGGTATTTGCTTATGGTTCCTTTATCACGGCAGTTATCAACTTTTTAATTATGGCTTCTGTTATTTTCATGATGATAAAGGTGATAAACTCCCTGCGAGGAAAGAAGCAGCAGGCAGAACCTGCTGCTCCTACGGACAAGGAGTGCCCATATTGCTTTAGCCGCATCAATGTAAGCGCAACCCGCTGCCCAAATTGTACAAGCCAGCTGAATGGACAACCGGAAACAGCACAGGAAGATTAAATGATAGGAAACCGGATTTTAAAAGAAACCAATGCATTCGTTGGTTTCTTTTATTTTTCAATTATGCGAGCGAGGAAAAAAGTTCGAATACACGGTTTACATCCAGTTGCCCAAAGCCCCATATATTGTTGGGATAACTGTAGGCAGGGTTCCTTTGTGCTCCTCTTATTATTATGCGGTTGACTTGTTCACCGGTAATATAAGTGAAGTTGCCTTTGTTCTGGGACCATTCAAAAATGATGGCTATTGCACCCGCCGCAATGGCAGCAGAAGCACCGGTGCCTGTTAAGGTTCCGTATTGATTTTCGGGAACCGCGCAAGGGATCTGATAGCCTGGAGCACCAACATCAGGTTTGACATAGCCGCTTCTTGTAAAACCTCTTCCTGATTCATCAAGGATATTGGAGGTCAGCTGATTATAGGCGGTTGCGGTTAAGGTACGTCTGGAATTCCCGGGAGAAGTTATGGTAATATCCGGACTGGAATTTAAAAAGAAGGTCCCGTCTGATATTAAGTCACCGCTGGGCAGCCAGGCATTAATAGTAAAAGGTTCATCCTCTATGTTTCGGACATGGAAATACCAAATCCCAGGAAGAGGATTCTCAAACCGCAATAAAATTAACTGATCGCCGCTTTCCCTTTCAAAGATCATATTATTTACCCATAAGATGCTCTGGCTGTTCTGGAAAACATATTTATGGCAATCATTGAAGGATGGATTGATCGATGAGACCATTTCCCGGTCAGGTGCGGAAATTTCAATAGAGAGCCGTCCGGGAATGTGTGCCCAGAGTTCCATGGAAAACTGCTTGTCACTTCCAGCTATATTCATCTGGAAATCATTAAAGTGGGGCGCAGAAATGGTTCTGTTAAAATAATGTCTGCCGCTGTTTCCCTCGTCTCCAGCTGATATGGAGACACCCAGATCAGGCTGTTGAACCAGACTCTCCAGGTAGGTGCTCAAAACCCCCCTTCCATCGTGGCTGCCCTGGCTGCTGCTTAAAGCAATGCATATGACAAGAGGACGTTTCAAGCGCTGACTTACGGTAATTAAATAGCGCACTCCCAGAACAATATCTGATTCCTGAAAACAAAATTTGTCTTCCGGAACAGAAAATATCATTTTAAGATTTGACTTAGCTTCTTTTAATTTCACAACAACCAATTCTGAATTTGGAACAACGCCGCTAAACGACTGTACCGTATCTGGAGATCCGGCAGCGATACTTGCTACGGCCGTACCGTGGCCAATTGTATCAGTGGTAGGAACGGTGGTAAGAGGATTCTCATAATGCAATGCCTCATTGATAGAAGCTTTGGTATATTCCGTACCATAAGTAAACCCATTGGGAGGTGATCCCTCTTGTATGGTCTGGTCCCATATGGAAAGGATCCGGGTTGTTTTATCTTTATTGAGGAATGCAGGATGCCTGTAATCAATACCGGTGTCTACGATGCCGATAATAACTCCCTGCCCGAATAAGGTATGATCATTTTCTGGAGCGACACTTACCATGCCAGGCGCCGGAGGGGTGACGTCAGAAGTAATGGTATAGAGGGCTGGAAAAACATGGTAGGGATTTTGGCCGAGATCACATGGCTGCATATTTTTTTTTGCTACATGCAGCAGGGAAAACCTGTCATTCAGCAATGTAACATCATCACTGACTCCAAAGGAAGGAACTAATAAATTACTTATAATCAAGTCGTAATAATTATTGTCCAATATTTTCTCCATAATTAAATCTCCCTGATAAGATCTGCTTAAGACATATAATATATTTTATGCAGTAATACCTCCGATATGAGCGTTGCCTGTATCCCTTCTCTTCTTATGCTCATAATAGAGGTCTGATTGCATAAAATATATCATATGTGCCAGTAGTATAGACAGGGAGGCCTGATCATGCAAAAAATATTGGATGAAAATTATTATGACTTGATCATCAGTAATGTAATGATTCCCACATATGATACCGGTGATAATATAACACCTATGGATTTAAGGCATTCTTTGGCTCATATCCCTGTTGATTCAGCGAATCCCTGCGACTTGGGAACTTATCCTTATAATGCGTTTCCTTCCTTGCTGACCCTAAGCTCCACCGTCAGCCTTGAAAAATCCGGTATCGGAACGGTTCAGAGAAACCCTTATCTGGCTTTATTCGGACGGGGAGTGATCGTTGCGGTCATAGATACCGGAATTGATTACCGGCATCAGGCATTTTTATATAATGACGGAACGACCCGCATTCTTTCCATATGGGACCAGACCATACAGGATGGGACGCCGCCGGAGGGCTTTACGTACGGCACTGAATACACCAGGGAGTTTATCAATGTTGCGCTTAAGTCGGAAAATCCATTGTCCTTAGTCCCTTCTGTGGATACCAATGGCCATGGAACCGCAATCGCAAGTATTATTGCGGGAAAACCGAGCTTGGAGCAGGCATTCAGCGGTGTTGTACCGGAATCCGACGTGCTGGTCGTAAAATTAAAGCAGGCAAAGAATAATCTAAAAAAAATCTTTTTTACTCCCCCGGATGCGGAATGCTATCAGGAGTCGGATTTAATTATTGGGATCACTTATGTGACTACCGTTGCTCAAAGGCTGAACCGCCCTGTTGTCATATGCGTTGCAATGGGAACAAACCAGTCAAGCCATGACGGACGAGGAGCCACCAGCTTCATTACCAATTATCTGGCGCAGCAGCCGCATACAGCAATAACCATGAGTACCGGTAATGAAGCAAACAAACGAAGACATTATTTTAACAGCACCACTGCGGAACCCTACCAGAATAGTTTTGAATTAAGTATTGGGGAAAATGACAAACTGTTTTCTATTGAACTATGGCCGTTTGCTCCGGCAAGGCTGTCCATAGAAATAACCGCTCCAAACAGGGAAACAACGGGGCAGGTTTATCCGGCCCTGGGAGAGTGCAGAAGATTTGCTTTCGTATTTAATCCAAGCGTCATATGGGTCAATAATTATATTTTTGAAGAAGAGACCGGGGACCAGCTGATCTTGATGCGTTTTCAGGATCCACTTCCGGGGATCTGGAACATCCGGGTGCAGAACCTTGATAATGGGCCATTTTCTTTTCACGCCTGGCTGCCGTCAGGAGACTTAATTTCAGGAGACACCTTTTTTATGAATTCCAATCCGGACACTACCATAACTTCTCCGGCAAACGCCACCAACCCTCTGACAGTTACCGCATATAATCAGTTTAATGATACCATACTGCCTGAATCCGGAAGAGGTTATACAAGGACCGGATTCGTTAAGCCAGATATCGCAGCACCGGGATATGAGCTCACCTGCGCGGTTCCGGGAAACCTATATGGCAGCATAACAGGAAGCGGATCAGCGGCAGCTCAGGCGGCGGGAGTTGTTGCCATGGTCTTTGAATGGGCGATTCCAAGGGGAAACTATACCAACATCACCGGAAACGATGTGAACCGCCTGCTTATACGTGGCGCACAGCGAAGCGGCGGGATTACTTATCCCAACAATATCTGGGGGTATGGTCAAATCGACATCAACACGTTGTTTGAAAGGCTTACAAATATTTAAACTGGCAGCATATCAAAGGATTTTATTGCAGTTGAATTTATTTTATGATTGAGGTTATGGCAAATTTTCGATATAATGAAAAGGCCGGATTTCAGGAAAAGTATTAAAAAATATAGGTTGCAGGAATGAGGAGAAGGAATGGAAGATACGAAAAGATGCGGGTTAGATGCGCTTGAAAAAATGGCTGAAATCAGCGAATTCAAATGGTATATTTTTGATATCATTAATGAAGGGGTGGAACAGGATGGAATTGAAAAGAGTAAATTCAGCCTGGATAAGGAGGACGCAGACGCAGTCTGTTTCATGATAGGGGATGGAAGTTTTTCTGTTTGCGGCAGAGCGAAAGAAGCATCCAAGGATCACCATAATATTTATTATGCTGTCTGTGATTTTTTTAACAGAATCTATGAGAATGAGGAAAAGGCAGAGGAAGCTGTGACACGTTTCCTCATAAGAACTCTTGATTTACCGGCCCTGATGAAGAAGCCAAGCCGTTCCATGCTGAGAGACCAGATCTGCAAATGTCAGAAAGAGGTCGGTGCCCTGGAAGAAAAGATAAAAATAGAGCCGGGAAAAAAGGAGGAAGCCATGCTTTCCCTTAAAAGGGTTTACTTAAAAGGATTAAAAGAGAAAATGGAAAGATATTTTGGGGAGACGGAATAAGAAAAAATAATCTTTGTTTTTAATGAATAAAACATCCGGATCAGGTCATAATAGGATTATACCAAAGATGAGTGAATACTTATCCTCCCCTTTTTAGTGAGAGAAGTCCTGTAAACTAGTGTTTATATGGCTTCTCTCATTTTTGTTACGACTATTCGTCGTAGCTTTTCAAAATCCCTTGCCTTTACAATAGTCTGGTCATATAAAATGCACTCCAAAAGTTATGGAGTGCGAAACGAGATGAGTCAATGTGTTAAAAATTGAACCCTACCAACATTAAAATACCAATTAGGTATAACGTCCTTTTTAGCCGGAATTGCTTTGTAACCTGCTTTGACCATGGCTTCCATGAAGCATTGTGAAGTAATTTGGTGCCCCATATCAGCCCCCGTTAAGCGGTTGAAGCGCACTTTCAGACCATAAGCAGTCTGTTGATAGTTAATGCTTGGAATCATCTTATAGTTAAAAATGATGTGATCGATCAGAATATCCTGATCAGGAAGAGATAAGTCAGAAAAATGATTAGTCATTTTCATGGAACGTCTCCTTTCGTCTATACTCTGGCGTAAGCCTACAAGTAAATTATATGAGAAAAGTAAAAAGATATGTCAAAATTATAGAAAATGCCACACGGCACCAAAGGAGAAATGCAACCTTGTAATGGAGGATAAAAAACTCCCTGCAAGCTTTGCTTACAAGGAGTACTTTTTAATTTCTCGTTTGTTTGTCAGGGATTATCTTCCGCAACCACGGCCGCCGAAGCCTCTTCCTCCAAAGCTGTCACCGTTTGCGGCACAGTAATCGTACATTTTAACATAATATCCCCTGTCAGCAGAAGCAATATCGCCGTCTGCGATCGCCTTGTCGAGATTGGCCTCAAAATCTTCTTGGCTTAAAAAGTTTCCGTTTGCATCTATCATCAGGTCATACCCTAAGCCGCCGCAAGCGCCATAGGAGACAGACTCCGTTTTGTACTGTGTATTAGCAGGAGCTGCTAATACCACTGTTGCCATAGATAGTGCCAATACGACTACTGACACGAGTGAAATTAGTTTCTTCATTATATTAACTACCTCTTTCTTAATATATTTGCATTTTACCAGCATACATAAATGATAATATTATTATGTGTAGATAGTATGGAGATATTGTAGCAATAAAACTATTTTAAGAAGAAAATCATCATCATACAGTAAAACCGGATATTGTGTGTGACGGTAATAAAAATCAGGATTTTGCTGGGAAAGGAAAGAGGAGTTTGAAAAGTGCTGATAAAATGACGATTTCAAAGGAAGTTATAAATAGCAAAGTGCATTCAATTTCTAGGTAGTGGTTTCGTAATACTGCTTTTTAAATGAGGTGGTATTTCATAGGATGCTAGATGCTCATATTTTTGTAATATGACGGTTCCATTTGCATCAACGGTATAGGTGAGTCTATCATATCCAACTGGATTATGAGCACCTATTTGGGGAAACACTCCTATATTTACAGTCAGGTAATTTAAACTTGTGATATCAAGAACTTCATTTTCATAATTGTAGACCTCTAATTCGGTATCAAAATACTGATTATAGTATTGGTTAATCGCAGAGGTTATATAAGAATTTAGTAAAGATAAAATTAGTTCATCTTTTAAATTGTTATGTGATAGGCTATTCAATTTAAAATGTTCCTTTTGTTAGAATTAATAATATATATGATTCTCTGAAAATGATTATGCTCTCATCTGTTCTGCCGTATGATAATAATGTTACCTTTGGGCATAATGTGAATAATATATAGCAGGGGCTAATAAGGAGGTGACAAACTGTAAATTGGAAATATTAATTCCAACAAAGTACATGGACATAGAGTGAACTGATTAACAGTAATAGACGAAAAGCTGTGGTCTGAGTCGCCTCGGAACAATGGATTAAAACGCCCAAAGAATCTGGGAGAAAGGAAAAATCCAATTACCATCTAAGATAATTGGATTATACGTGATTTTATGCGAGGTTATGTGTCTATTGGAATATTTTTTATAGGAATAATCTTGGCTGCTTACATTGGATATTGGACTCTTTTCATTAAGCCTATTATGGTTTGTGTTTCGGCATCAAAGGCAGGAGCGCTGACGTCTGCAATGACTACGATGACAATAATCAAATGTGCCTTATCGTGGTTGGTTGCTGGTGTGATATTTGGATTGGGGTATATCGCCGCAATGATTGTGAGTCGCAAATAATCTAGGACGTTGTATAGGAGGAAGAATCGATGTTGAATGAAGATGTGCAAGCATGGGTAGATTTGGGGTTTTCAGAGGAAGAGGCAGTTGCAATGTCAAATGCAATGAAGGACAGATATGATGATGAAATAACAGATGATGATTCTAATTCGCCTTATAACGATTTTTGAGACCTAAAACGTGATTTTATTAATTTTTCAACGGTGCCATCGTCCTGTCTTTAACCTGGCGAACCGGCTGGTTTGATAGAGATAATGGCTTACATAGTAATCACGTGGAAGTTTCATTAGGTTAGAAGAAAAGTTAAAGGAATATTAGATCATATTCATCTCAATAACTCCGATGCTGCCAAGTGGATATAGCAGCGAATTTTTAATTAAAAGCTATATTAAAAAAACGAAACTTAACATTGATATTTAGCAGGATTTGCTGTATTCTTCATATATAAAATAGAAATTGAAAGGATTTTTAAATATGAAAACAGAAATCATAGCTGCTTATGATAATATCAGAGAAATTAAAGAATTGTTTTTAGAGTATACTCATATGTTGGTCGAAAACGACCCTGCTTTTGCTGAATATTTAAAAATCCAAAATTACGATTCTGAACTTGAACATTTGGTGGACAAATACGGACAACCAAATGGCAGATTATACATAGTGAAAGTTGAAAATGAAGCAGTTGGCTGCATTGGTTTAAGAAAAATAGATGATGAAAATTGTGAAATGAAAAGATTGTATGTTAAACCTGCATTCCGAGGAAATAAAATTGCAAATAAACTAGTGGAACGAATTATTGATGATGCAAAAGAAATAGGATATAGAAGCATTTTGCTAGACACACTGCCATTTTTGGAAGGAGCGATACGTTTATATAAGAAACTTGGATTTTATGAAATTGAATCGTATAATAATAGTCCGATGGATAATTTGGTATATTTAAAATTAGATTTGAATTGAGAAAATCCAGAGAGGAAGAATATTGTGGAATTTTATTTTAAGTCTAAAGGAGCAAAGACCCATCTTTACCGAGAGAATGGGTTTATTGATGAGGATCTGGGAGAACTGACGGAAACATTTACAGGTAAACTAAGAACCAAAAACTTTTTAGGTGAAAACTTTGAGTTGGAAGATATTTCTGGCCTTTTTTCAAAGGGAAACAAGTATTCTATCAAAAGTTCGAAAGGACTAAATGGTATTATTGAGAAAAAGAGCTTCGGTGGCAGGTATGTTTTGAAATAACAAGGTTTTAAAGGTATGCAGAAAATAGGGCATTGGAGAAATAATCCAGTGCCTTTTTTAACCTCATCAAGTAGCGAATCGGATTGCGAATATCCAATTGACTACATTTACTCGAAGTTATAGAATTTGGCAATTGGAGGTATTCACTACCTGCGATTCAATGTGGTTGAAAGGCGTGGAAATAAAAAAAAAGAACATATGTTTGCATTTGCGGTATATCTGTGGTATAATATGCATAAGGTCAAATAAGATTAGTAAAGATATCTGCTTTTTCTGAAATTGTTAATTGCTCGTTCTTCAAATGAAAAAATCCACGGTATAAAAGTTTGTTATAATGCATTTGGCGATTCACCTCTCTCTTTTTCAAGTGAACGTGTTTTTAAGTTTTGGGAAAGCTTTATCTGCTGTAAAACCAACCGGAGTAGGGTGGTAGACGAAAGTCCTGTTGCCTGACCTTCGTGAAATGGATGCCGTATTATTCAGATACCAGACATTTTTTAGGAAATCACTAGATGTGGTTTTAATTTTTAACCACGAAACGAACATTTGTTCTAATATGAAAGGAGACTCGCGTATGATGATCACAAGAAACAATTTAAATGAAATTTTATTTGAAAACCAGGATGCAAGGCTGTTAATTGAACGGGTAGTTTCCCATACGCAAGCTACTCTATATTATTATCATGACAATGAGATCACCGTAGAGAAGGCATTGGAGATATACAACCGTGCAATGAGGGTGGAAGAGGATGATGCATCCTTCGGCGTATCTTTCCTGGATTTTTCCAGAGAAAAAAACAAATTGGTGTATACGGGAAGTACTTGCTGAAATGGCACTTGGACATGACTTTATAACAATGTAAAATTAAAACAATTCAAAACAGGATGAAATAATAATAAAATATTGACATAAATAATAAAATTATGTATAATTCAAATAATTTCATAGGCGAAATGCCGATGAATTAAGATGAAACAAGAAAAGTAATATTAAAAGGAGAGGGAAAAATGAAAAAAAGAGTATTAGCTTTAGGCACTGTAGCCTTTTTAGCTTTTGGCGCGCTGACGGGTTGTGGATTTACCGGATCTAACAGCAGTCCCACCACCGGAGGATCTTCCGAAAGTGCGGCGTCAACGGAAGCCGCTTCTAACAAAACGGAGGCTCCGGCAACCGGCGATCAGATACTTAGCGTATATGCAAATGCTGAGATCAAAACCCTGGTACAATGGGCTGCTTCTGACAATCAGTCTTCCAAGGTGAACAATAACGCATTTGAAGGTCTGCTTCGTCTGGACCAAAACCATGATGCGCAGCCAGCGCTTGCGGAAAGCTATGATGTTTCCGATGATAAACTTACATACACCTTCCATTTGAGAGACGGCTTGCAATGGAGCGACGGAACTCCTCTGACAGCAAATGATTTTGTATTTGCCTGGTTAAAGCAGATGAGTGCGGAAGCTACCAATGGCTACAGCTTCATCATGACAGACTATATTGTAAACGGTGCGGAGTATAACGAAGGCAAAGCCAGTGCAGAAGACGTGGGAGTAAAGGCCCTTGATGACAAGACCTTCCAGGTGACTTTAAAAGCTCCTACCCCTTATTTTTCCCGTTTAACTGTTCTTTGTCAGTTCTTCCCGTTAAATGAAGCATATGTTACTTCAAAAGGCGACCAGTATGGTTTAAGTGCAGAGAACATGATTTACTGCGGACCATATGTGATCACCAGCTATGATCCGGCGGTAGGGGCTACTTTGAAAAAGAATGATAAGTACTGGGATGCGGCTAACGTGAAGGTTGAAAATGCTCAGGTAAGAGTTATGAAGGATGCATCTGCAGCCCTTAATGCATATCTGGCCAATGAACTGAGCCAGGTGGCTCTTGATTCTGCCAACGTAGCTGCTTATCAGAATAATCCGGAATTCAGTTCTAAGAGCGAGTTCAGAACCGAATATCTGCAGTTCTCTTTAAGCAATCCGGTTATGGCAAACAAGAATATCCGCAGGGCTGTTTCTATGGCTATTGACCGTGAAACCTTAGTTAAAGCAATTCTTGCTGATGGATCTGCTCCAAGTGCTGGTCTGATTGCAGAAGGCATGTATGGAAATGAAAGCAAAAGCTTCCGCGATTTAAACGGAAACATCTGCCAATTTGATCCGGAACAGGCTAAAAAGTACTGGGAAGAGGGCTGTAAGGAATTGGGACAAACACCAACTCTGACTTTGCTGGTAAGAGATGATTCTGTGACAAAAGCGGTTGCAACTTACATACAAAGTGAATTAAATAAGAATTTAGGCATTGATATTGTAATCGATACCAAGACGGTTCAGGCAAGAAATGAATTAATGGATAATGATAATTACATGTTTGCATCTACTGCATGGGGCGCTGATTATGATGATGCCATGACATACCTTGATTTATGGACCAACGGCACTCCGTACCGTGGCTCCTATCAAAATGAAGAATACAATAAGCTGATTAACGACGCAAGAGTTGAAACCGATGACGCAAAGCGCCTGGATATGCTGCTGCAGGCGGAGAATCTTCTAATTGATGAGGATGTGATCGTTGCACCTTTGTATCATAGAGGTTCCGCAACCCTTACTAAATCCAATGTGAAAGGATTGATCAATCATCCTTTCGGTCCGGATGTGGAATTTAAATACGCTTATTTTGAGTAAGCCGCAGCGGACAGAGGTTTGAACTGACCAACGGAATGCGGGAAATGAGAAGAGCCGTCCTTCCCTTTTTAAAATTGGAAAAGGGCGGCTCTTTTTTAAGCTCATGAGAATATGAATGCAAAGGAGGACACAGCATGATAAAATATATCTGCAAGCGACTGGTATATCTGGCGCTGACATTATGGGTTATAGTAACAGCTACTTTTTTTCTGATGAAGAAGCTGCCAGGCTCTCCATTTGATTCGGAGCGCTTTAATATGATGTCCGCTCAGCAGCAGCAAGCTATTTTAGAGCAGTACGGGCTGAATGAGTCCGTACCCCGGCAATATGTAAAGTATATGGGAAATATCCTGCATGGAGATTTCGGAACATCCTTTACCTATACTGGACAGAAGGTATCTACCGTAATCGGAGGAAGGATTGGTCCCTCCGCTTTGATTGGCCTTCAGGCGGTACTGATCGGTCTGGCTGTTGGCCTGACACTGGGAATTATTGCGGCGTGGAGACATAACAGCGGAATTGATTATTTTACGATGATCGTAGCTGTCCTTGGGGTTTCTGTACCTAATTTTGTAGCGGCGGCTCTTTTGCAGTATTATGTGGCCTTAAAATGGGGAATCCTGCCCGTTGGTTTCTGGACTGACTGGAAATGTTCGGTTCTTCCGTCCATTGCCTTATCCTTTTCTGCGACTGCCATGATCGCCCGGTTTATCCGGACTGAGATGTTAGAAGTGTTGGAGCAGGATTACATTGTCACTGCCAAAGCCAAGGGACTTAGCCCAATGAAGGTGCTCATACGCCATGCGGTAAGGAATTCAATTATTCCAGTGGTGACGATTCTGGGACCGATTGTTGTAAATCTGCTGACAGGCTCTCTGGCTGTTGAGAATATTTATACCATCCCTGGAATCGGCAGCTTATTTGTAGACAGCATAAAGGCTAATGACTATTCCACGATCATGGGAATCACGATTTTTTACAGCGCTTTCTATATTTTTGTAGTGCTGATCGTTGATATCGCTTATTCCCTCATTGATCCCAGGATTCGTCTGGCAGCCGGTAAGGAGGGTTAAGCATGGATGAATTATTTGTAAAGGCATATGTGGATGAATCGGAGAAAGAACATATTGCCCGACCTAATTTAACAGCCCTTCAGGATGGCTGGCTTCGTTTAAAGAAAAATAAGGCAGCAGTCGTTTGTCTGTTTACATTGATTGCAATCGGACTTCTTGCAATATTGGCACCGGAGTTTTCAAGGTATTCTTATAAAGAAACGAATTATGACATCATTTATCAGATTCCATCCATGGAACATTTCTTTGGAACGGATCAGTTCGGCCGAGACCTTTGGGTCAGGACGTGGATGGGAACCCGCATTTCCCTGCTCATTGCTTTTGTGGCAGCGCTTTTGGATTTGACGTTGGGAGTGACCTATGGAGCAGTTTCTGCTTTGGCCGGCGGGAAAGTGGATGCCGTTATGCAGCGAATCATTGAAGTACTGGTAGGAATCCCCCATCTGATCATCGTCATCCTTTTAATGATGGTTATGCCGGCGGGTATCTGGACGATTGTGGTGGCTCTTTCCATTACCGGCTGGGTGAATATGGCACGATTGGTCCGCGGATCCATATTAAAGCTTAAGAATCAGGAATTTGTGCTGGCGGCCAGAGTGCTGGGTACCAGTACGGCCGGAATCATATGGAAACATTTAATCCCCAATACGGTAGGAGTTATTGTCATCAATGCCATGTTTACCATCCCATCCGCTATATTTACGGAGGCATTTTTAAGCTTTATCGGCATTGGAATGCAGGAACCGAAGGCATCCTTGGGGGTTTTGATCAATAACGGTTACCAGGTACTTCGCAATTTTCCCCACGTATTGATCTTCCCGGCAATCGTGATCGTCCTGATTATGGTATGTTTCAGCATTCTTGGTGACGGTTTGCGGGATGCTCTGGATCCAAGAATGAGAAAGTAGGTGAGACATCATGAGCAGATTATTGGAAGTTAATCAGTTGCAGGTACATATAAGGACACAGCATGGCATAGTACAGGCAGTGCGGGGGATAAGCTTCTATTTGGATGAACAGGAGACTTTGGCAATCGTAGGAGAATCCGGCTCAGGCAAATCCATTTCCGTGAAAAGCATTATGGGTCTGCTTCCTAAGAATGGAAAGATCGTGGGAGGCAGCATTCTATTAGAAGGTAAGGATCTTTCAAAGTACAGCGAGCGGCAGATGCAGACGATACGGGGATCGGATATTTCCATGATCTTTCAGGACCCCATGACCTCATTAAACCCTACTATGACCATAGGAAAGCAGATTGTGGAGGTATTAAAAGAACACCGGAAGGACATGACTAAAACACAGATGAAGGACCGGGCTCTTGAGTTGATTTCTCTGGTTGGAATCTCCAATCCGGAAACAAGGTTTGACCAGTATCCACACCAGCTTTCCGGCGGCATGAGGCAAAGAGTCGTGATCGCGGTGGCATTGGCCTGTGATCCAAAGATTTTGATTGCAGATGAACCGACCACGGCTTTGGATGTAACCATACAGGCCCAAATCCTGGACTTAATGAAGGATTTACAGAAGAAAATTAAAACCTCTATCATTATTATTACCCATAATCTGGGAGTTGTAGCGAATATTGCGGACCGGGTTGCCGTCATGTACGGAGGCCAGTTGGTGGAAAGCGCTGACGTTCGTGAGTTGTTTTATCAGACGGAACATCCTTACACAAAGGGACTTCTGGCTTCCATACCAAAGGCTTCCCATAAAGGCGGCGAGCTGACGGCCATTCATGGGACTCCGCCGGATCTGATGGATCCGCCAAAAGGCTGCCCATTTGCAGCCAGATGTACAAAAACCATGGAGGTCTGCAGACAATATCCTCCCGAGGATATGCTTTGCGGCGAGAGCCACCATGCGCGTTGCTGGCTTCTTGATGAGCGGGCAAAGGCTTTCAGGGAATAGGAGGATATCATGAAGTCGGCAGAAAAGAAACTATTATTAGAAGTAAAGCACTTGAAGAAATATTTCCAGGTGGGAAAAAATCAGATATTGAAAGCAGTGGATGATGTCAGCCTGGATATATATAAGGGAGAAACCCTTGGTCTGGTGGGAGAAAGTGGCTGCGGGAAGTCCACCTTTGGCCGGACCGTGATCCAGCTGTATGAGCCAACAGATGGCCGGATCGTGTACGACGGAAGAGAAATTAACGGCAGTTTGCCGTCGGCAGAGCGCCATGGATTTACAAGAAAGATGCAGATGATTTTCCAGGATCCTTATGCATGCCTTAATCCGCGAATGAAGGTCATAGATATTGTTGCGGAAGGAATTGATGCTCATGGTATTTTAAAAGGAGAAGAGCGGACAAAGAAGGTGCTTGAACTCCTGGAAACCGTTGGGCTTTCCGAAGAGCATGCAAACCGCTTCCCTCACGAATTTTCCGGCGGACAGCGTCAGCGGGTGGGGATTGCCCGCACATTGGCTGTAAATCCGGAATTTGTGATCTGTGATGAACCTATTTCTGCGCTGGATGTTTCCATTCAGGCACAGGTGATCAACTTGCTGAAAGAGCTGCAGGAGAAGAGAGGGCTTACCTATCTGTTCATCGCTCATGATCTTTCCATGGTTAAGCACATCAGTGACCGGATCGGTGTTATGTATCTGGGGGCCATGGTGGAACTGGCAGACAGTGAGAGCCTGTTTGAGGCTCCGCTCCATCCTTATACCCAGGCATTGCTTTCCGCAATTCCAATCCCTGATCCTGATGTGGAAAAGAGCCGCAGCCGGATCATGCTGGAAGGAAGCCTGCCAAATCCTGTCAATTTGAAGGAAGGCTGTCGGTTTGCTTCCCGCTGCCCTTATGCAGAGCAGCTGTGTAAGGAAAAAACACCGGAAATGAAAGAAGTCAGGCCAGGGCATTTTGCAGCCTGTCACAAGGCAATGTAGGATGCCGGCAACAAAAAAATATGGTTAGGAGAATAGAATGAAAGACTATATCTTGGAGGTCTGTGTGGATTCTGTTGAATCCGCTAAAGCAGCGGTACAGGGAGGCGCCGACAGGCTGGAGCTCTGCGCAAATCTGGTTATTGGGGGGACGACCCCTGGCGTAAGTCAGTTTAAGCAGATCCGCAAAGCCTGTGATGTTCCAATCAACGTTCTGATACGGCCCCGGTATGGAGATTTTCTGTATACAGATCATGAATTTCAGATGATCTCAGAGGATGCGCAGATGTTTCGGGATCTTGGCGCAGATGGGATTGTTGTAGGATTTTTAAAACCGGACGGAGATCTTGACATGGAACGGCTGAAAGTGCTTAGAGAAAAGGCCGGAACGGGCAACATGACCCTGCACAGAGCCTTTGATGTATGTCGGGATCCTTACAGAAGCTTAAAAGAGGCCATCGAGGCTGGGGCGGATACCATACTGACCTCCGGCCAGCAGAATACCTGCATGGAAGGAAAAAAGCTATTAGGTGAACTGATGGAGCAGGCAGCAGGCCAGATCGATATTCTGGTAGGCAGCGGAGTCAATGTAGAAGCCATTGCCTGTCTGATGGCTGAGACAGATGCCCGGTGTTTTCACATGTCTGGGAAGGTGATCGTGGACAGCGGCATGATCTATCGGAAGGAAAATGTAAATATGGGAATTCCGGGAATCGGGGAGTACGATATTTTCCGTACAGAAGAAGAGCAGATTCGCCGGGCAAAAAGGCTGATGGAGGAGAAAGCATGTTTACGGAAGAACGTTTAGACAGGATTTTACAACTCCTTCATGATCAGGGCATGGTGAAGGTAAAGGATTTAAGCGCCCTTTTTCAGGTGACGGAGGACTGCATACGAAAAGACTTAAAAAACCTGGAAAATGCCGGAAAGCTGAAACGGACCTATGGCGGAGCCTTATTATCCCAGGATTATCCTCTGAAACGAGATGTAATAGACCGGAGAGATACAAATATAGAGAAAAAGAAATTAATTGCCCAAAAGGCTTTCGAACTGATCAGGAGCAATGAAACCATATTTCTGGATATATCTACCACGAATATCATGGTGGCAGAACAGCTTGCCAAATCCCACAAGCGTTTGACCGTGGTGACGAACATGATTGATATTATGCAGACACTGGCTGTGAATCCGGACATCACTTCCATTGGAACGGGAGGAATCATGTACCGCACGGTAAACGGCTTTATGGGGGCAGCTGCCATTGAGATCATCAAACAGTATAGCTTTGACAGGGCCTTCATTGGAACCTGCGGACTGGACCTTACGGACAATTCCATCACAACCTTAGGAGTGGAGGATGGCCTGACAAAAAAGGCGGCCATTGCAAGCAGCAGACATAAATATCTGGTGATGGAAAAGGATAAGTTCTATTTTAATGATTCTTATAAATTTGCCCATTTTGATGACATAGACGGAATCATTACGGACTCCATGCCGGATGAGGCCACGGCCAGAAAACTTTACTCTGCTGGAGTTACCATTCAGTAGCTTCTGCCGGACTGTCTGGGTCAGAAAAAATAATTAATTTTTCGCAAAGGAGAATTTAGCCATGTTTTCAGAACATTTGCAGAGATATGCCCAGGAAAAATATGAGCTTAGACTTCCCTTACTGGGAGGTCTTAAGGCGGAAATCGAAAGGGCGATGGAACGTTGCACTCCCAGGGAACAGGTACTCATGAAATTTTTATATGGGACAATGCCCTTACGGGATTCCGGCGAGTATGATTTTACCGTATTTCTTGGATTTGTAAGGCATTCCATCATGGTTTACGATCAAATGGAATGGTGTCAGGAGATTCCGGAAGATATGTTCCTCCATCACATTTTATATTACAGGGTCAATACGGAGAATATTGAAGACTGCCGAAGATTTTTCTATGACAAATTGATTGACCGGATCAAAGGACTTTCCGTAAGGGAGGCGGTGCTGGAAATTAATTACTGGTGCGCAGAGAATGGAACCTATGAAGCTTCAGATAACAGAACCATATCTCCTGTGACTGTTTATAAATCCGGAAAGGGCAGATGCGGGGAGGAATCCACGTTTGCCGTAACGGCTTTCCGGAGTGTGGGAATCCCTGCAAGACAGGTGTACACCCCAAGATGGGCTCATTGTGACGACAATCATGCATGGGTTGAAGTGTTTGTAGAGGGAAAGTGGCATTTCCTGGGAGCCTGCGAGCCGGAAGAAGTGCTGGATAAAGGGTGGTTTACCAATGCCTCCTCCAGGGCATTGCTGGTACATACCAGAACCTTTTCTGATTATTCCGGTGATTCGGAGACAGAATGTCTGGGGAAGGAAGACTTATTGGTTTATTATAATGGGACGGCAACGTATGCTATGACCAAATCCTATGAGATCCAGGTGCTTGATGAGGATAAAAATCCTGCAGAAAATGTCCGGGTTTCTTTTGAAATTCTCAATATGGCGGAATATTGCAGCGTGGTAAACTTATATACAGACAGGAATGGAAAGGTTACCCTTACGGTTGGTCTTGGAGATGTCCATGTCCGTGCAATGAAGGAGGGATTATGCTGCGAGGCGTGGATTTCTCCAGAGGATGGAGACGGGACGGTTCTGGTGTTAAAGAAGGAAGATGAGAAAACCGAAAAAAATGTCTGGGTGGATGTGGACGTCAGAGCCCCAAAGGATTACCCTGTAAATCCAGTGACGCTTACAAAGGAACAAAAGGAAAGAAACAGAAAACGGATCCATGAGGCAAATCAGATGCGGGAAAGCAGGATCGCAGGATACTTTAATGCGGAAGAGGCTTCCTCATACCCTGATGAAACAGAGATCCTACGGTTGTCCGCCGGTAATTTTGAAGAGATTTATAAATTCCTTTCCGAGGATCAAAATCCGGACCGCAAGGCCATGCTTAACAGTCTGACTGTCAAGGATTATAAGGATGCCAGGGCAGAGATTTTGGAAAGTCATCTTGCAGGGGCCTCCCCATATCGTAAGAAATGGGAAGAGAACGGGAATCCGGGTATTTATGAAAAGTACATTCTTTGTCCAAGGATTTTGCTGGAGGAAATGACGGATTACCGGGGATTTATTGAGGAATTTTTCAATGAGGAAGAAAAGGAAGGATTCCGTAAGAACCCTGAAACCATTTGGAGATATGTGAAGCAGAACATTGGTTTTGAATCTAAGCTTGACTACAAGACAATCTGCTCCACTCCAGCAGGAAGCCTTAAGCTTTTACAGAGCAATCCACTTAGCCAGAAGATATTATTTGCATCGATCTGCAGGACGTTTGGCATTCCGGCCCGGATAAACCCGGTGAATCTGGAAGCTGAGGTTTATGAAGCAGGAAGATTCGTATCAATATCAGGTGCAGATGAGATCGCAAAAGACAGGTCTGAAGAGTCAGGAAAGCTGGTACTCCGTGGGGAAACAGACAATCTGTGGACCTATTACCAGACTTGGACCATTGGAAGGCTAAAAGATGGCCAGTTTGTGACTCTGGATTATACGGGCGTAAAATTTTCCGGCGGCGTTTTGAAACTGGACTTAGAGCCGGGTATTTACCGTCTGGTCACCTCTGTCCGTCTTCCCAGCGGAAACCAGAACGCCAGCGAGTATGTCTTTGAATTAAACAAGGATGAAGAAAAGTCTGTAACCATGCGTCTGCGGGCCGGAAGCCTGGAAGATATGCTGGTTGATAACATGCTGGATGATTTTGAAGTGACCGTAAAAGAGGAAAATGAGAAAGAAAAGACAGTTCCGGCATCAGTGCTTATGGAAGGAAAGAGCAATATACTTGCCATCTTGTCCGAAGGCCAGGAACCAACCGAGCACGTTCTTAACGAAATGCTGGAACAAAAAGACGACTTAAAATCCCTTGATGCCCAAATCATTTTCCTGTTGCAAAGTGATATGTCACTGCAGAACCGGACCTTAAGTAAAGTTTTGGAAGCTATTCCTCAAATAAAGGTGGGTTACATAAGCTTTGATGATACGGTAGAACCACTGGCCAGAAGAATGTATGTGGATCCGGAGAAGCTCCCTCTTTTAATTGTTACGGATCCAGGCTTGAAGGCAGTCTACGGATGCAGCGGATACAATGTCGGAAGTGTGAACCTTATGATGAAGCTTTTGGGTTTAAGCAGAAATAAGCTGCAAGAGAACAAAAGTATATGAGAAGAAACGCATAGAATTGTAAAATAAGAAAAAACATTTTGCAAAATATATAAAGATGTTATATACTGTTTGTTGGAGTACTACTGGAAGTCAAATACCTTACAGCAAGCTAGGGGTTATTTGGCTCCGTTGGCAGTTGTCAAAATCAAGCCCGCTTGATCTTGGCTCGTTGCCTTCATGAATAACAAACAAAAGGATGGTTTGAACATGGCTATTTTAGAAAATTGGAGAAACCTGGCATACGGCGATGGGCTGGATGATAAAGGAAAAGAAGAATTATGGACCGAGTATTTCAAAGTAGAAAAGGGAATCTATGAGCATATTCTTTCCAAGCCAGAAGAAGTGGTTGAGGGAACGGTAGAGGATCTGGCAAAGAGATATGGAACAGATGTCCAGACGATGACCGGATTTTTAGATGGAATCAATGAAAGCTTAAAAGGATATGAGAATCCTATTGAAACCATGGACGAGCAGACCGTGGTAAAGATAGAGATCGATCCAGAAAAGCTGTATTATAATATGGTAGAGGCTAAAGCAGAATGGCTCTATAGTCTTCCGGAGTGGGATACAATACTGTCAGAAGAGAAGAAAAAAGAGCTTTATAAAAAGCAGAAAGCTTCTGGAACCATTGTTAAGGGAGCAAAGGTTGGAAGAAACGATCCATGTCCATGCGGCAGCGGCAAGAAGTATAAAAAGTGCTGCGGATCCAACCAGTAATCGAATGCTGCCCTGGCAGCAGGATAAAGAGACAGGAAGGCAGGCAGGTACCTCTTTATGAGTTACCTGCTTTGCTTTTGAATACCTTTATGAATGCTCACATGCATGAGCAAGAAAGAGGAAATGAATGGAAGCCTACACTAGCTTTGCAGAGGTCTATGACCGGTTTATGGACAACATTCCATATAAGGACTGGTGTGAATACGTAACTGGTCTGCTGAATGAATATGGGATCAGGGATGGTTTGATTCTTGATCTTGGCTGCGGAACGGGAAGCCTAACGGAGCTTCTTGCGGACCGGGGATATGATATGATAGGAGTGGACAACTCCGAAGACATGCTGCAGATAGCCATGGATAAGAGGGAAAAGTCAGGAAAAGACATTCTTTATCTTATGCAGGATATGAGGGAATTTGAGCTTTACGGTACGGTTCGGGCTGTTTTAAGCATCTGCGACTGCATGAATTATATTCTGGAATATGAGGATATGGTGGAAGTTTTCCGGCTGGTCAATAATTATTTGGATCCAGGAGGAATTTTTATATTTGATCTGAACACCATATATAAATATGAAACCCTTATGGGGGAATCTACCATTGCGGAAGACCGGGAGGAGTGCAGCTTTATCTGGGATAATTATTATGATAAGGAATCCAAGATTAACGAATATGACCTTTCCCTGTTTATCAGGCAGGAGGAAGACTTATACCGGAAATATACGGAGAATCATTACCAGAGGGCATATTCTCTGGAAGAGATAAAGATGGCGATCAATGAGGCCGGCATGGATTTTGTGGCAGCTTTTGATGCTTTTACCCATAATCCCGTAAAGGATACCAGTGAAAGAATTTATATCATAGCAAGAGAACGCGGAAAGGAATAATAATATGGCTGATTATATTGTCAGAGCTACGGCAGGGGATCATCAGATCCGTGCTTTTGCTGCTACTACCAGGGAACTGGTGGAACATGCAAGACAAGCTCATAATACAAGCCCTGTAGCTACGGCTGCCCTAGGCAGGCTTTTAACTGCAGGAAGCATGATGGGCATTATGATGAAGGGGGAAGATGATTTACTGACCTTAAAGATTCAGGGAAGCGGTCCGATAGAAGGCCTTACAGTGACTGCAGATTCAAAAGGAAATGTAAAGGGGTACGCTTACAATCCTGGAGTCATGCTTCCTCCCAATCAGGCAGGTAAGCTGGATGTAGGCGGTGCAGTAGGAGAGGGAGTATTGAGTGTAATAAAAGATATCGGCCTCAAGGAGCCTTACATTGGACAGACGATCCTGGTGGGCGGTGAGATTGCGGAAGATCTGACTTATTACTATGCTTCTTCAGAGCAAACGCCTTCGTCAGTGGCACTGGGCGTTTTAATGAATAAGGACAACACCGTAAAACAGGCTGGTGGCTTTATCCTACAGCTTCTGCCGGGAGCCTCTGAAGAAATCATTGGAGGTCTGGAGAAAAAGCTTGGGGAAATTACCTCGATCACAGATCTTTTGGATCAAGGAGATACACCGGAGATGATCCTCGAACATATTCTTGGAGAGTTCGGTCTGGATCTGATGGAGCAGGTACCCACCCAATTTTATTGCAACTGTGATAAAGCCAGAGTGGAAAAAGCCTTGATCAGCATCGGAAGGAAAGAACTTCAGGAAATGATTGACGAAGGGAAGAGCATTGAGGTGAACTGCCATTTCTGCAATAAGAATTATGAGTTCACAATAGAAGATTTAGAAAGTCTGCGCGATAAGTCATAAGACAAGGTCATCAAAAAGAGCCATCCACTGGATGGCTCTAATCGTAATCATGTGAAACAATATAACTTCTTCCTATATTGAAAAAAGGTACACTGATGAGTCAATGATTATAATTTGGTAACGTTTGTAGCCTGTGGTCCCTTAGCTCCGTCTACAACATCGAACTCTACTGCAGCGCCTTCATCTAAAGACTTGAAGCCGTCCATGCTAAGACCTGAGTAGTGAACAAATACATCGTTACCCTGTTCGTCGGAAATAAATCCGTAACCCTTTTGGTTGTTAAACCACTTAACTGTACCTTTCATTATGATACCTCCAAAATGAATAAAAAGTTGTACTGTTACAGGATATCTGTAACCTCCCTAAGAATAGCATAAAAAGGGAAAGGTGTCAAACGTTTTCCGTCTTAAAAATCAAGAAATCTTCATTAAAAAATAAAGGGGAAATAAGTAGTGAAAACAGAGAAATTTGTGGTAAAATGGGAAAAGATTCTTTTGCAAGGATAAAAAGGTGAATGCAATGAAATTTAAGAATTTGTGGGGTCATTTCTGCACGATCAATATACATAAGATCAGAGTTATGATAAATTGTTTTCGTGTGGGCCTTATAAAACAGGGACTGCTTCATGATTTGTCAAAATACAGTCTGGAAGAGTTTATTCCAGGTGTTCTTTATTATCAGGGGACAAGAAGTCCGAATGCTGCGGAAAGAGAGGACAAGGGTTTTTCTAGAGCCTGGCTTCACCATAAAGGCCGTAACAAGCATCACTACGAATACTGGATCGATTTTACCACAGATATGTCGGAAGGTCTGGTAGGCCATAAGATGCCCCTAAATTATGTCATCGAGATGATGATGGACCGGATTGCGGCATCAAAAACCTATAAGGGCAAGGATTACACCGATGAATCGCCTTGGGAATATTACATGCACGCAAAAAACTACATGGTCATTGCTCCTGAGACAAGAAACTTGTTGGAGGAGCTTCTTTTGATGTTGAAAAATCAAGGGGAGAAAAAGACATTTTCTTATATCAGATATTTGTTAAAAAAAGGAGATTACTAACTCCTATTATATAAGGATTCTTAAAGAACGCTCACTATATATTTATATTTATCATATATTATATATAATAATATAAGCGGAGATTTAGTGTGAATTTCGCTGTAAACAATTACCTACAGAATTCATGCATGCAGCAGGCCCCATATAAACAGAGGGAGCTTGATCCAGATAGAATAAGTGTACCGATAGGTTATCAAATAGAAGTCTTTGCTCAAGGATTAAATGCACCTGTTGGTATGGTTTTCACAGAAAAAGGTGATATGCTTATTGCTGACTCCGGAATTGCTACATTGAACCCTAAAGTGATACGTATTAGTAATGGAAGTATCGATGTTGTAGCCGAAGGTTTTAATGTCCCCATAACTGGTATCAATTATAAAAATGGGTATATTTATGTGTCCCATAAAGGAGTTGTAACAGTTCTTAGTCCGGATGGCACAAGGCGGGATATTATAAGTGGTTTGCCAAGCAATGGAGATTTTGGCAACAACCGCATTGAAATTGGAATTGATGAGAAAATATATTTTGGACAGGGGACAACAACGAATTCTGGTGTAGTAGGACTTGATAATAGCTGGGTTGTTGAGCATCCTCATCTACATGATTATCCTGGTACCTATATATTTCTTAACTACAATAATTTTGAAACTAAAAATATATTGATCCCAGCCATGGGTACAGCTGTTACTGGGGCTTTTTCTCCTTTTGGTGTTCCTAATATACAGCAATATCAAGTAAAAGAAGGCAGAACGTTAGCTTCTGGCTGTGTACTAAGGGCAAATATGGATGGCTCTGGAATAGAACAAATTGCGTGGGGGCTTCGTAATCCGTTTTGTATGAAATTTGATGCATTGAAACGGCTGATCATATCAAACCAGGGAATGGATGCAAGAGGAAGCAGGCCGATTGCCAATGCATTAGATGAATTACATTTGTTAAATATAGGTGCGTGGTATGGCTGGCCGGATTACACAGGAGGAGTTCCTGTGACCTTGCCCAGGTTTACTCCGATCAGAGGCAGAAGACCGGAACCATTACTTCATACCATTCCATCGATACCGCCTACGCCAATTGCAGTTTTTCCGTCCGGATCCAATATCATGGGATTTGATATTAATGAGTCATCAGATTTTGGACTGATTGGCGATGTTTACATTGCGTGTTTTGGCGGAATACAATACGAAGACTCTGGCGATTATATACGTTCAGGTGTAGGACATAGGGTATTAAAAGTCAATGTTGTTAATGGAGAAATAGCAACATTTGCGATAAACAAATCAGGATTTCCGGAAGAGAGGGGGCTTAGCAGGCCCACTGATGTTGTTTTCGGACCTGATCATGCCATGTATATATCGGATATGGCGATTGCTGATTTAGATTTGCATAATATTTATTTGCCAAACACAGGAGTAATTTGGAGAATAAGAAAAATAGAACGGTAGATATCATATAAGGGAAGCCATCTGACTTCCCTTAAACCATCCAAAAGTCCCTCCTTGATTTAAGGAAAACGATTCTAAATTAACGGCACAGGGAATCTAACAGGTGACGGACGTAAATACGAAGCTTTTCGTCATCCGCAAAGAAGTTCGGTTCATAGGAAACATAGGTGATCTTATCTTTGAATTCCATTTGCAGACAAGGTGTCCACAAGGAGGAAAACTGAGGAAGATAGCAGCCGGCCCTGCGTGTGTAGCATGTCTTAGCCGTAGCTTTTATCCGGGCTTCCTTATCCACGTATTCCGCCACGCTTTTGTGAATCGCCTTGTCTTCGTAAATTAAATAATAGTAATTTTTATAATCCGGATAAAAATATTTCAATTCACCCTCATAGAGGTCTATGGTTATGGTTAAGTGTTCTCCTTCCGCTTCCATGGAGACCAGGGAATTGGATTTGGAAAATCCAACGGGAACGGCAAAGCCATTTTTGCAGGTAAGCCGTAAAGAGTGGAACTCCCGGCCGAAGATGTCCTCCTGGCTTACTAACTCCTGATGTTCAAGGAGAAAGCTATGCTCTAAAAAGTCCGGGTAATTTAAGATAGGGAGGATTAGCGGCATTCCTTTTAAATCATCTTCATTATGTAATATCAAAAGATCAAATAGAAACGTATCATGGGAGATCAGGTAATCTTTATAAACTTCAATCAGCTGTCCGCCGGAATAAAGATCCTTCCGCTCTACGTTTAAAAACGCCTCAATGGCTTTTTGCTTCATGGAAGGAAGTCCAAGAAGTCCCCGGTAAGGGCGTATTTTTTTGTAGATATCCAGGCTTTTTACACCAGAAAAATCATAAGGCATGCCATGGGCAAGGCAGCGCTTCAAAAGATAGGGAATATCAAACCCATCCCCATTAAAATGTATGACTGTAGTAAAATTTTCTAAGAAATTAAAAAAGGTTTCCAGCAGTTCTTTTTCCGACTCAAGGGTGTCGGCGAACCACTGGATAAGGTTCCAACAGCCGTTTCTGTAATAAACACATCCGATCAGATAAAGGGTAGAATACTCCCCGGAAAAGCCTGTGGTTTCTATATCAAAGAACAGCAGATCCTCTTTCCGGCCGATCCGGTCAAAGGGATATGTCTCTTGAAATGCAATCGTTTTCTGTAAGGTGATCATGAATGATTCATCCCTTTCCTTAGTACTGTCCATGTTTTTTGGTATTTTCTCTCCCAATATTATAGCGGAAAGGTGCCGGTCCGTCAACGGAAACAGAATATTTGTTCGACTATCCGCTTGCATAAGAACAGGCTGTATGCTATGATAAATAATAAAGAAAAGATTTCCAGCATAACAAAAGGAGACAGAGGCCGTGATTTCTTTCGTAAAAGGACCATTGGTTGAAATATTTGAAGATACCGTTGTTATAGAGAGCGGGAACGTGGGATTTGAAATACATGTTCCCATATCCGTGATTCAAAATTTGCCGGGAATCGGTGTAGAGACAAGGTTGTATACATATTTTCAGGTAAGAGAGGATGCCATGTGCCTCTACGGTTTTTTAAACCGACAGGATCTGCAGATGTTTAAGCAGCTCATCAGTGTGAACGGGATTGGCCCCAAAGGAGCCTTGGGAATTCTTTCTGCCCTTGACCCGGATGATTTAAGAAGGGCCATTGTTTCAGGAGACGCCAAAGCCATATCCAAAGCGCCGGGGGTTGGAGCAAAGACCGCTCAGAGGATTATATTGGACTTAAAAGATAAAATTGACATAGCTGAAATTCTTCCTACCGGGTTTGCAATGCAGGGGAATGAGCCTGCTTTATCCGGCAGCGGGGTAGCAGGAGAAGCCATGGAAGCGTTGGCGGCACTGGGGTATTCTACAGTTGAGGCGGGTAAGGCGGTTCGTAAAGTGGAAGTGACGGAATCCATGACGGTGGAAGATGTGCTTAAGGCATCCTTAAAGCATCTGGCATTTATATAAAATAGCAGGTAAAGACAGAGATGGAACGTAGAATTATAACCACAGAGGTTACAGAAGAAGATAAAAGAATAGAACCAAATTTAAGGCCCATGTGTCTTGATGAGTACATTGGACAGGAAAAGATACGTACCAATTTAAAAGTATACATTGATGCCGCCAAAGCCAGGGGGGAATCCCTGGATCATGTTTTGTTTTACGGGCCTCCCGGCCTGGGAAAGACGACTCTATCAGGAATCATTGCCAATGAAATGGGAGTCAATATGAAGGTCACATCAGGACCTGCAATTGAAAAACCGGGAGAAATGGCCGCTATACTGAACAATCTCCAGGAAGGGGATGTGCTGTTTGTGGATGAGATCCACCGCTTAAACCGTCAGGTAGAAGAAGTTTTGTATCCGGCCATGGAAGATTTTGCCATAGATATTATGCTGGGAAAAGATTCCTCTGCCAGATCCATAAGACTGGATCTTCCTAAATTCACATTGGTTGGAGCGACTACCAGAGCGGGGCTTTTAACCGCTCCATTACGAGACAGGTTCGGTGTGGTGCAGAAACTGGAATTTTATACGCCACAGGAGCTTAAGATTATTGTTTGCCGTTCCGCCAGGGTCTTACAGGTGGAAATCGAGGAAGAAGGGGCGGCAGAGATTGCCAAGCGATCCAGAGGAACCCCCAGGCTGGCTAATCGCCTGTTAAAGAGAGTCCGGGATTTCGCCCAGGTAAAGTACAACGGTATTATTACAAAAGAAGTGGCGGATTTTGCCCTGGACATTCTGGATGTGGATAAGTTTGGCCTGGATTATAATGACCGGGCGATCCTGACCACAATGATTGAGAAGTTTGCCGGCGGTCCGGTAGGTTTGGATACCCTGGCTGCTTCTTTGGGAGAGGATGCCGGGACACTGGAAGATGTTTATGAGCCGTATCTTCTCATGAACGGTTTTATAAACCGTACCTCCAGAGGGCGTGTGGCAACGGAACGGGCATATGAACATCTTGGAATCTCCCTGGGGTCATAATCTTTGGATAGAAAGGTATGCAGGCAGGGCTTTTCTATCTGCTCAAAGTATGTTATAGTAAAAAGGAGCAAATGAAACAGGGAGAGAACAGCATGGATTCCAGACGCAGTACAGAAGTTTTAATAGATGGCAAGATTTATGCTTTGGGCGGAAACGAGGAGGAGAGTTATATCCACCGCCTGGCAAGCTACATCAACGAGATGATTATAACGCTGAAGCATCAGGAAGGGTTCACGAAGCAAAGCGCAGAATATCAAAATATTATGATTCAGTTAAATATGGCGGATGATTACTTCAAGGCCAGAGAACAGACCGCCACGCTGGAGCAGCAGAAGGCGGAGATGGAAAAGGAGATCTATAGCTTAAAGCATGAACTTGTGGCCACTCAGATGAAGCTTGAGTCGGCAAAGCTGGAACTGGTGGAAACCAGGAAATCTGCGGATTCCGGTAAGAAAGAATAAGTCAGGAGGGGATGTTGGGCGGCAGGGCCGTGACATCCTCTCTTTCATCAATAAAGGGCAAACAGGAGGAACTTGTGAAGAAAGCAGTTGAAATTCTTGCTCCGGCAGGATCATTTGAAAGTATGAAGGCAGCGGTGGCAGCAGGCGCCGATGCGGTCTATATGGGTGGCAGTCGGTTTGGGGCAAGGGCTTATGCGGAAAATCCCGAGGAGGACAAGCTGCTGGAAGCCATTGATTACGTCCATCTTCATGGGCGAAAGCTGTACATGACCGTTAATACGCTGATGAAGGAACAGGAGATAAAGGAGCTTTACGATTATCTTGTTCCATATTATAGGCAGGGCCTGGATGCAGTCATTGTGCAGGATATGGGAACCTTCCGGTTTATCCGGGAGAATTTTCCGGACCTTCCCATTCATGCAAGCACACAGATGACCATTACCGGCGCTTACGGAGCTAAGATTTTAGAAGACTTAGGGGCTGACCGTGTTGTTACTGCCAGGGAATTATCCTTAAAGGAAATTGCAAAGATCCGTGATCAGGTGGATGTGGAGATCGAAAGTTTTGTACACGGCGCATTGTGCTACTGCTATTCCGGCCAATGCTTATTCAGCAGCCTCATAGGAGGACGAAGCGGGAACCGGGGAAGATGTGCACAAACCTGCCGCCTGCCCTACGAAGTGAAACGGGAAGGACAGGCTCTTGGAGGAGGTGCCCGTTATTGCCTCAGCCTCAAGGATTTAAGCACTCTGGATATCATACCGGATATGATAGAAGCCGGAGTCTATTCCATGAAAATTGAAGGAAGGATGAAGAGTCCAAGGTATACGGCTGGAGTAGTCAGCATTTACCGAAAGTACGCGGACCTTTATCTGGCTAACGGAAGAGAGGGCTACCGGGTTGAAGAGCAGGATAAGAAGACGCTTCTGGACTTGTTTGACCGGGGCGGCCAGACCGACGGATACTATAAGCGTCAAAATGGACGGGATATGGTGGTCTGGAAAGAAAAACCAGCTTTTCGGGAAGGCAATCAGGCGTTGTTCGATTACCTAGATAAAAATTTTGTAGAAAAACATGTAAGAGAGCCGGTGGTAGGAACTGCATTTCTGGAAGAAGGACAAGTGGCCTCATTGCTGTTAAGTGCCAGCGGCCATAATGCCACTGTTACCGGTGAGATCGTGCAGACTGCCCAAAATCAGCCTGTAACAGAGGAAAAGGTAAGGAAACAGCTGGATAAAACCGGAAATACACCTTTTTATTTTGAAACTCTTGACATTAAGATAAAGGGGAACATATTCCTGCCGGTTCAGGCTCTTAATGATCTGCGCAGACGTGGTCTGGAAGCCTTGGAATATGAGATCCTAAAAGATTACAAAGAAAACAGGCAGGCAGAACCGGTGAAAGCTGCAAAAGAGGCAGTTTATAACCGAAAAACTGCTTCAGTAAGTCCTAAGCTTTCGGTTTCTCTGGAGCGGCCGGATTGCTTGGAAGAAGCGGTGTCAAATCCTGATGTGAAAAGAATTTACATTGATGCCGCAGAATTTAAACCGGAACAATGGAACGCGTCAGTGGAGGCATGCCACAGGGCCGGTAAGGAATGTATGCTTACCATGCCCCATATTTTCAGAATCAGGGCGGAGCAGTTCTTTGATAAACATTTAACGGAGTTGAAGGCTGCAGAATTTGATGGATTTCTGATCCGTTCTCTGGAAGAAACAGGCTATTTAAAAGAAAAGAATGTTAAGGGGAGCCTTGTATTTGATTTTGGTATGTATGGAATGAACAATACTGCCCAGGAGATGCTAATGGAACTGGGAGCGGATGAGCTTACATGGCCGGTAGAATTAAACAGCCGGGATTTGGGAAAACTAAGAGTTCCGGGGGAACTTTTGGTATACGGCCGTTTGCCCATGATGGTGACAGCCCAGTGCCTTCATGAAGGAATGGAACAATGTGACAAGACACCGGCCGTATTGACATTAAAGGACCGGATGGGGAAATCATTTCCTGTCAAAAACCATTGTGCTTTCTGCTACAATTCCATTTATAATTCAGCAGCCGTCTCCCTTCTTGGCTTAGAAGAGGCGGTTAAGGGATTATCTCCCTCATGGTTACGGCTTCAGTTTACCACAGAGAACAAAGCACAGACAAAAGCGGTGATACAAAGCTTTTCGGATGGATTCCTATATGGGAGAGAAGCAAAGTTGCCGTTTGAAGAATTCACAAGAGGTCATTTCAAACGCGGCGTAGAGTAGGTGACATATGATTAATCTGATTATTGACATCTCCAGATATCTGATGATACTGTTGATTGCACTATACACATATTTGAATTTTCGCTTTTTTTCTTTTTCGGATGAAATCAGGAAAAGGAAGATTTGCAGACGGCAGAACTTTTCTATGTTTCTCATTCATCTGCTGGCCTATTTGATTATCTGGCTGGAGACTGAGGATGAAAAGATGCTGGTATTTTACGTTGCCCAGGTAATCTTCTTTTTCAGTTACCTTTTCCTGTACCGGCTGATTTATCGCAATGTATCCAGATTGCTGGTCAATAATATGTGCATGCTCCTTACCATAGGTTTTATTATGCTGACCAGGCTTTCTTTTGACCGGGCCATGAAGCAGTTTGTCATCGTTGCCGCCGCAGCTTTGGTGACCTTTGCCATTCCCTTTGTTATTGACAGGGTATGGCAGTTAAGCAAGATTCCCTGGATCTATGGAATAGGAGGAATTCTTCTCCTGGGAATTGTATGCCTTGCCGGAACCAGCAGTTACGGCGCCCAGCTTTCCCTGGAGTTCGGAGGTTATTCCTTCCAGCCTACAGAATTTGTAAAAATCATTTATGTCTTTTTTATAGCTACGATGTTTTATCGGTCCACCAGCATGAAAACGGTTCTTATTGTCACTTCGGTGGCGGCCCTTCATGTGCTTATTCTGGTGGCGTCCAAGGACCTTGGAAGCGCCCTCATCTTCTTTGTGACTTATATTTTCATGCTATTTGTGGCAACGGGAAAATGGCTTTATCTTCTGGCCGGGGCCGGAGGAGGGACACTGGCTTCTATGCTTGCCTATCAGCTGTTTGGGCATGTAAGGACCAGAGTGTCGGCATGGTTAAACCCCTGGGCGGATATTGCAGGAAAGGGGTACCAGATTACCCAGTCTTTGTTTGCCATTGGCACCGGGGGCTGGTTTGGCATGGGACTGTACCGTGGGATGCCAAGAAGGATCCCGGTGGTAGAAAAGGATTTTATATTTTCAGCGATTTCGGAGGAGCTGGGAGGCATTTTTGCCCTTTGTGTTCTTCTTATCTGTCTGGGATGCTTTTTACAGTTCATGATGATTGCCAGCCGGATGCAGGCGGTATTTTATAAGCTGATTGCATTTGGCCTTGGAACGATTTATATCATTCAGGTATTTTTAACTGTTGGAGGAGTAACGAAATTCATTCCTTCCACAGGAGTAACACTTCCACTGGTCAGTTATGGAGGAAGCTCCATCCTAAGCACCTTTATCATCTTTGGAATCATCCAGGGACTTTATATACTCAAACGCAATGAAGAGGAAGAAGAAAAATATGAAGGGTAACCCGAATCCAAAAGCGAATCACCATATTCTGATACTTACCTATGGAGTCGTACTACTTTTTGTAGGGCTTGCGGCTTATTTTAGCTACTTTCTGCTTGTAAAAAGTGACAGTGTGATCAATAATTCCTATAATGCAAGACTTGACAGTTTTGCTGACCGGGTGGTACGTGGAGAAATCTACAGCAATGACGGCAGGGTCATTGCCAGGACAGAGGTGGACGGAGAGGGAAAGGAAACAAGGGTTTATCCCTATGACTCCCTGTTTGCCCATGCGGTGGGATATTCCACCAATGGAAAGACCGGTCTGGAAGCCCTGGCCAATTTCTATCTCCTGACAAGCCACGTAAATCTTGTGGAGCAGGTGGTAAATGAGCTGTCTGGCCAGAAGAATCAGGGGGACAGTGTTGTCTCCACTTTAGATGTGGATCTTCAGAAGACGGCTTATGATGCCTTAGGTAAGCGAAAAGGGGCGGTGGTAGTAATGGAGCCGGATACCGGAAAGATTCTAGCCATGGTATCCAAGCCGGATTACAACCCCAATACCCTGGCTGAAGACTGGAGTCATCTGGTGGCGGAGGAGAACACTTCGGGACAGTTATTAAACCGTGCGACTCAGGGACTTTACCCTCCGGGGTCCACGTTTAAGATTGTTACGGCATTAGAATATATAAGGGAAAATCCGTCCAATTATAAGGATTATACCTTTGACTGCAAAGGGATTTATCATAATGGGGATTATACCATCCGGTGTTACCATGAGACAGTCCACGGACATCAAAACCTGGAACAGGCATTTGCAAATTCCTGCAACGGAGCTTTCTCCAACCTTGGTTTGCTGCTGGACTTAAATGGATTAAAGAATACTGCGGACCAGCTTCTGTTTAATACGGATCTGGCTTTACCCTTTGCCAGCAGCAAAAGCTCCTATACCATGGGAGCAGGCGCCGATACATGGCAGATCCTTCAGACTTCCATTGGCCAGGGACAGACTCAGATCACACCCATTCACAATGCCATGCTCGCTGCGGCCATTGCCAACGGCGGAACGCTTATGAAGCCTTATTTGATTGACCGGGTGGAAAACGCAGGGGGAGATGTCATTAAGAAATTTATGCCTCAGTCCTATATGAGTCTTATGACTGCCGTGGAAGCTTCTGAATTAACCGAGTTTATGGGGGATGTTGTAACAGAGGGGACAGGATCCGCTCTTAGGACCGATGCCTATACGGTAGCCGGAAAGACCGGTTCCGCGGAGTTTGAAACGGGCAAGGAAACCCATGCATGGTTTGTAGGATTTGCTCCGGCTGAGCATCCGAGAGTCGTTATCAGTGTAATTGCAGAGGAGGCCGGCTCAGGCGGGCAGGCAGCAGCTCCAATAGCCAGAGCACTTTTTGATTTATATTTTTCCAAATAAGAAAAAGATTGATAGTTGTTTACAATAATTACGCACTTGCATATGAGTCTAAAAAGAGGTATACTAGAGCCAGTCTGTGTGACACACCAAAACCGGGCTTCCCAAGGAAGTCACGGTTTCACTCTGGAGGAATTGCAATGATAGAAGCAACGAGTTGTGGCGGTGTGGTTATTTTTCGAGGTAAAATTCTGGTTTTATATAAGAATTACAAAAATAAGTATGAAGGTTGGGTTTTGCCAAAGGGAACAGTAGAAGCGGGTGAAGAGTATAAAGAGACGGCTCTCCGGGAAGTGAAGGAAGAGACAGGCGTAAGTGCGTCCATAATCAAATACATTGGTAAGAGCCAGTACTCTTTTAACACGCCTCAGGATATGGTGGAGAAGGACGTGCACTGGTATCTAATGATGGCCGACAGCTATTACAGTAAACCACAGCGGGAAGAATATTTTATTGATTCAGGATATTACAAGTTCCATGAAGCGTATCATCTTCTGAAGTTTTCCAATGAAAAACAAATATTGGAAAAGGCCTACAATGAATATCTGGATTTAAAGAAGAGTAATTTGTGGGGTAATAAGAAGTATTTCTGAAAGGTGAGTCCAGGGAACCGCCTGGGCTTTCAATGGGAGAGCCGGAAAAGTTTAGCTGCAACTTTTCCGGCTCTTTTCATATGGAAGACATGCTTTAGTAAGCAGCTTCCAGTTCTTTTAATTTGGTTGTTAAGGACATTGTGTTCAGCTCGAAGATAAGACCTTCGTTTCTGGAACTTTCCATTACCTGATTAATATAGGAGCAATGGCTTACCATGGGATCCTGGTCCCTGCCTGCAATCGCTTCCAGTTCTTCAACGGAAACGATCTCGTCAACCACGATTCCCCATCTGATGCCATCCAGTATAAGAACCATCTCTTTGTAAATCGTTGAACGGAATAAATCTTTTGTCTGGTCTAAAAGGTGGAGTATGGTTGGCATGGATTCCTCCTTTACCCGTTTTAAAATCTTAAGGAGGCATTCCTCTTTCTGGCAGTTTTCGCAGTCTTTTTTACAGCGGTCTGCTTCATCGGCAGCCAGATGAAGCTTTCTATGAGGCTCCTCTATTTTGCGGAGATGACTGGCAATGGTATGGTTGTCAGTTTTAAAATTATCATACCACTTTCCCAAAGCGCACTGATGAGGATCTTTTGCCAGGCTGAAGGATCCGCCTTCATCAATAAAACGCTCCAATTCCTTTACCCAATGAATATGGTCCTGTTTTCTGGCATCAATCATATCTTCAAAATCCTTGCACTCATCGGAGATGGATTTTAGTCCAAAGGTGACCCGTAAGTCAAGCATTTGTATGACTTCATTCCGGTATTTGAACATACCGGTTACATTGGCCGGGGCGGCCGGTATTGCGCTGTAGTCGGGCAGCTGTACAATGGTTGATATGTATTTACTGTTGATGCAATAGAGGGAACCGGCAATTTTAAATAAAATATACGGACATCTGATCTCTTTTTCCATTTTCTGATAGTACCTTCCCTTTTTTTATTCTTGATATCTGTATTATATAGCCTATTGCTACATAGTTCAACGTCTTTTGAGGAAAATTATATTTTAAAAAATAATGATTGTACTATGAATAACTGGAAATTCAGAGTATAATGGAATGGAATATCTGATCGGGATAGCACATATTTATCAGGGAGGAAGGATCATGGTAAAAGTAAGCTCTTTAAGCCGCAGCATTAATTCGTTTTATGTGGAATGGAGTGCTCTCAATCACTACTTGTCATCCTATGAATGCGAGCGGAATGGAGTACCATACGTCGGTTTTGGGGACCCTCGCGTCCAAAAACTGTGGAAGGGATTATCTGGCCAGGAGCGGAAAGAAGTTATGAAACGCCTGGGAGCAAAAAATGAAACAGAATTGCAGAATTATTTTACCTGATTTTGCTAAGATTTGAAGAAATGGAGAAATACATGTCTGAAAGAAAATTTGTAGTTGTTGACGGTTCCTCTATGCTGTCGACCTGTTATTACGCGGTTTTACCAAGGGAAATCATGTTTGCAAAGTCAGAGGAGGAAAAGCAGAAGCATTATGATAAGATTCTCCATGCAAAGGACGGCACTTATACCAATGCAATCTTTGGTATGCTTAAGATGGTGGTCTCTCTGATGAAAAAGCAGCAGCCGGATCATATCGCCTTTGTATTTGACAAAACCAGGGATACATTTCGAAGAGAACTGTATCCGGATTATAAAGGAACCCGGGGAGTGACTCCGGAGCCGTTAAAAAGCCAGTTTGTCCTGATGGAAAAGATCTTAAAAGACGTGGGATTTCAAGTTCTTTTAAGTGAACAGTATGAAGCGGATGATTATGCCGGAAGCCTGGTCATGAAATTCCGGGAAGAGATTTCTATGATTCTTCTGACAAAGGACCACGATTATCTCCAGCTGGTAAACGATGAATACAATGTCCGGGCGTGGATGGTTCAGTCACGGCAGGAGAAAGCGGACGAACTATATAAAAAATATTATTCTTTTTATGGAGTGAAGAAAGATGAGGTCAACCTTCCTGAAAAGGTTTTTGAATATACCTCTGATACGGTGTTGAATGAAGAGGGTGTCCGGCCGGAGCAGATTGCAGATTTAAAGGGAATCCAGGGTGATCCTTCTGATAATATTCCGGGAGTTAAGGGAGTCAGCAGTGCGGCTTCGCCGCTTCTTCGGGAATATGGTACGGTGGAAGAGATATATCGTTCCATTCACGAAGCCGAGTCTGATAAAAAGAGTTTAAAAGC
>Ga0213825_1000111_pt1 | contig 67371 bp, 101 predicted proteins | sample MC6MC0900MG_FD_179896 | JGI IMG/M metagenome (GOLD analysis project Ga0213825, IMG submission 179896) | Enriched soil aggregate microbial communities from Iowa State University, Ames, United States - MC6-MC0900-MG | ecosystem: Environmental > Terrestrial > Soil > Unclassified | place: USA: Iowa...
GCTCGGGGGCTCCGCTGTTTCGCTCGGGGGCTCCGCTTTTTCGCTCGGGGGCTCCGCTTTTTCGCTCGGGGGCTCCGCTTTTTCGCTCGGGGGCTAGTAAGCTCAAGTTGCTCTGCTTCTTGAGCTTACTACCAATCTTTAGTTGTTCACAGTTACGCCACTATATAGCCCAGGTCTGCGGTCATCATAAACTGGAATTCTGCCTCGGACTTCATCAACAATAGAAAAGTCTACGTCAATAACAGCCACTTCTTCATCATCAGCGCCAACCCAAAGAACCTCTCCCCATGGCTGAATAATCATAGACTGACCATTGAAGTTTTCTACCTTTTTGGAAATACGGTTTACCGCAATAACAAAGCATTGATTTTCGATGGCACGCGCTTGCAGCAAAGTTTTCCAATGGTCGATACGAGGTGTTGGCCATTGTGCTGGTACAAATAAAACCTTTGCTCCCTCTAATGCATGGGCACGAAGCCATTCAGGGAAGCGGATATCATAGCAAATTACCCCCGCTGCCTCTATATCTCCAAGCGTAAAGCGATTCATCTCATTGCCTGCCTCTAAATATAAATGCTCGTCCATTAAACGGAAGAGATGCGCCTTGCTATATTCACCTACTAGCTCACCATTTTTATCAAACGTATACATTGTATTGTAAAATTTATCGCCCTTTTTTGTTGCAACTGAGCCGCCCACAATATGTACACTAAGTTCCTTTGCCAAACTTGCTAAAAAGGCTTTCGTACGCACCCCATCTTCATCCGCTAGCTCTGGTAAACGCTCAAGTGCATAGCCTGTATTCCACATTTCTGGTAATACAATAATTTCTGCACCTTGATTTGCCGTTTCTCGAATCTTCTCCTCAGCTCGGGCAAAATTTTCATCTACTTTGCCAAAGCCTACATTCAATTGAATACAGCCAATTTTCATCCCATTTCCTCCTTTAGATATTTTTAAGTTTGTTTTCGCTTTTACACATTCCATTATACAATATTTAATTCTAGACTAATTTAAATTAATCCAGTTAGTTAATCATTCGATGTTGCCGCTTTGTTGTAAGAGTAGTAACTTCAATTGGTGCCGTATCTCGTATCGTACCATCGTAACTTATGATTTGGTCGCCTATGGTTTTCAGAGACTTTCAAAGCCTTTGCCAATAAAGGGTCTAGACAAGTAGTAAAAAAAGTAATAGTATTTGCATCATATTCTTTAATAATAATTATTATATTCTGAAAAAGGTGAATGTGCATGGAATTCTCAAAAAAAATACAGCAACTCCCAACTCAGTTTTTTGCAGCACTTGTGCAAAAAGTAAATGCAGCCTTGGCAGAGGGGCGCGACGTAATTAATCTTGGGCAGGGAAATCCTGATCAACCTACCCCTCCACATATTATTAAGGCTCTACAGGAGGCAGCCGAAAATCCTCTTAATCATAAATATCCACCATTTCGTGGCATTGCTGAATTACGCCAAGCTGCGGCAGATTTCTACAAACGTGAATACAATGTAGACATTAATCCTGACACAGAGGTGGCTATTCTTGGTGGTACAAAAATTGGTCTTGTTGAACTACCTTTAGCTATACTAAATCCTGGCGATACAATGCTATTACCCGATCCTGGCTATCCCGATTACTTATCAGGTGTCGTATTAGGAGATGTAAATTTTGAAGTACTGCCACTTTTTGCAGAAAATAGCTTCCTCCCTGATTACGCAGCTTTACCTGATAATATAAAAGAAAAGGCGAAACTTCTATACTTGAATTATCCTAATAACCCAACTGGTGGTACTGCAACAATTGAATTTTTCGAGGAAACCGTTCGCTTTGCAAAAGAGCATAATATCATCGTTTCACATGATTTTGCCTATGGGGCAATTGGATTTGATGGAAACAAACCTGTTAGCTTCCTACAGGCAGATGGTGCTAAAGATGTTGGAATAGAAATGTACACTCTATCCAAAACATACAATATGGCAGGCTGGCGCATTGGCTTTGCAGTTGGGAATGCCGATATTATTGCTGCTATCAATTTAATACAAGATCATCTATTTTGTAGTCAATTCCCAGCTGTACAACAAGCAGCGGCGATTGCACTCTCAGCATCACAGGAATGTGCAAATGAGCTCAGAGCTACTTATGAACGTCGACGCAATGTCCTAATTGAGGAGGCTCAGCGTATTGGCTGGCACGTAACTGCACCTAAGGGCTCCTTTTTTGCATGGCTCCCTGTTCCAGTAGGCTATACAAGTGAACAATTTGCAGATCTCTTACTCGACAAAGCAGATATTGCTGTAGCAGCGGGAAATGGCTTTGGGCAATATGGCGAGGGCTATGTACGTGTTGGCTTACTTGTAAGCGAAGAACGTTTACGTGAAGCTATAAATCGAATCGAACAATTAAATTTATTTATATAAACAAATTCAATAAAAACTGTTCTACAGCAATGCCATAGAACAGTTTTTTCATTTCTCAATCTTTCTTGGACGCTGTAAGTCTTTTTCTAAGGGATAAAATTGAATATGTCCTGTTTCATCATCAAATTTGCGTATATGCTGAATGTCCTGTACCTCTGCCAAAACGATATCGGCCGTAATCACAATATTTCCGCCCTTTATCAAATGTCCTCCCGATACTTGACCCCATTGATCACTCATTGATCCATGAAGATGCGTCTCATATTCTCCATCACGTTTACACACAACACCAGCACCTTGAATAAATTCAAGTGGTCCCTCTTTTTTTATCACTTCACTAAAACGGACATTGATTTTAGAGATCTCATCTGGTACTAAATAAACAAAACTACTATTTTGCAAACTACCAATACAGCTAACGATGGTAGCTGACTCAATATCGTTCTCTTGACAGATAGCCTCTATTCCCTCGATCATATCAGTCCCCATTAAAATACGAGCACTAATGACTTTTCCAAATGCTCCAACTCCATAATTTACTCTTATAGACATCTCTACACCTCTTTTTGCTACTTTATTTTCTGTGGCTTTATCTTGATTTAGTGGACAATAAACACCCACTAAATAAAATAAAAAATCAAAATATTTATTGACTAATAATAACCTATAATTTATATTAGTTCTATCGGATTTATAAAAATACTATATATCTCTTATCAAGAGTAGCTGAGGGACTGGCCCTATGAAGCTCGGCAACCTCCTTTTTAAAGGAAGGTGCTAAATCCTGCAAACGATCATCGTTTGATAGATAAGAGAGGACGTTTTTTCATGAGCCTCTCTTAGTTTATAAGAGAGTTTTTTTATTTTTAAAAATCGATAAAACAAACTTTGGAGGTCATTTTCATGAAGAAACGAAACAAATTTTTATTAGGCTTAGCAGGTCTTACATTAGCAGCAGCGTTAGTAGGTTGCGGTACAAAAGAAGATAGTAAAGAAGACCAAGGTAAGGCTATTGATGAAAATAAGATCGTAGTAGGTGTTACTTCTGGTCCACATGAACAAATTGCAGAGGTTGCGGCAAAAGTGGCAAAGGGAAAAGGCCTGGAAGTAGAGCTTAAATCCTTCTCTGATTATGTTTTACCTAATACCTCGTTAGCTGAAGGTGATCTTGATGCAAATAGCTATCAGCACGAGCCTTTCTTAGATACTTTTAATAAAGATCACGATACAGACTTAGTACCAGTTGGAAAAACTATTCTGAATCCAATGGGTGTTTACTCTGAAAAATATAAATCTTTTGATGAAATACCAGACGGAGCAACATTTGGTTTACCAAACGATCCGACAAACGGTGCCCGTGCACTATTTGTTCTGCAAGAGGCTGGCTATATTAAATTAAAAGAAGGTGCTGGGCTAACAGCGTCTATCCGAGATGTTGAAGAAAACAAGAAAAATTTAAAATTCATAGAGTTAGAGGCTGCCCAAATTCCAAAACAACTTAGTGAGGTTGATGTAGCAGCTATTAATACAAACTTTGCGCTGGAGGCTGGCATTAATCCTAAAAAAGATTCTATCCTTTTAGAATCTACTGACTCTCCTTATGTAAACTATATTGTAGTACGTGCTGAAAATGAGAATGATCCAACGATTAAAAAATTTGTTGAAGCTTATCAATCTGATGAAGTACGCAAATTTATTGAAGATGAATTTAAGGGTTCTGTAATTGCAAGCTGGTAAGTAGCTAAAAAATAAAACAGGGTTTTCCCCATCTTCCACTGATTAAATCGGGCTTATACCACTGTTAGATTCCTTCTCAGCATTATTTGTACTTGAAGTGGGAATTTCACAGCCCATTAAGCGGGATAAAATAAGAATCTGCGAGACTCCTTTGGGAAAGCGAGCAGATTCTTGCTTTTTAGAAAGGAGACATCCAGATGATTCGATTAGAAAATATATCTAAAGAATTTAAAACAAAGAAAGGTATTGTCAGAGCAGTTGATGGGATTAACCTTCATGTTAAAAAAGGTGAAATTCATGGGGTTATTGGCTATAGTGGCGCAGGTAAAAGCACACTTATTCGCTGTGTTAACCTATTGGAACGTCCAACTACAGGAAAAGTCTGGATCAACAATGTGGATATTACTTCCCTTTCCCTTAATGATCTTCGTAAAACCCGTCAAAAAATCGGGATGATTTTCCAGCATTTTAATCTCTTAAAAACTGCGACCGTTTATAACAATATTGCTATCCCATTAAAGCTACTTGGCTATAACGATACCGAAGTGAAAAATCGTGTGGCGAAATATGCTGAAATTGTTGGCTTAACAGAAAAATTAGAGAGCTTTCCAAGTCAGCTTTCAGGTGGTCAAAAACAACGTGTTGCTATTGCACGTGCGTTGGCACAAGAACCAGAAATCTTACTAAGTGATGAAGCGACTAGTGCACTTGATCCAGAAACAACAGAAGCCATTCTCGAGCTGTTATTGAAAATTAATCGTGAGCTAGGCATTACTATTTTACTCATTACGCATGAAATGAATGTCATACAAAAAATCTGCGATGATGTATCTGTTCTTGAGGCAGGGAAAGTTGTGGAGTATGGTTCAGCTATTGATCTTTTTGCAAAGCCACAGCATCCAACAACGAGAAAGTTCTTGAGCACGATTTCACAGCGTAATCTATCCCCTTCCCTTATTCAGCAGCTCAATGTTTCAGGGAGTGTTATTCGTCTAACATTTCTTGGCGAAAGTACTGGAAAACCATTATTGGCAGAGGTCAGCAAAGTTTACGATGTTCAGCCGAATATTTTAACTGCCAATATTATTGAATTAAAAAACGGCATTGTCGGAAATATTGTCGTTCATTTAAATGGTGAAGCACAAATTGTACAAAAGGCATTAACGTATTTCACCGAAAATGGAGTAGCCGTAGAAGAATTAGGAGGCGAACAAAATGAATAGTATTCAAAGCTTCTTTACAGATTGGTCCGATGTTATTGGGAAATCAATTATCGAAACCTTCCAAATGGTCGGAATTTCTTTATTCTTTTCCGTTGTCATTGGGATTCCGTTAGGGCTCTTAATTGTTTTAACACGTCCTGGTCAATCTTTCGAAAATAAATTTCTTTATCAATTTTTCAATTTATTCATTAATATAATTCGCTCCGTTCCATTTATCATTTTACTCTTCTTTATTTTACCGTTTACAAAGCTAATTGTTGGGACAACGATTGGTGTGAAAGGTGTCATTGTACCACTTGTTGTATATACAGCACCTTACATCGCACGACTAATGGAGACAGCACTTTTAGAAGTGGACCCAGGTGTTGTAGAGGCTTATACAGCAATGGGCATTAAACGCCGTCATATCATCTGGAATGTTTTATTACGCGAGGCTCGCCCTTCTATTATTTTAGGCTTAACCATTGCCACAATTGGTCTTATTGGAGCAACGGCAATGGCAGGTATGGTTGGTGCGGGTGGTTTAGGTGATCTTGCATACCGTTATGGTCATTTACGCTATGAGGTCGATGTTATGTATGCGACTGTATTTATTTTAATCATCCTTGTTCAGAGTATTCAATCTATTGGCAATCGATTTGCAGCAAAACTTAAGAAGGATTAAGGAGGAGCACTGTGACAAATGAAATTTATGTAGAGAAAAATGGTTATATAGCAACTTTAGTGATTAATCGTCCTGAGAAACGTAACTCTTTATCAAGGGCAATGTTTCAGGCTATTTTAAATGAGCTTTATTATTTAAGCTCTGACCCTTCGATTAAACTTTTAATTGTCCGCGGTGTGAATGAAGTTGCTTTTTCTTCGGGGGCAGATATTAGTGAGTTTTTAGATATTCGTTATGCTGCTGACAACGCGAAAGCATATAATGATTTAGCATTAAAGGCAATTGATGCACTCTATAAATTTCCGCACCCAACCATAGCTATGATACAGGGCTTAGCGATTGGTGGTGGCTTAGAGTTAGCAAACGCCTGCGATTTTAGAATTGCTACACCCAAAAGTAAATTAGGTATCACTGCAGCAAACATCGGAATTGTCTATAATCTTGAAAGTACCAAGCGTCTTATCAATATTGTTGGAGTTGCTAACGCAAAGGAAATTTTATACACAGCAAACATTTTTACTGCTGAAGAAGGAAAGCGCATTGGCTTGATTACTGCCCTACATGAGCCAGAGGATATTGAAAATGCCACATTGCAATTCGCTGAGCATCTCTTAAGTAAATCATCTGTCGCCAATGCAGGCATAAAAAAAATTATTCAAGCTATTGTAGATGGAGAAAATGAAGAAAATGATGTGTTAGCTCAAATCATTCTCGACTCCTTTAGCTCAGAAGATTATAACGAAGGCATACAGGCATTTTTAAACAAAAGAAAGCCCATTTTTAATAAATAAGTGAGGTAGTGACGATGACAAATACAACTAATGGAGACCTTCTATTAAAAAATATAACTGCCCAAGCTCCCTTCCCTATTTGTTTTGCTGATTTAGAGAAGGCTGTAGCGGAAAAAATGGAAGCTGGACCTTTTGGTTACATACGCTCTGGTGCAGGAGGCGAACAAACATTGCGCAATAATCGTGCTGCTTTTGAAAAGTATTCCATTGTGCCCCGCTTTTTAAATGATGTTTCCAATGTTGACACTTCGATAAAGCTTTTCGGAAAAACATATCCAACACCCTTTTTATTTGCACCTGTTGGCATGAATAAAATGGTGCATGATGATGGAGAGCTTGCAGTTGTTCGCGCTGCTCAACAATTAAAAATACCCTATATACAAAGTACAGTTTCTAGCTATGCACTTGAAGAGGTTGCACAAGCTGCACCTACGGCTACAAAATGGTTTCAGTTATATTGGTCTACCAACGAGGAAATTGCTTATAGTATGGCCGCTCGAGCAGAGACTGCTGGCTTTGAAGCAATCGTTCTTACAGTCGACACAGTTATGCTTGGCTGGCGTGAAGAGGATGTACGCAACCAATTTTCGCCTTTAAAGCTAGGCTATGCAAGAGGAAACTATATCAATGATCCTGTTTTTATGGCTTCCCTGCCAGATGAATCATTTGAATCCTACGTCCAGGGTGTGTTGCAAAATGTTTTCCATCCTACCTTAAGTTGGGAAAATGTACGTGAATTAAAGCGCCGATCTAATCTCCCTATTTTATTAAAAGGTATTTTACATCCTGAAGACGCAAAGCTAGCTATAGAAAATGGTATCGATGGTATTATTGTTTCAAATCATGGGGGTCGCCAACTGGATGGTGTAGTAGGATCACTTGATGCGCTTCCTGCGATTGTCAAAGCGGTAAATGAACAAATTCCAATCATTTTAGATAGTGGCGTGTATCGTGGCATGGATGCTCTAAAAGCACTTTCTTTAGGGGCAGATGCAGTAGCTATTGGTCGGCCTTTTGTCTATGGGCTGGCGTTAGCTGGACAGCAGGGAGTGGAAAAAGTCATGACTAATCTATACGATGAATTGAAAGTTTCCATTGCTTTAGCAGGCGCAACCTCCCTTCCAGCCCTACGAAATATTACTTTAGTGAAAAAAGATGGAGTCGATGAAAAATGAATCAAGCATTGCAAGGCTTAAAAGTTGTTGATCTATCACAGGTGCTTGCTGGTCCATACTGCACAATGGTATTAGCAGATATGGGGGCTGAAGTCATTAAAATTGAGAAGTATCCCAATGGAGACGACACACGTACAATGGGTCCCTTTATTAATGAAGAAAGCCATATGTATATGATGGTTAATCGTAATAAAAAAGGTGTTTGTTTGAACTTAAAAACACCTGAGGGATTAGAACTATTTAAAGAGCTTATCCAATCGGTAGATGTGCTTGTGGAAAATTATCGGCCTGGCGTCACAAAAAAATTAGGGATAGATTATGCAACACTAAAAGATATGAATCCTGGCCTTATTTATTGCTCTATTTCAGGTTATGGTCAAACAGGTCCTTATAGTCAAAAAGGCGGCTACGATATTATGGCGCAAGGACTTAGTGGCTTAATGCATATGACTGGTGAGGCAGATGGCAGACCAGTAAAGGTTGGCTTTGCTGTAAACGATATTGCGGCTGCTCAAACAGCATTACAGTCTATTTTAATGGCCTATATTTACAAGCTGCGTAGCGGTGAAGGACAATATATTGATGTTTCCTTAGTAGAGTCTGGGCTGGCATGGACGGTTTGGGAGGCTGCAGCCTACTTTGGGCAAGGCCAGCTCCCTGAGCGAACAGGCACTGCGCATCGTGTTTCTGCACCTTATCAGGGTTTTAAAACACAGGATGATTATATTTTAGTCGGTGCAGGTAATCAAAAGCTATGGGAAATTTTTGCCACCAAAGTCGTCCATCGTCCAGATTGGCTGAGTAATCCACTATTCGCGTCAAACTACTTGAGGGCTCAAAATGTTAAAGCATTGGAGGAAGAAATCGAAAGTGAATTAGTCAAGCATAAAGCTGCATATTGGCTTCAGCTTTTAGATGAATATGGTGTACCATCTAGCCCCATCTATTCCTACGATCAAACATTGAATGACCCTCATATTTTGGAGCGTGACATGGTCCTGTCCTATGAGCATCCAACGGCTGGGCCAATGCGTACACTAGGCTTCCCAGCGAAATTTTCTCAGACCCCTGGACAGCTAACAAAAGCTGCTCCAACATTAGGGCAGCATAATGAGGAAATTTTAAAATCATTGCATGTGACAGATGAACGCATCAAACAGCTAAACACCGCAAATATCATTCTTTCAAAATAGCGCTTATCCATTTTGAGCGTTTTAATAGATTGATTCACTCTAGCTATCCATCACTTTGAGGGTTCTATCCGATGATTCAGTTTGCCTATCCGTCACTTTGAGGGTTCTATCCATCTAAATATAAAAAAGGGTACCTCACGAAGAGGCAACCCTTTTTTATTGAATAACGCCTAGTTCGCGACCTACTTTTTCATAAATTACGAGTGCATTATCCAGCATTTCTTTTGTATGAGCCGCTGTAGGCATATTACGAACACGACCTGTACCTTTTGGAACCGTTGGGAAAACGATTGATTTCGCATAAACGCCCTCTTCAAATAAACGCTGTGAGAACTCCTGCGTCAGCTTTTCATCGCCAATAATACATGGAGTTATTGGTGTTTCGGATTCCCCAATATTAAAGCCAAGCTTAGCAAGCCCTGATTTTAAATAATCGCCATTTTCCCAAAGTTTATCATGAAGCTCAGTGGAATCAATTAACATTTGTACTGCCGCTGTAATCGCTGCCACATCGCCAGGCGGTAATGCTGTTGAGAATAAAAATGGACGAGAGCGTACTTTTAGCCAGTCAATTAAGTTTTTCTTACCTGCGACATACCCGCCAACAACGCCAATCGCCTTAGAAAGTGTACCAATTTGGAAGTCGATTTCTTTTTCTAAACCGAAATGCTTCACTGTACCCTTTCCTTTACCAGTAACACCTGAGCCATGCGCATCATCTACATACGTAATTAAATCAAATTCCTTTGCAATCTCCACAATTTCCGGCAGTTTAGCAATATCGCCATCCATGGAGAAAACACCATCAGTAATGACCATAATTTTATTGTATAATCCAGATTCTTTTGCTGCTTTTGCCTTCGCACGTAAATCATCCATATCAGAGTGATTAAACGCAATGATTTTCGCCTTTGATAAACGACAACCATCGATAATAGAAGCATGATTCAATTGATCTGAAAGAATCGCATCATTTTTATCCATTACAGCTGAAATCGCTGCCATATTACAATTAAAGCCTGATTGATAGGAAATAGCTGCTTCTGTTCCTTTAAATTCAGCAAGCTTTTCTTCCAGTTTAACGTGTAGATCAAGCGTACCATTTATAGTACGAACAGCACCTGCTCCGACACCATATTTATCAATAGTCTCTTTGGCAATACGCTTCAATTCTTCATTTGTTGCTAAGCCAAGATAGTTGTTTGAGGACAAGTTAATAAGACTTTTGCCGCGCACCTGAATAACAGGTCCATTGGCTCCCTCTACTGGATCAATCTCGTTGTATAAGCCTTGGTCTCTTAAGTCTTGTAGGTTTTCATCTAAAAATGCATTTAATACTTTTGACAAGCGTATCATCCTTTCCTAGGAAAACTGTTCTAGCTCCTAGTGTAGCATAAGCACGCCAATTGAAAAATTACTTTGTTAATCTTTCGAAAAGTGGAGCAGTTTTTTCTCGCCAAAGTGAAGTAGATAAACAATGGTCTAATAAACGCCGAACAGTATACTCCGCTTCTGCATATCGCTTGGAGTACCCCATTGCATCTTGTATAGCCTCTTTATACTTTGCCCGGATATCTTCGATTAGAACTTCTGCATCCTGTGATAATGCACAATGTTTTCCTATATCAAAAATTTCATCCCCCAGTCTGCCATCCTGTGGATCAAAGACATGTGGTTCTGTACTATCAAATATACAGAAATTTAATTCCGGGATAATGACCATATCAACAGAGCCTGCATCCAAACCGCACCAAATAATTTGTGTATCTAGCCCTCTCTTATTGGCCTCATCTGCTAAGTCCTTCATCAAGGAAGATTTACCTGTTCCCGGCTTACCTTTTATCATTAATCGGCGAGTTAAATTTTTAGTAATACTCTCTACTGTATTTTCAGCGCCTCTTGGTGTTAATGTTCCTAGTAAGCGATGTGTGCGTAGTCCAGGTTTATTTAAAATGATTGATTGAAAAATGTTTGTTTTTAACATTTCCACTTGATCATTTAATGCTTGCCAATTCATACAGCTTTGTGTGACAATCTCCCAATCGTCATGAATCTTAATGGCTTTACTTAGCATAGCGATACATTTATCACGCCATAACTCTCGTTCCTTCATCGCCTCAGCAAGCTGTTCGCCAACTTTCTCGAGCTGGAGGTCCTCTAAACAATCATAAAATGATAGCACACGATGCTTTGTTCCAAGGAAAGTCGGTTCAATGCCCCATTCAGATGACCAAATATAGAGTCGATTACACCCTCGAACAAATACCGCCTCTACAACATCCTCCAACAGCGCGTCCTTGAACCACTCTACAGCAAAGCCTTGCTTGACGTAAAAATAACCAAGCTCTTTTAAAAGCTCCGACCCCTTCATTGTTGGAGCACCCTGCAAAAGATAAACCAATTCCGCCTCATCCATCATTTCTTTATATAATTGTTTAATTCCTTGCCCTGTCAATGCGTGTCCAAAATAATAGGTCACATTTCCATTCAATACCGCTCCTCCTTTACCCTATGCCCTGCATTATATGAAACAACAGCAAAAAAAATGAGAAGCTACTTCTATCCCTTATGATAAAAGTAGCTTCCTATTTAATAGAAAGGCTTCATATCCTCAATGATGGAATTGGTTTCATATATCTTTTTCAGGCTTTTTCGGACTCTATGTTACTCTTAAAATATTATTAAAACAGAATATCGTTTCGTTTAACTTCGTCTTGTTATTTATCTTCGTTATTTTTTTGTTAGTTTAAGAAAAAATAACGAAAGATCTTTAAAAAATAAAAAATCACTCATTCTTAAATAGAGTGATTTTTTGGTTTATCTTTTTTAATGATTATCCTTTAATTGTTTGTACAAGATTAATTTATTTAAAACGTTATTTTCAAACTTTCTTTTGTAACATTAATGCCATAAGTATTAAGTTCTTTGTGTATCATCTGACTATCCTGCAAACCTTGACGGTACACATATTCTATCTTTATTCGTTCTGCAAATGCCCAAGCTGATTCCAAATCATCCAAAAGACTTTTTTGTTTATCATTTGTAAGTGAACTCCTTAATAACTCCATCGTAATTTCTTTTTCATTATTGGTTTGAACATATAGTTCATCTGTTTTAGCTTTTTCCCACGCTACTTTAAAAACTCGCTCTTCCATAATTTTTATGAATGCTTGTTGGACAATAGTTTGATTATGCATGATTTATCCCCCTCATTTTTGAGGACACCCACTTTAATTACTTTTAATTACAACTGTTTTTGGCTATAATATTGATTAATAACCTTTATCGGTTATAATAAGTAATGGTTTAGTGAGTGGATGTCACTCGAATTTTTCCACATCTCAAGGTGCGACTTGAGGTGTGTTTTTTTATTGTCTTTTTTATTAAACTGGTGATTTACTAAACACCACCTTTACATAGTTATTAGGAACAAGCGTTCTTTTAAACTTGTTACTTTTATGGTAGCATTGTCAACATTATTTTAAAATGGGTTTCAAGCCCAAATCAAAAATAAATGTTAGCCATCTACAATTTTCGACATTTTTCTTGTTTTCAAAGTGTAATAATGGCGACAATTTCACCGTCAGGATCAATAATAACTTTTTTTACCATGAATCTACGCTTGCATTTATACAAGCCATAAAACGCAAAATTCCCTTCTTCTTCTGTATAAGAATAAATTTTTAAAAACTCACATCTTGTTCTAATACGTTCAAAACAACGGATCGCTAAAAGGTGTAATGTCTCGATGTCCATGCTTTAGTATTCGTGTATATTATTAAATTTAATCTTGCTTGATTATAAAATTAGCCACTCACAATGAGTGGCATTTAATATGATCTTTTATATAACTTCATGAACTTTATCAAAATCAAATCCTTTAAAAGATGTAATTCTTAATGATCCTGAGTGAGTTTTTTCGAGATATTGTACTTTGCAGAGCAGTCTTGGCTCTAACCACATTACGTCATGTTCTACATTGGTTACTATCTGTTTAGCAATTTCTCTAAATGCCCTTTTTTCATCTGGCTTAAAACCAAACTCCACACTAGCAACTGGTCTGTATTTACTGTTTGATTTAACACCTACAATCATCGTAAATGGATTTTCTTTATAGCCTAAAATGGTAACATCCATAACCTTGAAATGCTTATATTTTAACCAATCATGTGATCTGTGATTGGTTTTGTATGTGGAATTGCTTCGTTTCCCTACAATCCCTTCCATTCCTCTATCTTTCGTGAGTTGAAAAATATCGCTGCCATCACCATCTACTGAAGGTGTCACCAGAAGGTTATTTGATGGTTTGATGATATAAGATAGAATTTCCTTACGTTCCATTAAAGGCTGGTTTGTATGGGGCTCATCGGTTGCCAATACATCAAATGCAATAAAAGTAGCTGGAAGTGTTAAAGTAGCTTGTTCAATCTTATCCTTATTTGATAATCTTCCTCGATAAGCGAAGTCATCAAATACTGATACACCATTCTTTAACACAACGCCCTCACAATCGATAATTGCTGTATGTTCTGTAATTGATTTCCCTACACCTTGTAGTTCTGGAAACTTAGCAGTCACATTGTTACCATGACGAGTGTAAGCCTCTATTCTATCTCCTTGCTTGTGTAAAAGGATGCGCCAGCCATCCCATTTTATATCATAAATCCAATTTGGATCATCAACTATTTCATTATTGTTACCCATGTGAAGCAACATTGGTTTAATTGGAGTAAATAACATATTCTTTCCCCCTTATCTACCATTATCTCATGGCAAATAAGACAAAAATACAAGAAATACAAGGTATGATTGGTAAATAAGTATGATGTTATTTGTTTAAGTAACCAAATATTAAATCTTCGACTTTAGTTTTTAGAGCTTGCTTTGCGTAACGTAGTACTACATCTTCTCCAGGTGTTTTTAAAACTACATCACTAAAATATTGGTCGATGTGAATCCACTTCACTACCTCAATTTTTTGTTTAGCCAGCATGCGCTTCTTGTTATAATAATCGGTTCTCAAGTGTTTTAATAAATCATCTACAACACTAATATAGACCTTAGACATTTTTAGATTCTCCAGTGTATTGTAGTCGTGCTGTAAGGATTTAACGGCCATTTCTAATAGAATAAATTGATGTACATTTCTTCGCTCATCGGGCTTAATCATCTGTGTCTACCAACGATGCTTTTTGTATCTGATCAAAGTTTATACGTTTTATCGATAAATCAGCATCTAATAGTAGTTCTTTCTTATATAAATTTGTCCCAGTTATTCTCCCGATTTCATCATGAAATTTGTTATGGTCCCACAGTGTTAATTTGATTAGTTTTCGCATCTTAAAAGCTCGCTGGATGGTTTGCTCGATTTCTTCAAGCTCCCATTCAGTTAAATCACGCTTTTTATCGTAAAATTGCTCTCTTTTCCACTCCTTCAATTGAACCAAATGTTCCGGCAGCATCATCGCTGTCCATTTCATATTGCCACGGTCATGAATCATAAAATCACTCTCCACTAATCAACATCAGAAATACTTAAAATATCAAGGAAATGTACCTTATGGATAATCCTATATTTATCCTTAATGTGAATTAATTTAGTGTTTGCATCCATTTTAGTGACTATACCTAATAAGAGCTCCTCCTTCTTATAGATAGAAAAAGCTTTGTACTTTGATTCATTCATTGCTTCAGTTAATGCGTATGCGATTTCTTCTAAATCAAACTCGTCTCGGTCTAAGTGCTTTGGTTCTTTTTTCTTTGCTGGTGTTGGTGTTTTTGTTTTAGCTGCCATCTTTACGCCTCCTCAAAGTAAGAACATTCGTTTGTGTATATTATAGAACAAACGTTCTTGTTTTAGCAATAAAAAAATGACCAGGCTCACAAATTTTTGTGATTACCTGGTCAAGTTAATTCATGAATTTATATACCATCACATAACTTTATACAGAATTTGAACATATAATGAATGGTGCGTTACATTCAGAATATTCCATCTTTTTTGAAATAAGACGCAATTTTTATATATTCTTTAACATTTAAGTTAAAAATGTGGAAAAAAATTTAAATACATGTTAAGATAAGATAAGAACAAATGTTCTATATATGTAATCATATTCTTGGTATTTTGAGACACATTCTCAATAATTTCACCTAAAATAGTTTACATATATGTACCATTGAGGTAATTTAATGATATTACATAGTTTGTATACATTGTATACAAACATATCATCCTTAAGAAAGGAGGAGTTTTTATGGCAGGTATGAGACATTTAGCAGATCATATTATTGCTGTCGCCAATCGTCATAATTTACCTGTAACTAACTTACAAGTCCAAAAAATAATGTTTTTTGCTTTAGGATTACACATTAGGCAGCGAGGACACATTGATAAACTAGCATCAGACACATATGATGTACCATTCGAGAAGTGGCAATATGGACCTGTAGTGGAATCAATTTACTATCGTTTAAATCATATGAAAGATAAAGATGTCACTACACAATTAAAAGGGACATATCATTTAGAATACAGTGAGTGGGATCCTTTGATCAGAGGTTTGATTAATATTGATGTTTTTGATTTAGTTAAATTATCACATGCCTTGCCTTCTTGGGCAGAATATGAAGATGATATTTTGGCGAGAAATTATGTTGAACCTTATTCTATAGAAGAAATTGCTGAGGAATTCATAGAATGAACTTTAAAGAACAAGAAGAAAAGTTTCTTACTGTACTTGAAGAGTTGATTGAAACTTTTTCAAAACATAAAATTCCCGACAATTCCAGTAACAAAACTATAAGTGATTTGGCCACCAATTTATATCATATGATTTCTAATCAAGAAATCACTGCAACTGTTTCGGAGGCAAAGGATGTAAAATTGGATATGAAATTTTCTACATTTATGGAGCATGTAGAATCCACAAATTTTTACCAAGAGATAATTCCTTATGATAAAATTACTGAGTGTGTTTTCGAAAAAACGCCTACTGAAATTCTATATTCGTTCACAAGTGAATTGCGTACTAGAGGAGAATATTACTTTAAATTAAAAAAAGACGAACCAATTGATCCAAAAACCTTGGATGAAGAAAGAACCTTTTTAAAAATAATGAGGCATATTGATCTAGCTTTAATCCAAAAAAATAGTTTCGCTAATATAAAAATAAAAGAAATGGATATATTGAAGGAGAATTATAGGCAATTAGACGAACGTTACCAAGCCCTTAAAGATGAAGCTGATCATCAATATAAAAATATGTTAACTCAATACATTTCCATACTTGGTATTTTTGCGGCAATATTAATGGGGTCATTTGGGGCAATTCAAGGATTTTCTAACATCTTCGCAAACGCAAATTCTATACCATTAGGAGAATTGTTAATAATTAGTTCAGTTGGAGCTTCATCTGTTCTCCTGATATTGTTTTTCTTGTTAAATGGTATCGCAAAACTGACTAATAGAAGCTTATCCAGTACCAGAGATAAAAATTCAACAATATTAAGGAAGCATCCAACTTTAGTGCTTTCACATGGAATATTAATAAGTATAACTTTAATAGGTGCAGCTATAATATTAAGTAATGTTAAATTAAAATTTGCAGTGGAAGGACTTTGGTGGGGAGTTCCTATATTATGGATTATTTATTTTGTTACATCTGTATCTAAAAACGATTCTTTGTTTTTCTTAAGGATTTTCAAGAAAAAAGACCAAGACGGCAATTAAGCTATCTTGGTCTTTTTAGTATCTATAATGTTCGTTTTATAATAGAAATAAGCAATCCTAACGCTTCACCATCAGACATACAATCCACTCGGTCACTGTGGTCAATTTTCAAGATGCCGCGTTTGTTCGTATATATTACGGTCATCATAGGTAAAGCAGCGTTTGAATAAGTTATTTATAAAGACTAACAATCCAATACAGAACGTGGAACAGATAACTAACAAAGTTGTCTGTTTTTTATTATGGTAAATAAGTATATGTATGGTTAAAGTTGTTATTGTAGGTTATTAAAAGAAATAACCTTAGACAATTTTAAGGAGGATACATAAGTGATTAGGTTTTTTAAAAATGGATTTCTTTATTTAGCATTAATTATGCTAACACTAGTAAGTTTTAATATTGAAAGTGCACAAGCTGCAGAAGCTGTGGATTATGAAGAAGGGGTAACTAATTTAAATAATACTCCTGAAAATAGTGCTGTAGTAGGTGATCAACTATTTAAACCTGAAATCGGTTGGAATAGATATGATGATAGACATCCTTCAATATTGTTTATGGGCAATTTCAGTAGACTTAATACTAAAGGAACTTATAACACAACTGAATCAGGATATACTGTAGTTGGCGATATAGATACCCAATATATTAAATTCGATTTTTATGGAACAAAATTAAGAATTATCGGTAACCATAGTAAACTGGATGGACCAGTTAATATTACTATAGATAACATTTCTTATGAGTATAATCCATATGCTTCAAACACAAAGAGACAACTTATATTATTTGAATTAACAGATTTAAAAGAGGAAAGACATACCGTGATGATTAAAAGAAAGGTAGCTAATATCACTTTAGGCATAGATGCAATTGATGTTGATGGTCAATTATTAGCTCCAGGTGAAGTTCCTAATGTTCAATCCATCACATTAGACAAAATTAATCTAGAACTTTTAGAAGGTAGCCAAGATAAATTTACTGCCACAGTTTCTCCAGACACAGCTAGAGTAATTTGGACAAGTAGTGATGAATCAATTGCTACTGTAGATCAGGATGGTAATGTAACTGCTATTCGTGAAGGTCAAGCTATTATTACTGCTAAAGTTGAAAACACAGAACTAGTTGCGACTGCTACAGTTATTGTTAAGAAATCGATTAGTGAATCATCGAGTGCTATTCTAAGTATTACTCTGGTGAATGGTATTACAAAAGAATATGATGTTACGAATGCAGTTTTAAACAATTACTTAAATTGGTTTGATAGTGCACAAGGCACTTCTACATTCAAATTTTCAAAAACAATTTCACCTTATAAAAAAGTAACTGAATATGTCGTACATGATAAGATTGCTTCATTTGAAGTAAGAGAATACTAAACCATAAAAAATGCCCAGGCTCAAAATTAATTGAGTACCTGGGTATTTTTGTTATGTACATACATAATTAAATTTCTTAAAATGGTAAATAGTAGATATGAATAGACGGGGGAGAATATAATTGAGTAGTTGCCCTAATTGTTTAGCCAATAATTCGATTAAGAAAGTATATAGAGATGGTTCAGTACTTAAGATGTGTGAGTATTGTAATACTATTGTAGAAGATACAACAGAGAGAGAGCCAACGGTGAGAGAAGAAAACGAAGTCCAAAATGATGAGCAAAAAGAAAAGTCTTCAGGTAAGGCTTTTGCAGTTGGTATAGGACTTATGATACTTCTTTTTATTATAGATAATATATTAAAATTATAAAAAGATTGTTATATGACCAAGACAGCAATTAAGCTATCTTGGTCTTTAGTATTTTTATGATTAAATACAACAGGTACCGTACTTGTTTCTATTACTTTTTATCATTTCTACGCTGCTGAATAGTAATATACAACCCCATTAATCGATCAGTGGTCATTGTACCATTCTGTAAATCCTTTAAGTGCGATTCCTGAACTATCCCTTCCTTAACTGCCTGTGCAATAAAGTTTTCAGTTTCAGTTTTCATAGCTGGTGAACCTGGATTCCAATTTGTCACTTTGATATCCTCCTTTGGATTATCTTCCACAATTAATTGAACTTGCATTTTGCTGTTACTTGGTACGATTACTTGTCCTTCTAACTTATAGCCTTTAGGCATCTCCCAAGATGATTTAACTTCGAAATGTGGTCGGTCAATACTGCCTACCCAATCGCCTCCCCATGTAATACCTAACTTTCTAGCAATAGCCCCTACTCGAGTAAGTGTCGTTACATCATATAAAGACTGTGGAGGACCTACAGCAATATCCCAAGCTAGACGAGATTTGTGATTGCTATCTAATGTCCAAGTGACAATTTGACCAGGTCTAGTACGTCCCTGAGCATATAAATAATTTTGTCGTTCCTGTGAGCGATAAGTCTCCGTGATAAAGATGTTCTTAATGCCTGCCTTAAAACACTCCTGGAACAAAAGTCGGCAAGCTGTTTGTGCTGTAGGTAATAACTCTGAAAGATCTCGACATGTAGTTGTAACGTTCGTCATTACTGCTCACCCTCTTTTTTAGCCGCCTTTAGTAAATCAAATGTGCCTGATGCTGTTAGTCCTGCAATAAATCCTGCCATCAGCATGACATACACTGGATATTCGGATAACGGCCACAATACTAGACCAATAAAAATACCAATCACAACAGACGTGATTGGCATGTATTGTGTATTGAGATTAAATGTCTTTTTAAGTACCTCGGCTACTGATAAAACAATAGCCACCATCACCATTGCAATCATAAAAATGTTTGTTAAATCCATCATTCATCATCCTTTTCGATTTTTTTGTAAGTATGTTTTTCCATACGGTCCATACGTCCTTCTAATGAAGTTAAATTTTCGCTAATAGATTGCATTGCAATTGCTTGTTCGCTTTGTGCCTTTGTTAATTCATCTAAATTATTAAGCAAACGTTCTTCTCGTTTATTTGAATGTTTTAATACATAAACGGCTAACCCGATACAAAGTATTGACCAAACTACTTGTGAGTTGGCTACCTGACTCGCTGCCGTTACTGTGGATACTATATCCATACCATCACCAATCCTTTGCCCTAAAATAAAAGCCACGAGAAGCATCGAGATTCAGTGACGTGTACTGTTGCCCATCTCGATTGTTCTCATAGCGTATAATAAAAGCACCATCAACTGAGAGTGCTCTAAATCTATTCACATTCTATTTTCTCAACATCAGATTTTACTTCGTTTATTAATCGTTCGCCAAATTTCATTTTTCTGCTCTCTTTGGTAGAACAAAAAATCACTACTTCAATCCATATTTGAGCTAGTAAAATTTTATATTTATTTTCGGTACTTAAACTACCATAAATAATTTCTTTCATTTTTATTTCTACTTTGTGATCTTTGTTAATACCATTACTTAAACTATCTGAAAGACTTTTATAAATATCACTTCTTTTAGAGAAATGTAATTCATGAGCCAATTTATTTCGGATATCATTTAGCTTCTTAATTACATCGAATAATTCTTTGTCAATAATATTCAATTCATGAATTAGCTTTAATTTAGAGGCAAATTTCAAATCAATAAAAAATTTAGATTCACCTAAAAAATATTCATATAATTGGTTTAATTCCCTTTCTATATACATGTGAGCTTTTAAAGTTGCTGATAACAAATCTGAAGATGATATTTCATCTATCATCTCCTTTTTTCTTTCTTCAATCTTTTTCAAATTGTCATTCGAAATTTCTGATAATCTATAACTTAACTCTAATTGTTCATTCATAAAAGTCCCACCTTTCATCTACTCATTTCGACAAAAGGAAAGGATTTCCTGCTATATTAGACAATAAAAATAACGCTAAGCCTATGCTTGCGTTTCTGTTTCATCTACTGGTAATACACTAATGATGATATGCTTATTAATGATTGCCCCACCAATATTAACAAAGTTTATTTTTTGATCATTTAATGTTGCCGTGAACACACCTGCATCAAACTCCGCATTTTTTAAATTAATTACCTGTCCATTGTTTAATTGTACTTGATAATTCATAGTTATCATTCTCCTTTTTATTTAGATAAATCAATATATCCTACATTTGAACCGTTTATCCGGAAGTATATCCTTGGTGTTGTCGGATTGTTATTATAAGCTATCCCTATACCAGGTGTATGACCTCTTGCTACACCATTCAGAGAATCAGCTCTAGAAAAATCGATAGCTCCATAAAAGGTTATATAATTGGCTTGTAAATCCATATTATGATTCGCATAAATACCAATGTTCCCCTGATTAGATGTGATGTTCGTCATATCAGCAAAATATATAGTGCTGGTGCCACTGCCTGACATTCTGATATTTTGTCCAACGGTTATTTCTTTGTTCACATTAATATTTGTAGCTCCACTAATATCACCATCGACTACTACAGCACCATTAAGGTTTATCTTATTGGCATTAATTGTCGCAACACCTGGGCTCAAATTAATATCAGTAATAGAGCCGCCTTTGTCTACTTTTAAATTGATACTATTTTGCATTACATTAATAGCAGATTTAGTGTCTCTATCTAAATTAGAAACAGCTATTTCAATTCTTCCAGCTCTCACATCAATTGCTGCTACTTCATTTGTAATACGATTGTTGACGCTTAAATTAATGTTATCGGCTTTTAAATTGATAGCCGCCATTTCGTTTGTGATACGATTATTTACAGATAAATTAATGTTATCAGCTTTAATATCTATAGCAGCAATGGAAGTATTGAGATGTTCTACTTCTAACGTTATACGATCATCTGTTTTCTTGATTTCGCTTCTAAATTCACCTTGCAACTTTTCTTTGGTTTCTTCGATTTCTTCTTTTAATTCTTCTTTTGTGTCGTCAATATATTCATTGGTATCGCCTATTTTTTCTTCTTGGTCAGCGAGTGTATCTTCTATTGACTTCGGAAGTGAATTTCCAAAAACAACACTAGATGTTATTAATTTACCGTTATACAAAACTTTCGTTTGTTTTAATATTCGTGTTGACATTTCAACACCCAGTGGCTCATAGATAAGCCAAACACGTTCACCATTTTCTCTTGCAACAAGCTCTGGAATTGTTGTTTCAATCGCTAGTTGTGGTTCGTCCTGTAGCTTGCTTTTGATGTAATTTAGCAAAGCTGTAGCATCAGTAAAACGCTCATCTTTAACAGGCTCCTCTTCCCTCCGACCGAAAATATCGATGTTAGGTGATGTATAATCAACTGTTAAATCATCTTTACCAAAACCTTTAATATAAGTTGCGAGGTTCGTTGTATCTTCTTGTAACACAATTGACGATATATTGTGTTTATAACGATACTGGTAGTCGTTGTCGCCGCCAATTTCTTTTGCGAAATATAGTTGCTTATTCGGCAAGATTTGAAATTCGCACTCATGGTACTTGCATATTTTTTGTACTAATTTAATGACGTTATCATTACCAAATGATCGTATATAATTAGTGACATTTGCGATATTTGCATCTGCAGTAAACGTCCATCCTGTGCCTTGTAAAGCAAAATTAATGTGATTATTTAAAGTGTGACTACCCTCAAACGTGCCATGCCTATACGTTTTCAAATGGTCATAAAAAATACTTAATGCCGTTACTGATTTGCTATAAACATTATCAGCAAAAACCTTCACACGAAAATCGTTGCCATCGACATTGATGATTGATTCAGACTTTAGTAGTTCGTAACCAGGATTATTTTCGCTAGGAAAACAAGAAAACGATACTGTAAAAGTACCGTCTACTATTTGTTCCATTTTAAAGTCTGTGCCGATTTTTATTAAAGGCTCTACCTGTGATCCGTCTGTAACAGTAAGCAAGCAACCACCTTCTTTCTAATAAAAATACGCCACTCGTTTTTGAGTGACGTTACTGAACAATATGGAACGATTACACACCTTCAGTATTTGTTAAGATGTAATCCTCTATTGCTTGTTTGTAATCCTTGTTTGTCACATCATCAATAACATACGTTTTCTCTGTCTTTGGATTTAAACCACCTGAAATAATGCGCTCTGCTGCAATTCTTACAACGATTTGATTAACCATTATAATATCCCTCCATTTTCTAAGTCCGTTTGCAATAATAAAGCATCCTCAAGTTCACGGATGCGACGTTGTTCTTCCGCCTCCTGGCTTGGGAACATTTTAATAATTGGTTTTTGTGTCGATACATCAATTGATTCAATGTAACTATTCTTGTAATCTATCGAACCAAAAGGTACGTCAATAAAATCAATCTCTGTAATATCAGGATGTGGAGCCACTGCTCCTCGATGCTCTCCTGTTTGATAAATTATTACCCCAGTTGGTTTATCAAAAATTACTCTATTACATATTTGCATATAATACCTCCTTATAATTGCGATAAAAGTATATATGGTATATTTCTTGCTGCGGAATTGTAATTTAACGCATTATAAAATCTAAAAGTAACTCTCCATTGACTCCCTACTTGCTCTGGTATTGCTCTTAGAGTATGAAATCCATCACTATATGATTGTGTCCCTTCCCAACGTTCAGTGCCATTAAAGATAATCGCACCATGCTCATCAGTTTCAACCATCATCGGTTGAAAATCTACTAGTGGTGTCACATAATTTTGGCTTGTTGCTTTAGGTGCAAGAGCAGGTACACTAAAACTGCCTTGAACTTCTTTCCTACCACCACTAGGTATAGCTCTAATGTTAGCAGCAGTAGTCGCAAAAGGTGCGTCAGGCGCGGTATAAACACCCTTGTCAGTAACCGCCTGATTTACTACTGCTTTACCGTTACTGACAGATTGAAAAAGCTTTCTAGGAGATGTCTCTATCCACTGACTCCACACACCACCGTTTGACTGTCTTTCAAATTCCCTGTTATCCGTTACGCATGAAACTTTTTGAATAATGTGAGCCGCATCATGGGCTATAACTTCACCCATCCACCATGCACTATCAGGAGCATTCGCTACGTTCGAACCCATATATAAACCGTTTTTCACGACATTATTCCAATCAGTTACAATTGCACATGTTTCGGGAAAACGGTTAATTAAGTTAGTAGCATTAGTAGATGCTGTATTCCAATTATTTTGTTTTGTTTGTGTCACATGAATTTGCTGATTGTTAGAGTGAGTATCAACTGTTTGTTCAATTTGTTCCAATTGTTCAGTAATTTCCGTAAGGTCAGCATCCTGCCCTGGTGGTCCCTGTGGTCCTTCTGGTCCTCTAGGTCCTGTCTCACCCTTTAGTGATTCAATCCATTCTTCCATCGTACCTTCAAAGCCGTTTTCTACAGCTAGATCATAGGCTGATTTACCTTCTGGACCCCTAATTGGTCCAACGTTCTTCCACGTATTAGTGTTTTCCTGCCATACGTACAAATTACCAGCAATCATATAAGCCTCACCAGGTTTTCCGGTTGTCGGCAACTCACTTTCATTGTTCAGTGAACCTAATATATTGACTCCCGTGCCATCTTTGCCATCCTTACCAGGTAATCCGCGCGGCCCTTCTGCTCCTTGTATACCTTTATCTGCAAATAAAGCCCATACACCTTTGTTTGTAACAGGTGTATTGATATTTTCTTTTAAAGCAATGTAAGTACGGCCATCAACCTCGACTAAATTATTTTTATAGTATTGTGTGGCCGAAGACCATGCTCCTCGATGACTAAAATTATCAATGAGCGACTGCATAGTATTGATAGCTTCTTGTGCATCCTGAGTTGCTTGAATAGTAGCGTTTTTAGCGTTAATTGTATCTGCAGTAGCCGTTTCTGTATTGCTAATAGCTATGTTAAGCTCATCTAATGTTTCAGATACGGTTTGTAAAGCTGATTGTAAAGCGTTGTTATTTTCATTAATAGCTTGCTGTACTGACTCATCAACTTGAATAATGTAATTTTGTACATCGATTTCGGCAGCCCTAATAGCTTGCTCAAGTCGTGCGATTAATTCATCAACTTCCTGACCTCCGGCTAAAATATTGATTTGTCTTTGAAGATTAGCAAAACGACTTAAAATATCATCCCATGTCGCGTTAATATTATTACGTCTTTTTCGATCAATCGGGGATTCCGTATTATATAATTCTGTCATTTTCTCACATCCTTACATGTATAAAAATTTAAAATTAAAAGCGATACTTTGAATAGTACCGCCTTCCACAGAAAAAGTATTTTCGCCCACTGCTAAAGTGAGTAGTTTTTTGTTTGTATTTTTAAAAACAGATGTGCCATTTTTAAGTGTACGAATGCCACTTAAAACGAGTGTGTCGCTAGTTGTTAGTGCACCATCGTAACAATAAACGTCACCTGTTCTTTGATTTGTGATTTGTAGATATGTTGTAGCTGTCGCCTTAATGGTAATTTCTAAAAAATGTTCTCTTGGATCAATAGCTACATTACCGATATTGTCGATGACAAAAGCATTAGAATTGTGAATATATTTATATTCCTTATCCCAATCAAGTCCCATGCCCCAACTCCATAAATCTACATCCCATTCCTTACGGTTTTGCAAATCAATGCAGCTACCTCTGGATTGTGCATATGGTAACTCACAAATAAATTTGACATTGCATACACCATTTTTTAATGTACGTTGCAAACTAAATTTTCCGTCGTTACGTACGTGCCACCACACACCACTTTCTCTTGTATCGATGATGTAGAAATCCTCACTACTACTGAATAACGTAAACAATTCACGTCTAAACAGTGCGTAGTCATCTATATCATAACCCTTTATTTTAAAAGTAGCGTCAATGTAACGAGTGTTGTAACCATTGTTGGTGACAATATAGCTACCACCATCTAAATTATGCGATTCATTCATATTGTCCAAGGATTCAGGCTCAAACTCCATAACCCGAATCCCTGCATCACGTAAATTGATTTGTGCCCCATCTTTTCTAACAAATATTAACGTCATAATGAGGCCACCCCTTTCACCATAGCTGCCATATTAGCGCCTCTGTATTGCTTTCCACTAACGACTTTATACATGATTTCTCCAACTTTTTCACCATATAAAACCACGTCCGATGTTTCTACTTGGATGCTATTTTCTTCAGCATTGCCAGAAATATTATTGGTAGTCGAATAGTTATTAATCATCGATGATGGCTTGTTTAAGCCGAGGTTAACTTTAGCACCACGCAACGGATTAACAATGGAAGGTTTGATAAAATCACCGATTTTTTCAGATGCATTTGTTAAAAATGATTTTTGTCGATCAACACCAACATCAAAACCTCGTGCAAGATTACCAGCGACGAAATCACGCATCCATCTTGAAGGACTATGAATATCTAAAGCATCTTGAATGGTCCATTTAATACTATTGGCAATCGATTTAGCCTGTTTCTGTAATTCTCCATCCATTGACTTTAATCCATCTAATAAGCCTTGGGCAGCGTCAACACCGACCTGTTTTAGTGAACTCATTTCATTTTGAGTAGTGGTTGTAAGTGCCTTGATTTTTTCACGCCACTCGGTTTGTAAAGTCGTTAATTGCTTCTTGGCTGTTTCCCGCAATTCTTTAATTTGCTTGTCAGCATCTTCACGCATAGTCTTTAATTCACGTTCAGTTTGATTACGTGCATCTGCTGATTTTTCTTTGTATAAATTGCTGTATTTCTCTAATTCAACTGCACTCAACTGGTTAAGAGCCTGCAACTCTCCGAGTGCTTTCGGGCCCATCTCACTAAGATCTTTTAATAGTTCTTCGCCTACGCCTCTCATAGCTAAATCATCCATAGCCCGGCGCCACTCACGGAACCCATAAACTTGACCTTGTAGGTTGTCTAGTAGCTCTTTACCAGTAATTTCGGTGTTTCGCTTAAATTCATCAAATAGTCCAGTGGAATTGAATAATTTATCATATCGCTTGTTAAATGCATCTTCATACTCTTTGTTTAAAGCTTGTTCTTGCTTAATAAGATCATCATTGATTTTTTGCATTTCCTGTTGGTATGACTGATTAATCGAAAGAACTTCTTTATTAATCGCATCTACAGCTTTTTTATGCTCTTGCTGGGCTCGTACTCGTTCCTTACTACCATCAGCATATAACTTCAATGACTGTTCCCAAATCCTAGCTTCATCGATCAATGAGAGTTGATCTAATGACTTTTTATCATCGATGTACCTTTTAGTTTCCTCATACAAATCTTTGTACATTTTGTTATCTAAGGAAACGATATCTTTAGTCGATTTTTCTTTGATTTTTTTTATTTTGGTAGCTGCTTGCTCCTCAATTTTAGCGATCTTTTCATTTGTATCTCGAGAGTTTTTAGTACGCTTTGAGCTTGCTTCATTTCTAAGCTTTTGTACTTTGGCAATCTCATCTTTAGTTAGATTACGTTTTTTCTTTTTAGCTGCTGCATAAATCGCGTTAATTTTCTGCGTTTCTGATTGTGCAGCTTTTTGATTTGACTCGGATGCATTTCTTTGCAGTTTCGCAATCGAATCATTTTTATCTTTTTCGATTTTCGCAATTTGATCAGCTGCATCTTTGCGTAGTTTTTTTTCTTCCGATGCATAGTGCTCGGCGATATCTTTCGCATTAAGCGCTATGTCACTTACAGCATCGACTACTCTATCGCCAGTCTCTTCAATACCAATCGCCCAACCTTCGGAAGTCCAGTTACCGATTTGTTTGAAAACCCTAGAAGGTGAATGAATACCAAGTAATGATTTAGCTTTACTAATAACACCATCTACAACACCTGTAATCGCCTCAATCGCATTAGATGTCATATTTGTAATACCTTTGATTAGACCACTAACCAAGTCTTTACCGACATTGATCATATCGTTGACTTTACTGAGTACGCCATCTATTAGATTGCCTACTAGGTCCTTACCAGCAGTTAATATTTTTCCTAAAAAACTCAAGATTTTATCGATAAGACCTGTGATAAGTTTTGCTCCAGCGCTTATAATATCACCAAGCAATGATAATATCCCAGATATTAACTTACCTATTAGAGTTACACCAGCAGCAAGTAATTGACCAACAAAACTAAGGATTTTACCTAATAGACCAAGAATTAACTTGGCACCTGCAGCTAGAAGTTGTCCTAAGATGGATAAGACACCTTTTACAAGAGCAACAATCAATTCTGCTCCTGCTGATAATAGCTCTGGAAGAAGCTGAATAATCGCTTCTACTAATGCAACAACAAGAGTTATACCGGCCTCGATAAGTTGGGGTAAAACTTGTATTAATCCTTTTACAAGAGCCATAACAATCTGTACACCAGCATCAAGCAATTGGGGTAACAATTCAATAATCGCTTTTACCAATGACATAATCAAGGTTACTATTGCTTCTAAAATAGCTGGTAGAGCTTTTATCAACCCCTGTACCAAAGCCATAATAATTTGTATGCCGGCCTCGATAAGTTGGGGTAAAAGTAAAATTAACGCTGCTACTAAGGCGATAACAATTGTAAGTGCTGCCTCGATTATTATAGGTAATGCTCCAATAATTCCTTCTATCAATGTATTAAGTACCAACAAACCAACTTGAATTAGTTGAGGTAACGCAGCAGTTAAAGCATCCACAAGTGACATAACGATATTTAGGGCACTTTCAACAATTAGTGGCAATGCCGTTACTATGCCATTTAACAATGTTTCGACAATCGTTAAACCTGTCTCAATTAACAATGGCAACATCATAGTCAAAGAATTTATTATAGTATTTAGCAATTGTACGACCACTTCTATTAACATCGGTAGTGCTGTAATGATGCCGTTTATAATGGTTGTTAGCAAAGATACTCCGACTTCAACAAGTTGAGGTAATAACGTTCCTATGGTTGTTGTGACTAATTCTATTAAACTAACTATGGCTTTTACCACAATTGGCAAATTGGTCGTTATGCCCTCCGCTAATTTTGTTACAATATCAGCAGCTAAAAGTATTATCTGTGGCACTATCATAACTAATGTATCAATGACAACAGGCAATATCTCTGCAAATGCAGTTGCGAACTTTCCAATATTGCTACTTACCCCATTAATTAAACCGACAACTAGCTTGGCTCCTACTGTGACAAGTCGAGTCGATAGCTCTGTAATATTCTCTATAACTCCACTTATAGATTCGGAGAAATTACTGGCAACCTCATCAAATGTCATTTCACCTTTGAGCATCTTAAAAGTATCTTGCAGTAAAGTAGTGTGAGTAAATACTTTTAGCAGAATATTAGCTAACATGCCCCACGGTCCTAATAACATCAATATCGATGATAAAACTGCTTCTGCGGCAAATTTGAGTAAGTTAAGTGCTTTTTCAACATCTATAATATCTTTGACGATACTTAGTTTTTCTTTAAGGCTAGACAATCCAGTTAACAATCCGTTTATTGCCGTAGTAAAGCCGCTGGATATACTAGACCATACAGCGCTCAAACTGGTACTAAGTGTTGTTGTTATTTCTGATACTACTTCGGACATCGATGTCGCGAATGATTGAATAGCCGTTAATGCAGTATTAAAAGTTTCCGTAACATCTGCCCATAAATCTTTGAAAAATTGGGTTATAGGTTCCCAATATTGGATAATTAGCAACACTGCTGTAATTGCAGCTAATGCTACCCACGTCCATGGATTTGCCAAGACAGTTGCATTTAATGCAGTTATAGCTTTTCTAACATTACCAATTATTGTGATAGTTGTGTTAAATGCCGCAAAAGACAAAACCATGATTCCAACCGCACCTGCAATTGAGGTGATTAGTGGCATCCATGGTTCAAGATTGTGGTACAGATTCATTATCATATCTACTGCTGTCGGAATTCCTGCCGCGATTGCATTTAAAACGTTGCTAAAAGCCTTACCTATTAACCCTAGAATATTCTCAATTGATTGTAATGGGGTTTTAGCTAGTACATCTTGTAATGATTGTATGATGTTTGCTACACCACGTACAACAGCAGTTCTCATATTTGCAAAGGCTGTTGCGATACCAGCACTACTAGCTTTAGCAACTTCAGCAAAGCCGCCTACGCCATTGTTCAATTCGATCAATTTTGCGTTAAAATCTTCGAATGTAATTTTACCTTTTTGGAGCGCACTATATAAATCTCGTTGTGCCGACTTCCCTGTGAAACCGAATGCCTCAGCCGTCTTATTAAGCGCAAAGCCCATCGTTTCTTGTAAGGTTTGCCATGAAACCATGTCAACTTTGCCCTTTGCCAGCATTTGTACGTATTGTACAAGACCACGTTCTGCATCAGCTGAACTTGAACCAGATGCTAAAAAAGCATTGTTAAGTGCAAGCGCTGTGTCAGTAGCAACATCTAAGTCACCAGTCATAAGCGCAATACTTTGCGTACTCTTAACAATGCCATCTAACGTTGTTGGTAGACCTGAAATACCTTCAGAAAGTTTGTCAATACTTGATTTAGCTTGGTCGCTGCTAAAGCCCATACGCTCCATAACGACTGGAAAACCACTTAATGTATCGACACGAGCTATAGCTCCACTGATAGAGCTAGTAACCATATCAATCCCTTTTCTAGCTGCTGCAACCAGTCCTAAAGCTGTTACAACTTTACCAATGGACAGCGCACTAGATTCACTCGTCCGGCCTAGTCCACCGAATAATCTACTTAAATCTGCCACACCATTTACGACACGGCCGTCATCCAATACAACGTCAATAACTATTCGACCATCACTAGCCATTACATCACTCCTTTGGCCACATCAAAAAAAGAAGCCTGCTAACGTGGCTTCTAATTGCATGTTTCTTTCAATTTTTCATTCCTGTTCACCACCTTTTTCGGCAAAAGAAAAAGCACTCAAATCGAGTGCTTAAAACATTTTTTGTATGAATGCTTTATAAATTTTTTGATCAATTTCTATTAAACTCTTTTTACCATCCATAAACTCGATTGCTACAACGTGAGTGCTTTTAGATTTTGCCGAAAGACCAGCGAGCCAACCAACTGGACCTAAGATAACTCCACCAACAAAGGCACGTCCTACAGCACTTGTTGCACTTTTACGTGATTCCTCATCTAGTACCTCGTATTCTTTAACTGTTGTTTTATTCAATTCAACAGTTTTTAAAAATCCTATATTGATTGTTGTTATTCCAAATGCAGATGAAACCACCTTACCTTGGTAATCACCAGCAATTACTTTGTTTTTTGCCATTATCATCCCTCCTTATACACAAATATACATAATATGGAGAGATTTCACTATACCCTTTACATAATCACCACCCCTTTCAATTTAAATTTTTCTTAATATTAAAAACCACTCCAGAAATAGAGTGGCATGTTATGATAATTTAATATTCTTTTACTTCAAACCACACAATTTTATCTTTAGCAATATATTCTTTAATTGATTTGAAAGGTGGCTCCGGTGACTTTATCGTGAATATATAAAAGTTTTCGGATTGAGTAGTATACCAATTAATAAAATTATTCATCTCACCATGTGTTAAATTATATTCTTTTATTTGATTATTTAACAAATGAATTCTGAGTATTGTATTATTATTTACTTCAGGAATTTCAATGTTATGTTCTAAAGAAACTTCATTGGAATTTTCACTTTCTGTTCCATCAACAATTGCTGATATAACATAATAATATCTTTTTCCCTTTTCTATATCCTTATCTAAATAAGAATTCACCGTAATATTGTTATTAATAATAGTATACGGACCGCCTGCAGTTGTAGCTCTTTTCACATTATATCCTATTGCATTTTCTACAGAGTTCCAAGTCAACAGATTACCCTCATCTACTGCTATTCCATTAAGTAATGGAGTGCTAATAACTTCTGATGAGACTAAATTACCTTCTTCATCTATATCAATGGCATCAACAGAAGTATAAACTCTATCTTGAGTTGATTCTATTCTTACTTTATGTAACTCATTAGATAAATCTAGTTTTTCAAATACAATTGTTTGATTGCCATTCCCATTACCTTCAGAGTAATGATAAACCTCATCATCAATTGTGATTTTTACATTATTCGAATGATCTGCTGCTTTAGCAAAAGCTATAATTCTTATTTTACTTCCAGTAAAGTTAAAGCTATAATAGTCACCTTTTTTTGTTGTATGATGATTAGTGTTTTGATAAAAACCATGTTTAGAGCCTGCATCAGAACTAATAAAATTTGTTTTTACAAATTCATTTCTATCATCATACCTCTTCCATCCCTCATCAGGTTGTAAGGACTTCTCCCCTAAAGATGCTGCCTGAACATTATTTACACCAACTGATATAAATGATGTCGAAATTAGTATTGCCACAACTAAAACTATCTTTTTCAATATTTTGTTCAATTTAATCCCTCCTATACTATAAATATACATGGATAATGAAGGAAGTACTATCACTATTTTCAATTTACAAATCCTTCACGCCCTCAATTAAAAAACACCCTCATACGAGAGTGTTTAAAAGTTGCCTTTTTTCGATTTGTTTTATTAATAACTGGTTCATCCACTTAAGATATGGCTGATTGCTTTTAGATAAGAAGCCAAAGTTTTTGAGATCTAATAACTGAAAGTCACTCATTTTTTCTACTGCCTCTTGCCACCAATATCCAACGTCAGTTGTTTTTGGCGGTGATACCCCAATACATTTTGAGAAGTCATTAATTAACATTAGTAACTTTTCTTCTTTTTCACTCATAATTTTGTCCTCCTATTTTGAGGACATCCACTTTTAAAAATACTCTTTTTAGAGTATAATTAAGCTAATATTGTTTTGGGTGGATGTCACTCGACTGTTACCGCATTTCAAGCGCCAACTTGAAGTGTGGTTTTTTTATTTTATAACTCTCAAATGCCCTACTTTATTCATCTTAATTTTCTGTGGTTTTCCATCATGTACATAATAAGCTTGTCCTTTCTCATCTTTGAAGGTATCAGGTGTGTCTTCTCCTTCTGCCGCCATAAATTCCTCGAATAAACTTAAATGCCCTTCGTAACGTCTTATCGCGCTCATAGTAGTCATACTTTTAACAAATAACATCCATATATCATGATTCTGATATTCACTTAAAAATTCTAAAGCATATTCACCAACAACATCGTCTGGTTTCAATTCAGTACTCTCAATATATTCTTTTGTGTAAAAATAATCCTTAGTACCCCATTTGTGTCCATCGAACTCTTTTGTGATAGGGAATACGTTCATAAATTGTCGAAGTGTCATAGTCGCTATAAGACCTTTGAGATTACTAATAGAATTGAAATAATTGATATTCATTTCATAATCTTCGTATTCTGGTGAAGTAATAATATTTTTAACACCATACCAAATGATTTTTTCTAAATTATTTTTGATAGCTTTCTTATCACCATCATCATTTTGTTCTATTGCCTTTTCTAACGTCCGTCTAAGTGCTGAACTATATAAATTATGTTTATCTTTTCTTTGTTTCACCATAACTATTAAGACCTCACCACTCTAGGAACCCATGATTCTACATACCTGATACAAGAAAGGAACTCATGGCGTTTCACATCTTTGTAACTCGTAACACCAAATCGATCTTTAATTTCACGATGCAATTCTGGATATAATAAACGCTTATGTTCATCAGATGTAGCGTGTTCAAACACTTTAGAGCCAATTAACTTTTGCAACCTACGTTGTTCACCGTGGTCAAGCGTGATTTGATTATCTACTTTTTCTTTTAATTCATGAACTTCCACTTTTAAAACCTCAACTTCTTCTGATGTTTCAAGCGATAATCTCATAGAAGCTTTAAGCTGTTCTTTTTCCGAAAGTGGTTTAGGATTATTCTGTTGTTGTTCCATTTCATTAAATCGAGATACATATGTTGCGGTAAATAAAATGCCTTTTTCTCCAGTCATTTTGTTACCAACCATTTCACAGCCTTTTTTTGTAAGAAGATAACAAGGTCTTGATTTCCCTTGAGCATCTTGATATTCATGTTCTATGAAAAAATCAGCCAATCCAAAATTGGATTTACCTAAAATTCCCACATATCCTTGTATATCCCTCATTAAATGTGCATGATTTTTTCCTGTCATTTCTGCAACTTGACGACTTTCTGTCACTAATTGTCCTTCGAATGAAATTATTTGTAATTGTTTCATGTAATACCTCCATTAATTGTTAAGTAGTTTTCACCTGTGCATTTTCAACACTGATTTCTGCAAAAAAAATGGTCCATTCTATTCCTAAGACTCTCGAAATAGCTTGTGCAACTTTTACACTAGGTCGTAAACCATTTTCAATTCTGGTATAATATGAACGTTCTATACCTATCAAACTAGCTACTTGTTCATGTGATAACTCTAAAGTCTTTCGTTTGTTCTTTAAAACTTCTGCAAACATTTCATCACCACCTTGTGCATTTATTACACATATTATATCGTGCACTTTTTGCACAGTCAATCTGTTTTGTGTATTTTTTTCACAAAATATTTATTGTGCAAAAAATTCACATATAATACAGAATAGAAAGGGGCGTTCAATATGAAATATGGGGATATTTTAAAAAAACTCAGAACCGAAAAAGGGTTATCCCAAAAAGAATTAACTGACCAACTTGCAATTAATAGGTCAACATATGCGCGCTATGAAACATCATCTACTCAACCTGACTTCGATACTTTAGAAAAATTGGCTGATTATTTTAATGTATCGATTGACTATCTATTAGGCAGAACTAATAATTCCGTTTCATATTTAGAAAAAACACAAGAAATTAATGTAAGTAACGAATTAAACGACCGTTTAACGCTTCTCCAGAACGAGCTTAAAACATCAAAACATCTTACTTTCAACGGCGAACCGATGTCTGAAGAAGCAAAGGAAGCGTTATTAGAAGCAATGCAGTTCGGCATCCGTTTAATAGAGAAACAGAAAAAGAAACAGGTAAAAGACGAGAGTGAAGAAATATAACCTTCCCCAAAACTGGGGAAGGTTTCTTCATCCCACAATCCCCTAAGCTCATACACCTATTTTCACTTCATCTAAACGAGCTAAGAGCATTCCGTTCATTTGCTGCACACACTTATTATCATTTCTATTAAAAACATTATTATCACTCAACCATTGCAAATCTTTTACATCTAGTTTTTTTAACATCTCTTTCCACGCTAACCCTAAATCATTGTTCATATTATTTTCCTCCTTTATTTAGAAAACGAAAAAACCCCAAATTTAAGCAGACTATCAATTGATAATCGTGCTAAAAATTTGGGGTTTTCCCTTTTAATATGTATTTTTGAGTTAATTATCAAAAATCATATCATGCTTTAGCTTGATTAGTCAATTATATTTTTGCATCTAAATAATTCCTAATTAATTTATAGATACCATTGTCTATATCTCTTTCATGTTGTAAGTTTTTTATTTTCCAACTTGATATAACTTTTCATCCAGTCTCCATTTCATCATTCTACCTTTTCCTCTTACCGTTTCTTTTTGTTCATCGTTTCACTTCTAAACTAGATCAAAACATTACTAAAGGCATTCCTCCTTTTCTGTCGAATATTGACATTATTGAGGAGGTGATACGTATGGCTGATTTTAAAGATGTATTGCTTGAATACTTGCATGCAAACAAAGACAATAAAAAATTTGAAGTTGATTTCACAGTATTTAAAGATTTCAGCTACGAAGATGTCGCAACCATGTTTGAAGAATTAATCTCTACTGGTAAAATTGATGGATTTGTAGACTACCAACATTATCAACCTGAAGTTTTCATTGAAAAGATTAATTGGAATCACTTCCAACATCATCTGAAGTAAATATGACATTCCGAATGTTGAGCGTTATTTGCACGTTATGACTCCCGTCAGATAACGTTTCAACATTTACATTTTTTACGCGATTCAACAACTGGCTCCCTAATTGCACTTTCAAATACCTATCCGCTGTGTAATGTAGGTTCAACGTTGTTGGACACTGGGCCGTTGTTAAAGGATATGCTTTTCCTATTTCCATGTCTGCACCCCTTTCAATTAGGTGATAAGAACATTATTCAGTCATCTACTTCCTGCTCACGAGGCTTCAACGCATATGCTTTCTTCAATTCCTCAACCTGTTTTCTTTGCTCGCCTGTACCTTTACCTTTTGGTAGTGGCATCTGACGTATTTCGAGGACCTTTTTAAACTTTGTATCATCTCGTAAACCAACTAAAAGGGCTTTGAATTTATCCCAATGTAAAATACCTTGTTGTTCAAATAGATCCATGCCGTAATCCTGCAAAAAGGAAGCATAAATATACTCTGCATCTTGTGCAATATCATATATGTCCACTTCCTTTTCTTTTGATTGTACTGGCATTGGATTCCCTTCAATGTCGTACTCAACATCGTCCTCTTTATTACCATCAATCAAGGTTTCATATAGTTTAAAAAAGATTTCAGCCTTTTCCTCAATTGGACATTCTAAAGGCTCTGTTACTAGCATCTCAATGCCTGTAAGTATCTGAGTTACATCATCAAGCTCTTTGTCGTTTAACATGTCAATAAGGCTTAAAATATTGTCAAAAGACATGTCTAAACTGTACATACGACCATTTATCTCAATTTCATTAATCAATGTATCCGTCAATTTAAACATGGCAATAACCTACTTTTTGTTTTTATGTTTAGGTTTTCTTTTTTGACGAATATATTGTTGTGCTTTGTCCTGTTGAGTAGCATTTAAATTCATCTTTGATAACTCTTGATTTATCGATTTGCTTAGCTCACCAAAAATACGCATACATTCAATTAAACTTTTAACTTCGTTGTAAACTTGGTTAAAAGTACCTTCACCTAAAATTAAATCGTAACCTTGTTTTAAAAGGTCTTTAGCTGCATCGAAATCATCGTCATTTATCTTGTCAGCATTTTCTAAAAGTAATTCACCTGATTTTTTTAAATTTTGAATCCCTTCATCAGATGTATCGAATGCGAATTTTAAATCACCAATTTGTACAGGTATTCCAGCTTTTTGCGTTTGAATTTTGATTACCATTTATCCCACTCCTTTTAAATTAAAAGAGGACGATTACTCGCCCTCTTCTTCGATCAGTTCTTTGGTTTCTTCCTCTTCTGTGCCTTTGCCCGAATCATCGGGCTCATCAGGGTGTAACTGGTAGTACTGTCATAGTTGGTTTAGCATCCCATGAAATACGGCAATTGAATGGCGCGTATTCCGATGCTTCGCCGCCAGTAATTTTAATTTCTGATACTGTAGCACGTCCTACAAACTCAGTGCCGTCTGTGCGAACTTGCTTAAACATAATTTTACGGGCTTCTCCTGTCTCAAACTCAAGGTCTGCGATTAACTTTTGTGCTGCATCCTCAATATCGTGCATACCTTCGAATGTGTATGCCTTTTTCACCGAAATTACATCTGTTTCTTTCGTGCCATCACCATCATAAAACGCATATTCCTCTGTTTCTTCCTCACCATCATCTGTAACAGAAGATATCCATTTCGCTAACCGTAAATCTGCTTTGCTATTTTCGTCTTCATATTTGCCTATCCAGTACTCCGTTAAGGCGTTCTTTTTACGTGCCATTTAAGCCACTCCTTTATGAATTGTTATTGTTGCACTAATTGATAATTCGTAAATAAAAAAGCCCTGATCATCTATCATGATGAGTGAGGGCAATGAAGTTATTTTTGTTTGTTGGTAGTCGTAACTACCATTATCAGATGGTAAATCAGTTAAGTTTTCGAGATTTTGAAATAGCGTGCTTAAAGTATTGATACAATTATCTTGTTTCTTGCTTTTCGCATTGATTTGAACTTGATAAGCTTTATCCCTAGTACCATCAAAGAATATTTTTTCGGCTCCACCAGGCATTGCCATGACGGATAGGCTTTCTTCTTTCCCAAGGACACCTATAACACTTTTAGCAAAGAAACTTTGTTTATTAATATATCGATTGAGTTGTACTAAAAAATCTAATTCCATTTACCTCATCGCCCTTTTTACGATATTCACCCAACTAGCACCGTGTATCGCTTGTGCTTTAACGTCCCATTTAGGACCGGTACCTGGCGTTGTGAATTTAGCACCATAATTGTAATACTGCTTTCTAGCATAAGGAGTATTCCAAATGATAGATTTACCGTCTGCAGCGATAGTTGATTGGTTACGTAGATCACTAGAAAGCTTTGGTGCGTATATGTTGGAATCAGCGTGTACTTGGTTTACAAAAGCGATTTGCCCACGTCTTACTAATTCTTCAGCTCTCACACGCACACCATTAATTTCTGTACTTACTCTAATTCTCGCTGTCATTAAATCACTTCCAATTCATAGTGACGGATTTTGTTCTTGTTAGGATGATAGCAAGGCACAATCTTTTTAAGTATTAACTCTCTACCTTCAAAAATAATGATAGATTCCTCTTTAAAATCAGGAATCGGTGAGCTATTGACAGCATCCACAAAGATTACACCCTCGGCCACTATTTTTGTTTGAGTATTGTCACGACTAAACACTGTAGTAGGATCATAACGCACAAATTCGATATCGATTGGTTCCTTATACATGGGATTCCCGTAATCGTCTTTTTCATCAAGGATTTCTTTATAGGTAATGTCGTGTATAAGCCAACTTTTCGGCAATGGCTTAATGTACATTAAATCACCTCGATTCCTCTATATAAAAGCCCTGTATTACGTAAATACATATAGACATCATCAGCAACGATGTTATTAAGTTTTGCTTGGTTTCTCACGCCACTTGATATAGAAGTACGACCAATAGAAACAGACAAAGGATTATTTAATTCATGAGCACTTGTACCACCCATATCATTAAAATACTCGATTTGAGCAGCGACAGCCTTTTTGAATTTATCTCGACGTAATTGATAATCAGACTCCAAATCATTAAGTTGATAAAAGTCACGAGTGATACTATCTAAAACATCACTCGCTTTTTGTTCTAGTTTTGGAAAGTCAGCTGCTGTTACATCAGAAAATCCAAAGTTTTGGTATTCATCGTAAGATAGGTATAGCATATTAACACCTACTTTGCATTCGGATCTGGTTGTTTCATTTCTAGCTCTTTTTCGAGCTTCGTCACTTTTGCTTTAAGCACTTTATTTTCTTTGGTCAAATCTTCATTTTCTTTTGCTAGATCCACATTTTTTAAATTTTCTAACTCATCAACTACCGCATTGTGTTCAGCAAGTGATACGCTACGCCCACCAGTTGCACGTTTAACAACTTTGCCTTCGCTGTCAATTTGGTCATAACCTTGTTGCAAATGTGCTGATAAACGACCTTCATCTATATCTAAAATGCGATTACCTTTTCGTACTTTTACTACATTACCCATGCTTGTTCCCTCCTAATAAAATTAAAAGAGGACTAAAAAAGTCCCTTTAGGCTTCAGTATTAATTTTTATTCCATCAACTTTTTTAGCAATTACGAAAAGATCCCAGTACTTGCGTTCGAAGTATAAATATTTACCGCCTGTCGCTGCCGATGGATTATCCAATGAAACGAATTCATATTTTTGCGGTGTAATAACTGTTAATGGATGAATTAAAATCATGTTAATTTGTTTAGCAGTCACATCTGCTACTGCGCCATCTGTAAAGTTATAAACTGTTTTCATACGAGATGATGGGACAACTTTAATCGTTACATCGTCAAGTGAGTAAATGCTACGTTTTACATTACCAGCGTTCCCACTCGCTACATCTAATTGACGTTGGAGACCTTGAGCAGTTTTTAATAACTTATTAACAGTTGGTGTCACATATAAAACTCGACCGGTTTGTGGCACTTCCGCATCGTCCATAGCTGCCATAAAATCATCGAAAATGTCTAAGATATTTTCTGAAGTTAATGCTGTAGTATCTACAGTTCCACCATGAGCAGTAAATTCAGTGACTAATTTCGATGCTGCGTATTTGTCCATTTCAGGAATCTTCTGTTCATCGTTAAACACGCGTGTAATGTTCGCAATCGTTAGTGCCATGTTCGTTTCATCAACATCCATTGGATCCACTAACGTTTTAAATTCACGATCGTGATCAATTGTTTTTGGCTCAAAATCGTTATCAGTACGACGAGTGAATGAACCAACTACATCACGGTCCACATCAACAAAGCCGCCTACTGTAATACGTGGGATTTGGATTGTTTTAGCGCTTGTCCACTTAATGTTTGCGTTGTTGGCTGTGCTGTATAGCTCGACAAACATTAATCCAGTTGTGAATTTTTGTTGTAGTGCTTGGGTATACAGTTCTGCGTAGTTAGGTGCTGCAAAAAATTGAATATCTAATTTTAATAACATTTTCATACCTTGGTAATTTGGTAATGATTTAATAACATGTTTCATAGCATTTGTTCCTCCTAATTTTTAATTACTTAAATGCGTTTAACCATTGCTCTGCTTCTGTTGTTGATTGGGTACCATGTTTACCTTGGGAAAACTTTGGCTTTGATTGTTCTTGCTGTTGCGATTCTTCTTTTTGAGCAAAATGAGGATACTTTTCAACTATCTTAGAAATAGCTGTATCCATATCCACATCATCACTCACCATTGTTTTGGCAAGTGTTACAACATCAGTGACATAATCAGCAATTACACCTGCTTTCATTGCACTGATTTGAGCTTTAAGTACTGAGTTTTCATCTGACAATGTTGATTGATTTGTTTCTAATTCTTTCAAACGTTCAGCTTGCTTTTCTTGCTCAGTTTTTTGTGACTCTTCAAATTCCCTCAGCTTCAATATGCTTTCCTTTGCTTTTTCAACATTTTCGAATCCCAATTGTTTAAGTACTTTGTTTTGTGTGTCGTTCTTTTGTTTTGCAAGGAAACTATTCAGTTCATCCTGAGTAAATGTTTTAGCCTCATTTTGACTTTGAGTATCCCCAGCACTTTCCTGCTGGTTGGTTTCTTGTGTGTTATTTTCTTGTTGATTTGTTTCCCCTTCTGTCTCTTCTGCAAAAAACTGAAGGTCTAAAGGTAAGAAAAATGTTTGTTTATTGTTCATTCTTAAATCCCCCTAACAAAGGTTATTTGCCCATGTTTTGTTTAACGCCCACTTCATGGTAAACGGGCAATAAAAAAGCCCTCTTTATTTAGAGGACTTCCAATATTGTTCTTCTGCAATTTTTCTTGCTTCTATTGCTTCTTCTAAAGTGTCGACAAAGAATGTTTCAATTCGCTAGCTTCACCGTAGCTTAGTCCTCTAATTTGTACTTTGCTGTTCATTACGTGTACCAGTTCATCGTTGTAAGCACTTTTGTAAAAATCTTCTTTTGCATCAAATGACTTTTTGGGAACAACAATTACTTCCTCGATACCTTCAGCTACAATAGCTACAAATACAAATGGTGATTGCGTTTCTCTCGCTTTTGCAAACGTATTTGATAAATGCTGTTTAGTTAATGACATCAATTAACTACCTCCCAATTCTCTGCAAATAGTTCAATCATCGTTTCCTTCCATGGAACACGTCCGAAACGACTTTCCACATACAAATATGGAGCTGTCATTTTGCTATGCTCATCTGGATATTGAGCACGAATAATAACATCTGTCTGCCATTGCGGTAAACGCATACCTTTGCCTTGCTTTACTTCTTCAAATGCTTGACCAAAATTCATTGTAATACCTCCATTTTTATAAAAATGCATAATAAAAAGCCGTATCTCTACGACTACAAGACTTCTTTTTCTTTAACGAAATATGCGTTCCTTGATTTCTCTCCCTCTTCCTCAGCTTTTTTACGCTTTTTGTAAACATCTTTCAGTTCAAAGTTTTCTGCGAAACCACCAGACGTCATTAAATAAAGCAAATATACTTTTTTCATGTAATAACACGCTCCTTGTCATACCTACGAGCCAAATCATGCTCTGTAACAAACTCACGGACTTTAGTTTGTCGATTACGGACCAACTGCTTGTACTTTTGCATTGCTTTTTCATCGCCGATTTCCTCAGCGAGATTAAGAGAACGCTTTGCCTTTCGGACTTGGCGCTCGTAGTACCGTTGTTGTTGTGATAGCTTATACTGCTCTCGCATTTCTTCTTCATCATATTGAATCTGATTATTAGTGTTTAAGCCATCGATAAATGGATATAAAATGTGTCGACATGAAACTCCTCTAATCCCCCATGGTTCACCATATCCAAATTCATAGATTGACGGATATTTAGGATCACTAGAAGGATTACTCATTGAACAAACTTTACCCTGTATCTTTGCGCATGCTGGTCTAGGGTCTGCATAGCTGTTAACTAGCACTAAATCAATACCGTATTCATCCATACGAGACAATCGCAACTCGTTGTAAGTATTGTTGACTGTATTCCGAATAACCATGTCAGCATATTGTTCTAATTGCCATACTCGACCACCTTTATCAATAAATCCTGTATCAATACCTTTGTTGGCCCATTTAATGACCGTATCAGCAACAGCCTGATTTATGGTCATATTGCCAGCTAAAACCTGTGCTGTGGTCTGCTCGACAATTTTACGATACATAATAGCCACTGTACCTTGACCATAAGTAGTTGTGATAAGTGTTTGATTAACATAGTTGTCGAGTTCCAAATATGCTTGTTTTACATAGCTTTCTAAGGTTAAATCCATCTGAGTAGGTGGTGGTAATGGCTTATATCGCCCACTCACCTCATCGTCGATGCTCTGTATCGTTTTGTATCCAACATCTTCAATCATTTGTTTTATAGTTTCGGCTGCGATGCCTGTAGTTATTGAAAGTTCTCTGATAGTCTCAAGGTTAAACATTCGTAACTGCTGCATCTTTTCAACTTGCCACTGTAGTACATAGTCTTTATCATGCTCAGGATTCGTTTTAAGGCGATTTGCTATCTGCCTGAATAATTCATCCTCTAAAGCCACATAAATGTCTGTAATCTGTGATGTGTACAGGTTAAATTGATATGGAGTGATGACTGGTCTTGGCATTTAATCACTCCTTTTGTCCAAAGAGACTAACTTCTTTCACAATTTCATCATGTTCAGGAGAAGATCTATTATTCTCCTCCCTAATTTCTTGCAATATCTTTATAGCTTCTTTTTCAGGTACTTTATGCACCTTCATAATCGCTCTTACTCTTGATGTTAATTCAGCACCAACTAATTGGATTTGCTTATTCATTTCACTTGCGGCATCTTCTGCGATACTATCGTCAAAGCCAATCGTCGTTTCATAACCACCTACTGGACGCTCGAATAATTCGTATAACTCACCTAAATCGATGATGATTTCAACTAGTTGTTTTAAAGCCTCACCGACTACAACCTCATGTGTCTGTTTAGTACGGAATGTCTTACTATCCTGGCTAATAACTTCTGTCGCTGTTTTAACTGATTGACCATTAAAAGTGAAGGTACCACTTGAAAATCCTGTTTGCATCGATAAGAGATTTAATAAAGCATTAATGCCATCGACATGCTCAATTACTCGCAAACCTACAGTGCTGTCATGAATTTTGTAATCATCCATGTCACCACCCATAGCTTCGTAAACTTCATCGTTTTCATCAAAGAAACGTCGCATTGTGTTGTTTCTTCTGTCCAAAACTGTGTTCACCATATTTTCAGGTACGATAATCCGTCGTTTACCAAGTTTAAATTCACGTTTAAAACTATCAAACGCAATATCTAGACTCTCTAATGTATCAAGTGCATTCGCATAAATTGGAACACCTAAAGGGCTGGTTAAATCAATGTTGTTAGCAATGTTGGGATGGATATAAACAAATAAGCTTCTTCGCACATTTTCCATCGGCACTTCTTCTTCTAAATCTTCATACAAAGTTGCTAAAGGTATCTTCTTACCTAGTTCATTTATGTTCTCGCTTACATAAAGCTCGTTTTTAACAACGTATCGTCCTTCTTCCCACAGGTGCCATTCAAGAAGGGTATATGTTTTCTTTCCTTCAATAGTAACGTTGGTAAATACACCTTCATATATGCCTTTACTATTCCAGGAGATTGGAATAAAAGAGTCTGCTTTTACGTATGACAATTTGATCTTGTCATCATCAACATACGGTTTTACAACCATGCCACCCATGGCAAAACTATATTCTAGGAAACGTTGAAATTGCTTGTAGAAATTATTTTCTTCCAATACTTCGTGTACGAATTTAGAAGTACCTGTATCAGATATGTTTATTTCGCATTTCTCGTTAAAAATTATCTTGGCCATTTCTTCGCTGACAACTTTAGCCATGTTTAGCGTTGACATACGTCGCTTCTGTTGACCACTAGCAACCGTGTGATAAAACACGTCATGCCATTCACTGAAGTAGCCTTTATATATCTGTTGCCACTTTTCAATTTCTTTGTAGGTCTGGTCTGACATCGGTATCTTTTTAATATCTGAGACATCCTTTATTTTTTGCACTAACCCCAATTTTACCATCACCCCTTTCATCCAGTTAACTACTTTGTTGAACATGTCATCACCACCTTAATATTTCAGTCCAAGCTTACGAAGATTGTCCTTAACGTAATATTGGAACATATCGCAAGTATGATCATCTTCTTTAATTACTTTTGGGTCGTCGCTTTCTAATGTATCTGGATCCCACTGATATTTTTTATGTTCATCAATAAAGACCTCGTTACGTTTAGTACGCAATACATACATGCGCCCCTGTGCTAATAAATCGTATGTGTAATCAATCATATCGACCTTTTTACCTTTAGCGACTGGATGCAATCGAATACCGTAATCTTTAAACACCTGATTACGTAAAGCACCCTCTGCTGAATCGATAGTTTGCACATCAAAATATTTATTGTACTGCCCTGTAATGCCATCTTGCCATTTTTTATAATCTGTCGATAACTCACTTGGTGCTTTCTTCGTAACCTTGTTAGCTGGGCTATAGTAGTACGTATCAAGCAAAATAACATTCTGTTTATTAGTTAGTGCAAAAGCACCGTGAGTTGTTGCTGAAACTTGGTGTCCTGTATCAGTTGCTGCATCGATTAAAATAATGTGCTCATCTTCTGGAATATCATCAATAAGCTTAAACAGATTGATGTTGTAGACATTTGTCCCTAAACCTACTGGTAATCCTTCATACAGATACAAATAATAATCAAGGTCATTCTCTTTAATACGTTCAATTTCGGATAACATTTGCTCTGTAACAAAACCCAACACATCATCTTTGTAGCTCGAATGATGTACTAAATGCAGTGGCGATGAAGCGAGCTCCTCTGACCACTCATTTATCCAATGATATGGGTTCCTTGGCGGATTATAAGACCAAAAAAATAGCACCATATTCACTAACGGATGTTTTTGGCGCATAAACGTTGTATTAGTTTGGTCAAATTCCTCTGAGCTTTTAAACTCTGCTGCTTCTTCATACCAAACAGCAATGATATTACCGATGTCATTAGATTTTAACTTTTGGAAGTCATCCTGTCCGTAAAAGCTAAATGATGATCCAGTAGCTCGATGCGTAATCCTAAACGGCGAAACGGTCATATCAAAATCATCAGTCATATCGAATTTACGAATGGCCCATTGGATTTTTAAATACACGCTGTCTCGTATCGTATTGGCGACTTTACGAATGACAATAATATTAGCTTTCTCGCCTTTATTAAACATCTGAATCATTTTGTAAACGAGCAGTAATGCGATAACCGATGATTTGAATGAGTTACGACCACCACGCAAAATGTTGTAAGGCTTTTTCGTGGTCCATACTTCTTTAAAATGTGGATTGACGTTTTCTTGTATGTCGATGGTAGGCTTATTCATTAGTTTCACCAGCCCATGCGTCTACGATAGTGATAACAGAAGATTGCTTTTCGTTTGATTTACGAACTGTTTCAACTTCGATTCGCATTTTTTCAACTTGTAATTGATTCAACTCTCGTTCATTTAATAGATCCATATGCTTCGATAGAAACTCAAGAGCTTTCATTTTGTCAGCGAGTTTAACACTAATGCCGTCTTTACCTTGCTTCACCTCTGTAATGAGCGAACCATCTATTTCAGCAGACTCATTCAAATGCACATAGTTGAATGCATAGGTCTTAACATTGCCATTCATATCAAGTTCAGGTTGACCATCATCGTTGTACACAACTTCCTCTTGCCTACCGAATTTCACATAGTCCGTAATATCAGCAAATGCTATGTCTATCCACTTTTGAATAAGCGTTCTTTTGTCGAGTAATGCATCCTCTGTTAATCCATCTCGCACCTTTATGATTTCCTCACGAATGTTAGGATTTGCAAGTAACCTTGAACCTTCTGTTCTAGCAGTTGTATAAGCACATCCATAAGCCTTTTGATAAGCCTTGGTAGCATTCCAACACTTCACATAGTAAGCAATAAATAGCCGTTGCTTATCGTTTAAGCCACTTTCATCATCGTCAGTAAAATAAACAACTTCATCCTTGGGTGCATCCTCTATTATGGTTGCAACCTTTTTATTATTAGTTGCAACCCTTATCCACTCTTCACCTTTTTCCGCATCTCTGCTTTTTCGGCTTTTTAATGTACCTAATTTAATATCATGTTTCTTAGCTAAATTAACTAAAGTTATGCTTGTGGTTTCCCACTCTTTTTTTATGTCGTCCCAATTAGCCATATCTCATAAACACCACCTCCAACAGTTGCAAATTTCAAATATGTTAATCTTCTAATTCATCTTCTTCCTCTATCTCATCCTTTGTTCTTTGACAAGTAGGACAAAAAGAAACATCGCAACAAGGACATGTCGCTAACCATTCCATACATTCTTCACAACGCATTTTGTTCACCTCGCTTATGATTTTTGCTCTCAAAAGCAAGTACCGAATAGTCAAGGGAGGAGGAAACTCTGTTCGATACTCACTTTTCAGGGCAAAATAAAAACATCCAGAAGGATGTTATTTTGAAAGTTCTTTTTGGTAATACAACATTTTTTTCTCTAATAGTTTTTTATAATTTCTTAAATATTCTTTATATCCTTTGTCCAAAGTTTCTAGCCCTTCCTGTGATTTCAATAGGCTTCCTAAAGAATCAACTTTCTCATCTTCCATTTTTATACCGTTATTATCAATATCTTCGATGATATCTACTATTTTTAACAATTCGTTATAACAGTCCGTATCTATATTTGAAGCATATTCAAATAAAGTATCTTTAGCTCTATTAAAATCATTGAAAATTTGTGTCGGCGAAAAAATAGTATTGTTAATTACATTTTCCATTTTTAACACTGATTTTCTGATCAATTCAATTTTTTGCGGAATTTGATCTTTCCTTCTAATATCATTTTCATGTTTTATTGTTCGTTTTACTCCCATTAATGTCATACCACCAGAGATAACGCCACCCAATACAGCACCACTTACACCAATTAAGGCAATAATTATATCATCACCTTCTTTGGAAAAGAAATTCATAAATATAGCTACAAAAATTACAATCATCGTTAAAGAAAAGGTAATTAAGACTATGAATGTCATTCCATCCTCAAACTTTTTCACATCATCACCGCCCAATATATCATAATAGGAAAGGCAATAAATTGGAACAAATTTCTACAGATTCCACTCTCAAAACCACACCAAACTCTGCCCTCTCAACTCAAAGTGTTTTGGCTGTTTGATGCAGTTTTCAAAGCAAAAGAAAAAAAGCACCATAACGCAATTATGCGATTACAATGCTTTTATAGTTCCTGTGACTGTCAGGAATATTAAGTAACGAAGTAGACAAGGATTTGCACCTTGTATGGTTAACATCTCATTCGGTTGCGCCTCTCCTGTGCTGTGTGTAAAGGTTTGTAAGCCTTTAAAGTCACATAAGATATTTGAATGGGCAATAGCAAAGTTAACCTTACCGAACTGTCGAGAGTGCTATGTTATCTCTCTAAGCGTCTACCTATTCCGCCACTACTTCTTTACAAAAGCCTTACCGTGCTAGGGATAAGGCTCGTCTACTGCGGTAAAATAATATTTAATTGTCGAGTTAGCTCATTTCTCACACAGGTTGAGCTGGACGTGTTTATTGTGTAGGCAGAAAAGTGTTTTAGATTTATAGTGCATTTCTGTGCACTTTGTTACTGTAGTTAGTTTTGACTGAATTATGGAAAGTGGACGAAGTTCACATAAAAACCACTCCTTTTTCCTGATTTTTAGCCTTTTATATTAATTAAGATACCTAATCTCTTAAAAAATATGGGCCGGCCGTGTTTGTCTTGCCTCGCTCACGTTTATGAGGCGCTGGTCGGTCGTCGGTCTGTCTGTCCCTAATATTTAGTAATTTATAAATACCAAAGGAAGAAAGATTTACCTGTCCGACCTCCCCTTTAGTATACAATTTTTATTTAACTCTCACGAAACATTGGACATTTCGGACATAACGGACATTTCGGACATTTTTTGTGCTATATCCATAAGGATGCGACGTATATGTCTGGCAGTAACACCTTCTAACTCTGCAATGTTTTTAGGTTTTAATCCAGCTAATCTCCAATGCAATATACTTTTCTCTCTTAACTTCGTAATTTTCGGTACGCAATCATCAATGAATCGTATGTGTTCCATGTATTCTCTAGCCATACTTGCTGGTATAATACCTGTTTCTTGGAATGCTGCATTATACGTCGGATCACTTACACCACCAATTCCTTTTGGCATTCCCAAACTGTCATACTTCGAAGTAAGACCACCTACATGCCCATGTACGCTTTCTGTTTCCATGCCCAGTACGATTTTCATTCGCAAGTACTGATTAATCATTTCGTAAACTTCTTCTGCATCATAATGTTTTTGCCCTTGTTTGCCCATTAGGTTTGCCCTCCTAAGTTGTGATATAATGACTTATCTGACTAGCCGAAGGGCATAAACCAATTCGAGCTGTAGCGTCTGATCACGCTGCGGCTTTTTTATTTCCGAACATTTCATTGGATCCTAAGCATGTTTCAGGGATCCATTCACGAACATTACCTTTTCCTCATATTGTTCAGTAGAATGTTAAAACTTCTTCTACATTTCCAGACTTGAGATTTTCACTTTTACCAATTGATTTATGACAATTTGTACAGTATGCTATTTTCCCACCTGAATGTTTTAGATTGTCATACATGCTGTGCTGATCTACCTTACAATCACCCGTATTTGTGTAGTACATTGTTGAAGTACCTACTACTCGCTCTCTTACATAGAACCCTTCACTCGCATTACAATGACGACATACAATAGTCATTTTTTCACCTCGATTGCTATACACTTTCTTTCGAATCAACCAATTGAGTTCAACATACCTTGAATTTGTTCTTTCGCATACCCAATCATTGTTTTATGATTTTTCAACTCATTTTCAGCAATTATTCGTTTACTCTTTTCACATTCATACATTTCAAGTATTTGTTCCTTTGTAAAAATAACGAATTTACCTTGATGATAATAATCTGCATCAGCATACTGAAATGCTGCAATAGAAATATCAATACAATCTTTCGTTCCATCTGGATCACCAACATTTTTTAGATATTCATTAACATCAGGTACAACCTTCGATATTTTTTCTATATTTTCATCGTTGTACTCAACATGTACATACACTAGTTCATTTCCTCTACCATCTTCGTCGATAATTTCCATGCCGTTTAAAATATCCAATTTTTCTAGACTCGTCATAATACATATCCCTCCAAATGTCTATTTTTGTGAACAATATCTTTCTAAAACTCATCTAGTCCCTTACGCGCCACATTTTGCATACGTGCAATAATGCCTGGATAACCTGAATTAGTCTTTTTGAATGTTTTGTATGCTATTTCATGTAATGCTTCTCGAAGCTTGTTGATCTCATCGTGAGCAAGCTCTAATTCTGTTTTATTGATTTTCACACGTTCAACAATGTCTGCCTCACCAGGTTTAATACCTACCTTTACACCGTGGTCACTTTTGACGATAGGAAGTTGCCATGCGTTTAAATCCACAATCTCATACTCTTTACCAAGAGTAATAAATTCGCTGCTTAATGGTTGCTTCAAAAAAATGATTGTATCGCCAATGCGATATTCAATTTTAGTCATCTTCATTCCCCTTCCTTTTCTGCACACTTTTGTTCGATTATTTATTAAGTTAAGCTACCATCTATCAAAACTACGCCACTCTTAATGCATTCAAACTCATCAATCAACTCACCAACAATTTCATTTTTAACATCAGCTGCAAGTAAGAATTTAAGTAAAGCTTCCGATTTTGAAATTTCGTTAGGCTCACCTTCGAATACAACACTTTCTATCGAATCGCCTGCGACAGTTTCGTAATAGATTTCAAACGCTTGGTCTCTATGACTTTTGGCGCTAGTTTTTATTTCTTCCTTTTCTCGATGTGTTGCCACCAAACCGTAGTATTCATGCTTATTGAATTCGAAATATCTTACTGGACATCCAGCTTCGATGTAATCTTTATTAAAAGTGAATTTCGGCACTTCAAAATTAACGTCTTTTATCTTCATTTTTTTTACATCCCCTTTTTTGAACAATATCTTTCTAACGCTCAATACTTTTCGCTATATTCTCCGCAATCGCACATTTTGTAGCCATCATCTGTCCATTCTTTACACTGTTCACATTGTTCCTCTATAAGCCAACCTTCAAATTTATATTGAGGTTTTACAACATATACTTTTCCGCAAGAGTCACACGTTACTTCTTCATCCGCCTCATAATCCCAAACTGCACGACAATCTTCAACTTCATTTTTGCAATAGGGACATGTTTGTGTTTTTAATAGTTCAACCATCTTTTCACCCTTCCTGAACAAAATCTTTCAAATGTTCATTAAATCAGTTTTTCAACTAACCACTTTCTGTTTCCCCATTAGTCCACCAGCCCTAGGCTCAATGCGTCCAGCCATCTCTAAATCCATAGCAATCAATGTAACGCTCACCTTGCTAGTATTTAACCTGTCAGCTATTTTACTGATTGGATACCCTAGGTTCTAAAGAGTGATAAAAATTTCAATCTGCATTTTTGTAAAATCGAACTTTACCTTTTCATGAGCCTCACCAGTGAATAAAATGTATTTCTCTTTTGCTTTACCAGCCATTTAAATTTCACCTACCCATTAATTGTTTGTATCTTTTTTAGGTCTTTACGTGCCTTTCTAGCCTTTTTAAGATCATCATGAGTTATCCAACCACCATCAATCTTTGAATACGTTAGAAGCTTCAATTCGTGCGGATAACGGTATTCAAATAACTTCTTCCTCAATTCAAATTGCTGTGTAACCATTCCTTTAATATCAACCACCTCAGTGTGACCATCTGCATAATGAACTGTGAAATCAGCGTTATAACCAATCTCGCGATATTTCTTGCCGTTCTTTTCGAACTTAGGCAGTAATACGAATCTTGGTTGTAATTCAAAGGAGGTCACAATACCTTGCGATTGAAGATGTTTCAAGTGATCATAATATTTTGCTTCCATCGCTGAATCGAATGAAATTCCATCACGTACAACTTTTTTATTGCCGTATTTCGCTTTACTCATTTTTACCTCCTGTTAGCACTCTTAGAAGTCTGCTGATAAAACAACCTAATGCCGTTCTACCAGCAGCGTGTATTGACTTACTTAACTCGTTTGAAACTATCTATTTCAAAAGTATCGATAAATGAGTCTGTGTGACATTCTTTATTACTGTATAAATCAAATGTTCGAGTCCCATAATCTACATCATCAGCGAATCCAACAACCTCACCGTCAGTAACGATTTGTCCATCCTTAATGTCATTTTCTAAACGATATTGTTGTTGAATGATTGCTTGAATCACCTGAGTACGCCAAGCTGAATTTTTGTCTTTGTAAAGCTTTCGTATTTCATTTAGATTTTCGCCAAAGAAATCTGATGCCTTTCCATCACTAACTAATACTCTAATCAATATACTTGCGTCTGAATGTCTTTCTAATAACCCTTTAGCCCATTCAACAATCGGACGTTGATCTTCTAAAATTAACGGTACCTCCACTTTGTTATTCCTCCCTGTTTTCGTACTTACTACAAGCTTTCCAATTCACTCTTTGGTCTGTAGCAGCACCAATTGTATTTTGTCGTAGACCACATTTGTAATAGGTCCCTGCATATCTTCTAGCAAAAATATGTTTACAATGCTTACACCGTTTACCTTCTGGTCCATAACCGTATACATTCACCATTGGGTTAGGATTCAGTTTACTTTCATCGATTGGAACACCTAAATCCAGTTCGATTTGTTCCATAAACACACCTCGCTAATCCTCAAGCTTAATGAGCTGTAGTCTATTATTGACCTCGCTTTTAGCACGTCTTTGATAGACACCCGACATGTAAAATCGAATTGTTGCAGGCTTAACACCACGTTCCTCAGCAATTTCTTTTATCGTTCCCATGGCTACTACCTGCTCGCCTTTGTAAAGTGCATATTCTTTCATGTAGCACCTCAATAGCCATTTTCTTGTCGTTCATGGTTAATCTTATTCTTTTTAAAATAAGCAGCCTCTACCTCATCCCATGTGAAGCCTAACATCTTACCTAACAAATAAAATTCCTCAAAAAGTTCTTTCCAAGATTCAGTGTTTTCCCGATGATCCACTTCAAGGATTCTCGCTGTGATTTCTAAGAATTGATGTGTAATATCTGACTCGTCAGTTGTAATATCATCCCAATCCAATTCTTCTTCTACTCCAATTTCAAGACCTATCGTCAAAATAAAATGCATGCAGTCGACGTACTCTTCTAACAATGGATTTTTATCTACTACCAAGTAGCCTGCACAATCTGGACAGTAATACCAATGGTTCCCCAATCCATGCCTACCTCTAACCTCGTCTACTGGTGGATTTCCTCTGTAATACCCTTTCTTTTCGCAACTTGGACAGTGAATTCTATCCCATGTTCTTGGCTTTTGATTTTTACTCCACTTCTTAAACCCACGCCATTCATTAGCACACTCAGCTAATTCAACTTGTAGTGCAAGTAACTTCCAGTCTAGATTGTTCTGCCCTCGTAGCTCTGGATGTTCCTGCATGATGTGCTCGTCCAACTTTGCCTGTGTTTCAAATAGTTTTGTTAAGTTCATTTCTTGCTTTCCTCCTTCATTCGTTTTTTATTGCACCAGTAGCAAAAGTTAGGTCCTTCATGTGCCATGCTAGGTCTATATAACGTTTTCACTAATTTCCCGCACTTTGGACATTCCTGTTTCGAATACTCCACTCTTCCTCACATCCTTCCTGTTCTATTAATCAAAAGGGAGGTCATCTTCTGAAACCTCAATTGGCCCCTTACTATTAGCAAACGGATCTTTATCAACCCTCGAATAATTTGGTTGATTATTACCGTAATTCTGCCCTTGTGGAGCGTTTTGAGTTGCTCCATGATAATTTGTACTAGATTCGTAGTTTGAAGTGCTCTGTGAGCCTCCTGTGCCGTTTTTAGTATCAAGAAACTGTACACTGTCAGCTACAACATTCGTAAAATAGATTCTTTGCCCGTCTCTCTCATACGAACCAGATTGTAGCTTTCCGTCAATCCCGACCAGCGACCCTTTCTTGAGATAGTTAGCCGCATTCTCTGCAGCCTTACGCCAAACTTGGATATTGATAAAATCTGCCTCTCTCTCACCACTTTGATTGGCGAATGCTCTGTTTACTGCTAATGTAAATTGAGCCTTTGCAACCCCTTGAGGCGTATATGAGAGGTCAACGTCTTTTGTTAATCGTCCAGTAAGACAAACTCGGTTGATCATGTTGTTGCCTCCTCAATGAACTTTGATAAGTCTTGTTTCATCACATCGAAAGCGTTCGTGTGTCCAACAACTTGAAAGGCTGGCTCACCATCTAACATTTCGCTCATGGAACTTTTGTAATACTGACACTTTTTAATACCTTTACCTTCCCTTAGTTCAAGACCGTTTACGTATCTACCTGAAACACCTAAGTAAATGAAATACTTGATTGATGGATGGCCTGCATAACGATTGTGTATGATGTCGCCTTTATGAAACTTAATCTCTCTACTCACGCAGCCTTCGCCCCTTCCAGTTTTTCAATCACATAATCCATAGCCTCATCCTGTGTATCAAACCCTTTGAGTTTTCGTAGGTCCTCTAGATTATGGTAAAACCCCATAGCATTTTCGTTATACTGATATTTCTTGTAGAGTCCTACATGTAGCACCATTTGATCGATTAGGTATTGTTCATCCATGAGCTTCACCACCTAATGCTCGACTTGCATCTGTAACGATTTCCAACAAAGGTCTAGCATCATTGGTAGTAGCCCAATAATCTATAAATTCTTTTACTACTTCACGTAATCGCTCAACCTCCTCAACTAGTGCTGGCACATCGTCGCGAGCGTGAGTTATAAATTCAGCATCAATGTGCGATAGTGTTACTGTGCCTAAATAATTTAAAGCACCTTTATTCCAAATACCTCGATCTTCTTCGTCATACTCCCATGGTCCCGGTGTAGCCTTCGTCACACGTTCTTTAATGGCATTCAACTGTTTTTGATTCATCACTCATTCACCCCTTTAACACCTAATTCAAACCACTTTGCTACTGCAAGCATTCCATTCAAGAAGTCTTTCTCAAATTGAATATCTGATTGTGAGTATTTATCATAAAAGTAATTAAATTTTTCTTCTGGTGTTTCCTTAACTTCATAGTTACCTAATAGTAGATTCATCAAGCCTTCGCCTTCATCATTGTTTCCGTAATGCCAAACTCTTAAAGTTTTGATACTCTCTCTGTTTAAATCATAATCAGCAGTACAAATGTTAAAAACTTCTGTTAAAGTCCATGTTTTTAGTACGGATTCTCTTGCCTCTTTAACTTCACGACTAACCTTCAATTCCTCACCCACTCAACATCCCTCGCTTTGATTTGATTTTCCGAATACGTCAACACACGCTTAGGCATGCCGTACATTTTGCCGACTTCATCCCTTGTCATGTCGTGTTCCAATCGGCAATGTAATTTTGTGATGATACTTCCGATATGGTTGCAACCAGGTACAGGACATTTAAGCAGCTCGCTACTTGGCGCGTACCAGTTAAATTTCTCAGCCATTGGCTACACCTTCCTTCACTTGCACCGAATCCCAATCGAACGACATCAGGATATTGATTAATCGTTCTACTTTCGGTGCTCGCAAAGCTGTCATGGCGTAAGTGTGTACTTTACTTGTGTAGTGATAATTGTTTAATTCAATATGGCGTTTAGCTTCTTCTTTGGTTAAAAACATTGTGTTAGGCACAATAAACGATTCTTCTTTTACTGGCACTTCGTCAAAGAAACCATCTTCGTTTAAATGGTCATTAACAAACTCCCATAAATCCTCAAAGCTTGTACCATCGTTGTTTAACAATTCTTCTAATTCATCTGTTTCATCATCATCTAAAAAATAATCACTTAAAAAATTCTTTAATTCTTCAACATTTTTAAATTCTGTATGATCACCATCATTATGGAAATACATAGTACGGTCATAATCGTAATCCTCGTGTGTTGGAACTGTTCGATAGTCCATAATCACCCAGAAACGTGGTGATGCTTGGCAGTCATAATCATTTTCATCTTCCCATTGCATTGTTTGTTGTAGATCCTTCAAAAACTGAATATCTTTGTTCATCCATTCACCCTCCAATCAAGGGGCTGTGCGCCCCTCTAAAATCCGATATTTTTAATACGCTTGTCCGATGTTTCTGTAAAAAGAATTGTTTCTAAATTTTTCATCATGCGGCTAATTAACTTTGGATCATACATATTCATTAGCGCTTTACTTGATAGATTCGTAGTAACAATTGTTGACTTGTCCTGCCGTCCATTAACAACAGCTCTTAATACTTTGCTAGTGAAATCTGTTGCTTGTTTGTTTGTATCAATATTTCCTGTTTCTGCTCCTAAATCGTCCAGCACCAAGTAATCAACATTCGTTAGTAGATCAATGAAATACTGTTCAGTAAATGGAGATTCTTTGTCGTTAAAACTAGATCTTATCTTTCTTAACATTTCATCGATGTCGATATATAAACACGAAACATGTAAGCTATTAAGTACTTTTAAAATACTCATAGACAAATGACTTTTTCCTACACCTGGTTTGCCGTTAAACCATAGATTGAATTGGTGTCCTTGTTGGTATCGTTCGACAAAACGCAATGCTTGTTGTTTATTTACCTGTTCCTCATTTGACTGTGCAATATAACTATCAAATGTGGCATCTAATAATGTTTTGTCCTGTATCAAACTTTTATTTGCGAGTGTATTAAACTTAACCTTAGCTTGTTGTTGCTGTATTTCAGCTTTAAATTCAACTTCGAATGCAGCATTTTCTTTCTCACAAAAGCATCTAGGACAAGATTCTTCGCCATTCAGAATCAACATTCGTATATCATGTTTTTCGCATTTATTAGAAGCCCACATTAACCCCGAATTCACTTTCTGTAGTACGTTGTCCTTTTGTAGTGCCGTGCTGATTGCCTGCAAGTTGCTGCGCCTCCTTTTTAGCTAATAGTTCGATAGATGTTACGCCTTCATGTTTCCAGTTGCGTAGTGTGCCTAAAGCATACTTTTCTTTAGCTTTTACACGTCCATCAGCTAGTGATCTATTAAATGCTTCGATAATTAAATCAGCATCGTTGTAAGTTTCTAAGTAGAAATTAATATCCTCTCTTAGCTGTTCACTAGGAAATCTATTCAATCTTGTTGTAAAGAAATTGTTTAACTTTTGAACATCGTTCGACTGACCGACTGTTTGTTGTATGTCTTTATCTATATCTAGTTCTAAGTCTTTATCTAAGTCTAAGTCTGTCTCTGTATCGTCACTTAACGTCATGCGTGACGTCACGCTAACATCACTTTTAGTATTTTCAGGTTCTTTAGGTGCTGCTAAAGCTTGTTGTTTCTTACGTTCACGGTACTCCCTGTTACGTTTAGCGTTAAGTTGTTTCACCCTATCCATGCCCTCAATGTTTTGGTGAACATCCCAATTTTTAATACGGATTGAGTCGCCCTCATCCATCTCAATCATGCCGTAGCGTCGAAATGTTTCGATAGCTAACCGTACTGTATTCAATGGTCTATTGAAGATTGTTGCCATTTCTTCAATATTCATTGCAATATTCTCAGTCAGCATGATGTAGCCATTACAATTTGCCTTACCAGCTGCGGCTAATAATTTCACCCAAATAACGATGATTGCATCTTTATCCGGCAACGCTTCAATTAGTTTAATTTTGTCGTTATCGAACATATCTGTTTTGAGCTTAATCCAAGTGATTTCAGCCATTTGCCCTGACCCCTCCTTAACTCACACCCAATAACTCCGAGATATCCTCTTTTGTAATGTCGAACCATTCACCATTTAAGCATTTATCCTTGAAATGCTCATGTAAATGATGTTCTACCGATTCTGGTTCACTAGTTTCGATATAAAACAGTAAATTCAATTTAAACGGTGATGCTATTTGCAACTGTTTTATTCTGCTAGTTAGATTTCTTGTAAAACCTATCTTCACTCCCTGACCTTCGTATTCGAGAAAATAAACAAACCCAGGTTTCTTTTTAGGTTCACCCTTATGATCTATTAGATGTTGCATTTCACGCATTCTTTCGAATTGAGCCTGTTTATTTCTACGATCAATTTCATCATCTGAATGATGAGTGAAGTATGCATCCATAGTATTTTTAAGTTGATCCCACTCATTTCTAGTAATAACCCTGCCACCGTTGTCAGTAAGAAGAGAGAAATTTTCGTACAAAACGGTGTGATATGCCTTATTCATGATCACCCTCCATATTCGCAATATTCAAACTTTTATTCACGGACTTATTCACAGAATCCACGTTTGGTCATTGTTCTTCTGTCCAATACGCCAAACCTTTAGTAACCAATGTTTCGCATAGCTCTTTGAATTGGGTTTCAATCTCTGGGTTTCTAAATCCGATACGACGGAACGAATCTCCCATTTCCCAATATTCCGGCCCACGCGTTAAAAATTGCACCAAAATTAAATCGCAATGTTCGTCTCCTTTATAAACCTCTAAATTAGTGGAGAAACGGAATGTATGCGGAATTCTCATAATTAAAGTTTCTGTCGATTGGAAAAACCCTTTGTCCCTAATGAATGTAGCACCGTTAACACTTAATCCCTTTAAATCTAATAACGACGGTTCTTCCTTGAATCTCAAAATTTTGACCATTTCAAAAAACCTCCTACGGAATAAAAATTATCTTGCCTGTTGCTTATCCATTAGATAATACAAGCCATCTCTCGGGTCCCACACCATGCCAGATAACTTCAATTGGTTATAGGAACGTTTGAAAATATAGTCAATGTTCTCACCAACCTTCAATGTCCCATCAGCTTCAAGATGCTTGTTTGGTATCCATACATTTTGGTTTGTACCATTCAATGTGAATCTTTTTGCTTTAGCATGTTTATAAGCTCTTTGAATAACTTGCAATGGAATGCCTTTGTAATATTGAACTTTTAAATTTAATTTTTGATCTTGTCTGTATCGATTCACTGTTGCCCTCCTATAAAAGTCGTTGCTCCCTCTCACAAACCGCAAAGCTACCACTAACCTTGAGCACCCTATAATTTGGGTAACGTTTCATGTAATCCAGCACAAATCGCCTGATTTCATCGTTATCCTTGGCCTGTTCAAATATCCATGCAGGCAAAAGGACTTTGTGTGGTACGTTACTGTTCAATGATCAATTCCTCTTGTGCTGATTCTTCCTCAACAACTGAGTATTCTGTGACATCAATAACATCGCTCATATCCTCTGAAACTTCGGTTTTAATCGTTTCATCAGCCTCTACAACCTTCTGCAACTCGATTGACTTAGGAGCATATTTCAATACTTCTTTGAGTACAGTTTTCTTAGCCATTGCGTCGTAGTTGGTTTTCCATGGACTTGTCCAACCTTTTTTAACAGCCTGAGAAAATTCATGAGCATGTTTATCGATACGTTCTCTTGTCCAGTAAACAAAATCGTAGCCACCGTTTTTCAAATGGTACACAGCATAGTAGCCGATTGGTTCACCCTCTGGATTCGTTGAAGGAACATGTACTAAATCTTTGTGTAAGCCGTATGCAAATGAAAATTCATCTTCCTTATATACTTCATGAGCATAGATAGCTTTGTACTGACCACTACGTACAGCGAGATCGATTAGACCTTTATAACCTAACTGGAACTGTACCTGTTTGCCATAAGGGATTAGATATGCTTGTCCTAATCCTGTATTTGGTTCGACTCCTAGTTGAGCTGATTGCATAAGTGCTGCTACAAAACTCATTTGGTCACATTCCAGTAGCTTTGGTGTAGCGCGAACTGCTGTTAAGGCGATTCGAGCAATACGATCAGCATCCATGTGTTTAGGTAATGCTCGCTGAATTTGAGGACCCATACGTTTTAATAAGTTGTTTAACGATTGTTCTGGAGTAACACTTTGTTGCACTTGACCTTGTGATTTAGCTTTTAATTCATTTGTTGTAGCCATAATTATTTTCCTCCTTTCTCAGTAGTAATTTCTATTTGAGTTTCGGATTCAAAATTTTGATAATCTGTAAGTTCACCTTTTTTAAAACGCAATCTTGCATCTCTTGCATCAAACGCAGTTACAATAGCAGTTGCAGTAGTAAGCACCGTTTCTTTAATAACAAATTGTTTTAATCGAGTCATTATTAATTTGCCTCCAATTTTTTATAGTTGAATCGTCTGGATAAAGATGGCTTCGTGTATTTTTCGTAAATATCAGGTGCTTCTTTCTTCAAACGTTTACTATCTATGCGGTTAGATTCAATCGTTTTAAACGTCACTTTATGGCGCGGTGAGTGCCCTTCTACAGCGTTTTCAAGCTTGAGCTTTAACTGATTCTCGTACTCTTGCTTTTGCTGCTCTAACGCTTTAATTTCGCTTGAAATGGAATCAATAGCATCCAACAGTACATCATCATCTTTTGTGAGCATGATGGCCGTACCATCATCTTGTGGGTACATTTTTTTGATTAAGTCATTAGTTGCATCTGAACCATCAATAGGTGGAGCAACATTCTTCAAAACATGATTTTCCCAAAAGTCTTTCTCTCGTTCGATAAGGATTTGAATAAACTCCTCGTCACGTTCGATTTCTTTCCAGACGAATTTATTACCTCCTAATAAAACGGCTATATATGCCTTCTCAAATCCTGTTACCGCAAGATAATGATGTACTTGGCATAAATAACTAGCTGGTATTTCTTCACCTTCCCATTCACCTTTCAAGTACTCATTAGCCGTTTTACATTCAAGTACAGCTCGCTCACCAACAACTACGCGATCAAGATTAGCAAGCATGAAATCATGTTCAGGATGGACCAACATTTTATTCATGCGACGCACTTTTTTACCTGTGCGCTCTGCAAATTCTTCTGCAACTAAATTCTCAAACTTATTACCGAAATATATTGCTTCATTTTCTACTTTTTCATGGAACTGACCTGTTTTTTCTAAAAACAACTGATAAGCACTTTTATATTGATTAAATCCCATAATTGCGCCAACATCTGACCCACCAATACCAGCGCGACGAGCGTCTAACCACTCGTCACGACTCATATCAGTAGTCGTAATTTTTGCTAAAACCATGCAAATTACTTCCTTTCGTGATATGATGGTAAAAATGATTTGTTAAGCCACTATTCCGAGTAGTGGTTTATTTTTTTGTGTAAAATTTGGCATTATAGTTATCCTCTAAATACGTATGGATGTTATCCAAATGAACGATATCTCCGTTTTGAAACTCCATATAATCATCATTGAAAACTATTAAACTACCGTAGATATCACGAAAGTCCGTCTCTATATACCGAAATGTAGGTACACTATTTACAGCCTCAATTGTTACCAAAACCATTGGATTCTCAACTTCGATAAGTTGTCTCACGCTATCGCCTCCTGTTGTTTTCTTAGGACTTCGGCATACGATGCCGTCACAAAGCTCACATAACGTACATTATCCTTAATAGCCTCTAACGTGTAGATGATTCCAGTGAATTCATTTAGAATGTTGTACTCAGCAAAACGTTCCTCAAAAACCTCTGTGTCTAGAAGTATCTCCTGCATTCTTTGCTTAAATGGTGCGGTACTCATGGTTTTCACCTACTTTTACATTAAGATTCACATTATTGATTGCTCTTGTTAATAAAGCTGTATAAACCATCATGCGTTTAGCTCTATCCTCAGGATAGTTCGCTAACTTATAACGCCCTGCATGCTTGCGATAGATTGCTTTACTTCGCATGATTTGATCCAGTGTGCGTTGTTTCATCCACTCACCTTCTTTCTGATGGCATAACCACCAATCTACCTACAAAACTGTCATCGCAACTGGGGCCCTTCGGCTGTCGCTCGCAAATGGTCATGGCGTACTGGCTCGGTTTATATAAGTAGATTGCTAGTTCCATCAAGCAGCCCATAATGTTTGGCTAACCAACCAAAGTATTGAGGATTATGAACTGCTGGACGGAAGCGAGATTGTTCTCGCAAGCGTCTGGTTTATTTGAATGAATCCACTACAGATTTGAATAAAGAATCCTTTGTGCGTTGATATTTTGGTAACTCGTCATATCTCATGATGCATGGATGAGTTTTTAGCTCTGGATTTTTTTCTTTTCCGTAAACCCAGCCTTCATCTAGTTTTTGCTGTAACCAATTTTCATGGGACATTTCAGGTGTTACATTGTTTTCAAGGTGATACTGTACACCATTTAATGCTGATGATTTTTGCCATTCAGGTGCTTCTTCCCACGTAGGTTGAGAGAAATCATTTTGACTCTCACAGTAAGCTTTGTTAATGTTGTGACAAATTTTTGCAATTAGTTCTGTATTCATTTAATTACCTCCATGTGGTATAATAGATTTGTATATTAGTCGGCTGTTTAACCCCTCGCTAAAAAGGTTAAGCAGCTTTTTTATTTGCCAAAAACTTCGGATTAGCTTTCTTTTCTAGCATTAAACTACGAATCTTTTTGTTTAGGTGTAACCAATCCCCTGCTTTAATGTTCATGATTTTCCCTCCTATAAATTGATAACCTCACGATTATTTTTACTGACTAAATCCACAGCGTATAAGTACAATTCCTTTTGGCGTTCCAATTGCTGGATACGAATAATCGAGTTTTGCATGTCACGACCACGATCAGCAGCTAGTTGATAACGTCCAACTTTTGTATGGAGTGCAACTTCTTTTACTAAGTCATCCACACACAATTTTTCTTTAGCGATTTGAGTTTCGATTTGTTTTAAAGGATCCATGTGAACATACCTCCTATAAATGCTGGTACTAATTGAAGTAATTGAGATACTAGACTCATGTCAATGTTTAACATCATCGCAACCATTACATCCATTGCGTTTGTACTTTGTGCTATTTGTAACAGTGTATTAACATCACAAGTGATTTTATTTTTCTCAAGACGACTTACAGTCGATTGTGACAAGTTATTGTTTAACGCTAGTTCCTCCTGTGACCAGCGCTTTTTCTTCCTACACTCTTTAATGATTTCGCCCACATCTATATTCATTTATTTCACCTTCCGATTATGCAGTTTTTGCATAATGCACACCCTGCATAGTAAGTAATTGTATAACTTAGTAATATATAGATAAGAGGTAGTTGCCCCTACCTCTTTTACTAGATTGGTAGTTTGACTTGAGGCCATTTGCCCTGGCCTCTTCTATTAAATCGCATTATTAAATCGCATTGCCTTGGGTGCATTTGCCCGCACCCAATTGGTATTTGCATAAATCCATTCAAACAATAACTCTCTAGGTACTCTAGGATGTCCAAATTCTCTGTTAACCGGAAAGTCTTGTCGATTAAATAATTCAGCGCACTTTGTTTCACCAATGCCAGCAAAATCCATAAACTGTGATCTTGTTAATAAAGGCGGAAGGTCGTATTTTGATTGACCATCAGCAACGCCTTTTAAATATGCTCTCTCAGCTACTAAAGTTAATTTTCGTTCATACAATTCAAATTCCAAAGATTCAATGTCTTGGGCTTGTTTTTTTATACTCAATAGAGAACACTCCTTTAACAGTTTTTGTTTTCTCGGTAGCTATAGCATTAAGCTCCTAATCCTTCTACTTTAATTTTGTGAGTAATAGCCATTTCTTTCACAATTGCTAAGTAGATTTCAACCAGTTTAGGATCATCAGCAATAACATCAATCTTTTTAAACTTTTCAATCTTTGCTTTAGAAATGATTCCGTTAGATAGAGCTTCTCTTTTACGATTTTCCAAACGAATATTTAAACGACAATGACCGCGTTTTTCTAATAACTCATAACTTTCATTTCGCACTAAACGGTACTGTTCACCACCGCCGCGAGCTAAAGCGATTTTGTTTAGAATGACATTTACCTTGTCCTTCCATTCATTTGGATTTAGCGAAACAATTTGAGTAATGTTTTCTTGTTGTGCTTCTAATTGAGCAGTACGTTGTTCAACAGCATTTAAACGACGTTCTTGTTCCACACCTTGTTGAGCAATCATGGCGATGATTTCAGCTTGAGTTGGTTGTTGTTTTAACAAGAAAGCTCCTGCCAATACGTCTTTTGCTTTTAATTGATAGTTCACTAGATTTTTTACAGCTAGTGGATTTGATTCTTGCATTGATGGAGTGATAGAAATTTTTGCTAACCATAATGGAAGGAAATCTAATTCGATACACAATACTTCTCTAACCTGACCGTCAAATATGACGGATAGCTTTTTACTACCTTTTGAAAGAACCAAGTCACTTTGTATGTTTTTGACCTGTCTATCTTTTTGATTTTCGTTAAGTTTAATCCCATTACATACCCAACTAACTGCTGCATGAATTTTACCATCGCCAGTTTTTACTGCAAGAATTTCATAATCACCGAATGGTACTAACTTTTGTTCAATTACTGCTAATTGATTCACGGTAAAACCTCCTATGTTTTAAAATTTTCCAATTTTGCTTTGTATATAGGTTTGTTGGTTCAAAAGAGACATTAAGCGAGTTTTTTTAATTTACAATTAAGCGTATCGCTTAATTTTTTATCAAAAAAATTTATAACATCAACCTCCAAGATAGATGCAATAAGTTCTAACTTATTGACATCTAATACAATTTCACCTTTTGAGACTTTAGAATACCATTGAGGTGTATGGCCACAAGATCTGGCTATATGAGATTTTGTTACACCTTTTCTTATACGAATTTCTTCAATTCTTAAATAAACAGTAGACATAAAATGCACCTCCTTAAAACTATTGAATTAAACGTTTCGTTTAACTTAAGTATAGTATAAATTAAACGAAACGTTAAAGTCAACACAAAATATAAAAATATTAAACTTATCGTTTAGTTTGGTTTAACCATACGTTTAATTACGCTATATTAAAGCAAAGAGGTGAGAGAAAATGGCTTTAGGAGAAAGATTAAAAAAAGCTAGAAATGATAAAGGGCTTACTCAAATGGAAGCAGCAAAAAAATTAGGTGTTACAAATGGCGCTTTATCTGGATACGAGAGAAATTACAGAGATCCTGATACTAATATGTTGAAAGAAATGGCTGAATTGTATGAGGTTTCACTTGATTACCTTGTTGGGAATAAATTCTCCAACCATGAAGTAGGTTTGTCACAAAAAGATGAACGTGATATAGCTAAACGTATGGATGAACTTCGCAAAGATTTAACATCTGCATCAGGTTTACTATTCAACGGTGAACCAATGTCAGATGAAGCAAAAGAATCTTTATTAGAAGCGATGGAGTTCGGCATCAGACTTGCAAAGAAAAATAACAAAAAGTACATACCGAAAAAATATCGTGATAATAATGAAGAATAAATTATATCCAATTAAATGTTTGAGTGACCATTTATAATATAGCTACCTTATATATTGTTCCAGTAAAACTAGTGGAGCCAAAATTTAAGGGGCTATTTTAATATCCCAAAAAGAACGTACATTCTTATTTTATGTTGATAGGAGGAACATAAATGTTTTGCGAAGAAATCAAACTAAAATCGGGACAAAAGCGTTGGGTTTGTGTAGCAGATGGACCAACTGACCCAGCTACAGGTAAAAGAAATCAAATTTCACGAAGAGGAAAAACTAAGAAAGAGGCAATGAATCGTGTAAACGAGGTTATAAATTCATTAAAAAAAGATGGAATTGATCAAAGAATAGGAAAAAACATGACATTTGATGAATTAGCTACTGAATGGTTAACTACCTATTCATTAACTGGTGTTAAAAGAGCGACAATACGTATTCGTGAAACAGAAATAAGAATATTAAACAGTTATATCGCAAAAACTCCGATTGTTAATATTTCCTATTCTGGGTATCAAAAAATAATAAATGAAGTAACTTCAAAATATGCAAGAACCACAGTTATTGGAGTTAATACAACAGCTAATATGATTTTTAAATATGCCATTAGAGATAAATTGATTAAAGATAATCCAACAGTAGGTACAGTTATTCCTAAAAAGAGGAAAACAGTTGAAGAAATTGAATCAGTTCCACTCGAAAAGAAATATCTTGATAATTTAGAGTTAAGCGATTTTTTGAATGCTGTAACAGAGCATGGCTTAGAGTTAGATATAGAACGTTTCTACCTCCTTGCTTTTTCAGGAATGCGATCTGGAGAACTATGTGCTTTAAGATGGTCAGATATTGATTTTAAAAATAACACTATAAGGATTACTAAGACTCTCTATAATGAATCAAATAATATGAAGAAATATGAAATAACTCCACCAAAAACTGAAGGTTCAATCAGAACAATCCAAATGGAAAAAGAGATAATGAATCTTTTAAAATTTCATAGAAAACGGCAGCTGAAAATAACTTCACAATTTCGTATTTTGAATCCAGATGAATATAATGATGGAAATTTCGTGTTTTGTAGAGCGAATGGTTATCCCTTTGTCCAAAAAAATATAAATGAAAGAATGAATCGTTTGTTAACCCATACAAGTATCGAAAAATCTGCCACACCACACATATTTAGACACACGCATATTAGTATGATGACTGAGGCTGGTGTAGACTTAACAACTATTATGGAAAGAGTAGGGCATGATGACGCACAAACTACATTAAAGATTTATACTCATGTTACTAAAAAGATGAAAAATGATGCTTCCGAAAAAATGACAATAACATTCGAAAAAGTCATGCAAAATATTAAGTATAATGTATTTTAGAAAAAATGTTTGTTTTATGTTAGTTTTTTCGGTACAAACGTATAATCAACGCTTTAAAACGTTGATATATCAACGTTTTAAAGTTTTTTATTAAATCATATCCTCAATATTGCCAATACACTTCATTAAAAGCTTTCGACAATAAGGTAATGAATATTGCACAATATAGCCTGATGTTAAAGCAATCACCACTGTCCCTACACCAACAGGACCTCCAAGCAACCAGCCGAAAATGGTCACTAACACCTCTATACCCATTCTCGCCGTTTTAATGGTCCCGCCAAATTTTTCAACCAGAATCATCATCAATGTATCACGTGGCCCAGCTCCCATATTGGGTGCAATATACATGCCACAGCCAAAACTTAAAACAAATAAACCTATCACAAAATAAGTAACCTGTAAGCTATATATATTCGTTGATGGCAATAGCCAATTAAAAACATCTATAAATAATCCAATTAGTAGCATATTGAGCCATGTTCCTATCTTCGGCCATTGTCGTAAAACAATTGAGGTCGAAGCAACAATAAAAAGGCCTGTTAAAATAGACCACGTCCCAATCGATAAACCAAAGTTTTGGAATAAACCCACATGCAACACATCCCATGGGCTTGTCCCTACAATCTTCCCCTTAATAGACATAGTAATCCCAAGGGACATAACTATTAAGCCGCCTATAAAAAATGCCCAACGCCACCCCATAACTTTTTGCATTTCATAACCCTCTCTATCTATGTATGATTGCTCTAACTGTACCACAGTTTCTACAAAAAACGAGGGGATGTGTCTTGCCTTCTCTTATAAAAAAGCTTTGGTTACCTGAGCAGTTTTCCTTGCTGGCTGAGCGAATTCTTTGGCTTCCTGAGCGGTTTCCTTTGCTGGCCGAGCGAATTCTTTGGCTTCCTGAGCGGTTTCCTTTGCTGGCCGAGCAATTTGTTTCTATAGCTGAGCAGTTCTCCTCGCTAGCCGAGCGGATTTCTTCTCTTCCTGAGCGGTTCTCCCAGTTAGCCGAGCAATTTATTTGGCCTCCTGAGTGGTTCTTTTTAACAAAGAAATGGTTATTAAATTCAAATAAAAAACTACCCACCTTTCATTCATGGGTAGTTGTAATCGCTTCCAGCTTTGCTTTCGTGACAGCAATTAAATCAGCTAATTGTACATGGATTTGCATGCCAATTTTACCAGCGCTAACAATAAT
>Ga0213825_1000114_pt1 | contig 66920 bp, 70 predicted proteins | sample MC6MC0900MG_FD_179896 | JGI IMG/M metagenome (GOLD analysis project Ga0213825, IMG submission 179896) | Enriched soil aggregate microbial communities from Iowa State University, Ames, United States - MC6-MC0900-MG | ecosystem: Environmental > Terrestrial > Soil > Unclassified | place: USA: Iowa...
GATTGAATGCCTAACTCTTTACAAGCACGAATGATACGCACAGCGATTTCGCCGCGGTTTGCAATTAAAACTTTTTTCATGGTTTGCACTCCTTACTCAGCTTTTACAAGGAATAATGGTTGTCCGTATTCTACTAATTCGCCATCTTTAACAAGTACTTCAACGATTTCCCCTTGAACTTCTGCTTCAATTTCGTTGAATAGCTTCATAGCTTCTACGATACAAACGATTGTTTCGTTACCTACTTTGTCACCCACTTTAACATAAGCTGGTGAGTCTGGGTTTGGAGCTTGATAGAAAGTACCAACCATTGGTGATACAACTTTATGTAACGATGGGTCGTTAGCTGTTGGTGCTGCTGGTGCTTCTTCAGCTTTTGCTGGAGCTGCTGGAGCTACAGGTGCTGCTGGTGCAGATTGTTGTATAACAGGGGCTACTACTTCTTTTTTCGGTGCTACAGTTTCAGTAACAACAACACCATTCTTTTTTAACTTAACTTTTGCGCCATCTACTTCATACACGAACTCGTCGATTGAAGAAGAATCTACTAATTTAATGATTTCACGAATTTCTTGAATTTTGAACATTTCTAACTCTCCTTATGAAATAAAATCTACTACAAGCACTATTTTATATTTTTTTCGAACAATTTGAAATAGTTTAATGAAAATTAAGTAAATATGAACAAAATAAAAGGCTTTCCTTTACTAAACGAAAGCCTTTTCATTGCACTGATATATAACAAAGACCTATAAATAAACAGAATATTCCTTTTTTTCTTTATCTTTTAATAGTTATTAGCATTGAATTTCACTTGAACATCATTTGCGCCTTCCCACTCCGTTTTTACTAAATAAATAATTTCATTTGCTTGAGATTTTGACAGCTCCTCCGCCATAACCGTAACAGATACTTTGTCACCGTCTGCTTTTACAAAAGCATCGGAATAGCCTAAAGATTTAATTAACATTTCTAGCATTGCTTCTGCCGACTCTTGTTTAATTAGACTATCAATGTCATTAAAGGCTTTATTTTTTTCATCTGCAGTGGCTTCTTGAGAAGCAATTTTCTGTGTTAATTGTTGACGAAGCTGACTTCTTTCATCACTCACTTGCATGCGCATTTCTTCAAACAAATGGCTCGGCGAGGAGACTTCCTGTGTCATTCCCTCTTTCGTAGCCTCTTGATCTGTTACACCTGTAACGGCAGTTTGCTGTAAAGTATCATCAGTAAAAATAGTTAGTCCATTAAATTGTTTTGCTGGATCGACCAAATAATACACTGAAATTACTGCTACTAGACTTAATAATGTCATAAACCAAACTGTTCTTCTACGTACGCGCATTTACTTTTCCTCCTTATTTTCCATTGGAACAATAATTATTCGATGTATCGGTAACTGCATCACTTGACTGACAACCGCACGAATCTCATTTTTCACAAAGATATCTTTGGCACCTTCTGAAACAATGAGCAGCCCTGTTACTTCTTTCGTGCTTTGCTCAGTCCCTCGAAAATATTGGCTAAATAGTTTATTTTCGTCCTTCTCATCAGTCATCTCTCCGTAATAAAGATATACTTTAACCTCCCCAACACCTTGCATTGCCTTTAGTGTCTGTTCCAGTTTTTCTTCATTGGACGTCGGTGTTACTTGATTATTTGTGGAACTCGTTTGATACATTGGTAAAATGATGAAAATTCCTACGGAGGCGGCAATAAGCATTAAAATCATAAATGACGTTGTTTTTTTTCGAGCCTTTTCCACATCACTTGTACATTGCCTCCTTTCATCTTCTCTTTTTCAAGTGTATGTACGCTTGTTTCTTCCTATGAATTGATAAATGGAATCTTTAATAGCAATTGCAAAAATACTAAAGTAATCACCAGTTTTGTCAGTGAAATTATTTCTTTATCATCTGTCAAAAAGACAAATATCTGACATACAAAGAGCAATGCCAATAAAAGAATCAATCTATCTCCCCCCGGCCATAACTTGTACAAAAACGATAAGGAAAAAACAAGAAAACATAAATGAAAAAGCAATTAAAAATGATACTGCACATAATGTAAATAGAGATTTACTAACGTGATCTAGTAATCTGCATATATCATCAAAAGCAATCGGCTCTAAAATAGCTGCCAGTAGCTTTAACGAGTAAGCACTGATAACAAGCTGTACTGTTGGAATAAATGACACAGTAATAACTGCTATAAAGGCACTAATGCTACTAATTGAAGAGGAAAATTGTGTCATATGCTGGAACATTGAAAAACTATCAACGATAAAAGAACCTACCACGGGGATATTTTCTTCAATTAATTTTTTAACAGGCTCTGCAACCGCTGCATTCACACTAAATGCTGCTACTCCACTTGCCGACATTAAAATAACGTAGCAAATGACAGATGCAGAGACGATGCTCATAATGGTAAAACGGATTAATTCAGCAATTCTTGTAAAGGAAATTTCTTTCACAATGACACTACAAACATCAAATACAATGGCAAATAACACACCCGGTATCAGCCACTTACTACTAACTATTGTTAGGACTTGTACAAAAAAGAGCAAGAACGGCTGCCAGGAAGCAATTGCCGTAATACTACTTGATAACAGAAAACTTGAAGTAAGGATAGGATAAAATGCTGTAAATATGTGGGCAAGTCCCTGTGCTATTTCATCAATCAGTTGAAATGACTTCACTACGACAGGTCCTATTGTTGCGAGCACAATCAGAAAGAATAGTATTCTTGTCCCTTTTTCAAATGTAGGTAATAGCATATTCACGATTAAAATTATGATGACATAGCCACATAGTGTGAGCGTCATCTTCAGCAAGAGAAAAAATGGATCAATTAAAAATGACAGTATCTGCTCCTGCATGACCTTCGCCCCTTAGTTTAGCCGTTGTAAAATAGCAGACACCTCCTGTAAAACAGCCAAAAATTCTTTAAACCAATACAACAAAATAACAATCTTAACCCCATCAATGACAATGTTTCCGAGTACTTTATAATTTTGCTCTACAAGTAACATCGACACCCATTGCCCCACATAAAAAAGACTGGCACTTATGACAATCGCTTTTGCATATGGCAAAATAGCTAACGTCTCTAGCAGCTGCTTGATGAACGGCAATAAGAGTGTCGAGAACAACATACCGAACAATAAAAATGAAAACATTACACTTATTAGCGCATGGAGTGGCTGTATGACTTCTTTTATAAGTAATAATAAAAGCAGCATGACAACAGCAACGATGACAATTTCCATCTACACTTACCCTGAAGAGGTCAGCCATTGAAAGAATGTAAGGATTTCGTTAAAAAATAGACGTAAAAATCTCAACAATTCCGCTGTCATGTATAGATAAGCAATGAAAAAGAGGAAAAACGAAAATTCCTTTTTCCCTGTTTGGTCAAAGAAAACATGAAGAAGCGCAACTACTAGTCCCACTCCAGCGACTCTTAATACGTCTTGTAATTCCATACATACGCCCCCTCGTGTACAGCAATATATGTTGCAATCAATAAAAAAAGACCTCTATACATTTGTATAGAGATCTACTATTTAAAGACGAGTCGTATGAAAAAAATAACATACAATTATAGTAATTTTTCAATAATGCTTTTCACAGTGCCTGTCTGTTTTACTAAATAGCTTTTTTCACCCATCCACATGGATAGATATTCAGGATTCCCCTGTTCTGCACTTTCTTTACGAATCGTAGTCGTTAATTGATTTTGCAAAGGATAGGGCGCTACTGGTGCATCTTTCATTCGTTCCGTAAAATCATTCGCTAAGCCTCTTGCTGGTTTTCCTGTAAATGCACGAGTAATTGTCGTTTGCTGTGCTTTTGATTGGAGTACAGCATTTTTATAGAGCGGTGAAATTTCACACTCATCTGCCACTAATAAAGCCGTGCCAATTTGAACAGCCTGTGCACCACTGGCTAAAGCTATTCCTACATCTTCTTTCAAGACAATTCCCCCTGCAGCTATAATAGGAATAGAAATCTGTCCAACTACTTGCTGCAATAAGTCAGGTAATGTAATTAATTGCATAGGCTCTGTAAAGGAACCGCGATGACCTCCAGCTTCACCACTTTGAAGAACTACAGCATGCATCCCCTCCAGTTCCACACGCTTTGCCTCTTCTAATGTAGTGGCTGTACCGATAACAAATACCTTATTATCCTTTAAGCGTTGAATAACATCTGCTGAAGGTATGCCAAAAGTAAAGGAACAAACGGCGACATTTTCATCAAGAACGGCTTGTATTTGTCCTTCAAATACTTCCTTGGACATAACACTCTGTACAGGTGAAAGACCTAATTCATCATAAAATGGTTGTAATGCCATCCGAGCTTTTTGAAGGACTTCGATATCAATACGAGGATCTTCCTGCACAAATAAATTGACAGCAAAGGGCTTCTTTGTAAGCTTTTTTACTTCCTGGATAAAGTTTTTTGTTTGCTCTCCATCTAAATAACCCGCTCCTATTGAGCCTAAAATACCTTCCTCCGCACAGGCAGCAACAAATTTTGGTGATGTTACACCTGCCATTGGTGCTTGAATTATTGGATAAGGTATCCCTAATGTTGTTTGTAGCATAGCACTCACTCCTTACGTTTATTGTAACATTTCTGCCATGTATAACCATCAATCGGATGATAGAAACAATTGCTAAGCTAGTAAAAAAACATACAATGCCTCTATCGAATGGCACAAAAAACAGTTTTTTTTGCTTTATATGTATAAAAAACAAATAAAAACCTACTCTTTCGTTAAGAAAAGAGTAGGTTTTTTAAAGGCATTACGCACGAGAAACGTATGAGCCCTCTTCTGTATTGATAATTAACTTATCACCTTGGTTAACAAAGAATGGCACTTGTACAATAAGCCCTGTTTCAAGTGTAGCAGGTTTTGTACCACCTGAAGCTGTATCACCTTTGATACCAGGCTCTGTTTCTGTTACTTCTAGCTCAACTGTGTTTGGTAACTCAACACCTAGCATTTCACCTTGGTATGATTGGATATAAACTTCCATATTTTCTCTCAGGAATTTTAATTCATATTCAATAGCAGCTGAAGCTAGTTCAGTTTGCTCGTATGATTCTAAGTCCATAAACACATGCTCGTCACCTTGTGCATAAAGATATTGCATTTTACGGTTGTCAATTTGTGCCTTTTCAACTTTCTCACCAGCACGGAATGTTTTTTCATTCACTGAACCGTTACGTAGATTACGTAATTTAGAACGAACAAACGCAGCACCTTTACCTGGTTTAACGTGTTGGAAATCTAACACGCGATATAATTGGCCATCTACAATAATTGTAAGACCTGTACGAAAATCGTTTACTGAAATCATTTGTGTTCCTCCAAATTTTATAAAATAATAAGCTCTTTTGACGAATGTGTTAGCAGCTCATTACCAGTTTCTGTGATTAAGATATCATCCTCAATACGGACACCACCGATACCTGGTAAATAAACTCCTGGTTCAATCGTTACGGCCATCCCTGGCTCTAACACCGTATCTGAACGCATTGATAAGCCAGGACCTTCATGTACTTCAAGACCAATTCCATGTCCTAATGAATGACCAAATGCCTCACCATAGCCTTTTTCTTTAAGGTAATCACGTGCAATCGCATCTGCTTGGATGCCTGTTAGACCAGGACCTACCTTTTCAAGTGCTAATAGCTGAGAAGCAAGGACTGCATTATACATATCCACTAATTTTTCAGAGGGCTCTCCAACTGCTACAGTACGTGTAATATCCGAAATATAGCCATTATATAATGCACCATAGTCTAATGTGACAAAGTCGCCTTTTTCAATCACTTTATTTGTTGCAACGCCGTGCGGTAGTGCTGAACGAAGACCAGATGCAACAATCGTATCAAATGAGGACTGGGTTGCTCCTTGTTTACGCATGAAAAATTCTAATTCATTCGAAACCTCAAGCTCTGTTTTACCAGGCTTGATAAAGTCTAAAATATGTGTAAATGCGTGATCAGCAATTTCACACGCAACCTTAATAATATTAATCTCTTGTTCCGTCTTAATCAAGCGAATTTTTTCAATTAGCCCAGAAATCGGCACTAAATCAGCTTGAATCTTACTTTTATACAGTTCAAATGTGCCATAGCTGACAGTATCTTTCTCAAAGCCCAATAATTTAATACCCATATTTGTTACTTGCGTTGCAATTTCTTCAATAATCGTTGCCTCGTGCTGTACGATTCGGAAATCCTGTACTTGTGCAGCCGCTTGCTCTGTATAACGGAAATCTGTGATAAATACAGCATCATTTTGAGACACAATCGCTACGCCCGCTGTACCTGTAAAACCAGTCATATAACGACGGTTGTACCCGTTTGTAATTAAAATGCCATCGATGTTTTGTTCTTGAAGTGCCTTACGTAGCTTTTGCAATTTCAACATAATCAATTCTCCCTCTCAATAAATGTGCGTAGTGCCAGTTCATAGCCTCTCGTACCTAGTCCACAGATTTGGCCAAGGCATGCCGGAGCAAGATAGGAATGATGACGGAAAGCCTCACGTTTGTGGATATTTGAAATATGTACTTCGATAACTGGCACAGTGATTCCAGCAATGGCGTCATGTAACGCGATGCTTGTATGGGTATATGCACCGGGATTAAAGATAATACCATCATATTTTTCGTCCTCTGCTTCATGCACCCAATCGATTAGTACCCCTTCATGATTGGATTGACGAAATTCAACTGTAGCACCTAAAGAAGCCGCAAGATTTTGAACATTTTCTCTAACATCCTCTAATGTTTCATGTCCATAAATATGTGGCTCTCGTTTACCCAATCGATTTAAGTTCGGTCCATTTAAACATAATAACTTCACGCATCTTCGCCTCTTTCTATGTACTTGCCATTTATTTTATCATACACGACGTATACAGCAACTAATTTCATTTTTGAGCTGTATGTTCTTTCTGATGAAAATTCGCTGTTTCAAGCAAGAAACGCAGGAGACAAATAACGACCACCATAAAGGGAATCGATAATCTTTTAAAGGAGGAGAGCTGCATAGGCAAATCAAGAACGACCCACTCTAATGTAATCGTCACAAATAAACCAAGTAAAAATGAAGATAAAACAGCTGGAATAATATAGACATATCTCAACACAATAAATAATAAAAAGCCTATGATAAATAAACATAAAATAAGAAAACTCCAATGAAAGAGTTTTGAGCTTTCTTGAAAAAGCCCCAATTTCTTATAAAAACCTACTGGACTCCATTTAATAAGATGAAAGTAATGTAAGCCCTTTAAACACAATGCTAAAACAAGGGCACTGACAAGGGAAGTTATACTAGCTATTTTCAAATAAAATCCTCCTAATTAGTATACTTGATTGATTTTTAAATTGTTCATTATTTCCTTAACTGTACGAATAGTGTAGCCATATAGAAATTTTACTATGCGTAACTCTAGAGGTTTTTCATTAAATTTAGTACAATGGTACAGTTGAAATATATATAGAGAGTGGTGTTAGCCTTGAGCAATTCACCTGTATACGGGGGACAAGCACAATTAGAAGGTGTAATGTTCGGAGGAAAGGAACATACGATTACAGCCATTCGCCGTAACGATGATTCCATTGATTATTATCATTATAAAAAAGTTCAAAATCCTATTTTACAAAAGTTAAAAAAAGTTCCATTTGTACGCGGCGTTGTGGCGTTGATTGAATCGGCTGGACTAGGCTCACGTCATATGCAATTTTCAGGGGATCGTTACGACGTTACACCCGGTGAAGAAGAGGAGCATAAAGAGGAAGGCTCTAAGCTGCAAATGATTTTAGGCGTTGCTGTTGTTGGTATACTTTCCTTTTTGTTTGGAAAATTCGCCTTCACATTAATTCCTGTTTTTATAGCGGACTTTTTCTCAAAATGGATTGAGGGGAAAACTGGACAAATTCTACTTGAAAGTGGCATTAAGCTACTTTTACTATTAACCTATTTATATTTTATATCGTTAACTCCTATTATTAAACGAGTATTCCAATACCATGGTGCAGAACATAAGGTGATAAATTGCTATGAAGCTGGTATGGAGATAACAGTGAAAAATGTACAAGCTCAATCACGCTTACATTATCGATGTGGTAGTAGTTTTATGCTATTCACTGTCTTTGTCGGCATGTTTTTATATTTCTTCGTGCCCACTGATCCACTATGGTTACGCATTTTGGACCGTATTTTATTAATTCCTGTTGTACTTGGTGTTTCTTTCGAAGTATTGCAAGCTACAAATGCATGCCGTAACCTCCCAGTGTTACGCTTCCTTGGCTATCCTGGCTTATGGCTTCAATTATTAACAACTCGTGAACCTAAGGACGATCAAGTGGAAGTAGCGATTGCTTCCTTTAATATGCTGCTGCAGGTGGAAAAACAGCCAGAAATTGCAGCTACACTAAATCACGACTAAAAATAAAGGGCAGTTCAAACTAGAAATAGTTCTAGCTTGACTGCCCTTTTTTCCGATTAGCCACGCATCTTACGTTTAAATAGTAGGATAGCGATTGCAAATATGATGATTGTGTAACCAATGACAATAACAAGTGGGATGAAAGCCTCTGTATAGCTTGTGCTTTGAATTGCACGTGCTGCACTCACAGCATGAACAAATGGTAAAAATTGTGCAATTGCTTGAAATGTACCACCAATCATATCAGGCTCGAACCAAGTTCCGCTAAACCATGTAGATACATTTACAAATATGGCAAAGATACCGCCAACCTGCTTATCCGTAAAAATTGTCCCAAACAATAAACCTAAGCCAATATAAAGTAAGGAGATAATCATAAGTACCCCTACCATCCATAGAATAGAGCTATCCAGTGACAGCCCTAAAAACATGGCAGCAAGCAAACACAATATAATTTGTAAAAATGCAATAGATAACAAAGGCAGAACATAGCCTAGAATATAATCACCTGCTGACATGGGTGAAGCAAAGATGCGCATTAAAAAGGAGGAGCTTCTATCCTTCCCAAGTAGCATTCCTGAAAAAAGAGTAAGAAAGGAAAAACTAAAAACAATAACACCTGGAGTTAGATTACTAATTTCATAGAAGGCAAATGGCATATTTTTTTGCATAACTGAAAATAAGCCCATAAGCAGAATCGGTAAGCCTAAGCCAATTAACAATGTTACTGGATCACGAACGATTTCCTTATGATTTCTTGCTGCAAACACATTAGCCCTCAACATAAGCCCTCCTCTGTATATGCTAAAAATATTTCTTCCAAGGATGATTGTTTTGTTTCATGCATCAATTGTTGAATTGTGCCAAGCGCACATAGCCTGCCATGATGCATGATCCCTACACGATCTGCAAGCATCTCGACCTCTTCTAAATAATGAGTTGTTAAAACAATCGTTACCTTTCCCTTTAATCCGCTTAGTATTTTCCATAAATCATGGCGCGCACGTACATCCAGTCCTAATGTAGGTTCGTCGAGAAAAAGTATTTTAGGATTTGACATCATAGCCATTGCAATGCTTAATCGACGCTTAAATCCACCTGATAGTGTTTTGGCCTTGTCGTTCTGACGTTGTGAGAGGGCAAATAACTCCATATTTGCGTTCGCCCGTTCCCTTGCCTGTGTTTTGGAGCAACCATAAATTCGACCTAAAAATAGTAAATTTTCAAATACTGTTAAATTGGGTGCAACTGCCGTTTCCTGTGGAGAAATATTCATAATCTTTTTTGCCGCAACCTGATTTTCAACGATACTTTTTCCATCCAATAAAGCATCACCATCTGTTGGCAACAAAAGTCCGCAAAGCATTTTAATTGTGGACGTTTTGCCTGCTGCATTTTGACCAAGAAGTGCAAAAAACTCACCTTGCTTTATGCTGAATGATAACTGATCCACTACTACTTTTTCGCGGTAACATTTGGTTAGTTCCTTTATTTCAATTGTCATGCAACTCACCTTCCTTTTTTAACATCGCATTAATTTGTTCAATATCACGCTTTGAAAATGTATATTGCAATAGCCATGTCATAACATATGTTCCTAAAAAACTTGCGAGTAAGGAGAACACATTTGCCATCGTCTTGGGCATCCATAACGTCATGACAATTGGTATCCAAACAATTGCCGTTACAGCAAAATGCACGATATATTGCTTTAACATCCCCCATCTGGCTATTTCAAAAAACTGTGCAGCTAAAGCAAATGTTATGCCAATCAAACCTGTTAGCAAAATCTGAGCGATAATAGCTATTGCCTCACTTGGGAAAAATGCTTGAAATTCTGGAACAACCCAAGCATAGCCCTCTTGTTCGATCCCCATTGCTACAAAAAATTGTACTAATAGTCCAAGGGTAACACCGATTCCAAATCCTCCTACAATACGTATCAGTATGTCTTTATGCACATTTTCACCTCATAATCCTAACTGCTTTTTAATTTTTGTGACGTAGCGCCTTGATGCATATGTGTTGATATTTCCTACTAGTTCAACCCCAATTGTCCCTGTTCTGCTAATATCCATGCGTTTAATCATATGGCGATTGACAATTTCAGCATTTGAGATTCGTACAAATATCTGCATATTTAGCCTTTCCTCCAGCTCATACAAACGTAAGCGTACCGTATAGATTCCTGTTAATGTTTGAACAAAGACCTTTTTCTGTTCCGTATAAATGCGGACGATATCCTGACAATTGACAAACTCAACCCCTCTATCTGATAACACCGATAATGTATGGATTCCTGCTGAAGCAATACAATGCATAAGATGTTCAATTTCATCTGTCATCTCTGCTGTATGAATGGTAACCTTTGGCTCTATACATTTAGGGTCAACGGAAACTTCTACCTTCAATATCATCACAGTCCTTTCTACCGCCTTCACTATAAATTTTTCCTTTAACAATGTAAATAAATTTTCGACGATTGGTCATTTTCCGAGGATAACTGGCTCGAAAACAAAAAAAGTTCCTAATCTTTTTTGATATTTTCTTAAAAAATCTATCTAAAAAAGCGTGTTTTGAATTAATCAAAACACGCTTTTTCTATACTCAATTGTTATAAAAAGTTTGATAATTTACTATTATCTAAAGCTCTTTTTAATTGAATAACGAACTTAAAATGACCCTATTTCAATATTTAATTCCCAATAATATTAATAATTTTCTGTTGAGCATCTATGGCTTCAGGGATAGGCATAGCTACAAACACATGATTCATGTTAGGATAAACAAAGGTAGTGATGTCAATGCCTTGTTCTGTTAGTTGTTCATCAAATTTTATGGCATCTGGATATAAGCTTTCGTGTGTTCCAATAAAATGAGTAATTTTCCCAAGTCCTTTAAAGTCACCGTAAATTGGACTAATTAACGGGTCCTTTAAATGTTTATCAGCTGCCCAAATCTTTGTAATAACTTCCATGCCCACACTAGCTAGCATCGGGTCCTTTTCCTCATATTCAGGTAAAAGAGGATTTTCTAAACCCATATCAACACATGCTGATAGTAAAATAATATCTTTTGGTTGTGGTAGATCATTTCTCTTCAAAAGTTGGACCAGTCCAAGTGCTATATTTCCGCCTGCCGAATCTCCGATGATGGTCAATTGATGGAAGCCTTCAACAGTTCCAAGAATTTCTTTATATAGGTTTAGGATCTTTGGGTAGGTATCTTTATAGCTAAAATGTGGTACTTTAGGATAAATGGGCGCAATAATTTTCGCATTTATCGATTGCGCTATTTTATCCATGAGCATCCAGTGCAAATTTAAAGGTTGATTCGTCCAAGCACCACCATGTATATAGAGAATAACTTTTTGATTCAAAGACTTTTGGTCATTTAAAGTAAAAACCTGCATACCTTCAAATACCTGCTCCTTACTATCACTTAAAAATTTAACATCATCCCCAATCACATAGGGCGGAATATTTTCAATTCCTCTTTGCTTTATAAATTGCTCGGTATTTTCAATACTAGAAAAACTTATTTTATTACTCTGGGAAAATAACAATTTTTCAAATTGAACACTTTCCTCAGAACGCTCACCATTAAAAATTTCTACACTCATGTTTCTCTCTCCTTTAAACATTTTGTTTCATAATACAAAAGGTGTTTTGAAAAGTCTTAACAAGCTGGATAGTTTAACTGCGATGATTGATAGTAAAGCAAAGTAGGACATAACAAAAGGACTATAGTGAATTTTACGCACCAGTCCTGTGGTTAATGAATGAAGTATCTATTCTTTTCTTGTTATTTAGGGAAGTAGCTCTACCTTTACCTTTAGTTTTAGTTTTATATCCATAGGAAACCCTTCCTCTTGTACAAGGTAAGATATGACATAAGCTCCTTCAGGTAATCTATCAAATACCTGTTCAAAATTTTCATTACTTTTTAAAACGCCATTTATTACATTTGTTCCTTTATCTATATTTTGGATTTTATATAAAAAGCTTTCAGTACCAGTATTTGATAAGGATACTTTAACTGGAACACTCCAATTATTAATAAAATATGATTTACTTTCACCTATAGGAGATGCTATCTCTTCATCAATCACAAGTGGATGAAAAACTCCTATTGATTTTTCTTCTTTTTCATATTGAGTGATATCTAATGCAACAGGTTCAGTATTTACAACTTCTGATATTAATTTTAAAGATGATTCTTCCGTTTTAGATGTAAATGCATTGCACCCTGATAAGAGTATAATAAAAGTACTTACACAAGCTAATTTATAAATCTAGATAATACGATATTTAGGTGAAGATTGCATGATAACCAAAATAATGGTTAACCCAACAACAAAATACCACAATATATTAAAAGGAACTATAAACAGTAATCCACTAAAGAATATAGCTGTTATAGTGCTAACTAAAATTGATGTTATACTCGTAAATTTATCTGTAATAAAATAATATAAAGTAAATGGTAATGCTAAAGTAAATAATGGGATATAAATTGTTACAATAGATGCTTGAATGAGAGATATTGAAAGTACTGCTATTATGAAACCTACTGACGTAATAAGCGTTTTTCCTACAAATACTTTACTTGAAAAATAGCCATATAGCATAATAAACAAAATCACTAAACAAGTACAAAATCCTATTATTAGTACAAATGTATGGCCCATGACGTAAGCTGCAATTGAGAAACAAACTAAAGAAACAAATGGCAACAGCAATATTGAAAGATTCTGCACTTTTTCTATATTCATTACATTTGTAAAACCTACAAGAACTAATAAAGTAAACGGGATCGTCAAATATCCTAATTCGAATTGATTACCCAAACTAATGTGACTAACCTCAAGTTTACCGACCACTATTAATACAAGTGACACACAAATTTGACCAATCAACCCCCAAATGCTTGGTAATTTAAAAGCTTGAGTAAGCTTATCCATCATTACAATTAAAACGATGCAGATTAATAAGGTTAAATACAACAAATTATCTCCTCCCAATACTTAAAGTAATAAATATACCCTAAATTATACAGTATAGGTAAAAAACAACCAAATACAATTATTGAACAAATAGCACCGTTTGCTCAATAAAAAAAAGCTACCTTTGATTGCGGTAGCCTAATCTTAAACTCTTGACACTCTTTAATTTCAATTACAGTAACCTCATTGTTTTTACCTTATATATTAAAAAGTGCGTTAATCTACATTTCATTAACGCACCATAAATATTTCGATATAATAATTTCCCATTTAGTTAAATGTGGTTAGTTCATCTGAAATTGAATTTAAAAAATCTTTGTCAAACACCATGTAGTATTTACCATCTATCATATCATCTCTAATTCCATCAATTAAAGATAACGGTTTTATAGAATTGATTTCTATTTGATTCTCTAACCAATAATCTAGTGATGCATTTGCTTCTATTTGAGTAAGCAGTTCCTTTAATTGTGTTGGTGGAATTTCGTTTTCTGTTTTATTCATAACAGCATTCAGTATGTTTAATAGGTTTTCTTCATCTAAGCCGTTTCCTTCTCCCACTGTAGCAGCCATCATTAATGCCACAATTTCTTCTCCATTCAAACGATGTAATCCTTTTTCAAAATCAAATGCTACTCTAGTTATCGCTCTTACTCGAATATCTTCTGGCAAGTCGTAATCGATACCATTCACGGAATCAATGACCTTTGAAATAGTTTCTAAATCGATCACTGCATAATAATCAATTGGTAAATCTAATAGCTTTGAAACAGTTGTTCTTACATTTTCAGCACCGCCAAAACTATAAGCAAATAACAATTTATCGTATAAGGTAGTACCATCATGGTTATCCGCTAACGGTGCATACGTATTTTGAGGGATCGATAAAAATTTCATCATCTTTTTATCTTTACTATAAGTAAGTAAAAGGTTAAGATATATTCGATTATCCATCTCTTTTGACTTCACTGTAATTAAAGTGGTTATAAATCCTCCTTCCTCAACTACTGGCTTACTTGGAACACTTGTGTGAGATTTTTCATTAAAGCTTCCAGAAAGAATCGATGGCATAAATAAAAATATACACAAGCCAACCACTAATAAAGAAACTGTCAGTGGCGCAAATTTTTTTGAAGAAGAAACAAGAGATTTTTTTTGCGTATTATTTTTCATCTCCAGTTTATGAATTTGTTCAAATACTTCATTACGGTCTTCTTTCGTAAATCTTAGTTCTTGATCAGCCGTGTTATTACATTTATCTCTTAATCTTTTATCATCCATTAAATTCTTCCTCCTTTATCATCGGCTCTAATCGTTGCTTTGCCCTTCTTAATCTAGTTTTCACTGTATTAACTGGAATATCCAAAACTATGGCAATTTCCTCTGTGTTTAATGAGTCATAGTAGTATAGATAAACTACTTCCCTATACACTTTTGGAAGAGAATAGATAGTATCCTTTATTTTTTCATTATTGTATTTAGCGATAACTGTTTTTTCTGTTGATGGTAATATTGACATTGCTGTTTCATTAATAAAACTTTTTACCTGTACCATTTTGTAATTCCAGCTTTTTAAATAATCTTTACTTTCGTTGATTGTTATACGATAAAGCCATGTTTTAATTTGTGCATCAAATCGAAACGCATCGAGGTTTTTGTAGCATTTGATAAACGTATTTTGAACCATATCCTTAGCAATCTCTGTATCTTTTACATAAGAAAATGCCAATCGTACCAACTCATTACCATATTCAATCATTATTTTTTCTAATATCAAATCTTTTTCTTCTCTGTCCAATCCACTACCCTCCCCTTCAACCTACTTTAAATTCTGCTATTAGACGATTACCAAATCATATTAGGTTCAATTTTAAAAAAATATTTATTTTTACCAAAGTAAGATTATTAAGTATTCAGCTACAGGCTTATTATTTATATAATTATTCCTTATTCTACTAAACTGCAAAAAAAGCTGTCCAAGCAGCCCAATGAACTTTAAGTAAGCATCAAATCCCTATACATAAGATAGAAAAATCGTATTAAATGTAATAATTACCTTAAATACCGATTAGAAATAGATTATCCTTATATATCTCAAAAAACATGTGCAAAATAGCCATCTATCCAAAAAAAATTAGGATAGATGGCGATTCGTCGTGCGACCAAGAAGGTGCGCTTATTTTTTTATATTTCGGGCTTACCTTTAATTGAATAATCCCTCTTAATATTAAATCCTTTTGATTAAATGATGCTAAGAACATAATTATGAAATGCATGTAGTAAGATGACAGTCCATAATGAACCCGTCTTTTTAAAAACAAATCCAAATAGTAAGCCAATAAGAAAAATGTAAATATGAGAACCAAATTGAAAAATGATATCATTGTATATCCAAATTGGATAATGTATGACTAAAAATAATAAAGCCGTCATTATATTCGCTTTCCAAAAAGCTAATTTTTTATTGAACTCTTGTAAAATTAATCCTCTAAATACAATCTCTTCAGCAAGCCCCGCCATTAGAACAGTGTTTAGATAGTCATCAAAAGATAATGAAAAATGAAAAAAAACACCATTAAAGAGGAATGCTTCTAATTAAAACGGCTCCTAACAGTAGCGAAAGAAGAATTCCCCAAAATACCCCTACCTTCACATTAACATTCATTTTTAGATAGCTGATTGGATCTGAATATAAATGGATTTTTATATAAATCGACACTGGAACAATCCAAATGAGACTCTTAACCAATGCCTCTACTAGAGGGGATATTATTTCACCGAATGAATATATGTATTCCAATAACCATAATTCTTTAATGGTCCAAGTTAAGTAAAAAAAGACTAGAATGCCTATAATTATATTGATATCATTATTTTTTTCTTTGAATGCGGTACTCAAGTATGCCCACCTCTTTCACGTTTTATCTTTAATACAATTGAAGTTAAAGTAGGTTATGAGGTTTTTCGTGTAAACTTATCCATGTGATTGCACTAAAAATAGTTACGGAAAATTCAGTTTCATTTACTTCGTTAAACTATTCTAATGCGACGCTAGTGATTTGTTTCTTTCTTTTCTGAAATGATTAAATTAGATACTGATATTTTTGCAGTTGTGCTTGGAAATTTAATAGATAATTCTATAAACGCAGTCTTACGTTTATCTAATTCTAAAGAAAAAGAGATTTCACTTCTTATCAAACAACTTGATAATAACCTACTTATAGAAATTTCAAATGTATTTGATACTGCGGAGCTTCAAACTCGAAAGAATAGACAATTCGAGGGAATAGGCATTAAAAATGTGAAAAGAATTGTAGAAGAGTATGGTGGAATTTATAATCAATGGATTCAAGATAATCAGTATATCGTAAGTATACTTTTACTCAATGTAAATGAAAAAGAAGATGAATGAAATAGCTAAAATAGAAGAAACCCACTCATTTTGAAAAAAAGATTAGTCAAAATGAGTGAGTTTAATATTGACAAGAATTACCCCGATAATTGAAATAGGTAAATTCCAAATATACTACTTTTTTATTAGTTTCTTTCGCCATAAATGTTCCATATTTACTTTACTGTTTACGTAACTTAATACAAATAACTAAGACTCTTCCAACAGTCAAAATCAAAGCTGTTATCATAATTCTTTAGCAGCAGGGACATTAAATTCCCGTGTGTGACAATTATTGTGTTTTCAACTTACCCACCTACATTTACACCTTGTCTTCCATATAAACTTGTTTGTCTTGAATCTTTCGAACATATTGTTCCTCACCATGATCTTTCACAACTATTCCTAACTCATTTAAGTCTATTTTTAAATTTTTTGCCTTTTTCATATCTCTTTCTCTAATTGCATTTCTGCGATCATATAGGATACCATAGGCTTTCTTTCCAAAGGTATGATCTTCTAGAGTCCAAAGATTGAATTGATTTACATATGGGTCCTGTTCACTCCAAGGGTAGTGATAGTTCAGAAAAACATCTCTTATTTTTTCCTTCTTAATGTCTGTCTTTTCACTCAAAAGTACTTGACCTTTATTACCTGTAATGACAACTGTGTTAGCTTCCATAAAGATTTCTTTTATCTCAGATTTTCTAATTCGTTTTTCTTTATCATCTTTATTGATTAGTATTTCTTGATTTCCTACGATCATTTTCAACGCTTCACTATAGACCGTTAGCGATAACAGAACACCTATAACTCCACCTACTAACATAAAGATAATAGATACCCAGAAAGGATTGAATGAAAGTAAAAGCTCAACGACTTTTAAATCGGAAAAGATAGGTATTCTTTTTACGAGTTCCAGCAATTTTGGAAGGAACCAACCTATCATTCCTAATACAATAGGAAATAATACAGTAATCAATTTTTCCAAGAAACCCATACCAATTGTTGTTGTATGTTTCATTAAAGTTACACCTCCAATATTTAGCATTTAACCCAATAATTATCATTTAGACATTTGCAACAAGAAATTATTGATGACAAGGAATCAAATTTAGACTAGGCTCTATTGCATGACTATTTTTGTTACTATTTTAATTAACTCATCCTTATACTTCTCAAAATTAAAGGAATACTTTTGTTTAAGCATACTTTCTTCAATTGCTCCTTGAATAAGGACACAGATCATTTCAGCATCGAACTCATTAGAAAACTCTTGTTTCTGTTGTCCCTGAATTAAAATCTCTTTAAGAAATGTATTTAATTGATCTTCTTCCTCATTATCAACCCTGTAGTAAGGAATCCCTTCCTCATTTTGAGCATTAAAGACAATTTCAATTAATGCGATATTATTTTTATAGTTGGCTACTTGATAAGCCAAACTAGCTTCAATATATGCTTCTAATTGCGCAATAGGTGTTTCTTTTTGAACCACCTTTCCACTAATAAAATCCAACTTTTTGTTAAGCAAGTACATTAAAGTTTGACTGATTAAATCCATTTTGTCAGAAAAATGATATGAAATTAATCCTGTACTTACTTTTGCTTTTTTAGCGATTTTAGTTAAACTGACATTTGTATAACCGAGTTCCTCAAGTGTGTCAATACAAGCTTGAATAATCTGTTCTTTACGTGCTTCAGCAATAAAAGATTGTTTGTCTCCCAACAGAATCTCCACCTAAAATTAAATTATTTGATTGTCCATTTTTAAAATTGGTCGTTCAATCAATTTTATTTTTACACATATTTCTTATTCCTGTCAATAGTAAATGATTCATCAAGTGTTAAATTGGTCAATATAAAGTTAAAACACCTAATCGAAACGTACTATATAACACTATCTGCAAAATATACGCTCTATTTTTTTCCAAAATATGGACCTCTAATAAGAAATGCGCTTAGATTGTTGATGATTTTATTAGGTACTTTTACGAAGTCGTTTAGAAAACAAGCCACACCCATAAATTATTTTTCGGAAAGACTCTGCGTAAAGATAATGCGAAAATACAAACAAAACCAGCAAAACACCTTTTCGGTGTCGTACTGGTTTTGTTGAAGTACATCTTAAATTGTAGTTAGTTCAACTTGATTGCAAATTCCGAGTTCGGTGCGCCAGCAAATACAACCGTTCCGTTCTTTGGCAGTTTTACTTTGTTATTGCCGCTTACAACGGTAAAATTGATACATACACCCTTCTCATCATACACTGCGAACGAACTCTTCGATGGCAACGCCACTGTCATCGTTTTCCCTACTGCCACTTGCGGGATACTAAACCATTTCGCATCTCCATTTGCTTGCAGCGTAACTTTGGATGATGGCCTTACATCCAGCGGTTTTTACGTTAGTTTCACTTACGTATAAAAATCCGGACATCTCCAGTTATTCATTATCGCCTTCTGTATAGATGGATTACTCTACATTCTTTTATACATTTGGTGTACGTTTCTCCATGAAAGTGGCCCTAAATGACCTTCACATAACCATGTGGGAAAAGCAATGTCCTTATCTTCAATAATCGGCTCCTTTTCTACCTATCATGTATATCTAACTTATTTACCGAGTACCTCTGCCAAAACCGGGATTGAAGAAGAGGAGCTTTTTCTAGATACTGCAAGTGAAGCAGCTTTTGAGGCAATTGTAAGTGCAAATTTAACATCATGTTTCTGGGAAATCATGCTTAGGAAATAACCCAAGAAAGTATCACCTGCTGCCGTCGTGCTTTTCGCTTTGACGTTATAGGCTTCTTGTTTATGTTCTTGTACATTGTCTTTATATATGACGCCATTTGTACCTAAAGTCAACACAATCTTTAAAAAACTATAGTTTGATAGTAAGTGATCGAGTATTCTATTAGGTGATTTTTCCCCACTAATTTCTTGTCCTTCAATCTCATTCAGTATCAGAAAATCGATTTTTGAAAGGTCTAAATTCTTAATAGAATCACTTATTGGAGAAGGATTTAACGCAATGGTTTGGTTAATGAAATCTAAACCAAGCAAACCATTGCCCTTGTTTGTTTTTGGTCACAAAAATTTGTCTGTGAGATGCATCATATGCCGGTAAATACTGTGGAAATAGTACTTCCACAAACCAAGAATTGTTAGCTATTTCCTCCCCACAATAATGTTTCGCCATTGCATAATATGCTTCCGGATGTGGTGCTTTTGAAAGATGTGCTATGGTTTCTATTTTCCAACCTTTATAATTATCTTCTTTATAAACCTCAGGAATAATTTTATTCAATGCATTTATAAGACCTTTATCTGAACGGACATGTCCCAAACTTTGCGCGTTCGGACACTTACCATTGTCAATTAAAAAAGGTACTTCCTCATCTGTTTCAGCAAATGATATTTGAGCGTGTATCAATATTCCTAAAAAACACATGTAAATAATAACTCTTAAATAATACATGATTCATCACCCCTCGAATGTTATTATTCAAAATGAAGGGGGCTTTTATGCTAACCTTTATAACAATCTGGCCCTTTAATGAAAAAGAGCGCTGACCTTATTACAGAATCGCGCCCGTTTTTTTAAGAACAATGTTTCACAAACTTTCCATTTTAATTGTAATCACATATATTTCTTCTGTTGTTCCCTAACGTAAGAAATCGCTTTTTCAATTGTAAATATTTTTTCATTAAACCAATTTTCTCCCATCTCTTTTACCAACAGGTGAACCATTCCGATTCTACTTACAATTGCTACATAATCAAGTAATACATATATAACGTCATCTTTTAATCCCATTAGTTGCAAATCCTTAACAAGCTTTATATCATCCTCGGTAACAGTACCGTAGCGTTCTTTTATAAAATTAAAAGGTGTTGTTGATTTCGCCTCATTAATATACCATTCATCGGGTGTCATTCCAGTTTTAGCTTTGAATTGTTGTTCGTTCCATTCCTCTATTGTCATTCCTCGTATTTCCTTAAAACGTTCTTCTGGTGTCTTACCATGTACTACTCTATTATTTGTCTTTTTGAAACGTTTTTTGTCTTTCATCATCCTTTTCACCCTTAATGTTTGTTTTTTATAAAAGATAATTCGATGAAGTTTCATTTTTCCCTTCTAAATTCTTATTGAACTAAAGCACTTAGTTTAAGTGAAACACTTCACAAATAATCTTTAATCAGTATTCTTACTCTTACTGTTTCCTCCACATTCTGGACCTTTAGATGAAGAAAGACGCATTCCTTATAAAGAAAAGCCCCTTTAGTTGAACAAACAAGTTAATATTTCAAATCAACTTGTACTGGTAGTTGATTTAAAATTAATTTCAATACCCTATCTTGTGACATATCACCAGTCAATTTCATTTCTCCGGCTACGCCAAGATAATCATTTGGATTCCACCAGGCACGTAAAGAATCCTCTCCGAATTCCATCTTTTTTTCCCTAGAGTTATGTCGTAAGACTGTCTCCTCAAAAGATAAATCAAAATAAAAAGCATAAGCCTCATGGTCATAGAACTGAATTAAGTTTTTTAGCATTTCAACGTAACGCTCTTTATATAAAATCCCTTCCACAATAATAAATTCACATTTATCTTTTCCGTATTCCGCAATTTGGCGAATTAAATCAATGGAAAGATTCCCTTCTCTATCCTGGACCTTCAACATTTCACGGCGCACAACATCCTGGGAAATCAATAGCGTTCCATTTCCCAAATAAATTTGAAGACTTTTCGCAGTCGTTGTTTTTCCACTTCCAGAGTTTCCCCGTATGATAATTAGTTTTGACTCCATATTTCCCCCCTGTGGTCATTAATAACATCTCAGTAAATAAAAGCATATATCCAAAGTTTATTATGTAATTAAATGGCCCGTTTGCGAAATAATGATTTTTTATAAAAACCCTTTAGTCTAAGCGTATCTAAAGGGGTATAACTTCGCAACTTTTTTATAAATATCGCGACTTTGTTTTAAACATCGTGTTTTTTTTTATAAACATCGCAACTTTATTTCAAAGCCACAAATACTGTTGATTTAAAATAAAGCTTGATCAAAAACACCTCACAAACCCATTTCTTATTTTAAATTAAAAGAACCTGTTTTGAAAAAAGAATGTTCAAAATGGATTCGTCCTCTGTGAAGTATTGTTTAATTTTTATAAAAAAGTTTAATCATTTTCTGTGATCTAATCTTCAACAAAACACCTTGTTAGTATGTCTATTGATTATCCATTTTCGGAAATAGAAATTGAATTGAAAATCCCTTCCCGTATGACAGATGGGTTTCTCAATCCCAAAATACCTAATAAGAAAAGATAGTACTTTTTTATTGGATACAAATAATCCTAACAATCGAGAATAGAAAAACCCACGTATTTTGACAAAGACTGATCAAAATACGTGGGTTTAGATTTAAATTCAATTTAACTTTATTATTACTCAACATTAGGAATCAGTGCAAGTGCATATAATGAAATAAAGGCCTTAATCGATGGTGGAATTATTGGTCAGAGGCTGCTACCCTTCTCTTTATTTTAGAAATATCCGTTAGTCCTATTACAATTGCAATATTTGTAGCTACATGTGGTCCTGAAAAAGCTGGATAAAAAAACTGCTGTCTATTTACAAGGAATCTCATATTTTACTATCCTTAAAATATGAGATTCTTTATCGATTACTCATGTAATATATCAAAACGATAATGATTGAGTAACCATAAAGGAGCTGATTATATGATTACCTTTTTAGAAAACGTAATGAATTTAGCTTTAATAATTATTTTTATTTCTAGTGCGATTTATTGTAGGAAACTTAAACTTACTAAGTGGAAAAGAAAACTTTCTAAATCTGAAATGTCATTGTATATTTTAACCACAACCGCACTTCCTATTTATGCACTTCTTTATTTAGTTTTTCTTTTTATAAAATAAAAAGCGTTTTCCTTCATGGTTAAATAAAAGTGATTTCGTTCCAAATCTGATAGAAATTCGTGCTGTTTATTTGTTTTAATACCTTTTAAACGCGACCTTTCGAAGACACATCTTGAATGTTTAACCATGGTTTATAACCCTCTCCAACTCCAGAGCCACGACCTTCTTTAATCCACTTTTCGAATTTAGATGTTCTAGTTCATTTTGACATAAAAATACCCCTTTAGATTACTATTATCCAAAGGGGCAAAACGGTATAACTTTTTTATAAACGGTACGACTTTCTTTCAAATCTACAACAGATGGTCCTTTTATTATCTATAGACCGCATTTTAACTGTGCACCACAGTTTGTACATGTATTACAGCCACCCATTTCTTCGACTGTTCCTTTACGGCATACTGGACATGTATTCCCTACGTCTGAGCCGATAACCGTTGTAGATTCTAACGCTTGGATTGTATCTACTAATACGACTGGACGTTTTGTATGTTCTTCTACCAATTCTTCCTCGAATGATAGCTGATCCATATCATTTTCTTCAGCTTTTAGTGTAAGCACTTGTGAATCACGGCTACCATCCACATAGACCGTACCACCTTTAGCGCCACCTTTATAAAGTCGCTCATATACTTTTTCTACTTGCTGTACTGTATAGCCTTTTGGTGCATTTACTGTTTTAGAGATGGATGAATCAATCCATTTTTGAATAATACATTGTACATCAGCATGCGCTTCTGGTTTTAGCTCCATTGCAGTGACAAACCATTCAGGAAGCTCTTGCTCGTTTACTTCTGGGTGACGATCTAAATATTCTTGAACAATTTCAGCTTTTACTTCAATGAATTTACCTAGACGACCAGAACGGTAGTAAGTGAATGAGAAGTATGGCTCAAGACCTGTTGCTACCCCTACCATTGTTCCTGTTGAACCAGTTGGCGCAACTGTTAATAAATGTGAGTTACGAATACCAGTTGCTAAGATTTGCTCCTTAATATGAGCAGGTATTTTCTGCATAAAGCCTGTCTCTGTGAAGGCTTTCCGTAAACGAGCTGTTTCTTCGTCTGAACCACCTACTAAGAATGGGAAGCTACCACGTTCTTTAGCAAGCTCTGTAGAAGCCTCATACGCCGTTTCAGCAATTGTTTTAAAGATTTCATCTACTAGCTCATTACCTGCTTCTGAACCGTATTCCTTCTCACAATAAATCAGTAAATCAGCTAAGCCCATAACTCCTAAACCTACACGTCGCTCACCAAGAGCTTGTACACGGTTTTCCTCTAAGAAGTAAGGTGTGGCATCAATAACATTATCCTGCATACGAACGCCTACACGAACTGTTTCACGTAGTGCTTCATAATCCACAGTTTGATTTTCTTTATTCGCAAACTGCGCTAAATTCACAGCCGCTAAGTTACACACAGAATATGGTGCAAGTGGTTGTTCCCCACATGGGTTTGTCGCTACAACACTTTGACCATATGCCTTCGCATTCGTCATATCATTTGCGTTGTCGATGAAGAAAATACCTGGCTCTGCAGAGTATGTTGCGCATACATTAATTAAATTCCACAATTCTTTTGCTTTAATTGTGCGGTATGTGCGTACTTTATAGCCCATTTTCTCCCATTCACGAACATCACCAACTTTATGCCATTCCGTGTTATAAACGTTCATTTCTTCTTTCGAATACTCTTCAACTGCTGGGAAGCGAAGCTCGAAGTCAGCATCATTTTCAACAGCTTCCATAAATTCTTTTGTTAATGTAACAGAAATATTTGCACCTGTTAAGAATTCTGGATTATGAACAGTATACGTACCACCATCACGCAATTTATTTTCCGCTTCACGGATAATTGCTGTATCAAAACCGCCTAATCCCTCGATACTTTTATAGTTGACAATGCCTTGGTACATAGCTTCTTCTTGGAAAGAAAGAGGCTTAAAGTTTAATTTTTCTTTAGCTAGTCGAATGATTGTTTCATCCGTTGTATTTTCGATTAGGTATCTCAAGATACGTGGATTTTGCATTTTTGAAATAATAAATTCCACAATATCAGGATGCCAATCTGCCAGCATAATCATTTGTGCCGATTTCTTACGCGGGTTCGCTACACCCACTCTCTATGTCACCATAGAAGTTGAGACCATATCTTACATCTTATTAGATGTCCTCGCACTTCGGAGTGGCTTCACTCCTACTCTACTCACTTCCGCTAACTTTGCGTGCTTTCGATGGTCGTTGAACCTTCCTCTCTGAAAGAGGCTTGGCTGCTGATTGTCTTTATCCCACTGCTATTTTCAAGCATTCACGCTTACCGTTTCCAGTTACGTTGTAGCTAGCAGTGCATTTATAATGCGTTTTTTTACATTTTCAAAATCATTTTTTATCTCATCTTCCCAGAAACGGAGTAAAGTATATCCATGCGTTGCTGCAATTTGATTTTTTTCAATATCCCTAGCTTTTATCCTCTTTTGAACATCATAAAAAGTGGAATAAAATTTGGGATTCCCATGCCAAAAATCGCCATCACATTCAATTAGAATTTTTGTTCCTAATAGTAAAAAATCAAATTGTGCTCCTTCAAAGATGAAGGAATATTTGTAGGGGATTGATTGTTCAACTAAGAACTGTTCTAAAGTTTTTTCAATACTAGTTTTTCTAAATGTTTCCCTCTCTATTTGCTTTAACGCAGCTTGTCGAATCTTTTCGATGGTTTCTTTACTATAAACCCCTGTCTTACCACTATTCCATGAAGGAGTTCCATTTATTTTTCTAGTTTTAGCTGTTTTTGAAATGATATTTTCAAAATGAACCTTCTTTTGTTCATCTGGCATGTCATTATGCCAATTTCCTGTATTTTGTGATCGCAGCCTACTCGCACACTCATTACTACAAGTTTTAGTCTGCCGATGTTTTTCATCGAATAGTTTTCCACAAATTACACAAGTTAGAGGCTCACCTTTTCCTCGACAGCTTCTACTACAAAATTGATTGGGAATACCTCGCCTCAGTTTAACCTTTTTATTACATAAAATATATTGGCAGGTCACCATTTCTATTGGATAAAAATAAGATATTAAATAATTATCTAATGTTAAGTTATGCTCATTTTTCAAATGAGACGTAAACCATCCTTGTTTATTATGATTTATTGTAAAACCACATATTAAACAAGTTTGTGGTTGTTTCGCATCATAAACATCCATATTTCCCACCTCGATTAAAGTGACAATATTTCCGTTAAAGAGTTCCCAGCAATTCACGAGGTTTGTTTACGCAGAAGCACCTAGATTATGCTTACCTCTGCGGGATCCACCTTGTTCAACAAGATGAGTCAGCTTGGCAATATCGTCTAACCATGAGACAGAACCAGATGATTTACCATTTACACCACGTGCTAAAGTGTTTCGTGGACGTAATGTCGAACCATTTGTCCCTACACCACCACCGCGGCTCATAATTTCCATTACTTGCTTACGGTGATCACTTATCCCTTCACGTGAATCTGCTACAAATGGCATTACGTAACAGTTGAAGAAGGTTACATCTGTTTCAGAACCAGCTCCATAAATAACTCGTCCAGCTGGAATAAATTTTAATGATACTAACTGATCATAAAACTTCTCAAACCATTCTTGGCGTTTCTCTGGTGTTTTTTCAACAGCAGCAAGCCCTGTTGCATTGCGTTTTGCGATTTGTTCATAAAAAATTTCAAGAGGCTTTTCTAACACGTCAATTGAACGCGTAATCACACCTGTTTCTTGCTCTTTTGGATTATCTAAAGCGCTACGGTAGTCTTCCTCAATCAAAATATCTGCTGTTTTTGCAGACATGTCCAACTTCTGAATTGTCCCTAAACCACGGGCAGGAAATTTTGGATCTGCCTTCACTGTTAATACGACAAAATCACCAGCTTTTAGCGTTTTCTTTTCCGTATCCTTAAACGAGTAGCGATCGATCATGACAAGCCTTGATACACCCTTATGCGTAATATGCATATCAGGTGTTACAGGGTGAACCTGAGGAAATAGCTCAATATCTTTGTTTAACTGTTCAATTTGTTTGTTTACTTCGGGTTGATGATTTGTGAGTACCATCGTTTTGCCTCCCTTATTTTCTGCCTTACACACAATAAATACACAATATCATGTGTTGTTAAACACTACATATTGTGTATTTGTCTTTAAAAAAGATACTATATATAGTTTTTTAATTCAACTCTTGCAATTTGGAATAGAATCAGAACTGCTTGTCATCACAAGGTTTGAACGATAAAAAAAATATTTTTCTTATACCATTTTTTACTTTTTGAAGTTCCAATCGTCACATGCATATTTTTTTTCTTCTAGTGCATGGACATATTCTAATTGCTCCTCAGAAAGTGTAAATGGTTTTAAATCAATTTGCAACGATTTTGCAAAGCCATCCCGAAAAGCTATCACACATTGTTCAATTGTTACAGGTTCTTTGACAAGACTATTAATAGCAACGGCCTTCTCTGGTAGCTTTCTACGCATACGGTCCTTCGCTTCTTCACTTGAAAAATTAAAAACGGATAATAATTTTTCCTGATCTAAATCTAGTAAAATGGCTCCGTGCTGTAAAATAACACCCTTTTGACGTGTTTGTGCACTACCAGCAACTTTTTTCCCCTCTACCACAAGTTCATACCAGCTTGGAGCATCAAAACAAACTGCACTTTTCGGATTTTTTAAATCTGCCTTTTTTTCCTCTGTGTCCGGCACGCTAAAATATGCATCCATCCCGAGATTATGAAAGCCTTGTAGTATCCCTTCACTTAACACTCGATAGGCCTCTGTCACCGACTCTGGCATATTTGGATAGCTTTCAGTAACAATGACGCTATATGTCAACTCATGCTCATGTAAAACGGCTCTACCCCCTGTTGGACGACGAACAAAACCAAGTCCTTGCTGCTCCACTGCCTCTATATTAATATCTCGCTTTGCTTGTTGAAAATAACCAATGGAAAGCGTAGCTGGCTCCCACTCATAAAAACGAATAACGGGTGGAATCAATCCTTCACTATGCCAATCAAGCAATGCCTCATCTAATGCCATATTAAAAGAAGGACTACATTTTCCTGAATTTAGAAAATACCAAGTTGTCATATTTTCATCTCCCACAACTATTTAATTAATCTTAGCAAAAGGGCGTCAAAATATACCATAACATTCAATGTCGAATTATCATAAATAGTGACACTCATCTACTTCTGTAGCGTTGATGAACTACATCCACGTAAACCAATGCATATAGTTATCTTAATTCTAGCCACAATCTAGTTAATTTTATCAAACTCAATGGACTATCGCTAGCGCATCTTTTATAATAATAAAGAAGATAGAAAGGGGTAAGAAAATCTTGGACATACTTATCACAATCGGTGTTGTTTTAGTAGTCCTAATTGCATATATCGGAATAAATGCAATGCGACTAAAAAAAGCAGTGACAAACCTAACACAAGAACAATTTATTGAAGGCTATCGTAAAGCTCAGCTTATTGATGTACGAGAGCAGAAAGAATTTGATGCTGGTCATATCCTTGGTGCTCGCAATGTTCCTTCAACTACACTACGTCAACGTTATAAAGAAATTCGCCCAGATTTACCAGTATATTTATACTGTCAAAATACAGGCCGTAGCTCACGTGCTGCATTGTTTCTTAAAAAGCGTGGTTACAACCAAATTTACCAGCTTCAAGGCGGCTTCCGTACTTGGACAGGTAAAATAAAATCAAAAAAATAAGCATGTAGCAGAATCGTTAAGGCGCGAGGACCACGTTCTTTCTCAATCGAGAAGTAGATTTAAACATATTTAACTACGCTGCGTCGTTTCGACAAAAAGAAACCATCCCAAATGACTATGAGATGGTTTCCTTTTTGCAAAAAATTCAGAGTTTCTACTATATTATATCCATTACATACAATTACTTACCTATTTCTTGCTCACCACAACTTTGATCATGCATGGGGCAGAAAAAGGTAAAGCAACGAGATGCAATATATAGCTCATCATCATTCGAGAGGCCAACCTGCAAATGAGCATTTCTCACACGCTCCATATCCGCTAGCAATCTCTGCTCCTCTTCCTTCATTTCCTCACATGTCATTTCATATTCCACTGCATCCTCTGGTAATTTCAATAATTCTGTTGTTAATGTTTCCAGAAAAGCGGCGCGAATATCTCTTACTTGCTTTTCATGCCCCAGTTGATGCAGTACCCATAAATAATTGGAGATCCAGCAAACCGTATGTGCATAATGCTGATAACCTTTAGCATACCATTCGGCGGCCTCTTGATAGTGACCTAGGCTTTTATATAACTCCCCTAGTTCGACTTCTCCAATAAAGCGTTCCTGATCCCGCTTAATAACATCAATCCATTTATAAGCACTATCTGTATCCCCAGCCAAGACAAAACATTCAACAGCCCTCATTAGCCCGTAATCCTCTGATTTATAGGATTGGATAAAATATGTAGCCGCTTCGTTAAACTTTTGTTGCTGTTTATAAATACATGCTAAATTATGAGCGACAACAGGGGACTCAAATAAAGTATAGGCTTTCTCTAGCCATGGCTGTGCACTTTCATCGTTCACAAGTCGCATCATCAATTCGCCAAGTAATGCATACGGATAATAAGTTTTAGGCTCCATAGCAACAACCTGTTTGGCATAGTCTAACGCTTCTTCATAATCTTCATTTTCCTTCAATAAATCGGCTAAATTATGGAGGATTATAACATTTTTTTCTTCAACCAGCACATCTAACAGCATATGTTTAACCTGTTCGTATCCTCCTTCCTTCGCCAATATCTCTGCAGCCTTCTTTATTCGTTCCATTTACTCACCTCATGAATAGATTATTAATGCACCATATCATTGAACGTTTTTACCTCTTTGTTGAACATTTGAATTCTTCATTTGATGACTCTCCTCATTTTTTTGACCGCTCGTACTCTCCAATCGTCCTCTCTCCCCTCTATTTTAAGCATTCGAATTTCCAATGTAATCACTCTCACATCGTATCAATCCAAAATTAAGAAAACAATTGTATGACCTAAAAATACTATTTTCTATAATTTATTTCTCTATCTAAATCGCATTCTTCTATTTTTCTGAAAATAGCTAAAATTTGTTCTTGAATAATGATGCAACCATTGATAGGATGTATAATATCTTAAAATAATGTCATCACGACAATATAAGCTATGAATGCTATGGATTAAACTATAGCAGGAGCAGTTCTGGAGAGAGCGCAGCTTGCGTCGCCGAAGGGTTCACTATCTCAGGCAAAAGGACAGAGGAGTAATATCAACTTTCATCATGAAAGATATACCAACCGAATGTTTACCTTATCGTCAACATCCATAAATGGTATTTGTTATTCTGACGTTTACGAGACTAGTGTCATGACTAGTCTTTTTTTATTTTCCAGTCATATTTTCTACATCATTGAGGGGGATTAACGTGGAACAACAGCAATTAAAACGAGATTTAAAGAATCGCCATGTGCAGCTTATTGCCATTGGAGGGACAATCGGTACAGGTTTATTTTTAGGATCTGGGAAAGCCATAGCACTAGCTGGGCCTGCCATTATCTTTGCCTATTTAATTGTCGGCATCGCTCTATTTTTTGTAATGCGCGCATTAGGTGAACTATTATTATCAAAAGCTGGTTATACATCATTTACTGATTTTGCAACAGAATATATAGGACCCTGGGCAGGCTTTGTCACAGGCTGGACGTATTGGTTTTGCTGGATTATGACAGCCATGGCAGACATTATTGCTGTCGGTGTATATACGAAATATTGGTTTGATATACCTCAATGGATACCAGCGATAGGCTGCTTAGTTCTACTATTAATCTTAAATTTATTAACGGTAAAATTATTTGGGGAATTAGAGTTTTGGTTTGCCCTTATCAAAGTTATCACGATTGTTGCACTCATTATTATAGGGCTTATCATGCTATTTACAGGCTTTCAAACAAGCTCAGGCACTGTGTCAGTGGAAAATCTTTGGGCACACGGTGGAATGTTCCCGAATGGTGTTAACGGTTTCTTGATGGCATTCCAAATGGTTGTTTTCGCTTTTGTTGGTGTCGAATTAGTTGGCGTGTCGGCTGCAGAAACAGCCGATCCTAAAAAAAATATTCCTTCAGCCATTAACAAAATACCATTACGTATTTTACTATTTTATGTAGGGGCATTATTTGTCATCCTATGTATTAACCCTTGGTATGAAATGTCTGCTGCAAGCAGTCCATTTGTACAAGTATTCACTTTAGCAGGAATCCCAATCGCAGCTGGGATTATTAATTTTGTTGTTCTCACATCTGCCGCTTCTGCAGGTAATAGTGGTCTTTTCTCTACAAGCCGCATGCTTTATAATCTGGGCAACAATAAGCAAGCGTCAGCATCATTTGCCAAGCTTAATAAAAACAGTGTACCAAGTAACGCGCTTATCGTGTCGGCAATTGTGGTATCGATTGGCGCCTTATTAAGTAAATTAATGCCAGAAAACGCCTTTAGTGTTGTAACAACCATTAGTGCTATTTGTTTTATCTGGGTATGGAGTATTATATTAATCTCCCATATCATCTATAAACGAAAGAAACGGGCACTACATGAAGCATCTAGTTTCAAGGCACCTTTTACGCCATTCGTTAATTACTTAGTGCTTGCCTTCTTCGCATTTTTATTAGTAGTAATGTTCATCTCTGAGGCCACACGTACAGCCTTACTGCTAACACCTATTTGGTTTATACTACTCACGTTTATTTATAAAATGAAAAGGACTAAACCTATAGGCTAAGATAACTGCCCTGGATAATTAACAAAAGTGAACCTATCCAGGGCTTCTTTAAAAAAGTGAAGTTTCTCCCTACACTAAAATCACGTCAATTATATGGCTTTAAAATATATTCATATCCCATTCAGTTGCAAGATGCTTTAATAGCTTTACTCCTGCCACACTATTGCCGATTGAATCAATCGCTGGTCCATAGATACCAATACCACAGCCATCAGGAAATGGAGAATTTAAGCTTGCGTGACTAGGCACAGCTGCAAGAATTGCTCCAGAAACACCGCTTTTAGCAGGTAGCCCGATAAATGCAGCAAATTTTCCAGACGCATTATACATACCGCAAGTAACCATCAAGGCCTTCGCTAATTTCGCGACCTGTTTTGGGAAAAGCTGTGTTTTTAATTGGGGATGGTAGCCATCATTGGCAATTACTAATCCAATCATCGCTAAATCAGTTACATTGACTTCTATCGCACATTGTTTTAAATATACTTCCAATGCCTCCTCTACGGGGCAATCTAAAAATCCAGAATCCATTAAATAATACGCTAAAGATCGATTTCGATTAGCTGTTTGCCATTCAGAATGAAAAACCTCTTCATTCACCTTCAATTTTTTACCAATCATTTGCTCTATAAAATAGAGAATTTTCTCTATCTTCTCCTGTGGTGAATTTCCAGAAAGCATAGAGGATACTGTTATAGCGCCCGCATTAATCATGGGATTAAATGGCTTCCCTGGGCGATGGCTTTCCAGGCGAATAATGGAGTTGAAGGTATCACCTGTTGGTTCAACATCTACTCGTTCTAAAACATAGGATAATCCTCGATCCATACACGCTAAAATAAATGTAACTACCTTCGACACACTCTGGAGGGTAAATAGTTCAGTAGTATCCCCTGCATTGATTTCATTACTAGATGGTCCAACAATTGAAATAGCTAATTGGAGAGGATTTTTTTCGGCAAGTGCTGGAATATAGTTTGCGCACTGTCCATTTTTTGCAAAGGGACGAAACTCCTCGACCCAGCCAGAGACAAGTTGTTGTTGTGAATTTGTATGTTCGGTTACCATAATCTAACTCCTCTCATATTTGAAAAAACAGAGCCTTCATAGTTCACCTATGAAGGCTCTATCCGAATCTATACTATTATTCTAACGCTTTGGAGGTTTTGTACCTTCAGGAATTAGGGATGCATAAGTCTCTCCATCCAAACGTTCCTCCCATTCCTTTTTAGCCTCCTCAATCAGTGCTGGATTGTGAATACACTCTATAGCGGTGCAAGCCATAATTTTTGCAGCCTGCAACATCCCCTTATGTGCTATCGGCATAATGCCCTGTGATACAACCTGCCACGTATGAAGTGGCGTCCCCAATGCCATACATACCGTTGTACATTGAACAGTTGGAACATTCCAGCTAACATCTCCAACATCTGTAGATCCGCACAAAATAAATTCTGGTAGAATACCTGGAATATGTTGTGCAATCACTTGATCTTTTAACAACATCCTATCCTCTTTCGATAAGCCAATTAAAGCAGAGGCCTGAATGTCGGGTGAAAATGTCTTAAAAATAGCTTGTGCATGCTGTTCATCTTCTATTGTATAAGTTGGCATACCGATTTCAAGTAATTGCTTATACATTGCATCATAAAGTGTTTTATTTGGAATAAGATTTGACGCAGCGCCTTCAAATTCGATTTCTAATGATGTTCCAGTCATAAGTGTGGCACCTTTAGCAATATTTTCAACACGCTGATAAATCTCCTGTACTTGCTGTTTTTTGGGTGCTCTTACTAAGTAAGTTACCTCGGCATATGGCTGTACAACATTTGGAGAAGTTCCTCCTGAATTTGTAATGGCATAATGCACGCGTGCCTCTGGAATAATATGCTCACGTAAATAGTTTACCCCAACATTCATAAGTTCAACAGCATCCAATGCACTTCTTCCTAAATGTGGTGCCGCTGCTGCGTGTGCACTTTTTCCAGTAAACTTAAAAGTAGCTGCATAGTTTGCGAGAGAGCTACAAGTCATGACTGTTGAAAATGTTCCAGGGTGCCACGATATGGCAATATCAACATCATCAAAAAGACCTGCCTTCGCCATATATGCCTTACCTGAACCATTTTCCTCAGCGGGACAGCCATAAAAACGAATCGTCGCTGATTGATTATGTTGTTCTAAGTAATCTTTCACAGCCACAGCCGCAGTAAATGCACCTGTTCCCAATAAATTATGGCCACATCCATGACCACTACCACCCTCTTCTAGTGGCTCGTAAGAAGTGGCACCACCTTTTTGACTTAGTCCAGGAAGAGCGTCATATTCACCGAGAAAAGCAATAACAGGCTTCCCAGAACCAAATGTGCCCATTAGTGCTGTTTCAAGACCTGCTACCCCAACCTCAGTTGCAAAGCCCTCTCTCTCTAAGGCTTCTTTCATAAATTGTACCGATTTTTTTTCTTGAAAATGAAGCTCAGGTACTGCCCATATAGCATTACTTAATTCAATGCTCGCCTCTCTTTTTGATTCGACTAGTATTGAAATTTTTTCTTGAAAATTCATCTTTTTTTACCTCCTAAATTGGATTCAACTATGAATTCAATAGCTTCCCTTTTTGATCATTTAACGTTAACAGTGAAATAATACAGATTGCTGCAAATCCAATTAACATCCAAAAGGCTGCATCAAAGGACCCATTAAAGGCATCTACCATAAAGCCAATTGCCATCGGAGTTACAAATCCTGCTAATTGCCCACCTGTATTGGCAACGCCCATTGCTGAACCTGTAATGGATGAAGGCAATTTCTTTAGCACAATGGCAGGGAGCAAGGTAATAACAAAGGCAATAAATATAGAAACTACCGTTTGATAGCTGATAAATAGTGATACAGATTTTGCTGTAAACATTAAATACAATAAGATGCCAATGACTGCACATGAAATGGAGCCTAAAACTTTGTCCATCCCTCGTGGTAACTTATCAATGATAAAACCGCTACCATAAACGCCTATAATTGTTGTGATGGCAGGGATTGTTTGTGCCCAGCCAATTGACATTAAATCAAGACCTCGATTTTTTTGTAAATAGGTAGGAATCCATGAAACTAATCCCCAGTTCACGGCATAGATACAAAAATAAGCAATAATTAAATTCCACATCAGTGGTGTCTTAAATAATTCCTTCAAGCTCACTTTCGGGGAAACATTCTCACCCCTCTCTACTTGAACGGCTTGCTCCTGTGGTAGCTTGATATATTTCCAATAGAACAAGGCAATTATGGCCCCTATTGCTCCGATAATGATGAACATCATGCGCCAGCCAATTGTTCCTAATAAATAAGCAGCTAGTAATGGTACAATCAGTGATACAATTCCCCCAGAGGTAAGCATAATGGACATAGCTCTCCCTCTCTCCTCCTTCGGAAAAATTGTTGCAATAATTTTAGAGCTTGCCGGCTGGAAGCCCCCCTCTCCAATACCAAATAAAAAGCGAATAACAATCATAGCCGTTAATGACCATGCAACAGCGGTCAAACCTGTAAAAATTGACCACATTATAACAGCCATCAATAAAACTCGCTTAGCGCCAAATTTATCGGCAAGCCATCCACCAGGAATTTGCATAATGGCATAGCCTAAAAAGAAAGCGCTTAAAATAATTCCTGTAGAAGAGGCATCTAAGCTCAAATCACCTGTAATGGATACAACCGCATAGTTCATAATGTATCGATCTAAATTTCCTAACGACCATCCTAAAAATAAAAGTGCAAGTATTAAATTTCTGGATTTTTTTGTTACCGAATTCATTGTCATTACATTCCCTCCCATATCTTGTAGCTCTATTGCTGCAATAGTTGTGCAAAATGATGATCGTCTAAATTTTCATTGTATCCTTTCGCTTTCCTTTGCAACCTACCAACTTTGGCTATCCATCTCTCCCGTCTAATAAAATCAAAACCCCTTAAATAACGACAATTTCGTTATATATTCGTATAATAATCAAATTTTTATGAAATGACAATATTTTTTTGAAAATTCCTACTAGATAAAACATAAAGAAGGATATAAGACATCTAAAAAACCACGCTTGAATCCTTAAATACAAAAAAATATCCCAAAACCGTAAATGGTTTGGGATAATTCTTTATTTAATACGTAGGACGATGCATAACAAGCTGATACATTTTGATGGGTCTACCTCGAGTATGCTGTAGTTCCTCTCCAGCTATCTTTGCTAAACCTACACTACATAAATCAGCTACAATACGCTGAGCATTCCGTTCACTCATTTGAAGCTGTGTCGCTAAATCCTTTGTCGTAAAATGCTTCCAACGCATCTTTTGAACTAAAGCCTGTATCTTCGTATAGGTTTTGATGCTAATACTACCTCTTTTCAATTTTTCAAGTATATCTGGATCTTCCGCTCGATAGGAATAGGATAACTCTTCTATATTCCCAACGGATTCAATAATCGTACCATCGTCCTGTACCATAACAATATCAATAGATTCATTTGCTTTCGTTTGACGTAAACCTCTATGTGCATGTAATTCTGCGTTAAATACAGTTTGCGCAAAGCCAATCCCTGCTGTTACCTTCCCCTCCATTTCAATGGACAGCTGATACATTTTCTCTGTGATGAACTGAATTTGACCTTCAATAGCTCCCCTAGTGCTGAAAATTGTATATCTCCCATTTCCTTCCACCACTAAAGAGCCATCAATTCGTTCGCATAATTGCAATAAATTTTCCTTTATGCGTAATTCCAAATATTGAATACGGTAGCCCTGCTTCATTCGCTCCTTCAAAGAGTCGAAATCCTTTATTTCCAGCATAACAGCACCAATCTGTGTTTCTTTATAATAGGATGTTTTAATTTTTTCCGTAAACAACTGCACAGTATGGTAAATTTCCGTTTTTGTAGGAGAAACCCAATATGATGGAACCCCCATCCTTCTTAATTGCTCATCTACTGACGGATAACAGGTGATGGCAAAATCAATTTTTCCTTCTTGCCAAAGCCCAAAATGGAACTCAAATAATTCCTTCGGATCAATGGCGACATCAAATTCCTTAAGATACATGTTCCTTACATTTTGTTCAATGTCCGCTAATCCTTCTGTGGCCATTTGTGCAGGAGATGGAATAATATCAATACTAACATTCTCGATAAATTTTTTTCTTTTATAGGATTCCTCTAAAAAACCTTTATAGATAGCTGCCTCCGAAAAAATAATATGTGCCAGCTTATCCTGTGAAACACTTGTCTGACTAGCAATTTTATAAGGTATGTATCCTGAAAAAAGCCAAAAATCTACATCTTGATTATGGCTCTCTACAATATCTTTCGTTTCAGTGGCGATACTATAAATATATGGAATAAACGTCATATCCTGATCAATTTCATGTGCTAATTCGATAATTTTTTCCACAGATTTAATTGGCCCAACAACACCTATTTTATACATCATAGCTCCTACCTTCTCTATCAATTACTCCGTGCATTTAGCACTCCTACTATTTACTGTAAATAGTATAGCGAATATGTTATAGCCTAGACAATTGAAAGCTATAAATTCTACAGAAGATTATGCTTTTCCTCTACAAAAAACCCCGAATAATAAGCATATTCGAGGTTTGATTAACACAATATTGAATTAAAGTATCTTAAACATCATTGCTATACAAATTCTTATACAGAATTTCTAGTTTCTTTGAGAGCTTCCCATAGGCTGTTTGCCAAGCTTTACGTGCTTCTTCTTTTCCTTCACCGGCAGGAACATAAAGTGCATGAATCTCTGCTACCTTTTTCAAGTCATTCTCTGCCTGCGTTAGCTTCGAATAATTTTTTACAACTTTTTTCTCAGAGGCACTAAGGGCATCATATTGGGTACGGATTTCTTTTACCTTCGTCTCCAAATTAGCTATATACTCACCATTTTCAAGCAATCCATTGATCGTTTCAATTAAATTTAAAGCTGTATCATTCGATTGCTGTTGCCCTTTTTCTTTATCAAGAATAGCTTGTCTTATCGCAGGGCTGACTAAACTCATTTGTTTAGCAGTAAGTTTCGCATAGGCTTTTATAACGGTTGTCGGGTTGCTATTAAATGATTTTTCATACTGCTTCATGAAGGAATCTACTTTCTTCACATCAGAAACTGCAGTGGTTAAAATCGAGGCATTCGTAATACGCTTTTTATCACTAGAACTCAGCTTACTATATTGGGCTGAGAGCTGATTAATTTTATCGATGGAAACGATATACATATCATTCGTAACAATTGTTGCAATCTCACTATTTAGCTTGGAGATATCAGGTGCGCTGCCATCTACTAAACGATTATTCAGTAAATCATCATATTGTTGCTTTGCTAAATGCTGCTGATTTGCAGGCAGCTTTGCATATGCCGTCTCAACTGTTTGAATTTTTTTAGCCTGCTTTGTAGCATCTGTTTCCTCTCTAGCCGTTTGCACCTTTTTATGGAAGGATTTCACACCAGACAAATCCTTACTAGCAGCTGTTAATAAATAATAGTTTGTCACAAATTTTCGTGCAGGAGAAGATAGATTTTTATAGGTTGCTGTTGCTGCATTTACAGCTGTTTCGAATTGTGTAAATGAATATTTTGAAACATCAGCAAGCTTCGCAATATCTCCCTTTAATGCTTCGGCAGCAGCCTTATCAGTAGGTTCCTTACCATTTGTGTCAACTGTAACCTTTGGTGTATTCAATAAAAAATCGTCAGCATTATATATAAGCGATTGTTGTAGATTCGTTAATTTATTATAAGCTTTCAATATACTAGTATAGTTTGAATTTAGTTTACTTTCCGCTACACCAGTCGTTTGACTTAGCTTCTTATAAGCATCCATGTCCTTTATCACTTTTTCAGCTGCCTTAAAGTCCTTCTGGAGTGTCAGGATATCCTCATACCCAATAATTTTTGCTGCAGAATTTTTCGTTAAGCTCTTATACTCATTTATAATGCGGTTTACATTAGTAACATGACTCTGCCAAGAGTAAACGGACGGGTCTATCGGATAGCTATCGATAGCGCCACCTATATAACCTGCTATGTCTATATTCAGCTTTTGGATTTGATTATCTTCTGCATCTTCAGCTTGAAGTAACGCTGTCACATAATTGGATGGCACTAATTGTAATTGTTTAAATGTCAGCTTTTCATAGGCGGATCGAATGGATTTGGCTACAGTAACCTGTTTGTTAGGCGTATTATTTGGTGATAATTTCTCAAATGATTTGATAAATTGCTCAACCTTTTTTATATCCGCCTTTGCATCATTTAAAATAGCTTGATTCTGCACTGTTGAGCGGTAATTTTGCGCTAGTTTGGCTATATCCTTTTCGATTGCCTCTACAGCCGTTTGTAAAGCTTCTTTACTTGCAGGAACATACTTAACAAAAGCATTTTCGTATCTTAATAAGCCTACAATAGCTTGATTTAATCTTCTTACCTCATTAATTTGCTCGATATCGGATGGATCTTTTAGAAGGTTTTTAATGCTAGTATATAAACTATCATTCACATCCAAGCTTCTCTGTAATAAATCCAGCTTATCGTATGAGTCCTCAATATCTTTCAAATACTTCTGTAAATCCTTCTCACTAACTTCTTTTATCTTATCTACTTTTTCAATAAGTTTACCAATTAATTCCACATCAGCAACAGCTCTTTTTAAAACATCATAATTTGTCACATTTGCCTTCGCTGGAGCTGTCAATGCCTGATACTTAGCATCCATCGCTGTTACTTCACCCTTAAATGCTTCTAGGCTTGAAACATTGTATTGATGGTCGTTTTTAAGCAATGTTTTAATTTCATTAATCATTGAATTTGTCGGTTCATTCGATACTGTGATGACATCAGAAAAATCTGATTCTACAATTGCAGAACCAACTTTTGCTTTTACCTTAACCATAATCTCTTGCATGCTTTTGTCTAAAGCATCTTTTGGAATTGTATATGTGCCGCTAGTAGCCCCGTCAATGATCGTGAAGGACTCACCAACTTTATAAAACCATTGATAGCTATATGTAATTTGACTACTTTGTAATTTGGCTCCTGCAGCATCCGTCACTTCGGCTGTGGCCTTTAACACTTCCCCAGGAACAACATATTTAGAAGAAACGGCAAATGTCGGCTTTGCAATTGCCAGTTGAAGCGTATTGATTGTTAGTGGCGCACTTTTATATTTACTATCATTCGTTGTAATGGCTTCTACAAATATTGTTTTCCCGGCTGCATCTACAGGTACTGTAAAGGATGCAGCAGTTGCACCAGAGATTGGTTTATTTGTATTGTCATTTTCAACATAATACCATTGGTAACCTTTCACGATTGAATTCGCTGGTAAATTCTCAATAGAAGCCTTTAACACACCATTTACCATATTTTGTCCTAACACTGTCACTGTTGCTTCCTCTGCACCTGCCACTGTCGGTACAATAAGAGCTGCTGGAATAGCGGCTACTGTGAAAAATAATTTTTTATTCAATTTTTTTACCTCCTCTATCCATCTATTCAATTATATCGGTCAAAATTTTGGAATTTCCTTCGTTTTACGGAATATTTCTAAAAAGTGTATTTTCTCCTATTTCTAAATAAAAAATAATATTTTTATGATTTTTTCTATACTTAGACCTTATGAGTATTTAAATACTGATGCCAAACTTTCTGCTCCTCAGCTGTCATTCCACCAACAATAGTAGAAAAGTCAATCGCCTGATGAAATAGGTCTTTTAAGTAATTAAATTGTTCAAATGATCCAGTAAATATTTGAAGCGAGGAAGACTTTGCAATCACCTTAAGATTCTCAATTGTTGTCCCATCTAATTTTAAGCATTTGAGATTTTTTAGTGCACCAATTGCAGTTCCATCCTCAAGTATAGTATTTTTTAAAATAATTTCTCGCAGCTGACGACTGGATGATAAACAATCTAGATTTTTCAAATAGCAATTTTCAAATGTTATTACTTGCAAATTTTCAAGGTGACCTAACTGCAATAAATCCACCTCTTCAATATTTTTCAATTGATGGATATCTAATTGTTTTAAAGTGCTAATTTGAGTGATTTGTCTTAACTGTTCTTTATTTACGATTGAAATGGATAAGGATTCTAGTGCCTGACATTGTTGAAGGATTGAAAAATCTTTAACATCTGTTTGATCCATTTCTAGATTTTTTAATCGTGACATACTAACTAACGGGGTTATATCGAAAACCTGTGTATCATTAATATTTAATTCTTGCAAATGCTCAAGGTTCTGTAATGGCGTTAAATCACTTAGCGGATTCTTAACTAAATAAAGTTTTTTTAAAGAAAGCATGTTCTTTAAAGGGGTTATATCAGTCAATTCATTGCTGGTTAAAATTAATTCTTTTACTTCTGTGCAAAATTGTAATGGTTTAATATGCGTGAGTTTTTTCCCAATTAAGTAAAGCTGCTTTCTTTTGATAAAATTCTTTGGATTAGAATACTCTTCTTGTATGATCTCTTTCCATCCAGAATCTAAATCTTGCATCCATTTGGCAGTTTCCTCTTTGAAAGTTTGAGTTTCAGGGTGCAGAACAGGCAATTCAAGGGTTTTTAGCGTATCCAAAAAATGGGTGCTGTTTTTATAATTCCAGTAGAGATCGTCCTCTTCTTGTTCAATTTGATAATTTCCCTGAAAAATGGTTTCAGTAATAAATTCTAGAAAATCTGATAATTGAGTAGCTATTACATACTTTACTTCTTCATCACGACCAAAATTAATGACCTGGCCTATTCGCCCTTGATGATCTGGATCGACATCAATGCCAATATTATTGCCGCCAAAATCCTTACTAATAGGTATCCAAAAACGATTAATATATCTTTCTTTTATATATCCAGTTGGGACTGAATATGAACTCCCTGTCATTGCAAACTCGTCTTCTAACTGCTTCCATACATGCCATTCCTGCAAAACATCATTTAATGGTAAAAACGGTAATCCGAAAAACAAACCTGGTCCATCTTCCCGCTCTCCATTATGTATTAGATAGAGCTCTCTTAGTTCATCAGGAAATTTTATAGCCATCTCATTTTCAACCCTCTGTATCTCTTCCTCTGAGGCTGGTGGATTTAAAAAGGGCGAAAATATTTGGTCTAACTGAACCTTTAATTTTTCCATTGTCAACTTAATCATAGTCGTTTACCTCCCTATTCAAAATTCGAATCATTTTCTTCATTTAAACAGTTTTCTACAAATTCAAAAAGACTCTTTGCCTCAGTTGTTCGCTTTCCCCAATCATGCCAAAAATACAACACCTGTCCCACCACTCCTTGTTTGGTGGGATCAGTATCAAGACAAAGATAATCGCCTCCACCATTTTCAGCAATAGGAATCCATTTTTTATGCCAAAGCAATGGTTGAACATCAACGCCATACTCTATATCGGGAAGCAGATCCTCTGGGTCAAATTCCTCCTGTAGGAATAACCAATTATCCATAATTTCCGCAAGAGGAGAAAGTGTTAGATTTCTAACAAAAGGCTCTACCCCCACATCCCATGCTTGTCCATTATAAATACTATAAAAACTTTTCATCTCCTCTGGAAGAGTCACACCTAAGGTATTTTCAATTAGCTGAAATTCTTCTGCTGTTGCGCCAGGCTGAAGATTCAATGCATCCCTACCCTTTTTCTCAATGATACATTTCCATAAATTCTTCGCTTGAGTATTCAATTTCAAATCCCCTCACTCTAAAAAAGATTCATTCACATCTCTCACATATATCGACATGTTCACACATCATCTTGATGCAATTTCCTCGCCTGATGAGTAGCTAAATCTGCATATCTAACAGGGATTGGTAGACGGCTATCTTTGTCAATAAAGTGCATTGTTATATTTGTGGCTGTGTCTAAATCAATCCAGTTTCCACTTGATACAAATATTGGCTTCACATTCTTTCTACTTCTAAGCGTACGCCCATATACCTCTCCATCAATTACAATATCAGTAAATGCTCCAGCAATATTTTCAGGCATCGTGTAATCAATATTTTCAATTTTGTAGTAAGTTTTTGCTACTCCTATTGTTGGTTTCTTTAAGTAGAAGGAAGCATGTGTGGCAATTCCCATATGGCGCTTATGTAGATAACCATTCCCATCAAACATATATAGGCTTGGTTGAGTTTTCAGCTTTTTCACAGCTTCTAAAATAAGAGGCAATTCTCGAAAAGCTAAGAACCCAGAAATATAAGGAATGGTAATTTCATTTATATACGAAACTTGCTCTATCAAATTTATTGATCTAAAATCAAAAACTTGTATACAGCAGGCTCCATATTCTTTATTATTTTTATGCCAATAGGCAATATCTACGCCAGCTACAAGACTAATTTGATTCTCTAAGAAATTATTTTGTAGAGAAATATGCTCTCTTAAATCATTTTGTTGTGCGATAAAGTTTTGTACCATTTCATCTTTTTCCAAGACTAACAACCCCTCTCTTCTACTAACTAAGCATAAAATTCCATAATTTCAAAGCAAAAACCTTCTAATCTTTACTTGTGCTTGATTTTGCACATTAGAAAAGATTAGAAGGTATGAAAATGATTCATGTTTTGTTTACTATTCATAGATTATCCTATGGTACTATGAGCATGCCTTTTATTACAGATATCGTAGTCATAGGTAGTGGAAGTATTTCCTTCATTCACTATAATTCGAATGGACATTCCTTCCCCTAAATTCGTATTGATCGAGAACTGACCATTAAAAGCCTGTACCCGTTCTTGCATTCCCCTAATCCCCATGGAATCAGCAAGAATAATATCATCCATCTTACAGCCAACACCATTATCAGAATAATTAATCTCAAATCCATCGTCTGTTTCAAATAGATTAATTTCAACCGTATCAGCATATGAATGCTTCAAGGCATTATTCAATAGCTCTTGGAAAAGTCGATAAATCATTAAGTTTAAACGCTCATCCTCTAAATAAAGGCGATCAATAGCATAAACTAAAACAAATTCAGCACGTTTATGAATTTTTTGAATAAGCTTCTCAAGGGCAGCATTTAGGCCCAATGTATCTAATAAAGGAGGCTTTAAATTTTCACAATAGCCTCTTAAATCATTTAAAGAAGCTAGCATATGTTCATGAATCTTCGAAAGCTTTGTTTGAAGATCATCCGTATTCTTCGTACGGACAAGCACATCCATTTCTCTAGCGATATGTAGCTGTTCTTGTAGGTTTGTATCGTGTAGTTCTTGTGCCAATTGATATTTTTCTTCTTCAAAACGCAGCCAAAGTAATTTATTGAGCCATGGCAGTTGGCTTTTATCCGCTGCTTTCATATGCTTTAGCTGTTCTAATAGACCCTCAACCATTTTCGTATTTTCAATAAAATTATTTAAATACAGAAGCACTAGCTCTAGCCATAATAATTCCTCTTCTTTTAGATAAATAGATTGATTATGATCCACAACTAGAATTCTTTTATAATTCGTATCTTGATGAATAAAGGCAACGTAAAAATGAGCCGTTTTCTTAATATCCCCTAACCGTAGCTGCTCAATGAATACTTCATCCACTTGATTTTGTGTATATTCTTTTAATTTGCTCGTTGAAGTAACGGAATGTGTATGAAAATCATAGGTGAGTACATAAACATGATGGATTTCAAGATGCAGGGAGACTTCCTGAACAAATCTTTCTAGTAAATCTTCAATTTTCACCACTCTACCTATACTATCAACAGTTGTATACAATCGATGGATATAATCTCCCTTTGTGGAAAACAGGATTTTTCGCTTGCGATAATCGATCTTCTCTTTTATATAAAAAAGAGCGATTAAAGACAAAAAAGTAAAAAAGAAGATTTCTGTCATTCTTGAAATCGATAAATCAGTAATCCAATAAAGACCAATCATTAGCCAAATCGTAAAGGCAAAGGAAAAATTAAAATAATGACGTAACCGTGTAATGAAGTATTCCATATCAAATATACGTTCAGTGAGCTGTGTACAAATAAAACTGTAGGGGATGAGCATTAAGAATAAGGAGCTTACTTCACCAGTGAGTATATGTTTATGAAATATTATCTCAGGTACCGCAAATAAAAAAAGGAACGGTAGAAATGGGATAATAATACTTAATAAAAAAATTTTCAATTGAGGTTTTTTATATTTTAAATAGCCAATTCCTAATATACTAATTATCAAAACTAATAAAATAAAAAATAACCACAACGTAATGTTAGAGAATAAGGGATTAGTAAACGGGTAAAAAATACTATAGATACTAAGAAAAATTACAATCAATGGTATTAAATATAATATTTTAACATTGTACATTAGTATCCATTTTAAATTTAAGAACAAAAAATAATTTCTTAAAAAATGAATCAAGAGTACAAGACAAAGCAGCATACTACTTCGATTCACAATTGTTCCAACACTATCTAGCCTTCCAGACGCACCAATACTAGCATAAGCTAATGAAACCGTAAGAATAAATAATATAAGTAATTTAATTAAACCTTTATTCTTATGTTTTTTATATAGATAAAGAGAAATAATTAGACTTAACAAGTAGTAGCAAGCTGGTAGGAATAATATATACAAAAGTTGTTCAGGAATGTCGAATGAATCAATTTTTATTTGAATTTGTTCTCCATCTTGCTTTATTAAAATTAATTCTTTAGCTACTCTAATTACTGGATTATATCTTATTTCTTTTAGTTCATTAATATTGTTTTTATCAACTTCTAATATAATATCCCCTATAGAAATATTTTGCTTACTTGCCCAGTCTTTATAAAATGGTTCTTTAATTAACCATTGTCCATTCTCTTCTTGTAATTTAATTCCCAAATAAGGCTTGCTATAAGTAATATAAAACAAATAGCTTCCTAAAATTAAATATGTACATATAGCAAGCCAGAGCCAATTATGCCTTATAGTGTTTAGTACCAAAAGCCGCTTTCAAAACATACATCTTCATCAAAGGAATCTACAATTGCCTTTTGTTCAACTTGAGTAACACCAACTAGAGAAGCCTTATTTTCTTTTAACAAAGATACTACTGACGGATTTTGCTCCAAAAATTGAATCATGTTAATCATAAAATCTCCTCATTTCATATGTTTTTTATAGTTACACCTATTTATATGTTAATAATATCCTTAATAAGGTATTTTTAACCAACATTGTAACTACACCTTCATTATACTATCTTTTTACATTTTCACAACAATATTTTCTAAAAATTCCTAAAAAATAATAGATTATGTGCTCATTCTGCTTAATATGCCAATTTGTATGCTAAGACAAAATTAGTACACTCAATATGAATTGAAATTAATTTTTGTTGAAAAAGATAGACTCATACCAATAGAAAAAGTAACGGTAGATAAGCTTTTAAATAAATCTGCCGTTACTTTTTCAGTAAACTACTCTATTAAACTCTGTAGCTATTTTCCAAACTCAACGTCAGTTATAGGCAAAACTGTAGAATGTTTGATTTCTCTTAATGATAAATTAGTCTGAATTCTTGATATACCAAGCTTATTTAACTTTCTTATAAAGCTATCGAGCTCCCTCCTGTCTCTTATTACTACCTTTAGCAGATAATCGTATTCCCCTGTTAAACAATGACATTCTAATATTTCTGGCATTGCCTCTAAAGCATTTTCCAAAATATCTAATTGTTCAGCTTGATGGATATTTGTGCTGATGAAAACATAGCACAGTAAATCAAATCCAAGCTTCTCCTGATTTAAAATCGCTACCTGTCTATCAATAAACCCTTCACTCTCTAAGCGTTTTATTCTTGTATGTGTTGCTGGTGGGGACAAATTAACACGTCTTGCAAGTTCGGCATTACTTATTTGAGATTCCTTTTGTAAAATATCTAAAATTTGTATATCGAGTGCATCTAAAATTTTGCTGACAAATGATTCCACTTACATTCTCCTTTTATGTTTATTCTAAAAACAAGCTTAATAATAGCTTTCAAATTAATTTTATTTCCTTAAACACACATTTCATTTTCTTTTATTTCGTTTTTTTCGAATTATACAAAATAGTATTCCTTAAAATCAACAAAAACCATATAATAATTAACAAATTCATATAGAAAATGTCATTGTGCACAATGGCTTCTATTTTTCAGCTTAAGCATGAAAAATAAAAGGAGCTAAATGATATGTCAAAGTTTTATGTGTTATTGTTACTCTTAACAAGCTTGCTTTGGGGAGGAAATTTTGTAGTTGGCAAATCTCTAGTAGATCATGCTTCACCGCTGACATTAACGAGCTTAAGGTGGATCATTGCTATTGCTGTTCTACTGCCTATGGTTTGGTGGAAGGACAAAAAAATAATCCCTTCTTCACATGCAGTTTTACCATTAATTTTAATGGGCATCTCAGGTGTTGCGCTATTTAACCTTCTCCAATTTTCAGCACTAGAACAAACTACCTCAACCAATGTTGGGTTAATTTCAGCATTAAATACTATTTCTATTGCTATTTTTTCATATTTCTTTTTAAAAGAAAGAATCAATATACGCCAAGTTTTATCTATGATGATTTCACTTTTAGGTGTCCTGATTGTTCTGTCCAAGGGAAAGATTAATTTACTATTTTCGGCGGATTATAATATGGGGGATTTACAGATGGTACTAGCTGTAGGTGTTTGGGGGATATACTCCGTATGTAGCTTATGGGCGATGAAAACGACTTCTCCCCTAATGTGTACCTTATATTCAGGTTTATTTGGCCTTCTTATTCTTCTACCCATGAATATCTTTGATTTTCATATTTATAATATCAATTATTCTTTTATTTTATCAATTTTATATACAGGTGTTATCTCTACGGTTGTTTGCCTTGTCCTTTGGAATATTGGCATACAAAAATTAGGCAGCACAGCATCTGGTATTTACTTGAATTTCAATCCCATTTTCACCGCCATCCTTGCGTTTTTGTTTTTAGGCGAACAATTGACATGGCTACAAGGTGTTGGTGGATTAATGGTCATTTTAGGGTGCTATTTATTCACATACTTTAAAAAAGTAAAAGGAGTTTCTTTTAACATTTTTAGCGTAACGGATCAAAGAAAATAATAGTAAATCCAATATAAAAACCGTTATTTTGATGTTTCTTTTTCAAAATAACGGTTTTATAGATATGATTACTCGATTCTTGTAGGATACTCTTCTATATATAATTTCTCTAACTGATTAGAGAGTTTATTAAAGGCATTTTGCCAGGCCTTTCTAGCAGCCTGTTTGTCATCGGCGTTTAAAATCGCCTCCTCTAATGTACGAACTTCAGCAACCTTTGCTAAATCATTTTCCGCTTTTGTCAGCTTTGAATAATTTTTCACTAAGCTTTTTTGAACTGTTGAAAGTCCTTCATATTCACTGCGCAAATTACCAACTTCCATCTTTAGATTGGCTATATATATGCCAGAGCTCACTAAACTGTCAATTTTACTTACTAACCCCAATGCTACATCATTTGATTCACGCTGTTGTTTTTCTTGTTGAATAATTGTATCTCGAATTTGGCTTGGAACAAGATTTGCTTGCTGTGCTGTCAGTGCATTAAAGGCTTTTATCACATTTGGACTATTTTTCGCAGGGTTTTCTTGCATCCTATTATATTGAGTAATGAAAGCCTCCACCTTTTTTACATCAGCCATTGCTTGTTTTAAGATTGAATAATTGATAATTTTCTTTTGCTCCGCTACTGAAAGATTTTTATACTTACCTTCTAGTTGTTTAATTTCCTCTATACTTGCATTACCGTCAGAAAGCTTAGCAATCGCTTGATCTAATTCGGTCAAATCTGTATATATGTCATTATTTGTTAAAGAAGCAATTAAATTTTTATAGGTTTCATCTGCACCAGCAAGCTTTTGCTGATTGGCGGATAAGCTTGAATAAGCCTTTTGGACACCTTGAATTTTTGCATAACGCTTTTTCAAATCAGCCTCCATTGCTGCTGTTTCAGCTTTCTTTATAAATGACTGCACCGCTTTCACATCTTTTTCTGCCGCTTTTAACTCATTATAATTTGTCACATATTTACGCGCTGCTGATGTAAGTGTGTTTTTATACTCATTCAGTAATTTTTCTATGTCTTGGGCATAGATTGTAAAGCTACTGTTTGGTGCCTCAATAACAAGATTGATTTTAGCAATAAAGGCAGTTCCCAATTCCTTTGCCTTTACCTCAGCCTCTGGCAATGGTTTACCACCTGGTGGCTGCTCAGATGTTGAAGGTGAGAGTAATGTATTACTATTTTTCACTAAGGATTTTTGCAGCGTCGTTAATTTATTGAGTGCACTCAATGTACTGTTATACGTTGAATTTAGTTTGGAATAACTGATACCTTCTGTATTCAGCAGTTGCTTATATTTTTCAATTTGTGCCGTCACCTTGTCTGCAGCTTTTATATCCTTCTGCAATTGTAAAAGCTCTGTATAGCCTGTTATCTTTTTGGCATTTTCCTTCGTCAGCGTTTTATACATTGTAAGAGCTTTATTGATTTCCTTGGTGTCCTCTATCGTATTGATTCCTTTATACGCAGTAGTTGGCCCTAATGTAATATATTTATCTATCACACTTTGAACATTGGTAACATCTTGTTCCTCAGCCGTCTCTGCTTTGGCAAGATTACTACCCACATCAAAAAGGGTACTAGGTACTAGACTTTGCTGTTTCACATTAAGCTTTTCGTAGGCTGTGCGGATGTTTTTTGCCGCAGCGACCTGTTTTTTGGCAGTAGTATTAACATCTATTTTATTAGCCTTATCTAAAAAGGCCTGCACTTTTTTTATATCTGCCTTTGCTGTATTTAAAATATCCAGATTTTGAACAGTCGATTTATAGTCACTGGAAAGCTTGGAAATACGTTCCTCTATCGCCTTAATGTTTTTCTGTAAATCAGAAAGTGAATATTTATATTTTACTAATTCATAGGATGATCCATTTGCCAGTGAATCTAAAAGCCCTAAAATTAATTTATTAATCTCTATTACCTCTGCAATATATGTATTCTGTGATGCATTTCCTAAGCCACTCTGAATGTCAGTATACATGCTCATATCAATACTTCTTTGCAATAAATCTAACTTTCCATATTCAGAATCTAACGCTTTGAACTTTTGGATTTTAGCCGTACCATCCACTAATTTTTGTGCCTCTAGTATTTGATCTTTTAAAGACTTCACTACTTTATAATCCTCTATAGCACGCTTTAAAATATCATAGTTGGTCACATTTGTTTTAGCTGCTGCTGTTAATGCTGTATATTTACTTGTTAGGCTTGTTAGCTCATTACCAAATTGCGTAAAGCCTAAAGATTTATAGACAATAGCCTTATTTGAATTCCCTTCTAATAACTCATCGATAGATTTCATTAATCCTTCAGCTGGATTATTTGCTACTTCTACCACCTCGGAGTAACTAGGACCTGCTTCCTTTGTGCCAACAGTTACTATCACACGGACTACAATTTTATTAATTTGATTTTCTAATGCGTCTGTAGGAATCTTATAGGTAGCACCTGTTGCTCCAGAAATAAAGGAATAGGAATCACCCATTTTATACATCCATTGGTAAGCATACGAAACCTGCTCTGCTTTTAAATCTCTCGTATCATCTTTAACAGTCGGCGTCACAACGGATAATGTATCTCCAGGCAATACAAATTTTTCTGGTGAATACCCATTAATTTGTAATGGCGTAATAGAGGGATCAGGATCTAACTTCAACTGTAGCGCATCGATTGAGATTGGTGTACTTGTAAAGTTTTTTCCATCCTCTGATTTTGCCTCTACAACTAACTGTTTCCCCGCCGCTTCAACTGGAACGGTAAGCTCTATATTTGTTGCACCTTTAATTAGTGTTTTCTTACCTCTGTCAAAGAAATACCACTGGTAGCTCTTCATTACAGGTTTAGGATTGAGATTATTAATTTCCGGATAGATTTTACCGTTTACATAGGTATTTCCAGCTACTTGCAAGGTAGTATGGACAATCATTTTGTCACTTAAATACTCAGTTCCATCTTTAGTTGTCACTTTCACAATAATGGCTTTATCAGCAACACCTGCTGGTATCGATATCTTATGACCCACACCTATTTGAGTTTGATTTTCTCCCTCAACTGAAAACCATTGATAGGCATCAATTTCTTTATCTTTCGGAATCAATGAAGTATCGGCTGTTATTTCAGACCCTTCAATATTATTTCCAGTAATTTTTACAATACTCGCATCAGCCGCTTGTACTTCCATTGGCACAATTAGAGCCACTGGAGCTGCTGCCATTAAAAATAGTTTAGCTTTATCCATTTTCTCGCCTCTCTTACTACTATGTATCAATCAATACCCATTATAGCAGTATTTTTTGCATATTAGCAATAATTGCCTAAGTCATCTAGTCATAGATAAATAGGTATTTTTATTGATATCGATAGTAAAAAAGTAGGTTTTTAAAAGCTGATTTATTCTCATTAAAATTTAGAATTTAACAATTTATCAACTTTATTAATTCTAGAAACAGTAGGATTTTTTATCAAATGCCCTTTTATCAAGACCATCTTTACCTCTGATAATGTTTGTATCACCTCTAATGGATTTCGCTCTAGAACAATTAAGTCAGCCTGTTTTCCAATATCTACAGTTCCAGTAATATGATCAATTCCTAAAATTTCTGCATTGGATTTCGTTACACAATCAATAACTTGATTTGGACTAAGGCTTGTATACTTTAAGAAATGATTGAGCTCTCTCCATAAATCATAATGTGTAACATAGGGCATAGAAGCGTCAGTTCCTACACCTATTTTGATTTGATTTGCAATGGCTTGTTTTAAACTAATAATCATTCCCTCATAAACTAGTTTGGAATTCTCTTTGACAATATGATTGACCTTCGTTATTGCTGGATCAAGAGTCGCAACAGGATATCCAGCCTGACAAGTTGGAATTAAAGCAGAATAACCTCTTAAAGCTTTTGGATTATGTTGATATAAGGCAATAATCTCTTCATCCATTTCAGCTCCATGCTCAATTGTATCCACTCCACCTTTTAAGGCGATTCTTACACCTTCTGTACTTTCTGCATGGGCTGCTACGAGTAAACCCATTTTATGTGCCTCATCACAAATAGCAGCTACCTCTTCTTCCGTCATTTGTAACCTACCAGCCTCACCTATCGCTTTTGCATCGGTCACACCACCTGTCACACAAATTTTTATTAGATCAACACCATGTTTACTATTTATTCTTACATTTTTTCTTCCTTCCCATGGTGAATCACTTACTAGTGCTAAGTATGGTGCACCATGCCCTCCAGTAACACTAAGAAAATAACCGGATACAAGCAAATTTGGACCAATAAATTTATTTGCCTTGATTTCATCCCGTAAATGCACATCCGTGTAAAAGAATTCACCCACACTACGCATCGTTGTAATACCAGCATGTAAAGCATTTAGGGCATTTCTCTTCATTCGTTTCTTTAATAATGCTCTACCCATTTTTGTATCTAACAGCTTATGCCCCGTTTTCAACATGCTTTCATTTGATGATATTGTAAATGGTTTTCCATCTGAGAAAAGATGTACATGTGCATTTATTAATCCTGGCATCACATATTTACCAGCTAAATTGATGGTTTTATAGTTTTTAGAAAACTTCAATTCCTTCGTTTTTCCGATATGTTCAATGATGCCATTTTCATTTATTAAAATGGTCATATTATCTGCAATAGACTTATTACTATCTCCATGAATGATATGACAATTTTTCAATGCCAATCTTTTGTTCATATTAATCCTCCATTAAATAGTATACAAAAGTGAATAATTAATTCATTTTTGAGCTAAAATAGAATGTAGGTGAAGGTTTTTCACCTACATTTTTTAAACTATTCATTTAAATTTTTCATGCCATATAATCGATAGATAGTCAATGCCTCAAAAATTCGTTTACGACTATCTTCACTTAGTTCCCGTTTTAATAAATCTAACAGCATATCTATTACATTATTAGAGATAATATCTAACAAAATTATATTTTCCTCACTACTGATTTCATAGCTCTTATAGCTATTTTTTAAATAGGGTCTTTTCGTTTCAAGCATTAAATCAATTAGCTCATTTTTAGAATTTTGATAGATTGTTCCTTTGTTTCGCTCAAAAATAATAACAATCTGCATACGATATTTGGTTAAGGCATTCATTTGTTCTTCTAACAATGCAGCGTTTTCAGCAATTTTAATTCCATCAAAATAAGCCTGATTATAGAGATGTATGCTTTCCACTAAAACATTCTTTAAATAATCCACTAGTGTTGGTGAGACAACAGCATAAAACAGTTCCTTTTTATTTTTAAAATAGGTATAAATATTTCCGACTGAGATATTAATTTCCTTTGCTATATCGCTCATTTTAGCATCTATGTAGCCCTTTTTAAAAAACAGCTTGAGTGCAGCAGACTCAATTTCATTCTTCACTTCATCCTTTTTTGCTTGCAATATAAACGCCCTCTCAATAATGAATAATATATTCATTATTAGATTAATTATTCGTCATCTATTTGTCAATAAATCTGTTAAAATTTTGAACCAAATCATTTCTTCCTTATAAAATCCTGATAAATAGGATTTAAAATCACTAAATAGATAAAAAATCAAATTACAACAAAAGGATGGATGGAAATGAAACAAAAGCTTTCTCCTATATCTGCCAAAGAGCGGATAGAAGCACTTGATATTTTAAGAGGGTTCGCCTTACTAGGAATCATACTTGCGAATATTGTTTGGTTTCTTTACCCAGTTTACATGCAGGAGGATCCAAGCTTTAACAATGAATGGACCTCTTTTTGGAACCAGGCAGATTATTTAGTGAAGGATTTGCTTGCTATGTTTATCGATGGTAAGTTTGTAATGCTTTTTTCCATGCTGTTCGGCTTTGGAATGGTGATTATGCAGGAAAGAGCCATTGCAAAACAATTAAATTTTTGGAGCATATATAGTCGACGCCTTATTGCCTTATTTATCTTCGGCTGTATCCACGCCTATTTCATTTGGTTTGGGGACATTTTAACAGACTATGCGATTTTAGGATTATTACTCCTTCTAATGCATAAGTTAAAGCCAAATGCTATGCTACTTATCAGTGTTGCTTTATATAGTTTACTTTTTGGGCTTTTAACGCTGGGTGCTCTATCCACTGATCCAACGATGACCATGACGATGTCAGAGGAAAATCGTCAGCTTATGCAAGCTACGATAGATGCCCATCAAAACGGGACTATCCAAGAATTACTCGATGCAAATTTAATGGAAAGAATTTTTTATACAATGCGAAATGGGCTCTACGTTCTTTATTTAGGAAACCCTCTATTGTATATATTCACCAATCTCCCCTTCTTACTTATGTTCTTATTTGGGGCAGCGGTTGCAAAGAAAAAATGGATTCATCGTTTTCAAGAGTTACGAAAAGGCTTTTTCATTACGTGGCTCATCACTTTAATTTTGGGTGGAACACTGAGTTGGATACTTCCCTTCGTTTTAGAAAATCCATCAGCCACACCATTGATTCAATATATGAGCTCACCACTTCTTACTATCTTTTATGCCATTAGCCTCCTTTTCATTTATCAAACATTACAGGGAAAGAAAGTATTGCAATGGCTCGCATACCCAGGAAGAATGGCCTTTACAAACTATATCAGTCAATCCGTTATTTGTACGTTTTTATTTGGACCATTTGCGTTTGGTGTTTACGGCAAACTACACTTAACGACAGCTATCTTAATTGCCATTGTTATTTTTGTATTACAAATAATACTTAGTAAGCTATGGTTATCCAAATTCCGCTTCGGACCATTAGAGTATATTTGGAGGTCATTTACTTATTTAGGTATAAAAGAAAAGAGCAAATAATTCTTGCTCTTTTTTATGCTTCCTACAAACTTGTCCAGCAAGATCTGCCTCTTCTATCCGCCACTCTATTCATTTTATAAGCCACTTTATCGCTCTTATCCACCACTTTGCTCATTCTATCCACCACTCTAACTGTTCTTTCCGCTAGAAACCATAAGAAAAGCGTCCAATAAGTACGGATACTTATCGGACGCTTGTAGTTCTATGCCTTTTGATAACGAAGCACTGGTGTACGAGCAGCGCGTGTTTCGTCTAAACGAGATACGACTGTTGTATGTGGTGCTTCTTGAACGATGGATGGATTTTCTTCTGCTTCTTTTGCAATTTGAATCATCACATCGCAGAATGCATCTAACGTTTCTTTTGATTCTGTTTCTGTTGGCTCAATCATTAACGCCTCTTCCACGTTTAATGGGAAGTATGTTGTTGGTGGATGGTAACCAAAGTCTAACAGACGTTTTGCAATATCTAATGTACGTACGCCAAGTTTCTTTTGACGACGACCAGATAAAACAAATTCATGTTTACAGTGGCGGTTATATGGTAGATCATAGAATGGCTCTAAGCGACGCATCATGTAGTTTGCATTTAATACAGCATATTCTGTAACAGCTTTTAAGCCGTCTGGACCCATTGTTCGAATGTACGTATACGCACGTACGTTGATACCAAAGTTACCATAGTAAGGTTTCACACGTCCGATTGATTGTGGACGATCGTAATCGAAGTGGAATGTTCCATCTTCTGTTCTCACAAGTACCGGTTTTGGTAGGAATGGAATTAAATCTGCTTTTACGCCTACTGGACCTGAACCTGGACCACCGCCACCATGTGGACCTGTGAATGTTTTGTGCAGATTTAAATGCACGCAGTCGAAGCCCATATCGCCGGGGCGTGCTTTACTCATAACGGCATTTAAGTTAGCACCATCATAGTACACTTTACCGCCTACAGAGTGGATAAGCTCTGCCATTTCGATAATATTTTCTTCAAATAGACCTAATGTATTAGGGTTTGTTAGCATTAATGCAGCTGTATCAGGACCTACTACTTTACGAAGATCTTCAATATCTACTAGACCATTCTCATCAGATTTAACAGTGATTGTTTCAAAGCCTGCAACTGTTGCTGATGCTGGGTTTGTACCATGAGCTGAGTCAGGAACAATCACTTTATTACGATGCCCCTCACCATTTGCTTCATGGAACGCACGAATCATCATTAATGCTGTCCATTCACCGTGAGCACCTGCTGCAGGTTGCAATGTTACTTCATCCATTCCTGTAATTTCTACTAAAGAAGTTTGAAGATCATAGAGAAGCTCCATTGCTCCTTGTGCTGTTGACTCATCCTGTAATGGGTGAACATTGGCAAAGCCTGAAAGACGTGCAACTGCTTCGTTAATTTTCGGATTATATTTCATCGTACAAGAGCCAAGTGGGTAGAAGCCAGAGTCCACCCCATGGTTTCGACGAGAAAGTGCCGTGTAATGACGCATAATATCTAGCTCAGATACTTCAGGTAATTCCGCAGCCTCAGCACGTACTAGGTTTGCTGGTAATAAATCGGCTAGGTCAACCTCAGGTACATCCAGTGCTTCTAAGCTATAGCCAACGCGACCTTCTTTTGAAATTTCAAAAATGAGTGATTGATTTTCGTTATGCATGAAGAGCCCCCATTTCTGCAACAAGTGCATCAATTTCTTCTTTTGTGCGTAATTCCGTAACGGCAATCAGCACATGTTGTTTAAGAGAGTCATAATTTTGACCTAAAGGATATCCACCGATAATACCCTTTTCGATTAAGCCTTTGTTGATTTCTTTCACACACTTATTCGTTTTCACAACGATTTCGTTAAAGTGTGCACCTTGGAATGCTACTGTAAAGCCTGCTGCTTCAAAGGCATTTTTCGCATAACGTGTTTTCGCGATATTTTGCATAGCCATTTCACGAATACCTTGTTTACCTAGAGCTGTCATTGCTACAGAAGCTGCAAGTGCAAGAAGTGCTTGGTTTGAGCAAATATTAGATGTTGCTTTATCACGACGGATATGTTGTTCACGCGCTTGTAATGTTAATACATAGCCACGACGCCCTTCGCCATCCACTGTTTCACCAATCAGACGACCTGGAACCTTACGCATTAATTTATTCGTTACCGCAAAGAAACCACAGTGTGGACCACCGAATGCTTCAGAAATTCCGAAAACTTGTGCATCACCTACACAAATATCAGCTCCAAGCTTACCAGGAGGTGTTAAAATCCCTAATGCAAGTGGGTTAGAAGAAACGACAAATAAGCTTTTTGCTTCATGTGCAATATCTCCAATTACTTGAATGTCCTCCACTTGACCAAAGAAGTTTGGATATTGTGTAATAACAGCCGCTGTGTTGTCATCGATTAACTCTTTTAATGCGTCAATATCTGTTACACCATTTTTGTGTGGAACAGTCACGATATCAATCGATTGACCGTAGGCATATGTAGCCACAACATCGCGGTATTCTGGATGCACTGTTTCAGACACTAAGATTTTCTTACGACGTGTATGACCAGCTGCCAGCATACCCGCCTCTGCTAATGCCGTACCACCGTCATACATAGAAGAGTTAGCGAGATCCATACCAGTTAGCGCAGCAATCATCGTTTGGAATTCAAAAATTGCTTGTAGTTCCCCTTGTGAAATCTCTGGTTGATATGGTGTATAAGCTGTATAGAACTCTGAACGAGAAATAACATGATCCACGATTACTGGCTTATAGTGGTTGTAAACACCTGCACCTAAAAATGATACATTGGCATTTGTATCCTTATTTTTGGCAGCTAATGCTGTTAATTCTTTTAATAAAGCCGATTCTGATTTTGCTTCCTTAATGTCATAAAGGCCTTTAAAACGGACTTTCTCAGGGATATCCTCAAATAACTCATCAACTGAGGATACACCGATTACGTCTAACATTTCTTTTTGATCTTGTTCCGTCATTGGTAAATAACGATGTTTCATAAATGTAGGTCCCTCTTTTCAACTATTATTTTGAACGTTTGTAAAACGGTGTTTCAACTGTTATTACTTTTAAGTGCTTTCCACGGATTTCAATTTCAAGCTCAGTTCCGATTGTTGCGAATTGACTGTCAATTAATGCGTGACCAACATTACGTTTAGAGGAAGGAAGTTGTGTACCAGTTGTCACTTCACCGATTTCCTGACCATCCTTAAATACCTTGTACCCATGACGCGGAATTCCTTTATCAATCATTTCAATTCCTACCAGTTTGCGTGGAAGACCATTTTCCTTCTGAGCTACTAATGCATCATGACCGATAAAGTCCTCTTTATTCAATTTCACAGCAAAGCCAATACCAGCCTCTAGTGGCGAAATCGTTGCTGATAGCTCTTGTCCGTATAGTGGGAGACCCGCTTCGAAACGAAGTGTATCACGACAGCCTAGACCTGCAGGAACAACCCCTTTGTCTTGACCAGCCTCTAAAATTTTACCCCATAAAACTTTAATATCTTCTGGAGCACCATACAATTCAAAGCCATCTTCTCCCGTATAACCGCTACGAGAAACTAATGCTTTATGTCCTGCAACCTCTACATCCTCTTGGAAGCGGAAATATTTAATGGCACTAATATCAGTCGTTGTTAAAGATTGAAGAACCTCTTCTGCTAATGGACCTTGTAGAGCAATTTGTGCATAGGCATCTGATTGATTGTCAATCGTCACATCATATTGATGTTGATTCTCCATCATCCAATCATAATCTTTTTCAATATTTGCGGCATTGACGCATAATAAATAGTGATTGTCTGCTAATTTATACGTTAATAAATCATCGACAACACCACCATCTTCATAGCACATTGCATTGTATTGCGCTTGACCTACTGCAATTTTCGAAATATCATTGGACAGAAGATTTTGTAAAAAATCTAATGCTTCGGGTCCTGTTACTAAAATTTCCCCCATATGTGATACATCAAATAAGCCTGCACGATTACGCACTGCATCGTGTTCTTCTTTAATAGAAGAGAATTGAACTGGTAATTCCCATCCACCAAAGTCAACTGTTTTAGCACCGTATTTTGCATATTCTTCAAATAGAGGTGTACGTTTTAATTCACTCGCCATTCATTTTTGCCCCCTTATTGTTAGTTACATTCTACTTAGTAGTAGTTCGTCTGCTTCTTGTATGAATACAGTCTATACTTGCCGTATAAAGACATAAAAAAAGACAGACGAACCCCTTTTTCGGGATTCTCTGTCCTTGCACCTGAAAGTTACACCAGACTGGCTCGCATTGTCTCTTTGCCAATCAGCCGGCTTTCCCCTTTGGTGGCTGTTATTGTTATACTACAGCTCTCTCCAGAGTTGCGTCTTGTACGAGTCCTTTTACCTGAGAGATTCATAGCCCTTTGCTACTTGCTCCTTCGGCGGCGTCTCTACGCGCTCTCCCCGCACAATCATCCGCCCAAGATTCATCTTGGTACTATTTAGTATTCAATGAACATTTAGTTACTTATTTGTCTATATCCTAACATTAAATATATTGAAAAGGCAAACATTTTTTAAACTATAATAAATGACGAATATTATAGTTATTTTCACTAATCATCGTTCGCCTTTTAACCTTTTAACTTGGAATACTAAATACTCAAGAATTTGGCGGATCGTTCTCCCCTCTGTTAACACTTGAATATGTCCTGCATCACGATAAAACTTCCTTCTGTAATGATACAGCTTCTCTAGCTCTTCTTTCGTTGAACTTTGCACAATCGGTCGGTTTTGATCATGCTGTATTCGCTTATAAATATCTTCGAATGTCGCATCTAAAAAAAACACTAGTCCACTGCGTCTCATTATTTTCCTGTTTTCAGCATTGACGGCAACGCCACCACCAGTTGAAATAATACAAGCTTCATCACGGAAATTTTTCAAAAATTCTGTTTCTATTTCTCGAAACCGTGTCTCTCCGTATTTTTCAAAAATCTGAGGAATTGTCATACCCTGTTGTCTCACAATTTCATGATCCATATCATAATAGGGCATCTTTAACAAATAGCTTAAACGTCTTCCTAACGCACTTTTCCCGCAGCCCATAAAGCCAACTAAATATATTTTTCGCATTCGAATCACCTTCTTATAACTACGATTCTACACTGTCTGACAAAATTTGTCCTAATAAATTTATCGTAGCGCGAACATTCATTTCTTCAAGCGAATCATATGTTCGATACTGAATTTCATAAGACGTACAATACGTAAGAACAAAAGTAGTTACAAAAAATAATAATGCAATTGCGATTAAAAAAATAGCCCCTCTGTCATTTTTCAATAATTGGTACATAGAAGGTTCGCTCCTTTTGGATACCACTTGGAAATTCAACAGCTACAGTAACCCTATTATTTTCATATTGAAATTGGCATTTATTAATACCAATTAACATCGGTACATGCCCACCGTTTACTTGGTCACGAATTAAATTATTATAACAATCAATATTATGAATCGTATTCCCCGATTCAAAGGTTATCCTTTTTTGGTTCTGTCGAATCGTAAAAAAACTAATATTCTCAAAATAACTATTTAAATCGTACACAAATAGCTCCCACTTTGATTGTTCATCAGATAATACTGTCGTTTTCATCTCGGCATACCAAAGCATAACTAACACAACAAGCTGCATAACTAGTACAAACACGACTAATTGAAATAAAGCTTCAAGTAATGTATACCCTTTCTCATTCATTGACTTCACCTGTCAGCTGTATACATTTTTCACGTATTTCACGTGTATTTTGAAAGGTTACACATATTTCCTGTCCCTCAAATATCCAATGAAAATTCACATTTTCAATTGTTTTTGAACCTTCTTGTTGCCGTGAATGCCAATATTGCTTTAAACCCTCATAGGCAGTTTCTGCTGCGATAACCTCTAGCTTTTTGTTAGATAGATTTGTTTTCATTGAATAGCTAATTGGTAATAATGCCACACATAGTAACATAAGGATGCCGATGGATAAAATCGTTTCTACAAATGAATAGCCTGACTCATTCAACTCTAGCTCTCCCTCGTCCAAGCGTAATCACAACTCTTTTAATGCCTTGAGGTGTTTTAAATGTTACAGTTCCTGCAGTCATGACATTGCCACTATAGTTATACATAATGGTTTGCACGGAACTCGAAGCCGGCATTAATTCAACCCCTTTCGGAAAAGGTCTGTCATATAAATGAGTATAAAAATCTTTTTTGATAATATAGCGTTTTGTCGAACTTTCAAACTTCATCGAGATGTATTCCCTATGATGCATACTATAGGTTTGAATATATTGAATATCCAATTGCACTTGTGTAAAAAAACGCTCAAGTTCTTTTATTTCTGCTTGTTTCAATGAGTACTTCATGACAATCGCAGTTAAACACATCACAGAAAATAACACAATTAACATTTCAAGCAACGTATATCCTTGTTCATTTTTTAAGCTGTTCACGTTCATCCGCCGCTAGAGTCCGATCCTGAAGAGGCATTTGCCAATTTAACCTCCCCCTCATTTGTAATCATAATTTCTTCCTTATTCGGACAGCTCGTTTCATTTTCCTTTAGATACCCCTTTGTTACTAAATCCTCGATTGTTGGATAAGCCATAAAATCCACCCGATATGCTTCTACCTGCCCCTGTACCATAGAAATATAGGCTTTACATCCCTTCTCATCGATTGTGGCAAAATGCTTCGTCACATTTGGGATTGTGATTAAAATTAAGATAGAAATAATTAGAAGTACAATTAACATTTCGATAAGCGTGAATCCAGCTTGTTGCTTTATTTTTTTCATTATTATCCTCCTATACTAGTTCAATCATATGATAAATGGGTAATAGCAAACTAACATATGCAGCAACGATACAGATAGCAATGATGATAAAAAAAGTTGGCTGTACAAATGCAAGTATTCGGTGCAATAATTGCTCCTGCTTATCTGTCAATAATTCGCTATAGAGTAAAAGCTCTTTTCCTAAATAGCCACTTTTCTCACCATGCTCAACAAATATGGAGAAATCTCTCTGCCAAACAGCTGTTAATTGAACAGCCTGTGTCAAAGTATCTCCAAAAACAACACGCTCTTTGAGACATCGAGCCAAATGCTGTAAAAGTGGCTGTAATCGTTGCTCTTCCAATATTTGCAGACTGGCCTGTAATGAAAAACCACTTTCAAGTAGACTCCCTAAATAGGCAGCAAATTGCCTCGTTAAAGATAATCGCACATAAATTTGGACCAGCGGGATTTTTGAGATGATTGTAAGCTGACGGGCAATTGACTGACGTTTAAGATAGAGCTGAAAAAACAGAATACTACCAATCGAAGCTATGCCTAATAAGACAAGAGCATCTGGGAAATGCAAGAACATTTTTGATAACCCAATCATTGTTTGATCATTGCTAGGAGTTCGACTTGAAATCATTTTTTCTATATTTGGAAAAAATACCGTACGAAACACAAAAAACAATAGCAACAAAAATACAATGAGTACTACCGGATATAAGAGAAGTCGCAATAATTTTTTCTTAGTTGCCTCACTTACAGCCATTTGCTTTGCTACTCCTTTTAAAGCCTCAATCATATGACCATTATTTTCAGCAACTGCAATCGCCACTAAATGATGCCTTGCAAGCCTTAATGTTTCCAAAATTCCTGTAACACCTATCCCTTGCCTAAGTTTTTCGTCGATTCGTTGCTGAATTTCTTCATGTGCCTCAATATGGTGTGGTAGGAGGATTGAAATTGCTTGAGGAAATAAGTAACCCTCTTGCATTAGCACACTTAATCGGCTAAAGAAATGTGCTTGCTCCTTTACCCGCCATTTTGTAGCTTTTTTGTATTCAACTAACATCTTGTCAGTGTATTTTCGTAGTTGCATATTTTTGCCCCTCTATTAAATCTCTTTGACCTGCAAGTGTTAAATCATATGGCAGCTCATAGGTAGTATTTTTCATGATTGCTTTGATGGCCTCCTGAAGATGACTGTCGCTTAATATTTCAAACAATGCGCGACGTTCTTCCTGAATAATTGGTGACTGGAAAAGTATTTGTGCAACAATACCTATTACTGTTTGACGAAGTTCTTCGACAGAAACATCTAAGTCGATTAGTCGATAAAGACAGCTGACCGAATCCTTAGCATGAATGGTGCTTACCACTAAATGACCTGTTAAGGCCGCCTCTATTGCAATTTTGGCAGTTTCTTTATCACGTATTTCACCAATCATAATAACATCAGGTGAGTGGCGTAAAATGGCCTTTAAGCCTGCAGCATATGTAACACCAGCTCGTTCATTTACTTGAATTTGAAGAAGATTCGCTTGATTATTTTCTACAGGATCTTCCAAGGAAATAACATGACGATGTAATTCTGTTGAGCAATAATGAATGAGTGAATATAGCGAAGTTGATTTTCCAGACCCGGTTGCCCCTGTGAAGCATAGGAGCCCTTGTCGATGTTTCACAAGCTCCATTAAGATGTTCGCTGCGAATTTGGAATAACATAAAGAAGTAAGTGGAAAAGCATGGTTTTGTAGAAGAAGTCGGATAATCAGACTTTCTTTTAAAAACACTGAGGGAAGTGTAGATACCCGGAAGGCATATGGATCTTTCTCCATTGATTTCTGAAAGGAGCCGCTTTGGGGTTTGCGACGCTCACTAATATCTAAGGCTGCTAAAAATTTATAAAAGGAAATCATTCGTTCTGCTAGATCGTTCGGTAGCTCACCAGCCTGAAGTAGCTTATCATATTTCCGAAAATAAAGACGATACCGTTCCATTTCAGGTACTAATAATAAATCTGATGCACCGAAATGATAAGCCCTTAGTAAAAGTTGCTCACATTTTTGTTCGACAACTGTTTCGAAATTCTGCACATTTGCACCTCTCTTCTAGTTCATTCGAATATGACCGCCCTATTCGTTATTTCCTAGTATAGTTACGAATGCGCCACGAGAAAAGCCCTTTTCCCAAAATAAAATTTTGCTGTTAAAACGCCTATCAAATTAGTTTTTTGGTATAAAAATGTGGATAACTTGCAAATTTCCACTAAAAAAGAACATCCCCACATGAAAAAGTTAATATTTATGCCGAAAGGAACTGTATCTTTTTCAATAATACAATATAATAGAATCAACATGATTATTTTACTAACACTTGGTAGACTAAATAATATTTGAAAAATTCAATTGAGGTGAAGCAAATGATCCATCCATTAAAGATTACTAGTACATTAGCCGATGAAACTAGATACTCGATTTATGAGTACATATTGAAAGAGAGAAAAACAGTAACGGTCCAAAATATTGCTGATAAATTCGGCATTCATCCCAACGTTGCACGTCTGCACTTAACAAAACTTTCAGAAATTAATATAATTACTGCTGATTTTGCTAAGACAGGTAAGGGAGGGCGACCTGGCCGTGTATATAAGGCTTCTGAAAAAGGAGTATCATTAACATTCCCAAGGCGTGATGAGGATCGACTATTGAAGTGGGCTATACAATTAATTCAGGAATTTGGTCCATCTGCTTTAACAAAATGTATGGACATCAGCTATCAAGATGGATTCCAGCAGATGAAAAATTATGTAAGTGCTGAGTTAAAATTAAATAATACCCTTTCCTTCGACCAAAAGCTTCAACTATTATCAGACAATGCTGCATTAATTGGCTATATTCCACAAATACAGCAAACAGAGCATGGCAAAAAGGTGATATTCTCCATATTTAATTGTCCGTTCCAGGAACAGCTTACTACCCATTCAGAAATTGTATGTTCTTTACATGAATCCTATTTAAAGGGTCAGTTAGATGCATTATTTTCTAGTAATGAATTTGTACAGATTGAAAGTATGATACATAATTGTGATTTATGTAAATATGAAATAAACGTGACAGAAATAGATCGCTAATTTAAAATTCCATTTGTTTGTCACAAAGAAGGAGAAGTTCCAGTTTACAGACACCTTTCATATCATTTATAATGAGTAAGAGATTATTGTGTCGTGGGCAAAAGGAGGGGAAATTTCATGGATAATATGTATAAAGTTATGGCATTCTGGACAGGTATTTTTGCAGTTATGTTCTACCTTGGTGGTATGAACGAGGTATCGCTATTATTCGTAGGTAATACAGGTTTATTCTTATTATTAGGCTTCTTAAACCTTTCAGAACGTATGTACATGTACATTTTCGGAGCATATTTAACTGTATTCTTCGCTGGCTTCACGTACTATACAACATTTATTCACGTACCTGGTGGCGGTCATTAATACAGAGAAAATCGCGTGTCTCATTTAAAATATGAGGCACGCTTTTTTTGTCTCTATCTCTTTTATGAGCATAATAAAATCCCCCTTTAGGATGAGGGGGATTAATATTTTATGAAGTTAGTTTAGGTTTGTATTGATTAAACACAATTGTTTGTACAATCATCCAAATAGAGGACACGGTCCAATAGAATGGGATGGCTGACGGCATGAAAAGAGATGAGAATACTATCATAACAGGCATGATCCCTATCATCATTTTCATTTGTGGATTACTATTTTTTGCTAGCTTAAATGATGCATACATTTGAATCATCATCGCTAACCCTGCAACAGCTGCCATAAAAATATCTGCAGACCCAAGATTAAACCATAGTAAGCTCTCATGCATAATAGCATTGTTTTTAGAAATGGTTAAATACAAGCCAGTTAAAATCGGAAATTGTATAAGCGCTGTTAGGCATCCCGTTTTCATTCCTGAAAAGTTTTCCATCATTAATCGAGACATTTGCAATTGATACTCTTTACGTTCTTCATCTGTTTTAGCTTGGCTTAACTTTGTTTGTAGCGCTAATAATTGCTCCTTATTTCCTTGGGTAGTTTGCGTGACCACCTGTTGGGATTTAAAAGACTTGAAATTTGGATACATTAAAATTAAACGTGTAAGCACCGTCAGAAGTACGATTGCAAAAACATAGCTCCCTGTAAAATGAAAAAAAGCCTCTAACAAAATTGTCAATGGTTGTGTTAATAATTCAAGCATTAATGATTATCTCCCCTTTTATAATTTATCTTATAAAAGGGATACTAATTCCTCATCATTATCGGATTTACTGTAAATTACTTTTCTCAGCCATTTATTAAGTGTAATATGAGATAAATATATCTTCGTTTCAAAATTCACATTGACTGTTAAATCAATTGTTACTTCAAAATTCGTATCAAAAACTGAAATTTTATCAAATATAGTATAAATATATACTTTAATAAACGGACTATGTTGAATTAAATAATTAAAATCAGTAAGCAACGATAAAAGTAAAATTAATTCCATTTACATCACCTATTTTTATTTTAACATAAATAAATGAAATTGTTTAATGTTTCTACCATTTTTAAAATCCATTTAAAAATGGGTTTGTCTCCATCTCTGCTCCAACCGTCGTGTAATTGCCATGGCCAGGATAAACAATCATATCTTCTGGTAACGTTAATAATTTATCATGAATGGATGCCAAAAGTACCTTAGTTGAACCACCAATTAGATCAGTTCTGCCCACCCCTTGTTCAAATAGCGTATCTCCTACAATAGCAAAGCCATCATTTTCAAATATATACGAAATACTGCCAGGTGAATGTCCTGGTGTAAAAATTGCTTTGAAAACAAAATTATTTATGTCAAATAGACGCTCTTCTTTTATTATATGTTCTTTATTCGGTGCAGCAACAACATAATCTGGTAAAGCCACATATTTGCTAGAGCCATTCTTCGATGGATCTCCTAACCAGCTAACTTCCTTTTCATGGATCCATACGGGAATATTAAAAGCTTCACGGACAGCATCCACTGCACCAATATGATCAAAATGTGCGTGTGTTAAAAAAATAGCCAATGGCGTTAAACCATTACTGCGTATAGCTTTAATTATTCGCTGTGCTTCCTCTCCTGGATCAAATATTAAGCATTCCTTCTCTTTATTCGATACGATATAACAATTCGTTTGGACAGGTCCAAGTGAATAGCTTCGTACGTTCATCATTGTCATCACCTCAACTTCCTATTATACAGCCTTTGCCACAATTTGACGATAAATGTTCATAGTTTACGCTATTTTAGTTCTCGACAAAAACAGGTAGAACGTTTACAATTAAGGAGGAATATTGTTTACGACATTCATTTTCTGATGTCGAAAGGAGTGTCAATTTTTAATGAACTTATTAATGGTTATTTTTGGTCTAGTAGC
>Ga0213825_1000115_pt1 | contig 66350 bp, 70 predicted proteins | sample MC6MC0900MG_FD_179896 | JGI IMG/M metagenome (GOLD analysis project Ga0213825, IMG submission 179896) | Enriched soil aggregate microbial communities from Iowa State University, Ames, United States - MC6-MC0900-MG | ecosystem: Environmental > Terrestrial > Soil > Unclassified | place: USA: Iowa...
GGGTACACCGTCAATCTGCCGGAGGAAGTGTCGGATGTTCTTTGGAAGAGAACCGATTATACATGGCCTTGTACCTGGTTTACCCCCATTATCACAGGCCAGGGTGCATTTGCAAGTGCCTATGATCTGATGAACAACTGGGGCGCTAATCACGGGGCAATCAGTTATGGACATGTGGGGGCCGACTTAATTACCTTGTGCTCCATACTCAGAATTCCTGTCAGCCTGCATAATGTTCCCGAAGAAAAGATCTTTAGGCCGGCCGCATGGAATGCTTTTGGTATGGATAAAGAGGGGCAGGATTACCGGGCGTGTCAGACATACGGTCCCCTTTATAAATAAGGTGGAACTATTATGACGCAAAAACAAGTATTAGCAACGGACATTGGCGCATCCAGCGGGCGGATCATGGCAGGGAAATATGATGGCAAGCAAATTTCTTTAGAAACGATCCATCGTTTTTCTAATGATCCGGTTACCATGGGAGATACGATGTACTGGGATTTCCCCCGATTGTTTTATGAGATAAAACAGGGACTTTTAAAGGCCAAAAGCTATGGCGGATTTGGCAGTATTGGAATTGATACATGGGGCGTGGATTTTGGCCTGCTTGATTCCAATGGAAGGCTGCTTGGCAATCCGGTCCATTACCGGGATAACCGCACAGCAGGTTTCCTAAAAAAAAGTGAACAGATGATTGATAAAAATAGATTTTATGAAATTACGGGTAATCAGTTCATGGAAATCAACACAGCGTTTCAGCTTCTGGCTCTCCATGCGGATTCACCCGGACTCCTTAAGCAGGCAGATTCCCTTTTACTTATGCCCGATTTATTCCGCTATTTTCTTTCTGGAGAGAAAAAAAGTGAATGCTCCATCGCATCAACAACGCAGCTTTTTGATATGAGGGATAAACAATGGTCATGGGAAGTGATAAAGCGGCTTAATCTGCCGGAAAAACTATTCACTCCTCTGGTTACTTGGGGAACCGCAACCGGAAAAATAAGTCACTCGATTTGTGAAGAACTTGGAATATTGCCGGCGAATGTCATCGCAGTCGCCGGCCATGATACCCAGAGCGCTATGGCAGCTATTCCGACCCAGGAGAAAGACTATATCTTCCTAAGCTGTGGGACTTGGTCCATTCTGGGAACAGAACTGGATACACCGATAATCAACGAAAAGTCACAGAAATATAACATAACAAATGAGCTTGGTGTAGAGGGAAAGTATTCTTTTCTTAAAAATATCATTGGACTTTGGCTGGTGCAGGAAAGCCGGAGACAGTGGATCAGGGAAGGAAAGAACTATGATTTTGCAAGGCTGGAGGAGATGGCTTCCGCGGCTGAACTGTTAAAAAGTTTTATTATGCCGGATGCTCCAGAATTTGTTCCGCCAGGTGATGTGCCGGAACGGATCCGCAGCTTTTGCAGAAAAACCGGTCAGTCGGTACCAGAGACAGAAGGAGAAATCATTTGCTGCATAAACCAAAGTCTGGCTATGGCTTACCGAAAAGCGCTGGATGAAATTGCAGAGTGTACAGGAAAAACGTATTCCACAATCTATCTTGTGGGAGGAGGCGCTCAAAGCAGGATGCTTTGCCAGATGACTGCTGACGCCTGTAACTGCACGGTGGTTGCCGGTCCAATAGAAGCAACTGCATTTGGTAATGTAATGGTCCAGTATATGGCGGACCATGAGTTTTCAAGTTTGCAGCAGGCAAGAAAGGTTCTGGCGGAATCTGTGGAGCCGATTCGATATGAACCAAAGCGTGCAGATCGGTGGGAAGAGGCGTATCAGTGGTACCGCGAGAATTTCTAAGAAAGGAAGAACGATGATAGATAGCCAATATAAAGAATTAAAAGAGCAAATGTGTGAGATCTGCCACAAGATGTGGCAGTTAGGCTGGGTGGCGGCCAATGATGGAAATGTGTCAGTAAAATTGGAGGATGGGAGCTTTTTCGTGACGCCTACCGGCATCAGCAAAAGCTTCATTACGCCGGAAAAACTGCTCCGAATTGATGAGAATGGAAATGTTTTGGAAGGACTTGATGGAAGCCGCCCGTCTTCTGAGATAAAAATGCATCTGCGCTGCTATAAAGAGAGGGAGGATGTAGGGGCTGTTTTACATGCCCACCCACCAGTTGCAACAGGATATGCTGTGGCCGGCAAATCCCTGGACGAATACTCTATGATTGAGACCGTGATTGCATTGGGTTCCGTACCGGTCACCCCTTACGGAACACCATCCACATATGAAGTCCCGGATGCGATTGCACCGTATCTGGAACATCATGATGCCGTGTTGCTGCAAAATCACGGTGCCCTGGTGGTAGGAGCTGACTTACTCACTGCTTACTACCGGATGGAAACCCTGGAGCTGTTTGCAAAAATCAGCCTGAATGCCCATTTGTTAGGCGGGGCAAAGGAAATATCCGAAGAAAATATCGATCGTCTGATCTCCATGAGAGAAAGCTACGGAGTGACTGGAAGACATCCGGGTTACAAAAAATATAATAAATAAATGGGGAGGCAGGTATGCTGAAAGGAATTCCTCCGGTTTTGTCGCCGGAACTGCTGAAGGTCTTATGTGAGATGGGGCATGGGGACGTGCTTGTAATCGCTGATGGTAATTTTCCCGCTGAGTCTGTTGGAAAAGATGGGAATGTGATCCGTATGGATGGGCATTCCGTCCCGGATATTCTGGAAGCTGTGCTGTCCGTATTTCCTCTTGACCGCTACGTAGAAAAACCAGTGCATTTAATGAAAGTAGTGGAAGGTGATCAGGTAGAAGTTCTGATCTGGGAAGATTATAATAAGATTATAATGAAAAAAGAAGGACTTGGTGAGGAAGCAACCGGGTATCTGGAGCGTTTTGATTTTTATCGGGAGGCGAAGAAAGCCTATGCCGTAATCGCTACGGGAGAACAGGCCTTGTATGCCAATATCATGCTGCAAAAGGGAGTTGTAAAATAATAGAAATTTTACTTAATAAATGCAGCATGGGATGATATAATAAAATAGATCAACTAGAAAAACTGTACTCATTTTCTTGTAGTACAGTTTTTCTCTAAGGATGATTTGTTAGAAACAGAGGAAAATGCAGATGGAAAATCCAATGGATTTAAAAGAAAGAATGCTTCCGGCTCCAGTTGGTGGAGGATTTCGGATGGAAGGATATTGGGTTTGGTGCGGATCTGTGATGAAAGGGGAAGATAACCGGTATCATATGTTCGCATCGCGCTGGCCGAAATCACAGCCGATGCATCCGGGCTGGCTTTCCCTTTCAGAAATTGTTCGCGCCAGTTCCGATACGCCGGAGGGGCCGTATCAGTTTGAAGAGGTAGTGCTCCCAGTCAGAGGCGCGGAATATTGGGATGGGAGAATGACACATAATCCTCAAATTACAAAATGGGGAGACACATACGTATTGTATTATATAGGTTCTACCCATCCATTTCCGGATTTAAAGGAGGGAGAGCAGTTGGTCCACAACGACTCTCGTTCGATTGTAGCCCGTGCGAATAAAAGAGTCGGAATCGCAACCGCAAAAAGTGTTTTTGGACCATGGACACGCTCTGATCGTCCCATACTTCCAACCAGACCAGGACATTTCGACAATTTCCTGACCTCGAATCCGGCACCGTGCATAGGAGAAGATGGTTCGGTTGTTCTGCTGTTTAAAGCGAGGTCATATAAACCGATGCCATATACAGGAGATACGTATGGGCGGATGACAATCGGAGCAGCAATGGCTAAAGATGTTCTTGGGCCATATCATGTGATGCAGGAAACCCCGTTGTTTGTAGATGAATCCATAGAGATTGAGGATCCGTTTATCTGGAAAGAAGGTCCTTACTATCAGATGATTGCAAAAGACATGCATGGAAACATATGCGGTGAAACATATGGAGGCGTTCATGGCTATTCTGAGAATGGTCTTGATTGGACTCTTAACATGGGAGAACTGACCTATTCCCGTCATGTGTTATGGGATGATGGAAAGGTACGCCAGATGGGAAATCTAGATCGCCCCTTTCTCTTATTTGAAAATGGTAAGGCGACTCATATATTCTTTGCAACGAGCGATGGGACGGAAAGCTTTTTTGATGCGGAAAATACCTGGAATATGGTGATTCCTTTAAAGCAATATTAAATTATTTATTCAGCCTTTATTTATAAGGCTTTAATAGAAAGGAGCAATTAAAATGGAAGATTTTATGGATTTATGCCTTCGCAGGCAAAGTTGTAGAAATTTTAACGATCAACCGATAGAACATGAAAAGCTGGTTAAATGTGTTGAGGCGGCCCACCTGGCACCTTCCGGATGTAATGGTCAGCCCTGGAGCTTTGTTGTAGTCGAAAATCCAGAACTTATGGAACAGATAGCGGAATCTGCACAGCAGTTAGGTGGTTCCAATGCATTTGCTTCTAAAGCACGGGCATTTTTTGTTGTAGTTGAAGAACATGCAAATTTAATGCCTCATGTTAAATGCCTTGTAGACAGTCAGTATTTTGCTCCAGGCGATATTGGAGCGGCAACGGCTTATCTTTGTCTGGAAGCCGAATCACAGGGAATCGGTACTTGCATATTGGGAATGTTTGATAGAGAAAAAGTTGCTAAGCTGCTGGATATTCCGTTGGAAAAGCATATATGCGGGTTAATTGCAGCCGGATACCCTGCAAATCAGACGGTGCGGAAGAAAACCCGCAAACCACTGGAAGAAATTGTCCGTTTTGTTTAAACTTCTAATATTATAAGTCAGTATTTTGCCTATGGCATTGTACTGACTTTTTTCTTTTGCCAAAATGATGGTGATATGGGTTATTATCTTAACATCTTCTTTATACATATTTCTTTTATAATTAATACAAATAAATAAATTTATGATAAAAAAGGAGAAAAGTATGTTAGAAAGTTGCGCTTTTACAATCAATTCACAAAGAAAGATGATCATTTCTTATCTATCAAAACCATTGGATATAAAATATGGAAAGAAAACCAAATTACAAGTATATGTTCGTCAATAATTGCCGCATAATCGAGTAAAAATACAAACAATTAGGAGATGATCGTTATTAATTTTATTACAAACATAATAAGCAATTTAACACTATCAGAAATAATCATGATATTTTTGGCGCTTGCCCTTACATATATGGCAGTAGAAAAAAGATATGAGCCCTTGCTTCTTCTTCCATTGGCATTTGGAATGCTTATTGCTAATATATCAAATGCGGGTCTGTCCTCTTATGACGAAGGTGGACTGATTTATTATTTGTATAAGGGCATTGAGCTTGGGATTTATCCTCCCATGATTTTTATCTGCATTGGTGCAATGACGGATTTCAGTCCCTTAATATCATCACCTAAGACAGCGCTAATTGGTCTTGGAGGTCAGGTTGGCATTTTTGCGGCTATGTTTGGGGCATTAGGTTTAGGACATATAATTTCCTTTTTTGTCCCCGGCTTTGTAAACTTTACCATGCAGGAAGCGGCAGCCATCGGAGTAATAGGAAGTTCAGATGGTCCGACTTCTATTTATATCACAAAGCAGCTGGCAAGTCATCTGCTTCCGACCATTACGATTGCAGCGTATTCTTATATGGCTTTAGTTCCTCTTATTCAGCCGCCGATCATGAGAGCACTTACCACTCAAAAAGAAAGAATGGTAATTATGCCTATTCCGAAAGAGGTGTCCAGGAGAAAGAGAATTCTTTTTCCTATTGCAATGACCTTGTTGGTATTAATCTTCGTTCCTTCCGCTGCAACGTTGATATCAATGCTGATGCTTGGCAATCTTATCCGGGAGAGCGGCGTGGCAGAACGGTTAGTCAGAATGCTTGAGGGGGATTTGCTGAATCTTCTTACATTATTAATTGGCTTATCCATTGGAGGAAGTGCAACCGCTGAGAGGGTATTGAATATTAAAACACTTTTTATAATTATCTTAGGTCTTTTTGCATTTATCATGGGAACCGCCGGGGGAGTATTGGTAGCAAAACTATTATGCAAATTAACAGGAGGAAAGGTAAATCCCCTTATTGGAAATGCAGGTGTATCCGCGATGCCGATGGCTGCCAGAATATCTCAAAGATTAGGCCACGAATACGATCCGACAAACCATCTTTTAATGCATGCAATGGGACCCATTGTTGCAAGTACCATAGGTTCTGCAATTATAGCTGGAATTTTTATTTCCTTGTTCGGATAATAAATTTATAATAGCTAAAACAGCGAAAACAATGATATACTATTCATGATAGACAATGCTTCATCATGCATGAAAATGATTCCATGCATTTCCTTAAATAACATATGAAAAAGCGTAGGGTGGTTGATTTGGATAAGAAAAGGGTTAAAAATATTATTTTCTCTTTCTGCATTCTTTGCTGTACATTACTTATCTGCGAAGTTCTTTACCGTAATAATTTGGGATATCAAAATATAAATATTGTAATGTCCATGGCAATATTTATTATTACAGCTGTTACAGAAGGATATATCTATGGAGTAACATCAGCAGTGATAGGAGTATTTACTTATGATTATTTGATAACTTCTCCAAGATTTGGTTTTAGTTTTACTGTGAACTTTCCGGTAACTCTAATTATACTGCTGTTTGTAGTGTTCACCAGCAGCATTATTACTACCAGTATTAAGACGCAGGCAAAGCAAGCAAGGCAGAAGTGTCAGCATGCGGAATTGCTGTACAGCATTAACAGGAAGCTTCTTTCCACAAGGGATCTGCATACGATTATTAGATACTCTATGGATTACTTAAAGGATGAGTTAATGCATTCCGTAGCCTTTTTTGAAGATATCAAACCAAGCGGAAAGTTAAACCCTTATTTCATGCAGGCAAATGATGATGTGGGTTTTGAATTTTTTACGCAGGAAGAAATATTTAACTTAGTAAGACTTTCTGCGGATAGGCAGGAAGCTCTGGAAGATAAAGACTATGGCTACTTTTTGCCCATAGCGACTCAGAACATCACTTATGGAGTCTTTGCTTTTTCTTTCAAAGAGAAGGATTTGGACAATAAACAAAAGCTGTTTTTGGAATTAATAGCGGATCAAGCGGCTCAGGCTCTTAGAATGTACCATCTTATGGCAGAGAAGCAGGAAACTAAGGTGATGATGGAAACGGAAAAGGTAAAGAACAGCTTTTTAAGAAGTATATCTCACGACTTAAGAACTCCGCTTACCGGGATTATAGGTGCCAGTTCTACTTTGCTGGAAGAGGGGGATAAGGTTCCTTCTGAGATGCGGGCCAAACTGGTGGAGGGGATTCAAAATGATTCCCAATGGCTTTTAAATATGATTGAAAACATATTGTCCATTACAAAGATCCAGAATAATGATATGGTGATTGATAAATCAGAAGAAATCGTGGAAGAGGTGATAGAAGGGGCCGTCTTAACTTTTCACAAGCGCTTTCCTAATACTAAAATCACGATTAATCAGCCTGATAATGTGATTTTACTTCCCATGGATATTATGCTGATCTCTCAAGTCCTTACTAATATTCTGGAAAATACACAAAGACATGCAGGGGGCCGGAGAGCGGATGTGACGTTAGAGGTAAAAGAAGAGGGTGATTTTGTACGTTTTATCATAACAGATACAGGTCCGGGAATAGATCCAAAGATTCTTCCTATGCTATTTAACTTTACGATTTCGCAGGAAAACCCATATAAAGATTCAAGACGAAATTTGGGAATCGGGCTCTCCATTTGTAAGACCATAATCAGAGCCCATGGAGGAGAAATACAAGCAAATAATCGGCCGGAAGGCGGAGCACAATTTGCGTTTACGTTACCGTTTGATGAATAGTAATGATTTTTAAAGATTGTTTGCTCCTGCGGCTCTAAGAATGCAGTTTATAGAAAGGTGTTGCTATGGAAAATAAACACGTTATTATGATAGTAGAGGATGAAGACGCAATCATCGAATTTATTTCTGTAAAATTGGAATTACAAGGCTATAGGGCATTGAAAGCCGTCAATGGGCAAGAAGCCATTTCCTTTGCCTCATCCCATTGCCCGGATTTAATTTTGTTGGATTTGGGTCTGCCGGATATGGATGGCATGGAAGTACTTAAGTCGATCAGGAGCTGGAGTATGGTTCCTGTGATTATTATATCGGCAAGGAATGATGAGAAGTGCATTGTATCTGCTCTCGACAGCGGTGCAGATGATTATATTACAAAACCTTTCAACAATGCAATTCTAGTGGCAAGAATCGGAACTGCTCTACGAAGAGGGCATATATCGAAAATAAAGAACAGCATATTAAATCAGCCATTTCAATCGGCGGATTTATATATTGATTATGATAAGAGAATCGTTACGGTAGCCGGAGAAGCGGTACATTTAACTCCTATTGAATATCGGATTATCGTTCTTCTCTCTTTGAATTCAGGCACTGTATTGACACATGAATTTCTATGCCGTGAACTTTGGGGGCCTTATGTGAACAAAAGCAAAGCCCTTCGGGTAAATGTTGCAAACCTGAGAAGGAAAATTGAAAAAGATACGGCGAATCCTCAATACATCATAACAGAAATGGGAGTGGGATACAGATTGTTAGAAGATATGGGATAGTCCAAAGGGATTTATAAAAGAACAGAGACGTTGGGTTTGAAAAACCTGATTTCTCTGTTTTTTTCATTAGGGTTAAAAAGGGGAAGATTACTTTATACTCGTGCTTGACATATATATCACTCTGATATAATATAACTATATCAGAGTGATATAAGGAGGCTGAAAAATGAACATTTTATTTGTAAATGCAAATTTATACGGTCACATAAACCCGACGCTTGGACTGGTAAAGAGGTTGACCGGGAGAGGAAACGTAGTCAACTATTATTGCTCCGCCCAGTTTTCGGATAGAGTCATACAGGCCGGAGCGAGATGGATTGGTTATAGCAGTCGCTTGGATCAGTTTTTAAAGGATTACCGACCAACGGACAGGCATCCGTTTTTTATGCTTATGGAATACATTTTACAATATGATGAAGTGATGCTTTCGGAAATACTGGAAAATGTGGCTGAAAATCAGTATGATATGATTATTTGTGATTCTATCTTTGGAGGAGCTTGTTTTTTAAAACAGATTCTCAAGATACCGGTATTGTGTTCCCACTCTTCCTTTGCCATGAGTAAAGCTCCGGTTCCTGAGGAGATGCTTGCAAAAGGATATCACTCACAATTGGATCATTGCTATCGAATTCTAGAAAGAATATGTGAAAGCTACAATATTGAGAAACCAGAACTGGATCAGGTTTTTACCAGCAAAGGAGATATGAATATTGTATACACTACCAAGGAATTTAATGGAGATAACGGTATGGAGGAGCCGGAATATTTATTTACCGGCCCATCCATTGACAGGTATCAGGAAACGGCAGATATTGATTTTAGGAAAATAGGGGACAGAACGCTTATTTATATTTCTCTTGGGAGTCTTAATACAGATCATATTGATTTTTATAATTTGTGTATTTCTGCATTTCGTGATACTGATTATTTTGTGTGTATGTCCACTGGAAAAAAGTGTGATATTTCTGAATTGATTGAAATACCATCAAATTTTATGGTAAAGAGTTATTTTCCACAGCTGGAGGTATTAAAACGGGCGGAAGTATTTATAACCCATGCAGGTTTTAACAGTGTGAACGAAGCTTTGTATTTTGGAGTGCCGATGCTTGCATTGCCGCAGGTAAATGATCAGCATATGGTGGCAAAACGGCTTGTTTCCATGCACCTGGGCATGGCAGAAAGTATGAAAGAACTGTCATCAGAAATGCTTAGAACTAAAACAGAAGCCCTCCTTTTGAACAGGCAAGTGAAAGAATGCTGTATCCAAATCTCTCAAAAGATGAGGGAAGCAGGAGATCTGGAACAGGTTGTGAAGAAGATGGAACGATATGGGATGACATGGAAGGAGAAGGAATAGCCATGGCTTTGAAAAATAAATCTATGTATGCAATATTAGGGATTTTAAGTTTATCACCTGGCACTGGTTATGATATCAAGAAGTACTGCGATACGGTGCTTGCAGGATTTTGGAATGAAAACTTCGGTCATATCTATCCAACGCTGAAAAAATTATTGGAGGATGGATTGATCGATATTGTATCAGGGGAAAAGAATGCCAGGAAAGTGGAGTATCGGATTACTCAAAAAGGAAAGCAGGAGTTTGATGCATGGCTTTTAGAAGAGACCTTACTCCAACCGGTGCGCTCTGAGTTTATGCTTAAATTATTGTTCTCAAGCAGCCGGCCCAAGGAAAGCGTAATCCGGATGCTGAATGATTATAAAGAAATACATAAAAAAAAGCTGGAACAATATCTTCAAATGCAAACGGATTTAGAGAAGGGAATCAAGGAGATAACGAAGGAACGGTCACGTTTTATCAAAGCGGTTCTTAGAAAAGGAATCATATCCTGCGAGGGTACGATTCTTTGGTGTGAAGAAACAATAAAAGATATCTTATGATACAGGACAAAAAGCTAGTAAAAAGTTGAAAAAGTAATTACCGGTCATTTCATGATTTAATCTGTATAGTTTCCGGGGAAATACAAAAACTATCGACAGATAGGAGGTATTATTATGGCAAAAGCAGGTATGAGAAGACCGAGTCCTTATGATTCAAACAATCATGGTACGGAGAATCAAGAGAAAATGCATCGACCAAAAAATGAACAGGCTCATGTGCCGGAAATTCAGGGTGCTGCGAAAAATGGAAATGACAAGGCCGGTCCGGTCAATGCTCCAAACTGGGCTAGAGACGATTACAAAACGGGAAATAAGCATGACGGTGATTCATAAAAGGGTGCCGCTTCGCAGCTGTGAACCAGCTATGAAGCGGCACCCCGCTTATTATTTTTATATTTATGTTAAACCTCGTTCGCTGGCTGTTTCGTACTATGCAAAAGCGCAGCGCCAAATGCCATAATAACAAAAAACACAATCAGATATGCGATTGCAGCAATTCCGTGGGCAAGCCAGGCGGCAGCAATCATAAATATACAGCCTGCAAGGGATATACAGGGCATAAGGAATCTGTTGAAAAAATTAAGCTCTTTCCCTTTTTTCATGAACATAATAAAAATAGGAATGTACAGGGCGTAAATTGTAATAATGGGTAATTCCGAAGAATCAAAGCTGAAGAACCCAAACCAGTTGTCGGTTAAGTTAGCCCCATAAAAATAAAATAACCAGAGGCTGCAAAGAAATAACCCCATAATTGCGGAATTAACAGGCATATTAGTCGCCGGATCCACCTGGCTGAACACTCTGGGCTTAGGACCAAGGCCTCTTGCAGCGATAGAGTAAATTCCCCGTGTGCAGCCAAGCATCAGCCCGTTTAAAGTCCCCAGGCATGATATGATGACGAATACAAACAAAAGGGAACCGCCTGCCGAGGTGAAAACTGTTTGGAATGCCAGTTTGGCACCGGTTTCGCCACCAGCCATCATCACCTCATTTTTAATTGTTCCTGCCAAACCGATATAATACAGGATATAAACAGACATAGTAATAAAAGTACCTGCGATCAAAGCCAAAGGAAGATTTTTCTTTGCATTTTTTAACTCTGCATTAATACAGGTTGCAATGATCCAGCCTTCATAGGCAAAGCTTGCTGCAACAACAGCCGTAAACAATCCGTTGGTAGTGCTTTGGGATACGTAGTGGGTGAAGTTATACATCGTCATACCGCTGCGAAGCCCTGCAAATGTTCCGACAACTGCCATTAAGAAGAGGGGAATCAGTTTAATAACCGTAGTGCTTACCTGGAATTTTCCTGCCAAAACAGGAGATAAAGCATTCATTGTAAAGCTGGAAATCAGATAAAGGCAGGCAATGGTCATACATTCTCCGCCTGTAATGGAAAAACCAAAGATTACGCAGGTATACCGGGCGGAGACCCACGCAAGTACCGAGGTTATTGTGGGATAATAAATTGCTGCCATAAACCAGCCGACATAATAGGCATATTTTTTCCCCATTGTTGCTTCTGCGTAATCTACCACACCATTGATATACTGATATTTGGTGGCCATGACAGAAAACGTGTAAGCGCAGGAAATCATTATGATACCGCCGATCACCCACGCCAGTATGCCCTCCTTTAAATTGCCTCCGGTTGCCGTAAGGATCTTTTCCGCCTTAAAAAACACACCGCTTCCGATGACGATACCTACAACCATTGCAATGGCTGTAAAAAGACCATATTTCTTTTCTAATTTCGGTTCCATAGTTTACCAGTCCTATGATCCATAGGATTCCTTTATATTATTCTTTCATCATCAAAGAAAATAAATGCCATACAACTAGATTTGATAATATTATGGCCCTATTTATGGATGAGGAAACTTTTTTTATTTTATCATAAAGTTTAATAGATTACAGCTAGATTTTTCTTATTTAAGGTTTAATTTTCGTTAAAATAATTATTTTCCAAAAGAGGAAAATGACGGTTAAAATGACCTGAAGCCGGGATTGACAGCATTGCCGGAATTAATGTATGATAAGTATCAAATATAGGTACGTCTTTAAACGCTTAAGGTTCTAAAAAGAATAAAAGGAGAGAGGCTCATGGCAAAAATAAAGGAGTATACTCTGGAAAATATCAAAGAGATCTGTGAGTTTGGCAAGGCGATCTCATCACCTGTCCGGCTTGAGATCATCAAGCTGTTATACCAGGACAATTTTTCAATAAGCCAGATCGCGGAAGCTCTTGATCTTCCACAGTCCAGCGCCGCTTTTCATTTGAAACTTCTTGAGGCCGCGGATTTGATCCGTATGGAGGAACAGCCTGGGAGTCATGGGACTATGAAGGTCTGCAGCCGGAAACAGGATTATGCCAATCTCTGCTTTTTGCCGAGAAGCAGCCAGATCAATGAGGTATTAAGCATTGAAATGCCGGTGGGTGCATTTGTGGACTGCAGCATTTTTCCTACCTGTGGATTATATACCACTTCAGGAGTGGTGGGAATGGAAGATAAGGTATACAGCTTTTATCTGCCGGAACGGATGGATGCCGGTCTCTTGTGGACCTCCAAAGGTCGTGTGGAATACCGGTTTCCCAATCAGCTTCCTAATGGGAAACGGCCGGTGCGGCTATCCTTTTCCATGGAGATATGCTCGGAAGCGCCCGGATATGCGGAGGACTGGAAGTCTGACATTACCATGTGGATAAACGGTGTGGAATGTTCCACCTGGTGCTGTCCGGGGGACTTCGGGTCCAGAAGAGGGAGACTTACTCCTTCCATATGGCCCAATGGTTCTACCCAATACGGTCTTTTGGTAAAATGGGAGATCAAAGGAGACGGAAGCTATATAAACGGAGAGCGAGCCTCCAAAATCAGGATCAATGACCTCGCACTATCAGAAAATGCCTTTATCAGCATGACCATCGGGAATAAAAAGGATACAGAATATGAGGGCGGCTTTAATCTTTTTGGCAAAACCTTCGGCGATTACGCCCAGGACATTATTATGGAAATCGAATATTGAAGATATATGGTGAAAGAGGAAACAACCGTTTGGGGAATATGCATATTCTCCAAACGGTTGTTTTTTCTCTGTCTTGCGCTATAAAGGGGGAAACGTTGTATTATAACAGGGATTCTTTTTTTTTGTATAAAAGAAATAAACAATAAAACAGTAATGTTGTTGTAAAGGGGAATATTAAACAAATTATGATATAAAATAGAGAATAATATATTGACTTACACAATAAAAAGGTGTATTGTTGATTTATTGAAACAGTATTACTGTTATTAGTCGGGCTTCTATTGGACAAAAAACGACAGGCTGTTTTATGGTTTGCGAGGTTAACAAAACAAAACAAAACAAGGAGGTAATTATGAGAAGAGGCAAAAAATGGATGGCTGCATTAGGTGCAGCGGCACTGGTTATGGCGGCATTGTCAGGATGCGGAAGCAGCGCAACAACGCAGACAACTGCGGGGACCCAGGCAGCACAGGGAACCCAGGAGAACAAGGAAACTTCTAAAGGAGAAACGTCAGCAGCAGCTACAGAAGAAACAAAGAATGTCAATGACGACGGAACGGTAAACAATCCAGAGCAGGTGGCAGTGGATGCCAACAAGCTGGTCATGTGGTCCTTATTCAGCGGCGGTGACGGCGGTTTCATGACCAAGATGATCGAGGACTACAACAGTACGAACCCGACGAAACAGGTACAGTCTATCATGCTTGTATGGGCGGATTATTATACAAAGCTGCAGACGGCTGTTGCTGCCGGAAAAGGGCCTGATATCGGCATTTCCCATGCATCTTCTCTTCCTCAGCTGGTGGAAGACGGTGTGGTACAGCCGATCACTACATATCTTGACGAGCTGGGTGTCGATTTGAGCCAGCATTATTCACAGGCCTCCATTGATGCTGTGACTTTTGACGGAGAAGTCTATGCCATACCTTTGGACACACATGCAGAGATCATGTATTTCAACAAAGAGTTATTGGAAAAGGCCGGAGTGACCTTAAATGCGGCCGGAGCAGTTGATATTAAGAGCGTGGATGACTTCTATGCCGTTTGTGATAAGATCAAGGCCGTGATCCCGGAAGACGGCACAACCATCGCCATTACCAACAATGGAGACGATCCATACCGTTTGTGGTGGGCAACCTATTTCCAGATGGGAGGAACCCCTATCGTCAGCGATGACGGCAAGGAGGTCACCCTTGATAAGGAAAAGGCAGTTAAAGCAGCGGAGTTTGTAAAGGGACTGTATGACAAGGGTTATGTTGCCGAAGGCATTGATGACCACCAGAAGTTCTTCCAGACCGGAAAAGCAGGAATCTGCATCGGCGGAACCTGGGCGGTAGGCGCTTTTGAACAGACGGATAACTTAAAATTCGTACCTATGGCATTCCCAAAACTTTTTGATACCGAAAACTGCTGGGCTGATTCCCATACCTTCATTCTTCCTACAAAGAATTCAAGGAATGAAGCCGACAGCAAAGCAGCGGTGGAATTCATGGTAGCAGCATCCATGAATGGCGGCGTGACCTGGGCAGGCTCCGGTCAGATTCCGGCATGCAAGGAGGTTCTTGCAAGTGACGCCTATAAGGCACTTCCATATAGAAGCAGCTACATGTCTGAGGTGGAGAAAGCAGTCCTTCCGGCAAAGGTTTCTACCTTCAACGGAATGAAGAAAGGGATGATCGACAGCCTGGATACCATTTGGACAGGAAAGGGAGATGCTGCTTCAGGAATTGATGCCTTATATGATGAGCTTGAGTCAAACCTTCCGTAACATTTCGTGAAACTAGAGGGGGGAATCTTTCTCCCCTCTTTGTAAATAGGATTGCATGGTATGGGAGGACAGTAATTTGAGCAGAAGCAGAAAAGTAAGAGATATGGCAACAGGCCTGGGATTATGCCTTCCTTTTTTGGCCTTATATACGGTTTTTACCATATGGCCGGTGATTCAGGGGCTGTATGTGAGCCTGCATAAGTGGTCCTTAATGGGTAAGGTAAAATTTGTAGGACTGGATAATTATATTAAATTTTTGTCGGATCAGAAGTTTGTTGACGCACTGAAACATACGATCATCTTTGTCATCCTTTCCGTACCGTTCCTGGTGATCATGGCTTTGATACTGGCGCTGTTTGCCAACAGGCCGGTGAAGATCAGGCGGGGGTTAAGGATCGCATATTATCTTCCAAGTATTATATCTGTTTCCGTTGCGTCCTTTATTGCAAAATACATGTTTGCACCCTATATGGGATTTGTAAACGGAATGCTCCATCTGATCGGGATTTTAGGTCCGGGATCGGAAATCCAGTGGCTGATTGACACAAATCATGCATGGGCGGTCGTTACCATGATGACCGTATGGTGGACCGTGGGATTTTCCATGCTTTTATATTTATCGGCGCTGCAGGACATCTCTCCGGAGATATACGAGGCAGCGGAAATTGACGGAGCGGCAAAATGGCAGCAGCTGTTTTCCATTGTTCTGCCTTTATTAAAGCCCACCACCTATTTGATCGTCATGCTGCAGATTATCGCCAGCTTCAAGGTATTCGGCCAGATCTGGTTAATCACGGCAGGAGGGCCGGCAGGAAGTACAAAGCCTTTGATCCAGTATATTTATGAGACAGGATTTACAAAGAACAATATGGGCTATGCTGCGGCCATGTCCTATGTGCTGTTTGCCATTCTGGTGGTATGTACGTTTATTCAGAAGGCGGTTCAGAGGAAGGGGGAAAAGGAAGATGAAGCGTAAGAAAGTAAAGGCAGGGAGCGTTGTGCTGACTCTTTTGTCCGCAGGGCTGGCCCTCATTTTTCTGGCACCTGTAATCTGGGCCTTTTTCGTATCCCTGCAGTATGAGGGGAAGCAGATCATAAGCGTGGGCAGCTGGTTTTCGCCCCCTTACACGTTTCGGAATTATCTGGATCTGATCATCGGTTCCGATGTTGCCAAGTGGCTGATGAATTCCGTGATCGTTGCAGTTCTTGTTACAGTTTTAACAGTCTTATTTTCCGCCATGGCGGCCTATGCTTTGGCAAAAATTAAGTTTATGGGGAGAAATAAGCTGTATCTTTACTTTTTGCTGGGGCTCATGGTACCGGGGGAAGCAACCATTGTGCCGCTGTTTATTACTGCCAATGGATTAAAGCTGATTGATACATATGCAGGATTGCTTTTTCCGTCCGTGGCAGTATCCATGAATCTGATAATCATGGTGACATTTTTTAAAGGGCTTCCGGATTCTCTTATAGAAGCTGCCAGAATCGACGGAGCCGGAGAGATTACGATTTTTGCCCGGATCATCATGCCCTTATCAAAAGCAGTAATCTCTACCATTAGTATTTTCGCATTTATTGGAAGCTGGAATAATTATCTATGGCCTCTACTCTGCGCCATGGACAGCAGTAAATTTACATTGCCTGTGGGCATTCCCATTTTTGCCGGAACCTATACCGTGGATTATGTGAAACCGATGACGGCTAATATGATCGCATCCATTCCTGCCATTATCATTTATCTTATCTTTGAAAAACAGATCGTGCAGGGAATCACGATGTCCGGCGTTAAGGGATGATTAAAATAAATATATGTACCTTACAGGAATGCCTAAATGCCAAAAGCAGGTATATCTTTGTACCAAAAGGCAGGCAGGAAAGAGGAAAGGAGAATTATTACATGCTATGCTATCAAAAGGACTATCCAAGACCACAGTTTGTCCGTAGGGAATGGATCAATTTAAACGGTATTTGGGACTTCGGTTTTGATGATGACAATCAGGGAGAAGTTCAAAGCTGGTATGAGGGTTTCCATACGGAGAAAGAGATATGTGTGCCCTTTACTTACGAAACAAAGAAAAGTAATATCCATGACGAAGGGGTGCACCATTTTGTGTGGTATGGCCGCAGGTTCCAGGCGGAAAAAGAGAAATTATCGGAAAATAAGCTGTTTCTGCATTTTGAGGGAAGTGACTTCCTGACAAAGGTATGGATCAATGGGCAATTTGCCGGCATGCATGAAGGCGGATATTCCCGTTTTTCCTTTGATATTACGAACCTTGTAACGGATGGGGAGAACCTTGTAGTCGTAAAAGCAGAAGATCATTTGGATCCCCAGCAGCCAAGGGGGAAACAGCGGTGGGTTTCTGAAAATTTTGGTTGCTGGTATGTGCAGACGACAGGAATCTGGAAGACCGTATGGCTGGAGTATGTACCGGAGGTCAGCTTAAAATCGGTAAAAATGACTCCCAATTTACCGGAAGGCAGGCTTGAACTGGAGTATACCGTAGACTGTCCCCAACCCCTGGATGGAAGAAGGTTAGAGGTAGAGGCGGTTGTAAGCTTTGAAGGCAGGCTTGTGGCAAGGACTCTGGCCGGCATAGGGAAAAATCCCACAAAGGCTTTCATTGATCTGGAAGCAGCCGAGGCAGAAAATCCGTGGGGGATCCGTACATGGACCCCGGCGGAACCCCAACTATATGATATCAGCTTCCATACCCGGTACGATGGAGAAGTATGTGATGAAGTTGGTTCATACTTTGGTATGCGAGAGATCCGGATCGATGGTCCCAACATTCTTTTGAATGGGGCACCGTTATATCAGAGGTTGATCCTTGACCAGGGATATTGGGAAGAAACCCATTTGACGCCGCCGGATGAGGATGCACTGATCGAGGATATTGATAAAATTCATGCACTTGGGTACAATGGTTTGAGGAAGCACCAGAAGACAGAGGATGAAAGATTACTTTACTGGTGTGACGTTAAGGGGATGCTGGTATGGAGTGAGGCACCTGCTGCTTATGTTTATTCCGACCGTGCGGTGGAGCTGTTTACAAGGGAATGGCTGGATATTATAAAGCAGAATTATAATCACCCTTCCATTATTACATGGACGCCGATCAATGAATCCTGGGGCGTTCCTCAGGTTGAGACTAACAGGAGACAGCAGCATTTTACAGAAGGAATTTATCACCTGACGAAAAGCATTGACAAGTACCGGCCGGTGATCGTAAATGACGGCTGGGAGCATACGGTTTCAGATATTATCACCCTTCACGACTATGAAGAGAAGGGGGAAGTGCTAAAGAAACGTTATACAGAATACAAGAATGAGATACTGACGACAGAGGTTTATCACTCCACCTCTAAATCAGCCTTTGCCAACGGATTTTCATACAAGGGGCAGCCGGTGATAATCAGTGAATTCGGCGGTATCGCGTTTGACAGTGACAAAGAAGGCTGGGGGTATGGGAACAAGGTCAATACAAAGGAGGACTTTTTAAAAAGGTTTGACAGTATTACGACAGCCATTAAGGAGATCCCCTATGTATGCGGCTATTGCTACACCCAGGTCACGGATGTGCAGCAGGAAGTCAATGGACTAATGGATATAAAGAGAAACTTTAAGGTGGAGTCTGAGAAGATAAAGGAGATAAATGAGAAGAGAATCGCGTTTTGGAGAGATGAACTCCGATAACATACTCCTCTTGTCAGAGAAAAAGCAGTCACTCTTTTATCGGGTATTTGCCCTTTTTAAAGAGTGGCTGCTGCTTTTTATTGGAGATTTGTTTCTTTTATTTTGCTGCTACGATAGACTGCACATACGAAAGCATTTCTTCTTTGGATTGTACTGTTTGCGTATGATCGATAATCTGCTGTTGAGCCTGGGTAGGTAAGGAGAAAAAATAGTCCATTGCTTTATATTCTTCAAGTGCCAAACCTAACCCTACCGGCAATTGAGCACCGCTTTTATAATTTCCCATCTTTAAACCTCTTAGATATTAAGATCTTTCCATGATCTGTTTTTCCTGTTCCTCTATCATCTTTTTAACCATATATCCATATTGATAAGATGTCATGTTACTATAATCATTGCTTTTTATAGGGAAGCCGGTTTCTTCGGCGATTTCATACTTAAAACGGTCAAGAGCCTCCCTTGCTTCCGGAATGATATTTCTGTTTGGCATATAGAATCACCTCAATTCGTTTTATAACTATTATGAGGATTTTTAAAAATAATATTCAGAAGCATAAAGCTAAATAATAAACCACCAGACAAGAATGGAAAGAACGGCACCGGTTATGCAGCAGATCGCATCATTCATTGTATCCACAAGACCGGCAGGCTGAAGTGCTTTTTCAGATACATGATTATGAGAGGTATTGACCTTTTGCCAGCGCTGTGCATTACTATGAGTGATACAATCGGTAATATATTCAAGCACTTCCCAAATCACATGAAGTGTTATGGAAAACGTAAAACCAAACAACAGGATCACATATTTTATAACGCCGGAGCTTGTACCAGTCAAGGCAATTCCAAAGCCCACAAACGCAACTCCGGACAGGAAATGGATCGCCCGATCCCACCATTTATATTTATCATAAAAAAGGAGCGAGCTGCCCAGATATAATGCCATGAATAAGATGATAAGATACACGAAGATGCTGAAGCCATCAATTCTTATATGAAATACTGCATCTAGAAATCCAGGTAAAAAGGACAATACAAATACTAAGATAACGGATTTCATTATCTTAAATTCCCTTTTAAAAACATGATATACGGCCAATGCAAATAAAGCGCTCCGAAAAATAATCTCGCAGAGACTCAAAAGTTTCATATGATCACCTCACGAGTTGAGTATGCGCAGCGGCTGAAAAATTATACCTTTTGGAAGTATCATTAAGAGGCAGATCATTAAGCTCTGCTTCTTAAAAACGAAATTCCTGTTCCACCAGTTTCTCTGCATATTCTTCCACGGCTTTTTCAATTCTCCGATAAGTCTCAAGGACTTCTTTTCCTTTTTCCGTTAAACGTGTTCCTCCGTGTTCATTTCCGCCCTTTTCAGAGATAACAACAGGAAATCCAAGTTCTTCTTCCAGAGTCCGAATCATTCGAATGGCCTTCGGATAGGAGATTCCTGTTTGTTCCGTTGCTTTTTTTATGGATTTACACTCTTCAATGGCATCTAACATTTCTTTTACGCCCTTGCCAATAAAAATTTTATCTTTACCAATTCTTGTTCTTGTAATTACGCGCATGTTTTCATCACCTCAGATTTACTATACAGAGATTTTGGATTTGTGGCAAGAGGAATATGAATGAAAGAAAAAATAGTTTGCTGGATTGTGTTGAACGATTCATATTGACCATCAAAAGTTTTTTAGGTATTATGATTCTATAGCTGGAAGGAAGGGGAAAACATGAAGCACATTGGGACGGAGTATTTGGAAACTCAGCGATTGGTATTGAGGAGATTCACTTTAGAAGATGCGGAAGCAATGTATAAAAATTGGGCTTCTGATATCGAAGTTACAAAATATCTAACATGGCCGACCCATGAAGAGGTTGCTGTCAGTAGGAGGGTATTGAATGGCTGGATAAATGGTTATTCCAGGCCTGATAATTATCAGTGGGCAATCGCTTTAAGAGAAATCCCTAATGAACCGATTGGATCCATAAGTGTAGTATCCCGGGATGATAGCATTGCCTTAGCCCAGATAGGGTATTGCATAGGCCGTAAGTGGTGGCACAAGGGAATCACCTCTGAAGCTCTGAATCGAGTCATGAATTATTTATTCGATGAGGTAGGAATGAACCGAATAGAAGCCAGGTATGATCCCCAAAATCCCCATTCCGGAGGAGTTATGGAAAAATGCGGTATGAGATATGAAGGGATAATGCGGCAGGCAGGCCGTAATAATCAAGGGGTATGTGATCACTGTTATTATGCCTTATTAGCTTCTGACAGAAACTAATTTGTCTCATGGAATCATGATGGGAAAATAGAAAAGCTGCTGACTGTCCGTAAAGACTAAGTCAGCAGCTTTTTGATGGGCAGCTTATGATTTTTTCCAACGTATAAGAGTCGGCAGCACAGCGGTAACTTCTTTTCTTGCTTCTTCCTCACCAAAAGTCCTGCCTAAGATAGGTACAATCATCTCAGTCATTTCTTCCATCGTCAGATCAGGATCTATAAACTTTCCGTCTTTATAACAATTCGTGCAATAAATGCTTTTACTTCCATCAGGCTCTGTTGCAATGAAATGAGAGTGTTCTTTGTTAAAAGGTAAACCACAGCTTTGACACATTGTTATTACCGCCATATTTATCATCCTTTCGTATAATAACTCATCAACAGTTAGCTTATATTGTCAATTCAAGCTGACTTCATTATAAAGGAGAGCCATGTGGAATGTCAATGGCAATGCCTGTCTTCTTTTATTGGATTCATGTTGTTAAGATGGTGTTAAGATTGTTATTCATCTATTCCTTTTTTTGGTAATTTTTACTAAAATAATATTAGAAAGGGAGGGGTGATATATGAATGCCATTATTGTTTTGCTGATTGTTGTTTATGCGATCATAGGTGGGGCGTCCACACTATATCTGTTTTTCAGTATGCCTGCTGTTATTATATGGAAGTTTTACAGGAAGTTTAAATATCACATATCCTTAATGAATTGATCGACGCATAAAATCCAGATTTTTAAGGGTGCCCCCTTCTAGTTTTATATAGAAGGGGGCACCCTTATGCCGATCCGGGCAGACAGATTAAACATTGGTAAGCCTTCGAAACAGATTGTTCACATCCAACTGGCCATATCCCCATACATTGTTTGGAAAAGTGCTAGCCCCTTCCCGCCGGGCCCCTCTTATAATAAGGCGGTTGACATCGTATCCGGTCATGGAAGTATAATTTCCTCTGGAAATACCCCATTCCAGGATCATGGCAATGGCGCCGGCTGTATGAGCGGCAGCTGCCCCTGTTCCAGTAATGGTTCCATACTGATTCCTTAAGGTGGCGCAGGGAAGCTGGTATCCGGGGGCTGCGATATCTGGTTTGACCAGTCCACTTCTTGTATAACCCCTGCTTGATTCGATGAGGATACTGTCATTAAGCTGGTTATAGGCAGTGACCGTCAGCTGATGGAGACCATTACCGGGAGACGTTATCGTGGTATCCGGATTTGGATTGAGAAAAAAGGTTTCATTGGAAATAATATCTCCTGCAGGAAGCCAGGAGTGAAAGGATATGGGCTCATTATCAACGCTTTGGATCCGGATGCTCCAGACTCCGGGCAGGGCATTCCTAAAACGCAGCAATATGAGCTGATCCCCGGTTTCCTCTTCAAATATAAAATTATTCACCCAGAGCATACTTGGGGTAAAAATGAAATTGAACATTCTGCAGGAGCCAATGGTAGGATAAATCAGCTGAGTGGATTCCCGGTTTGGTGTGGAAACGTCAACGGCAAACCGTCCAAGAGCATAAGGCCATATTTCCATGGAAAATGATTGATCCCTTTCTCCTACCCTTAATTCAAAGTCATTGTAAAAAGGGGGCTCCGTCGTGTTGTTAAAATAATGCCTGCGGTTATTCCCTTCATTCCCTGCTGAAACAGAAAGGCCGATGCCGGGAAGTCTTCCCAGGTAGTTTAAGTAATTACTAAGCGCGCCGCTGCCGTCATGCCCGCCGCTGCTGCTGCCAAGGGCGATGCATATGACCACAGGACGGCTAACGCTTTGCGCATAGGAAATTAAGTAGCGTATTCCAAGTATAATATCGGATTCCTGAAAGCAAAGGGTGCTTTCAGGTACAAAAAAAATTTCTTTCAGATTTTGCTTTGCCTCTTTCAGCTTTACAACCACCAGCTCGGATTCTGGAACAACGCCGGAAAAGGATCCATCGGCATTTGGCTTGCCGGCGATCACGCTGGCAATAGACGTACCATGGCCATTGGTATCAACGGAAGGTACAATGGATAAGGGATTTTCTGCTTTCAGGGCAAGATTGATAATTTCTTTCTTATATTCAGTACCAAATGTGAAGCCTTCTGGAATAGGACCGTTCTGTATGGATTGGTCCCAGATAGAAAGGATTCTGGTGGTATTATCATTATAGAGAAAAGCCTGGTGTTGGTAATCAATTCCTGTATCTATGACCCCAACGAGGATCCCCTGCCCAAATAAACCTAAGAAAGGATTTCTCTGTACGGTCCCGATTCCTGATTTTTCGATGCTGATAGTAGAAGTTGGCACATAAAGAGTAGGAAAATTGTGATAAGGATAAGTGCCTAGGTTGCAGGGATCAGAGTTTGACTTAGGGATATTAAGCAGAGAGTGCCTGAAATTCAGCGTAGTAATGTTATCCCCGGAACCATACAAGGGGATTGAAACATTGTTAATAATAAGATCATAGTAGTCATTATCCAGTATCTTTTCCAAATTTCAGCCTCCAGATCTGATTCAAAAGGAGCATTTGTTTTATATTATGCAGCAGGAGTGCTATTATGAGCAGCATAGAGGTTTGTTTTATTCTTGTTCTATTAAAGAATTTGACATTGTGGTTGTCTATCCTGCTGACTGCTGGAGGCTGAAATTTTCTCGATATTTCATATATAGTAGAACCCTTAGACTGTTGGAAGGAGAATCTAAATTTGACAGAATTATAAAATAAAAGTGACAAAATATCTAATATAGATTGACAAATATAGCGTAGCAGGTAAAATAATAGGTATTAGGTATAAAATTTTCTTTCAACTAAGGAGGTATATTTTTATGAAATTATTTAGATGCACAGTATGTGGTTATGTTCATGAAGGAGAGACTGCACCGGAAAAATGTCCAAAGTGTAAAATGGGTGCTGAGAAGTTTGAAGAGCTCAGTGACGAAGATGCGGAGAAAATATATCGTTCTGACCGTACCAATGCCATTCATATGGAAATCATTACATTAGCAGAAAAAATCATTGCATTAAGCCAGGAAGGAATTGAGGATAATTTAGATCCTAAATGTGTATCCGCTTTCACTCAGGCAAAAGATGAAGCGTGGGTAATTAAACAAAGATCAAAAACAGAACTTGCAGGACATATGAAATTGGGTAAATATTAATTGTAGAAAAAGTGCCGCAAGAACTGCTTTTATGTCTTATGAAAGATGAGAACACCGGGAAATCTTGTATTTACAAGAAAACCCGGTGTTTTTGCTGTTCATGGGATAGGGAGGCAGTGGGGGGGCCGATGTTTAAGGTAAAACGTTCGCAGCCCCAGGTTATTGTTATATACAATTAAGTGTATATTGATAGTTTGTTGTTTTTTAGATAAAATGGTATGGAGCAAGTGTTTGAATTAGTGTGGGACTTATTGTAACGTAAAGCGATTGTAAGTAATTTTAGGTTTCGTACAAACATTGTAGAAAACGAATAGGAGGATTAAATGATTCAATCAATATCTGATAGACGCAGCATACGAAAGTTTAAAGATACAGCTATTCCGAAAGAAATGATTGAGGAGATTTTAAATGCAGGAAGACTTGCACCATCGTCAAAGAATAGGCAACCCTGGAAATTTACGGTTGTAAGCGGCCAATCAAAAAACGATATGCTTTTGTCAATGAAGCAAGGCCTTTTACGGGAGAGAGAAGGCGTGCCTCAGCTTCCTAATAGCAAGCAGCATTTGGCAGGGGCTGAATATACTTTAGAAATTATGGTGCAAGCTCCGATAACCGTGTTTGTAACCAATCCTTTGGGTATTGAACTATCGGATCATCTTAATCAGGAAGATAGAATTTATGAAATTTGTAATAGTCAATCCATAGGCGCCGCCATGGAAAACATGACACTTACAGCTACAGAATTAGGATTGGGTAGTTTATGGATTTGCGATATTTACTTTGCTTATGAAGAATTGAGCAGATGGCTAAACACAGAAGGAACATTGACCGCAGCCATGTCTTTTGGATATCCGGATGAATGCCCCAGACCTCGCGCCCGTAAAAATATGGAAGATGTAGTTGAGTGGAGAGTATAACTGCAATTAATTTAAAAAAGATATCAAAGATAGTCACAGGACATGTCGAAGTTTTATATCTTATTGGTGTGAAGGTTTTAAATGCCTACGACATAATAATCCATAGTTATTTGTTCATACTGTGCCTCCTTTATAAAACGCCTGTCGGAATTTGTACGATGGGCGTTTTTGATTGAACTTATTATATACAATGTGACACTTATCCACAATGTTGTGGAAACATTTGTGGATTAGGTGTTAATGTCTGAAAATACGACACAAAACTGCAAGTTATTACAGGGTTTTAGTCATTATTTTACACAGATTTTAAGGTGAGGTGATTGGGAAACAATTGTTTTACTTAAACCACCACATTACGGATGCCAGAAAATGGACATGTCTGTCCCCAACAGGAATTGCACCAGATGTCTTGCCGCAAAATTCATGATAATGATCTTCATAAAAATCCGTTCTAAATTTTACTTCATGAAAATGGTTCTGGTTCTTACCAGCAGGGATTGCTTCACCAGAAACCGTAGCATTTTACTCCTGAACTCCAATATTTAGAAAACTTTGCTTTCGTAATTATTATATGAAGTTACAACAGTAAGGTGTTGATTCTGAGTTTGCCTGCCACTTCATATCCATCGTTAAAGATCTTTATAGTACAAACCAGGGACTATTGCATATAATATATTATGCGATTCATTTATTCATCTTCCCTATTTTAGTGGGCTCCGGTGCTCTGACCTGGGTCCACTTTCTGTATAAGCCATTCCCCGAATTCACACCTTGTCTACTTGTCCCATATTATATTGTGTAGTACAACATGAAAGGAGTCTAAGTATATGAGTAGCGATACTTTTAAATGTAGATGTGAATGTTTTGAGAAGTGTGAACCCAAACATGAATGTGAATGCAAGCCCAAACATGAATGTGAATGCAAGCCCAAACATGAATGTGAATGTAAACCCAAACATGAATGTGAATGCGAACCCAAACATGAATGTGAATGCAAACCCAAACATGAATGTGAATGCGATCATGATCATGGTAAGGACTTCGAATGGTTCCAAAAAGCACTAAAAGAAGCTTACTGGAGAGGTTTTAAAGACGGTTGCAGAAAATGCAGACGGAAAGAAAATGAATGTGACGAATGTGAAAAATATGATGATTATGAAGATTATGAAAATTAGTCTAGAGCGAGCTTCGAGACTGTAAAAGATTTTGTGTAAACTAAGAGAAATCCTCTTGGGTTAATGTTAAAAAAAATATTAATCCAGGAGGATATTTTTATGGCAAGACAAAGAAAACTTTAACCGGAACGAAAAGCATTCATCAATGGGCTCTTACAGCATTATCAGCCCAAAACCACACAGGATGTCCACAACAAAACTGACATAAAATCTTAAATCCATATACCAGATATTTTGTAATCTGCCTGCGGCAAATTAATTTGAATGGAATTCAACTTTTACTCAATAAAACAAAAAAATTCCCCCGGCAAATGACCCGGGGAAACCTCAAGTACCATAAATAGAAAGATTATTAATCCTTAAATACAATTGTATAATAAAGAATTATTTGTTTATTACCACAAGGGCATGTACAGCCTAAAAAAACTGTACTCTCTTGGTTGAAGCAAAAACCAAAAATGTGACCAAAAAGGTTGATTAAGAACAAGAAAAAATTTAATTCTCTCTCTAATTCTCTTGTGCTGCAGTAAGTGAAAACTTGAGCATACCAATTTTTACATGGTCTTTGATCACAGCATCTAGGAATGTCCCAATCAATATTAAAATTTTTTCTTAATATTTCCATTATTTCATCATCTGATTTTCCCTCTATAGCTCTTAATACATCATCTTTCAATTCTTCTAATTCTTTTTCCTGAACTTTCATTACAATATTGCGCCCCCTTAAATACTTACTTACAATATTATAATATTCAATATATATCTTTTTGACACAAGCCCTAATTCATAGTCTTTATATTGCAGGGATAGTGTGAGATTATAAAGGGGAGTAATAATTTAAGAGATAAATCGTATAAGCAAATGTTGGTATTATTAAAAGGCGGGTATCCGAAAAAGTTCCAGACCCGCCTATTCATAGAATTATATCATTTTCATGTGATATTTCGTGTAATATCGTGTTGCATTTATGGGGATATGAGCAAGTAGCGAAGCGGATTGCGAATTTCCAATTAACTGTAAAATCTAATAAGCTAAGACCCTAGCTTTTACAAGGAATTCTTGTATTTACTAAGGTCTTAAAATACTGGAAGTAATGGGGCTCGAACCCATGGCCTTTCGCGTGTGAGGCGAACGCTCATCCCAGCTGAGCTATACTTCCATCACATGGAGATAGCGAGACTCGAACTCGTGACCTATGCGTTGCGAACGCATCGCTCTCCCAGCTGAGCTATATCCCCATGTCTAAATTATAGCACGAAGATTCTGAATTACAAGTATTTTTTATACAAAAGAGACAAAAATTACCATATTTTTTATCCGGCTTTTATTCTAAAGAATAATGTTTGACTGGCGGCCTTCCAGCCAGTTTTTGATGTTGTCAAAAACGATTTTTGCCCGGGCATCCATGGATTGTACTGAGGCAAAAGCCACGTGTGGGGTAACGATGGTATTCTTGCTTTTAAGAAGCGGATGATTTAAATCAAGGGGAGGCTCTGTTTCGAAGACATCGATTCCAGCACCGGAAAGATAACCATTATTTAACGCTTCTGCCAAGGCTTCAGAATCTACCACAGGACCTCTTGCAGCATTGATTAAGTATGCGCCCTTTTTCATTTTTGCAATGGTGTCCCGGTTTATTAAATGGCGGGATTCATCATTTAAAGGACAATGGAGACTTACAATGTCAGAACGGGATAACAGTTCATCAAGGGATACGAATTCAATAAATGAAGGCTCGTTTCCGGTCAGGCGCCGTTTGTATCCCAGAACCTTACAGCCAAAGGCGGAACAGAGTTCAGCAGTCCTTGTACCGATAGCTCCGGTCCCTATGATTCCTACGGTTTTTCCCATAATTTCACAGCCTACCAGGCCATCCTTTGTTTTCCCATCCCTGCACCGGGCTTCTACCTGGGGAACATTACGAAGAAGGGAGAGCATGAGGCAGATCGTAAGCTCCGCCACGGCCTCAGTGGAGTATCCGGCTGCATTGCTGACTTTGATCCCTTTTGATTTTGCTGCTTCCAGGTCTACGTGATCAACCCCTGTAAATGCAACATCTATAAATTTTAAATGCTCACAAGCAGTTATTACCTGCCCGGACAGAGGCATATTGGCAATCATGATGACATCTGCCTGTTTGGCCCGTTGGATTTGGACTTCAGGGTCCGTATCCTTCGGATAAGAGGTGAAGCTGTGGCCTGCATCCGTCAGCGGTTTTGCGTATTCATTCAAAAGGCTGTCCGGAATGCCCAGGGATTCTAATAATACGATATTCATAGGTATCACTCCAATCATTGCACAAAATTACAGGACCACAGTAAGCGCAGCCCTGCAATCTCTATTATAGCACTGATTGAAGGATTAAAAAAGAAGGGATTCGGTGAATGTGGCGAATCCCTGACCTTTTGTTGATACAGAGATAAAATAATCCGGCAGCCTGTATGGCAGGCTGCCGGTATTTTATCCAGCTATCTCAGCAAGTCTCTTTATAATAGGCAGATGCTGTGTGCACAGCTTCTCACATTTGCCGCACTTGATACAGTCTCCGGCAGAGTCTTTTGATATCTGCCAGTGACCTTTCAGGCGATCATACATATCATTTCCCAGCAGCTTCATGTTGTAGGCATCCATGAATTTGGGGATATCGATGTCTTTCGGACAATGCTTGCAGTATGCGCAGCCGGTGCAGAGGTCGTTGATGATCATGCCCTTATTTTCATATTCTTCATAGATTTCAGCGGCAGGTCGTTCAACTAAATTTTCCACGGCTTTCACGGCATCATCTACATGTTCCTTTGTGGTGCAGCCTGCGAGAGTGATTGTTATCTCTTTGTGGGACGCCACAAAGTTTAATGCGGCCTGTGCCACGGTAAGGTCGGTTCCTTCTGTCAGATAGCGGAATGTATCTGGATTCCCAGGTATGAGACCTCCTCCCAGAGGATTCATGACTACGACGCCCATACCATTGTCATAGGCAGCTTTGATGCCGGTCTGGCGGAACCGGTAGTTGAGTGCATTGTATCCAATGAGCATTCCCTTAAACAGATCGGAAGCTACGGCAGTTTCGAGTTCGTTGCCCTGCATATGGGATGAAAACACGATATTGCGAATCAACCCTTCTGCTTTGGCTTTCTCAAAGAATGAGTAAAGGATTTCTACCTGTTCGGAAAAAGAATCCAGATTTAATACGCACCATAAATGATAAAAATCAAGATAATCCACCTTTAACCGGCTTAATGTAGTTTCCAGTCTCCTTCGAAAATCCGCTTCTGTGTAGCTGCCGCCTACTGTGCCTAAGTTAGTCTTTGAGGAAATATAGTAACTGTCTCTGGGAAGCTGTGACAGGGCGATTCCTGTGATGATTTCACTTTTATCGTCGCAGTAGAAAGGAGCAGTATCAAAATAGTTGATGCCTTTTTCATGGGCATACAGTGCAACTTCCGCGCATTTTTCAAGATTACCTGATTTCACATCATCAGAGTCATACCGCATACATCCCATGCCGATGGCGGAGACCTTCATATCGGTGTTTCCATATTGTTTGTAATACATAAAATACCTCCAGAATTTATTCGTGGGTTCATGAGTTTTAAAGATAACCGAGTGAATTTAAGTGTATTTTTAATCCTGTCTCAAGGGAAGTACAAGGCAATCGCACTCCCGCCTCCCGAAGGGCTGACAGATCATAGATCCGATGGCATAGATGACCGCTGTACTCCGGGTGTTCTTCAAAGTATCCTGCCAGCGGGATTTCCTTAATGTTCACGTCCCTGTCTAACAGCTGCCCAATGATCTCGTAATATCTGCGGTTCTCCACGGCTTTCGGTCCCCCGATACAGAAAATACGGTTATAAGTGCCTTGTTTGTCTGCGCAGTCGAGCATGGAGTTTGCCAGATCGTCCACGAATATGGGCTGCGTAAGATAGATTCCGCCGCCTACAAGAGATATGGGCTCCTTATCCAGGATGAGTTGGGGCAATTCCTTCTGTCTGCTGTGCTCCGGGTAACACCCTATGAGAAAACCAGGTCCATAAATATGTCCGGGACGGAAGAGCGTAACGGCTAAGGAGGTGCTGCCGAAGTTGTTGATAAAGATATGCTCCATGCGGCGTTTATTGCCCGCATAAGTAAGCTTTCGGGCTCGCCTTCTTCCTCGATGAAATATCCGTCTTCTTTCTGCGGAGTGTCTTTTCTTAATGGATCATACACGGAATCCGTGGAAATCACGACCAGACGTTTTGTGATTCCTGGAAATACATTTAAATCCTGCATGGCGTGTTTTTCATCCATGCAAATGCAGTCAAAGACAATGTCCCAGTTCGTATCTGCTTCTAAAATCGTTTTTTTAAAATTTTCAGTATCGTTTCGGTCGGCCTTCAGAAGATGGATTCCGTCACCTAAGGGACGCTGCCCTCTGGTAACTGCCCAAACTTCATATTCATCTTTCGCCAGTGCAGCCAGACGGCCGCTTAAGCCTCCGCTTCCTCCGATAATCAGTGCTTTCTTCTTCATACGGAATCTCCTCTTTATTTGAATATCTCTATATTTTTCTTTCTTTCCGGCGGGAGCAGCTTTGAAGGCGGGATCCCCTTTTTTTCTTTAAATAGTTTTGAGAAATAATAAATATCGGAAAATCCACTTTGGAGCGCCGCATCGCCCACGTTGGCTTCACCGCTTCTCAGTATATTTTCCGCATGGTTTAAACGCAATGAGATCAGGTACTGTTTAAATGTCATGCCTAATGCCTTTTTAAACAGATTTCCGTAATACACCGGATGGATATGGAACAGACTGGCCATGGTATCGATGCTTACATCTTCTGCAAAATGAGTGCTCATATAGCGGATGCTGTTGATGATACGGATGTCCTTACTGCTGATCCGGTTCTCATTGAAAAGAAGATCCAGTATGTGGTAGAGAATGAGGCACATGCTGGCCCGTACCTTTAGTTTATAACCGAACTCACGCTTAATCCATTCTTCGTGGATCTCATGAAAGCAGGATATGAGTGGGGGAACATTGCCAATATGGCTGATGAGGTTAATGGGCAGGGAGATATCGTTGCCTTTTTGATCTGTGAGGAAAAGATTTGTGGAGTAACATTCCATTAAATCCTCCGGGACACTGACTGCCGCTCTGTGGGTACCCTTGGGTATGCAGATCAGATCACCTTTCCGGACGATATATTCTTTCCCGTCTATGAAATATCTGGCTTTTCCCGCAATGACATATGTGATGTCGATGAAAGATATGTAATCCGGGTCGATCTTCCAACTGGCCGTACATTTTCTGTGAATGTAGTAGTGCAGATCGGGAATCATGTTATCAAAATTCACTTCCATAAGCTGCGCCTCCCGTTTTTTGGTAAATTTTTTAGAAAAAATACAGTGGCTGTTACTGATGTAGGATTTTTTTAGTATATTTAGTATATCTTGTCCTGCAAAAATGCGCAATAGAGAATACAAAGTAAAAAATATATTTAAAAATTACAAATGGTATTTTAATATTACATTCACATAATTGGAGGATATGGCTAAAATGTAAAGCATAATAAACGTTTATTTAATCAAAATGCTGACAGACCCAGTTTTACTGTTTTAAGAAAGGAATTATTATGGTAGGTATCATCGGAACGGGCGTTATTGCAGAAACACATCTTAAGGCTTACCTTTCACTTTCAGACAGATGTCAGGTGGTTGCACTGTGTGATATCTTTCCTGAGAAAGCGCAAAGTATGAAAGAGAAGTATGGTCTGGATGCAGCGGAAGTCTATGAGGACTATAACGAGATGCTTAAAAGACCGGATCTGGATCTTGTAAGTATATGTACCCCGCCTTTCACCCATTTGCCAGCTTCTATCGCATGTATGCGGGCCGGGAAGCACGTACTGGTGGAAAAGCCCATGGCCTTGTCTTTGGCGGAATGCGACGAAATGATAGCGGTCCAAAAGGAGACTGGCACTTATCTTGGAGTCGTGTGCCAGAACCGTTTTACGAAAGATAATCAGACACTAAAGGCTCTGATCGATAGTAGAATTGCAGGCAGCGTGCTCTTTGGTCAGGTTGAGTCATTCTGGTATCGCGGTCACAGTTATTATGATCTTTGGTGGAGAGGCACCTGGGAGAAGGAGGGCGGTGGCTGCATCATTAATCACGGCGTACACCAGATAGATTTACTTAACTGGATCATGGGCCCCCCTGAGACTGTGACAGCTGTTCTGACAAATGTTTCACATGATAATGCTGAGACAGAAGATTTATCAGCGGCAATACTCACTTATAAAAGCGGGGCAGTAGTAACCTTTGCAGTAAATCTGGTGACACATGGCCAGTATCAAAGACTCGCTTTTCAGTGTGAAAGAGCGGGTATCTCATCCCCCTACCAGGTCACGAGTAACTGTTCTACAGACACAGGATTTCCCATAGACGATCCAGATACCATAGCAGAGCTTGAAAAAGTACGGGAATCAATTCCAAAGTCGGAGTGGACGAAGCATGAGGCACAGATAGAGCGGGCTATCCGCTTTATAGAAAATGGTGAGAACCATCCGGAAGACAGTGCAGATGGCCGATTGGCTCTTGAGGTTATTATGGCGATCTATCAATCCGGATTTACGAAATCGACGGTCCGTTTGCCCTTGGGCAGGGATAGTCTTTTGTATGATAAAAACGGAATAATTGAAAACGGAAAGAATTTCCACGCAGCGTTACAAAACGTTGGCAGCGGAAATCAGGAGGAACTGAAGTGATGTCAAAAACAAGGGATCTGTGCTGGTTGAAAAAGAAAGTATATCAGTCAGATATATCCGGTTATCATATCAAAGATAAAAAAGACAGCATTGTAATGAAAACCATAGAGAGAGAGCTGCCCCTTTTATTTGAAGGTGCGGAAGCCTCGGATGATCCGGGATCTTCTTTGGTTTTATCACTGGCAGGTGATGACGGCAGCGACGGATATGAGATAAAAAAGACAGAGACAGGCTATGGAATAACAGCTTCTACAGAGAATGGTCTTCTTTATGGAGTATTCAGTCTGCACCGCATTCTGATCTCAAAAGGAACGCTTCCCTTTAAGAGCGAACCGGATCAGAGCATTCGCATGATAAACCACTGGGACAATTTCGACGGTTCCATTGAACGCGGTTATGCGGGAGAGTCAATCTATTATGATAAAAACAATTTTAGAGGAGATATGGAGATCGTTCGCTCCTACGCAAGACTCCTTGCAAGTACAGGGATCAATTCCATATCAATCAACAATGTAAATGTACATAGAAAAGAGACTTTCTTCATCAAAGGCGAAAATCTGAAAGAAATCAGAAAGATAGCTGATGTGTTTAGCGAATACGGAATCAGGATTTTTCTTGCTATCAATTTTGCCGCTCCCATCGTGGTAGGCGGGCTTGACACAGCGGATCCCCTTGAACCGGAAGTCGCTGCATGGTGGGAGAACGTAACCGCTGACATATACAAAGAGATTCCCCAGTTTGGCGGTTTCATCGTAAAAGCGGATTCTGAAGGAGAGCCGGGCCCATTTACATATAACCGGACCCACGAAGATGGTGCGAATATGCTGGCGCGGGCCATAAAACCCCTGGGAGGCATCATTATCTGGAGGTGTTTTGTATACAACTGTGCACAGGACTGGAGAGACAGAGCTCTTGACCGCGCCAGGGCTGCTTATGATATATTTATGGAGCACGACGGCAAGTTCGAGGACAATGTTATCCTTCAAATTAAAAATGGTCCCATTGATTTTCAGATCAGAGAGCCGAATTCTCCGCTTTTTGGGGCACTTAAAAAAACAAATCAAATACTGGAATTCCAGATTACCCAGGAGTACACAGGGCATCAGATCGATATTTGCTACCTGGTACCCATGTGGAAAGAAACTTTGGATTTTGACACCTGCTACGGGAAAGATGCTTATATCAGGAATGAGATCAAAAAGAACTCCCCGGATCCCAAACGGTCCGGAATAGCGGCAGTAGGAAGTGTAGGCATGGACACAAACTGGACAGGCAACAAGCTGGCTCAGGCCAATCTCTATGGATACGGCAGGCTTGTATGGGGCAACTCACTCAGTTCTGATGCCATAGCCGGTGAATGGGTAAATTTAACCTTTGACCTTCCCCGGGACGAAGCTGCAAAAATCAAGGAGATTCTTACCACTTCCAGAGGTGTTTATGAAGATTATACCTGTCCTTTGGCAGTTGGATTTATGTGCAAACCAACTGTTCACTACGGAGTGGATATAGACGGTTACGAATATGACAAATGGGGGACTTATCATTATGCGGACCGCAATGGCGTAGGAAGAGAACGTACGGTTGCAAAGGGTACCGGATATACAAGGCAGTATTCCGATGACAGATTCAGAGAATATGAAGATTTATCTTCCTGTCCGGATGAGCTTTTGCTGTTTTTCCATCATGTGCCATATACCCATATCCTCCGCTCGGGAAAGACTGTGATACAGCATATATATGACACACATTTTGCGGGTGTGGAAAAAGTAGAGCAGTACGAGAGCGTTTGGGAAAGTCTGGAGCCATTCTTAGATGAAGAATGCTATAGTAATGTGAGAGACCGCCTAAAAAGACAAAAAGAAAATGCAATCAATTGGCGGGATCAGATTAATACCTATTTCTACCGTAAGTCAGGAATACCTGATGCCCACGGCAGAAAGATCTATGAGTAAAAATATCAGCTGTATGCTGTATTAGAAAGCACCATAAAAGTTGGCGGTAAAGGGTTTTGCAGACCCTGCAAATAAAAAAGAAAAGGAAGGAAAAAGTATTATGAAAAAATGGAAGAAAAGTTCAGCCGTACTTGCAGCAGTTCTAACGGCAACAGTCAGCTTCACAGGATGTGGAAGCACCGGAGGAAACACTGCACCGGCTACTACAGCGGCATCAGGCAATAGTGGAGAGGCAAAAACTGATGCGGCACCGGCCGGTGAACTGGCCAAGTTAAGCTTTTCCTGGTGGGGCAATGATGATCGCCATCAGGCGACTCAGGAAGCCATTGACGCATTCAATGCGGCTCATGCAGGCGCAATCGAAGTGACAGGCGAGCCTTCCGGCTTCGGTAACCTGGAAGAGACTTTTGCTACTCGCTATGCGGGCGGAACAGAAGCCGATATCATGACTGTCAATTATCCGTGGCTCATCAAATACAGTCCGGATGGCACTGGTTTTTATGATTTAGACAAGGTTAAGGATATCATTGACTTTTCACAGTATGATGCCGGATTTTTAGAGACAGGAAAGACCGGCGGTGTGATGCAGGCCATTCCTTACGGACAGAATACTCTGGGCGTTTATTTAAACAAATCTGCCTTTGAGAGAGCAGGTATTAATGAAATCCCATCTACATTCGAAGCGTACAAGGAAGCTGCAAAGACCATTACAGCGCAGAATCCAAACGCCTATCTGATCGTAAGCCCGACGTTCCGTTTTGCTGCCGTTTATTACCTGCAGCAGAAGACCGGTATGGGTGAATTCGATGAAAATCTGAATATGAATTACACGGTAGAGGACTATAAGGAAGCCATGACCTGGTATAAGGAGCTGGCAGATCTTCATGTATTCTGTTCCAGACAGGATTACCTTGAAAATGTAGGAAATGATCCGGTATCCATTGCCCAAAATGCAAAGTTTATTGACGGCGGATATTTGGGAGTGCTTGAGTGGACCGGCGGCATCGCTTCCAATGCACAGACTCTTGCAGATAAAGGAGACGAACTGATCGTAGCACCCCTTCCGACGATTGACGGAGCGGTATTTAAAGGAACCATGGCAAAACCGTCACTGACATTTGCAATCTCAAAGAACTCCAAGCACCCGGAAGCAGCGGCAGAATTCTTACAGTATATCTTAAATGATCCGGAAGGCACGAAGCTTATGGGTTCAAAGAGAGGTATGGTAGCATCTAAATCTGCAAAAGCCACGCTTGAAGCTGATGGACAGATTACAGGTGCCGTAAAGCAAGCTTATGACTTCACGGATGAGGCAGAAGTTATCAACAATTCCCCTATCTTTGAGGATGCCGTATTTACATCTTCCTATGAGAGCAATTATGAGAAATATGAATTGGGTGCAAGTACCGTTGACGAAGCGGCTCAGGCATTCTTTGACGAAGCATCCGCTCAGGTTGCAAAGCTGAAAGCAGAATATGGGAAATAAATAGAAAGAAAGCTGTCTCATTTCTCATTGCAAGTCTGCCGGAAAGCAGGTGAAGGATTCACGCTGTTTAAGCGGAATCCTTTCACCGCCTGCGGCAGGCCGCAATACCGAACTCGGATAAATGCCCATTTCCATCAAGGGAATATACTTTATGAAAGGTCTGGAGTTTATCGGAAAGCGTCAAATCTGATATAGGAACTTATTAACTATATAGCTCTTTGTGGCTATGTCATTATTCGCTAGGAGGAATTTTTTTGAAAAACAGCAAGATCGGGCTTTTGTATATTCTCCCCTGGATAATCGGAATGGTTTTTCTTACATTGTATCCGTTTATTAATGCACTTTTTATCAGCTTTACGGATTACAACCTGGTCAGAGAGCCCAATTTCATAGGATTTGCCAACTATGCAAAGCTATTTAAAGATAAAGACTTTTTAGGTACGCTAAGGCAGACACTAAAATATACAGTAATTACAGTGCCTTTGCAGCTTGCATTTGCACTCTTTATTGCTTTTATCCTGAATTTTAAATTAAAAGCTATTAATTTCTACCGGACGGCGTACTATGTTCCCTCCCTTTTAGGCGGAAACGTTGCAGTAGCCGTATTATGGCGTTTTTTATTTCAGCAAGATGGATTTATTAACCACTTTCTTGGTATATTCGGTGTGAGCCCTGTAAAATGGTTGTCTTCCGCATCCGGAGCTATGGCTGTTATTGTCCTTTTAAAAGTCTGGCAGTTCGGTTCGGCCATGCTGATATTCCTGGCCGCCCTTAAAGATGTACCTCAGGATCTCTACGAGGCCGCAAGTGTGGATGGAGCTACGAAGTCTTATTCGTTTTTCAAGATCACGATTCCTTTGATCACACCCACGATCTTCTTCAATTTGGTCATGCAGTTGGTCAATGCGTTCCAGGAATTCAACGGACCTTACCTCATCACGAAAAAAGGTCCTTTAAATTCTACATACCTTACCTCTATGTTCATCTATGACAACGCTTTCCAGCTTTTCAATATGGGTTACGCAAGCGCCGCCAGCTGGATACTGTTTCTCATCATCGTATCTGTTACGGTAGTGTTATTTGCTACCCAGGATCGCTGGGTATTTTATTCGGATAAGGGGGAATAACATGGCACGGACAAATTTGATCAGCGAAGTCGAAAGACGCAGAAGAAGAAAGTACATGATAAGTGCTGCTTTCCGATATACCTTACTTACGGTAGTGGCCCTTGTTATGATTTATCCTATCATCTGGCTTGTGGGAGCTACTTTTAAGACGAACAATGAGATATTTACGTCAATTAATTTTATACCCAGCAAAATAGACTTTACGCCTTATGTCAATGGCTGGAAAACCAGAACGAAATTTACGTTCACCACATTTTTCATTAACACATTCAGTTTTGTAATACCTAAGATACTGTTTTGCCTGATATCGAGTACACTGGTAGCGTATGGATTTGCCAGATTCAATTTTCCGTTTAAAAAAATATGTTTTTCCATCCTTATGGCGACTATGTTTTTACCGTCGGTCGTGACCAGGATTCCGCTTTATATTTTATGGAAAAACCTTGGACTTTTAAACACATACGTACCTTTGATCGCACCAACCGTATTTGCGAACGAACCGTTTTTCGTATTTATGCTGATCCAGTTTATGCGTTCCATACCGACGTATTTGGATGAGGCGGCGACGATAGACGGCTGCAATTCATTTGGAATTCTGACGATGATCCTGCTCCCTGCATTGAAACCGGCTCTGATAAGCTGCACGATCTTTCAGTTCGTATGGAGTTTCAATGATTTCTTAGGCCCCTTAATCTACGTGACGAGCCTTGCGAAATATCCTGTATCGCTGGCTCTTAAGATGTCAATCGATCAAAGCAGCGGTATCGTGGAATGGAACCAGATCCTTGCGATGTCATTCCTGGCTCTGCTTCCTGCTCTGATCCTGTTCTTCTGCTGTCAGAAGTATTTTGTAGAGGGAGTGACCAGTTCGGGAGTGAAAGGATGATAAACTTTTGTGTCACCCCATACATATCAGATCATGCGGTTCTGCAGAGAAATGAGTTTATACCCATAAGAGGTACAGCGGATGCGGGAGCGCGGGTAGAAGCGATACTATCGAAAGAAGATGGGAGTGCTGAATTCAGAGAAGAGACCTTAACGGAAGAAGACGGAAGCTGGAAGCTTGTATTTATGCCTATGCAGGCAGGGGGCCCCTATTCGATTTCCGTCACCTGTGCGGGTGTGAGAAAAGAATTTTCTGATATTTATATTGGGGATGTCTGGCTCATGTCCGGCCAGTCCAATATGCAGCTGCCCATGCATCGGGTAAAGTATCGTTTCCCTAAGGAGTATGGTGAAGACGGAGACCCGTTTATTCGCCAGTTCACCATCCCGATCAAGTGGAATTTCAAAGCTCCTGCAGAGGAACTGTCGGGAGGAAAATGGGAAAGTTATTCGTTGGAGTGTGCTTCTTATTTTTCAGCGGCAGGATATTTTTTTGGGTCGAAATTGCGGGAAAGATATCCGGTACCCATAGGTCTTATACTTACTGCAGTGGGCGGTACGCCTATAGAGGCGTGGATGAGCAGAAAAGCGCTTGCGGGTTTTTCCGGTAAAGCAAAGACAGCTGATGAATGTAAATCAGATAAATTTGTCAGGAATATACAAAAAGAAGATGAAGTGAGGGCTTCCTCGTGGTATAAGAAATTAGATGAGGCAGATGCGGGGATTTTAGAAGGTTGGCTTAAGGCCGGTTTCCAGGATACGTGGAAAACGGTCAACCTTACCGATGATTTTTATGCAAATGAAGATTTTGAAAAACCCGGTTCTGTTTGGTTTAAAAAGATTGTGACGATCCCGCCTGAACTTTCAGGCAAGCCGCTCCATCTTTCCCTTGGAACCATCAAAGATGCGGACTGCACTTACGTTGACGGGCAGTGCATTGGAAATACCACATATCGATACCCTCCCAGGGAATATCACTTGGAGGGACTGGCTGAAGGGGATCATGAGATCACAATACGTGGGATTGCGGTGTCTAGCCGGCTGGACTTCACCAAAGGGAAATCTCATCAAATGATTTTTGAAACAGGAGAGACGTTGTCTGTTTCTGATGGGTGGATGTATAAGAGAGGCGCGTATGCACAAGCGCTTAATCCACCGACCTTTTTTGAAAGAAAGCCCATGGGTATGTACCAGTCTATGATAGCGCCCCTTCATGATTTTCCTATCTGCGGTATGTGCTGGTATCAGGGAGAGAGCAATGCAGATGACGATCGTTCTTATCCGCAGTATTTCAAGTGTATGATTGAGGACTACAGGCGAAAATGGCATATGGGAAAATTTCCTGTTATTTACGTACAGTTACCGAATTATGATCTTGAAGATGCAGGAAACTGGGTACGGTTTCGGAATATGCAGCAGGGTCTTGCAACGCTTCCAAACAGCGCTATGGTGGTCACCATTGACTGCGGCGAATATAATGATCTGCATCCAACAGATAAGAAGACGGTAGGAGAGAGAATGGCCATGGCGGCGTATGAGATTGCATATCATGAGCCGGGTGAGTGGCTGTCCCCTATATTCTCCCATGCTGAAAGGAAGGGCGATGAGATCGTACTTCACTTTGATCACGGGGAGAGGGAATTTATTGTAGCAGACAGTAAACCGAGTGGGTTTGAAGTCTGTATATCGGGCGAGTGGACCTCAGATTGCATCGATGTCCGGACCCAGGGGTGTACGGTTATTTTGAATGTCCAAAAAGGAAAGACAGTTACCGGAGTGCGTTATGCATGGTCAAATAACCCGGAGAATGCGAACTTGTACGCAGTACCGGGACTGCCGGTATCACCGTTTGAGTTAACGATAGTCTGATTCGATCTGCATACTGAATCAATCTTTGGGGTGGGATTCTTTTGAATTCTGCTCCATTCTTGCGTTCTATACCATTCTCACGTTTCTGAACCATATATACAACAAACAGGACCGCAGTAAGCGCGGTCCTGTTAAGTTTATTGCATCATGGATAAGATTAAAAATGGTGGAATTTACTTTGCAGCTTTTTCAGAATAGGTCGTCGTTACAAGCTCCTCATAGGGAACCCGTTCCTTTAATTGTCCGGATTCTTCCAGAATATTTTCCAGAAGCTCAAAGCTGTCTTTTGCAAAAACCGTATCCTTTTTCCAGGTATCCTGTGTTTTATACCGTTCAATAATGGTTGCAATCGTAGCTACGTCGGTTTCTTTGAACTGGGGCTGGATCACCTTTGCAATTTCTTCCGATGAATGGGAATTCACGTATTCCAGGCCTCTTTGGATTGCATTGGTGAATTTCTGGATAACTTCCGGATTCTTTTCCAGATAGCTTTTCTTTGCGCTGTAGGCAGTGTAAGGAATATATCCGGAATCAACGCCAAGAGAAGCCACTACGTGGCCGCTGCCTTCTTTTTCAAGTCCTGTGGCAAATGGTTCAAATTCAACGGTATAGTCTGCATCATTGCTGGTAAATGCCGCAGCAGTCAGGCCAAAGTTAATGCTCTGGTCAATGGATAAGTCCGTAACAGGGTCGATGCCATTTTTTTTCAAGATATACTCAAATACCATCTGCGGCATTCCCCCGGCTCTTCCGCCAAGTACCTTTTTGCCTTTAAGATCCGTCCATTTAAAGTTAGGCTGTTTGTCTCTTCCTACAAGAAAGTTTCCGGCTCTCTGGGTCAGTTGGGCGAAGTTGACGGCATAGTCTTTCGAACCGTTTGCGTAAGTATAAATGCTGGCCTCAGAACCCATAAATCCGATATCGGCATCGCCTGATATCAGAGCAGTCATAACCTTGTCGGCGCCGGCCCCGTTGACCAAGGTTAAATTAATGCCTTCATCCTCAAAATATCCCAGTTCAATGGCTGAATACTGGGGAGCATAGAAGATAGAATGGGCAACTTCATTTAGTGTGACCGGAGTTAATTCAGATGCCTTTGCTTTTGATCCGCAGGCAGTCAGGCTAAGTAAAGAAGCCCCGGTGAGTATGGCCGCCAGAAAAAAGTGATGGACTTTTCTCATAAAATCCTCCTTAGGGAAATCTTAATACTACATTTTATTATGAGAATATGGGAAGGTACTTTGTCTTATGAAAAATTTTTACAATACTGTGTCCGTGCTGGATACCTGATAAAAAAGCGGTCTTATATGCTTCCTGGCCGTGGTTCTGCAGCTTGTCAGGGAGGCAGCCAGCATAAGTGCAACCAGGAATAAAACGATTGCCTTTTCCATATCATTCTCCCTTTCTTAGTATCTCCTATTGGCATTGTATGAGGGGGGCCAGGCTGCAGTTCCGTCCATTTATATATTTCTGTATTTTAGGATGGAATAAGAAGAGAAACTGTGTTATACTGCTATAGTAAAATTTACAAAACAGGAGAAATTCAATGGACTATCGGATGATTGTGCTGGATTTGGATGGGACGCTTACCAATCGGAATAAGGTGATCACACCCAAGACCAAAGAGGCACTTTTTGAATTAAAACGACAGGGCGGAATTATTGTACTGGCTTCCGGAAGACCCACTTACGGGGTGATGCCCCTTGCTAAAGAATTGGAACTTCATGAGTCAGGAGGATACATTTTGTCCTTTAACGGAGGACGCATCATTGACTGCAGAAGCGGAGAAACGGTTTTTGCAAGGGAATTGCCTATGTCCTCAAATTCCAGAATTATCCGCATGGCAGAGGATCATGGAGTGAACATCCTTACCTATGAAGATGATTTAATCATCACCCCCAATGCGGCTGATGAATATGTAGAAAAAGAATCGGTCATCAATAAGCTGGAAGTAAAAGAAATCCAGGATATGGAGGCTTATGTACAGTTTCCGGTTGTTAAATTCATGATGCTTGAAGAAGGTGACTATCTTGCCATGGTAGAGCCAAAGGTAAAGGCGGCCTTAGGGCGGGATTACAGCGTTTACCGTTCAGAACCCTATTTTTTGGAGATACTCCCTAAAGGAGTGGACAAGGCGGCAAGTCTGGAGCGTCTGCTGTCAAAGCTTGGCATGAGTAAGGAAGAGATGATTGCCTGCGGAGACGGTTACAATGATTTGTCCATGATCCAGTATGCAGGCCTTGGTGTTGCTATGGAGAATGCAGTTCTCCCGGTAAAGAAGGCAGCTGATTATGTGACACTTTCCAACAACGATGACGGAGTGGCACATGTGATAGAAAAATTTATGCTCTCATGATGTCCGCGAAGGGTGGACTTTACAACTTTAGTATGGTAAAATGTTACTAAGGGCAAAAACAAGAAAAAGGGGAATGAACGATATTATGAATAAAAAGATTAAGACAGATGCGGTAGACCATCTGTTTGAGGCTATTCTAACCTTGAAATCATCAGAGGAATGCTATACTTTTTTTGAGGATGTGTGTACAGTTAATGAACTGTTAAGCTTATCTCAAAGGTATGAGGTAGCAAAGATGCTGAGAGAGGGCCGTACTTATCTGGAGATTGCGGAAAAGACGGGGGCGTCCACTGCGACCATCAGTCGAGTGAACCGCTCCTTAAATTATGGAAACGATGGATATGATATGGTGTTTAAGCGTTTGGAAGAAGAAAAGAGAGAAGATTGATAAAAACAGGGACAAGCCGGATACCGGCACTTGCCCCTGTTTTTATTTATCATTTTTTCTTTTTTATGTTTATAGGTTCGGTTTCTCCTAAATCATCAATGATCTGCTCAATGATCTGCTTCTTTAAGTACACATCAAAGGAAAGCTCGCAGATCCAGGAAAATAGGCGGAGATATTCCAGATCATCTTTCGGAAGCCCTTTGTCCTCAAAGGTTTTACTGGCATGCTCGTATTTTTGAAGGATATCCTCCTTGATACGGTCGATATTGCCTTCTACCTGGGAGAAAATTTCACGGTAAATATCCTCCAAAGGAATTCCGTCCGAAGAATTAAAGTGCTTTTCCGTAATAGGCTTAAAGAGCTGCTCGATGTCATGAAACGAGAGCAGGTTTTTAAAATAATATATAAATATAAGTAGCAGAATGTGTTCTCTGGAATATTTCTTTTTATTTGGAGCCGGAAGGAGATTGTTCTTGGCATAATTATTGATCATGGTCTTGGTCAGGACCTTGTCCTCCGGATAGCGTTTGGTATCTTTTAAGTGCTCATCCATGAAGGTGGTGACTTGATCCATGTATAGATCAATATTGGGAATGGTTTCCGGCCTGATATGGTCTAAGGATTCCAGATGCTTCAGGATGTCCTGCATTCTTTCGTCGTTGGTCTTCATATGTTTTCCTCTTTCCTGCCCATGCCTTTGGGCCGACCTTCTGTACGCATGCTGCCGCACATGAGGGATGCCCCCTTTGTCATATCATATTATATAGTATTCAATACCAGATGACAAGGGGGAAAAGGATTTAAAGGACTAAATTTTTTTAAGAATACCTTAAAAAGTTTCTTGACTTTTGTGGAATGTGTGCTAATCTAGAATTATAAGAGTAATGAACGAAAGGAGACAAATCATTATGAAAAAAGTTTTAGCAACAGAAAAAGCGCCGGCAGCAATCGGCCCATATTCTCAGGGCGTACGCGGGGGCGATTACGTATTTATATCAGGACAACTTCCTATTGACCCTGCTACCGGTGAATTTGCAGGTGAGGATATCGTATCCCAGACAAGACAGTCATTGACAAACATCAAGTCCATTTTGGAAAGCGAAGGCTTATCCATGGCTAACGTGGTTAAGACAACCGTTTTATTAAAGAATATCAGTGAGTTTGGACCAATGAACGAAGTTTATGCATCCTTCTTTGAGGGAGAATGCCCGGCAAGAGCCGCATTTGAAGTGGCAGCTCTTCCTAAGAACGCTCTGGTTGAAATCGAGGCCATCGCATATTGCGGTAAGTAATTGTCAGATCAGTTTCTGAAGTTTGATTTAAGGAAACGAAAGTAGGGAGTACAGCACTTTGAGATGCTTAACAGTGTTTCAGAGGGCTATGCTCTCTTTTTGTATTTCTGTAACCATAAGGCGTATTAGAAGGGCAGTTGTAGAAATAAAGGGCTTTTTGCGAAAGAAATGGGTTGCATATTGACGGACATATATTATAATAAATTAGAAAGTCCGATTTTTTATTTAGGGTTCATTCTGAAAATCAGGCTTGAAATTACATATGGAAGCTGGTACTCTAACGATGAAGAATGACGAAACGGCAGAAGAATATCTGGGCCGGATTCCTATGTGGACCAGAAAAAAGAACTCTCTGGAAGATATCCGTAAATTCCTTTGCGAGATGGGAGAACCGGATGAAGAGATGAAAATTATTCATGTTGCAGGTACCAACGGGAAGGGTTCAGTATGTGCATTTTTACAGTCTGTTTTAAGGAAAGCAGGCTGCAGGGTGGGAACCTTTACCTCCCCGCATCTGATTGAAACCAGAGAACGTTTCTGCATAAATGGAGAGATGGTATGGTCAAAGCTTTTTGAAGATAGTTATCAGACCATCCGAATGCTTTCTGAGAATATGATGGAGAAAGGATATTGCCATCCGTCTTATTTTGAATTTCTGTTTTATATGGCAATGGACATGTTCCATAAGACAGAAGTGGATATTGTAATTTTGGAAACAGGTCTTGGAGGAAGATTGGACACGACCAATGTCATTAAGTCTCCTCTGGTGTCGGTGATTACCTCCATCAGCCTGGATCATACGGAATATTTGGGTGATACCATTGAAAAAATCGCATGGGAAAAGGCTGGAATTATTAAAAAAGGGGTAACCGTAGTTTTTGACGGAACCAACGGACAGGCTTCCCAGGTTATTCGCTCCAGAGCAAAGGAACTGGGCTCTCCGTTCTGTAAAGTGGACAGGCAGGGATATGAGATAACCGGATATGAAGATAAAGGCTGCAAAGCCAGATTTTTTAAAGCAGAAGGAGATTTTGTGGAAGTCACCGTTCCGACTGTTGCGGAATATCAGGTGATGAATGCCTTCCTTTCGTTTAAAGCTCTTGAGGCGGCAGGGCTTAAGGAGGTCATGGGTCTGGAGATTTCAGAAGAACAGGTGAAAGAAGGAATTGCAGGCATGTACTGGCCGGGAAGAATGGAAGAGGTGCTTCCGGGAGTATACTTAGACGGAGCCCATAATCCGGGTGGTATCCAGGCTTTTACCAAGGCAGCAGCCGGTTTGTGTGAAACAAGGAAAAAACGGGCTGATCTTTTGTTCTCGTCAGTATCCGATAAAGATCACGATAAAATGATAAAGGAAATCGCAGGGGAACTGCCTCTTGATCATGTGGCGGTGGCTCATATTCATTCGGAAAGAGGACTTGAAACAGATGTCCTGCTAAAAGAGTTTCAAAATGCCTGCGGTTGCGGAGTAGAAGGATTTCAGACAGTGGAAGAGGCTGTTTTATACATGCTTCATAAAAGGGATGAAGGGCATCTGTTGTTTTGTGTGGGTTCTCTTTACTTAATGGGGGAGATAAAAGCGGTATTAAGGAGGAACTCCATTCCATGGATACCTGGATGCCCTGAAAAGATGGGCAGGAAAGAGGAAACCCATTCCATGGATACCTGGATGCCCTGAAAAGATGGGCAGGAAAGAGGAAACTCATTCCATGGATACCTGGATGCCCAAAAAGATGGGCAGGAAAGAGGAAAGCATATGATAGATTTTGAAGCTGAGATTAACAGTTACAGGCCAAGCCTGGAGGTTGATGCAATTGAAGATGCCATTGTTAGAAGTGATTTGACGGATATGAATGATCTGATGATGGATCTTATAAAAGAAATCAACAAGGAATAGGCGGTTAAAATATGGATTATGAAAGAAAAACCCGGGTAATTGCAAACAGCTATTACAACATGGGGCTGGAACGGGCAAAGCTCAGAGATTTGTCAGGAGCTTCTGAGTGCCTGAAAAAAAGCCTCCATTTTAACAAGTATATGACAGATGCAAGGAACCTTCTGGGGCTGATTTATTATGAGGTTGGAGAAGTGGGTGAAGCTCTTGTTCAATGGGTAATCAGCATGAACTTACAGCCGGAAGGAAACCAGGCAGATAACTACCTTGGTGAGATACAGAGAAAGTCAGGCAGCATGGAGACGGAGCGGCGTGCCGTGAGACGATTCAACCAGGCCTTAATTTACGCTCAAAGCGGTAGTGAGGATCTGGCAATGCTGCAGCTTAACAAGGTTGTGGAAAGCAAGCCTAACTATGTAAAGGCCCAGCTTTTGCTGGCACTCCTTTGCATAGCCAGAGAGGATTATCAGAAAGCTGGAAAAGCCGTATATAAGGTATTACAGATCGACCGCAATCATCCCAAGGCACTCTATTACAAATCCCTGGTCCAGGATACGGCCGGGAATGGAAAAAGTGAGCGGGAACCGGAGAAAAGGAAGCTGAAAAATGTGCTTTCCCACAGGCAGATGGAAGATGACGATGTGATCATTCCCCCAAGCTATCGGGAAAACACCAAGGATCAGGCGGTTGGGAATATACTTGCCGGGCTTTTACTGGGCGCGGCTGTAGTCTTTTTCCTGGTAATGCCTGCCAATACAAAATCCATTAATGAGCAGCATAATCAGGAAATATTAAAATACAGCGAACAGTTAAGCCAGACCAACCAGAAAGCTGACAGCCTGACGGCACAGCTTGAATCCCTGGAAACAGAAAAAAAGACTGCAGAAGCTTCCTTAGCTTCTATTACCAGTGATTCAGACAGTGTTTTGGCCCAGTACCAGGCTGTGATTGGAATCCTTCAGGCATATAAAAAGGATGACTTTCCGTCTTCTGTGAAGATTTATGCCGGGCTGAATCCGGATCTTATCACGTCCCCCGATGTTCAGGCAATCGTGGGTGAGATAAGAAAGGATATGGTGGAGAATGGCTGTCCGATTCTGGAGGGTCTTGGGGACAAGGCGATGGAGGCAGGAGATGCCCAGACTGCACTTGCTTATTACTTGAAATGCCTTGATTTAAAGCCGAACAGCTGGCAGGCAAAATACAAGACGGCAGTCATTTATAAGGGAATGGACCAGAAAGAACAGGCCAACGGGCTGTTCTCCGATATCATAAATAACAGCAAAGATGAAGAGCTATCCGCTAAGGCGAAATCAGAACGTGGTTTTTGACATAACTTCCTTAGCTTTAGCTGATAAAAGACACTGCAGAAGAGTAATTTTTTTGTGGTGTCTTTTTTCATTTTTCCGGGCCGTTTTTCGGCGGTCGGGTTACGTTCTTTTTTGGTATTACGGACAGACAATAAGGAATGGAGGAGTATTGCATATGAATCAACCATACTTTACATATGAAGCAGAGGGGCAGACACTGATTGTCCATCTGCCGGAGGAGTTGGATCATCATAACTGTTCAGGGCTTAAATACGAAACCGATTTAATCCTTTCCGAGAACTACATCAGGCGCATTGTTTTTGACTTTTCAAAGACCAGATTCATGGACTCCTCGGGAATCGGTATTTTGCTGAACAGGTATAAGCAGATGGCTTTAAGCGGGGGAAGCATAGCCATCTACGGTGCAGGCCCCCAGGCTCTCCGCATTCTTAAAATAGGAGGGATATTAAAATTAATGAAATTATATGACTCTAAGGAAGCAGCAGTCACAGGTTGAGGAGGAACGTATGTCAGAACAGAATAAACCAGAAATTCTGAAAATGGAATTGGAAGCCCTGTCAAAGAATGAGGAATTTGCCAGAGTGGCAGTGGCAGTTTTTATGGCAAGGTTGAACCCCACCTTAGAAGAGGTGGATGATGTAAAAACAGCCGTGTCGGAGGCAGTTACAAATACAGTCATCCATGGATATCAGGGAAATGGAGGAATCATTTACTTAGAAGTGGGGATCGACGGCCAGGAGCTTGCTGTAACCGTCAGGGATACGGGTATCGGCATCCCCGATATTAAGCTGGCCATGGAGCCTATGTATACCACAGATCCGGATGGAGAACGGTCGGGCATGGGATTTTCCTTTATGGAAGCGTTTATGGATCAGGTGGAAGTAAAGTCAGCTCCTGGAGAGGGTACTGTCGTAACCATGAAAAAGAAGATTAACGGGTGAGCCTTATGGATGAGACCATGAGATTGATAGAAATGGCTCACGAAGGAGATAAAGCGGCAAGGGATCAGCTTGTAACCGACAATTTCGGGCTGGTTTGGAGCATTGTACGCAGATTTACAGGGCGTGGTTATGAACCTGAGGATTTGTTTCAAATCGGCAGTATTGGCTTAATGAAAGCCATTGATAAATTTGACCTATCCTATGAGGTGAAGTTTTCCACTTATGCGGTGCCCATGATAACAGGAGAGATCAAACGTTTTTTAAGAGATGACGGAATGATCAAGGTCAGCCGCTCCATAAAAGAAATGGGGCTTAAGGTGAAAAACGTCAGGGAACAGTTAGTGTATCGTTTGGGGAGAGAACCTACGCTGGAAGAAATTGCTGGAGAAATAGGGGCCAGTAAGGAAGAAGTGGCGGCATCCATCGAGGCGGGAGCGGAAGTGGAATCCTTATACCGTTCCGTCAACAAAAATGACGAAAACAGCATTTTACTCATTGATAAAATTGAAGAGGAAAGTTCCGCTCAGGAAGAGCTATTAAACCGCATGGTGCTTCGGGAGCTTTTAACGGCACTTTCCGACAAGGACAGGGAAATCATTATCAGGCGTTATTATTATAATGAGACTCAAAGTCAAATTGCGGCAAAGCTTGGAATATCCCAGGTTCAGGTTTCCAGGCTGGAAAAAAAGATTTTAAAACAAATGAGGGAAAAATTGTAGAATAAAATAATTTTATACGGCTCATACTAGCTTTGAAAACCAGAGAAAAGGATGTGAGCACGTATGGAATCCATAAAACATAAGCTTGTCATGGCGCTACTTGTATTATGCCTGATTGCAGTAGCCGCTGCTATCTGGTATATGATTGCTGTTATGCCGGATGGAACACAAAAAGAAGGGACGCTTGTAGAAGCCATTCCGGGATGGGAGATGATGGTTTCATGAGCAAGACCGTTTATTTGAATATCAGCCAGATTACAGAGGTGCGGCACAAGGAAATCCAGTTAAAGGATGTGGCAGATGTTTATTGTGACGATACGGCTATTATGAATAAGTGCAAAGCCCTTCGGATCAAGACCATCCATTTGGACCGCAACAAGCGGTATATAGAAAAAACGTTGGATGTAATCCAGAAACTGATGGAAATGGATTCGACTCTTCAGATCAATAATGTGGGAGAGGTAGACTTTATCATAGACTACCACAAGCCCAAAGCTCCCATATGGGCCTGGCAATGGGCCAAAACCATTTTTGTCTGTATCGTATGTTTCTGCGGCGCATCCTTTGCCATTATGACCTTTAATAATGACGCCAGTGTTACGGACGTTTTTAAGGAAATTTACCGGATCATCATGAAGCAGGAGTCAAGCGGATTCACAATTTTGGAGGTCAGTTATTCCGTAGGACTGACTCTTGGAATTGTGGGATTCTTCAATCATTTCGCAAAATACAAGATCAATACCGATCCAACTCCGCTGGAGGTGGAAATGCGGCTTTACGAAGACAATATCAGTAAGACCCTGATCCAGAATGATGGAAGAAAGGAGTCGGATATTGATGTTTCTTAGAGAAGTATTTCTTGTTTTTATTGGGCTCAGCGCTGGCGGCATTATAGCAGCCGGCGTTTTTGCTTTTTTGGTAATTATTGGTGTATTTCCAAGACTGATCGGAGCGACCCGCACGAGTAAACATATTTTGCTCTTTGAGTCTGTCATCATTCTTGGCGGAGTACTTGGGAATGTATGGGATATTTATGAAATTCCCATTGGATTCGGCGGAAATCTGGCTCTTGGAATATATGGGCTTTCCGTAGGAATCTTTGTAGGCATCCTTGTCATGTCCCTTGCGGAGACTTTAAAAGCCCTGCCGGTAATCGGCCGGAGAATTCATCTGGCGGTTGGACTGCAATATTTGATCCTTTCCCTGGGCATTGGCAAATTAATTGGTTCCCTGATCTATTTTACAGGGAATTTTGGACAATAGCTTCAGGCAAAGAATTACCCGGAAAGCATTACGAGAAGGAGGAAAATAATGGAGATAAACAAAAAAGCATATGAAGCTTATGTAAAACAGGTGACTCCGGTGCACAAAAAGTGGCCGGGGATTATAAAGGCTTTTCTGGTGGGGGGGATTATATGTACCCTTGGCCAGTATATTACAACCTTATTCATGAACACAGGTCTGGAAAAGGAAGCGGCCTCTGCCTGGACCACACTGGTTCTGATTGCAGCCACTGTTATCCTGACCGGACTTAATATTTACCCTAAGATTACAAAGTTTGGCGGAGCAGGAGCTCTGGTACCGATCACGGGATTTGCCAATTCCGTTGTGGCTCCGGCTGTGGAATTTAAGGCAGAAGGCCAGGTGTTCGGTATCGGCTGTAAAATCTTTACCATTGCCGGCCCTGTCATATTATACGGGATATTAAGCTCCTGGATCCTTGGAGTCATCGCCTATGTATTAAAGGCCTTTCAAATGCTGTAGGAATGAACCGGTCAGAGAAATGGAGAGAGAAAATGCAGATAGGAAAAGCAAGTATTAGATTTGAAGAACCTCCGATTATTGAAAGCATGGCTTCCATAGTCGGTAAAAAAGAAGGCCAGGGCCCCCTGGGAAAATTGTTCGATGTGGTAGAGCAGGATGACATGTTTGGGTCGGACAACTGGGAAAAGGCAGAAAGCGCCCTTCAGAAGCAGACGGCTGATCTTGCCATTGAAAAGGGGGATATCAGGAAAAAGGACATCCGATATTTGTTTGCAGGAGACTTACTTGGTCAGCTGATTGCAACTTCCTTTGGAACAGTAGATTTGGAAATTCCCTTATTTGGCTTGTTCGGAGCCTGCTCCACCATGGGAGAAGCGCTCAATTTAGGGGCTATGACTGTGGCAGGGGGCTATGCGGATAAAGTCATGGCTATGGCTTCCAGCCATTTTGCAACGGCTGAGAAGCAGTTCCGTTTCCCACTGGGATATGGAAACCAGAGACCATTTTCCGCCTCATGGACTGTCACCGGCTGCGGTGCGGTGGTACTCACGAAGCACAGGAAAGAAGGAATCGCAGCCATCACCGGAATTACTACCGGACGCATGGTGGATATGGGGATCAAGGACTCCATGAATATGGGGGCTGCCATGGCACCTGCCGCCTTCCACACCATCCAACAGAATTTCGATGATTTCCAGGTGGATGAATCCTACTATGACAAAATCATCACAGGAGATTTAGGCCAGGTCGGCCGGACGATCCTCCTTGATTTTATGAAGAATAAAGGACATGACTTAGAAAAGATTCATACGGATTGCGGGATCGAGATATTTAACAGCAATGACCAGGATACTCACGCAGGAGGAAGTGGCTGTGGCTGTGCGGCTTCCACCCTTTGCTCCTATATCCTTCCGAAAGTTCAAAGCGGTACGTGGAAACGGGTCTTATTCGTGCCCACCGGTGCCCTTCTTTCTACCGTGAGCTTTAACGAAGGTGAGACAATCCCTGGGATTGCCCATGCTGTTGTAATTGAAAATATAGGAAACCTATAGCCATGCAGAAATGTTTGTGCTGTTTGTGTGTGAGAGCTTGCGATGCATTTTAGCCAAATTATAAATGGCATGGCAAACATTGAACATATAAGCGGTAAAGAGAAAGGAGACATCCATGGAATACTTGAAAGCATTTTTAGTCGGAGGAGTGATCTGTGCCCTGGTGCAGATATTAATGGATAATACAAAACTGATGCCCGGACGAATTATGGTACTTCTGGTGGTAACCGGAAGCATCCTGGGCGCGATTGGCATCTACCAGCCCTTTGCTGACTGGGCAGGAGCCGGAGCGACAGTCCCCCTTCTTGGCTTTGGAAATACCTTATGGAAAGGTGTTTCAAAGAGCATGGGAGAGGACGGATTTTTGGGGATATTTAAAGGGGGATTTACGGCAAGCGCTGTAGGGATCTCCGGAGCGCTGATTTTCGGTTACCTGGGATCTATTTTATTTAAACCTAAAATGAAGAGCTGACACGATCAGAAAGGAACAAAGTTCCGATACGAAAAGGGTGCCTCAAAGACCAATTTGGTTTTTGAGGCACCCTTATGTTTTTTCTTAATAGCTCCAGGGTGGAATCTGCGTTGGGCCGCCAGGATTCTGTGGCCTATGCCCAGGTCCATACTGCTGCGGAATTCCGTTTGGTGAATCTGAATTATCTCCCGGAGGAAGGATAATGGAGTTGGCAGAATGGATGGTACAATAACCTGGCATTGCATATTTGGAGTCATCCGTTGCCCCTTCTTCTCCCGCAGGAAGTGCCATGAATATGGCGGTGGTCCGTTCCGGACAGTAAGGAGTAGGCAGACGGTGGGATACGGAGCAGACCGTTGCACGTACATGATTGTTGCATACGTCGGTGGGAACCGTACCTTTTGCAAAATACTCAGTGTATACCGCGTTGCCTCTGGGGTCATTGTTGCAGACACCGGAGACTGCCAGCTTGCCGGATTTACGGCAGATCTGAGCGGTTTCTATACTGTCTGGCACTGGAAAGCCAGGATCGGACAACCCTTCATGGACCCTGGTCATGATCTTCCGCCATATGGCCTTGTGGAAGGAGGTGCCTCCGTTTTGCTTTGTCAGCTTCTGGTTGTCATCGCAGCCGGCCCAGATACCAGCGGTATAATAAGGGGTGTAGCCTACGAACCAGATATCATTGTTTGCGGAGGTGGTACCGCTTTTACCTGCTCCTGACATGCCTGGAATACGAGCAGAAGCACTGGTGGAACTTGGTCCCGAGCTTGAGAACTTTCTGCTGCTTTCCATGGAGCCTGCCATGGCATCGGTTAAAAGAAATGCGGTGGAATCTTGTAATACCCGGTGGGTTTCCGGCGTATTGTCAATTAACACCTTTCCGTCATGATCCAGTATTCTGGTAAAGAATATGGGCTTTTTGTAAACACCTCCATTGGCTACGGTGGCAAAAGCACCGGTCAGTTCTAAGTTGGAAACACCGGTGGTAATACCTCCAAGGGCCAGAGCCGGGTTATAATCAGTATCGGTTAAGGAGCTGATTCCGAAATTCTTGGCGTATTCCACACCAAGCTGAGGCGTTACGGTTTCCATCAGGCAGCGGACTGCCACGATGTTCATGGAATAGATAATTCCGTCTCGTATGCTGGAGTAGCCTTGATAACCGGAGCTGTACCAGTTGGAAAAGGTCTTATTGCCTACTGTGTAGACGGAATCATAATAAACTGATCCCAGGGTGGCTCCGCAAGTGTCCATGGCAGGCGCAAAGGCTGTCAGAATCTTAAAGGTAGAGCCTGGCTGACGGTATGTGTTGCTGGCTCGGTTTAAAGTTAAGCTGGCAGTTTTTTGTCCTCTTCCGCCGCTTATGGCTTTCACCTCACCGCTTTTCTGGTCCATGAGAACAAAGGAAGCCTGGGGCTGCAGTGTCTTGTGAAGGCTTTCCCCAATAATGGTATCCCCGTCTTTTAGAAGATAAGCCTTGTAACCGTCTATATCGGCCTGAACCGCCTCTTCGGTATTATATAAGCCGTCAAAACCCGTATCTCCGTTTTCCTTATGATAATGCTTTATATTTTCCTCAGAGTAATGGGTGGTCGTTCCATCCTTATGGGTGACAGACAGCCTGTATTCTATGGAATATCTGGCGGCTGAATAGTTTTCAGGATTGTTGATTTCTTCGTCTACAATGGTTTGAATGTTAGGATCCTGAGTGGTGTAGATCGATAAGCCGCCGCTGTATAGCATGTTGTGTGCCTGGGTATCCGTATAGCCTAACTGGTCCTTCATGGCCTTTTTAACCTGCTCCACCAGTTCATCCGTAAAATAGCTGTAGGGAGTGGAGGTTTCCTTGGTGACGGTATCTACGTTCTGGATTCTGGAATAAACATCTTCGGACAGGGCTTCATCTTCTTCCTGCTTTGTAATATACCCCTGGTCATGCATATATTGAAGTATGACCTTTTGCTTGTCCGAATTGGCTTTTTGCCCTGTGATCGGGTTAAATTTTGAGGGATTCTGAGTGATCCCTGCAAGGACTGCACATTCTGATAAGGTTAAGTCCGAAATGCTCTTATTGAAGTATCTTCTGGCAGCCACCTTAACTCCCAGGGAATTGTTGCCCAGGTTAATGGTATTAAGATAGTTGGTTATGATCTGCTCCTTGGACATGGCTTCATCCAGCTTGACGGCTAAATACCATTCCTGCAGCTTCCGCTCCAGCCGCTCTCCGAAGCTTTTTTCCATTCCGCCCCCAAAGACGCTGTTTTTAATTAACTGTTGAGTAATGGTACTTCCCCCGCCTGCGGAGGAATCCCCTGTCAGTACACCCCTGACAGCACGGAGAATGGAACGTAAATCAATTCCATTGTGATCCCAGAACCGGGAATCTTCATAAGATACAAAAGCATTGACGAGATTCTTCGGAAGTTCATCATAACTGGCTTCCTCCCGGTTGGATCCTGCGGTTACCAAGGTTTCGGTGACGTTGCCTGCGCTGTCATAGACGGTTGTCGCATATTCGTTTGGAACAATGGTTGCAATATCCACGTCAGGAGCATTGTCTATGATTCCTTTTACCATGCCAAAACCGACGCTGGCAGCGACAATGCTGCCAAATAAGCATAGTACAAATAGACTCTTAAAAAAGGCAAGAAAGACCTTTGTGGTATATTTCCTTGCTTTTGAATTGGCAGATCGTATCTTTTTTTCTGTTGATTGTTTGCCGTAATTCATAGGAAATCTCCTTTCCACTTTACTGCCCATGTATTTTGGGCATAAAGGTATACCCCCAGGGTGTTTCCACTTTACTGCCCATGTATTTTGGGCATAAAGATATGCCTGCAAGGCGTTACCGGTACATTATACCAAAAATTGTCGTGCAATTCAACACCTACCATTTTTGGAGATAATCGGCCAAAATATACATGAAAGCTTGCCTGGGCCTGTACTTTTGGGTATAATGGAGGTGGTTGGTTAAAAAGAGGAAATGAGGAAGTTTATGAGAAAGTCTTACAGGATTCTGTATCAGGGTGGTACGGGGGAAATTACAGAGAAAAAATCCCGGTTCATTGCTAATTTAAAACCTGTGGAAACAGAGGCAGAAGCGCTGGCATTTATAGAGGAAACACGAAAAAGGTATTGGGATGCAAGACATAACTGCTACGCCTGGATTATAGGGAGGGGCGGGGAGGAAAAGCGCTTAAGTGATGATGGAGAGCCCAGCCAGACTGCGGGAAAACCCATGATGGATGTTCTGGAAGGAGAAAAGCTTGTAAACCTCTGCGCAGTGGTGACCCGGTACTTTGGAGGAACTCTTCTTGGAACAGGAGGCCTGGTAAGAGCTTATTCAAAGGCAGTACAGGAAGGGCTGAAAGCCTGTACGGCTTTAACCGTGGAACCGGCGGTGAAGCTTTCTGTTACAACGGATTATAACGGAATTGGAAAGATTCAGTATCTTTTGGGACAAAGGGAAATCACGACTCTTGGAATCGAATATACGGACCGTGTCGAGCTTACTGTACTGGTTCCTGATGCGGCCTTAGATAAGCTTCGTGCTGATATTACAGAGGTGACAGGCGGGAGAGCAGGGCTCCTTCCGACAGGCGAGGTCTACTACGGCATTTTTAATAAAGAGGTTGTTTTGTTTCCAGGATAAAAAAGGATGGTTAAAAGAAACTGTCGAAAAAAGAAGAAAAAATCTTGCAATATGAAATATAGGATGATATACTGGATAATCGTGATAATGTAAATGAAACTAAGGGCAGAATTGGTCCTTAGTTTTTTATGATATGGGAACAGGATTGCCTGTATTATAAAAATGTACTTTGGGCGGTATATCCTCTGGGAGGCCGGGGTACATTCTTTGTTTAAAGAAGAGAAAGAAGAGTACATTTATGAAGATGAAAAGAGAAGACGTAAGAAATGTGGCAATTATTGCCCACGTCGATCATGGTAAAACAACACTGGTAGACGCCCTGCTGAAGCAAAGCGGCATTTTCCGTGAGAATCAGGAAGTCGTAGAGCGTGTAATGGATTCCAATGATATTGAGAGAGAGCGGGGAATCACCATTTTATCCAAGAATACGGCCGTTCATTACAACGGAACCAAGATCAACATCATTGATACTCCTGGACATGCGGATTTCGGCGGCGAAGTGGAGCGTGTTTTAAAGATGGTAGACGGCGTTATCCTGGTTGTGGATGCTTATGAAGGAGTTATGCCTCAGACAAAATTCGTGCTTCGGAAAGCACTGGAGCTTGGACTGTCAGTCGTAACCTGCATCAATAAGATTGACCGCCCGGAGGCAAGACCCATGGAGGTAGAGGAAGAAGTATTGGAGCTTCTCATGGATCTTGATGCCAGCGAAGAGCAGCTTGACTGTCCCTTTGTCTATGCTTCCGCAAAGTCTGGATTTGCTAAAAAGACCCTTGATGATCAGGAAACCGATATGGCTCCCCTGTTTGCGACAATCATTGAACATATACCAGCTCCGGAAGGCGATCCGGATGCATCTACCCAGCTGCTTATCAGCACCATCGATTACAATGAATACGTTGGACGTATCGGCGTGGGCAAGGTGGATAACGGCAGAATCAGAGTGAACCAGGAGTGTGTGATCGTAAACCATCATGACCCAGATAAATTCCGCAAGGTTAAAGTTGGAAAGCTGTATGAATACGAAGGCCTTAATAAGGTAGAGGTTCAGGAAGCTACCATCGGTGCCATTGTTGCTATTTCCGGAATTGCGGATATCCACATCGGTGATACCCTTTGTGCTACGGAAAAACCGGAAGCGATACCGTTCCAGAAGATTTCAGAGCCTACCATCGCCATGAATTTCATGGTAAATGACAGCCCTCTTGCCGGACAAGAAGGAAAATACATTACCTCCCGTCATATCAGAGAGCGCTTATTCAGGGAATTGAATACAGATGTCAGCCTTCGGGTGGAAGAGACCGATTCTCCGGACTGTTTTAAAGTTTCCGGCCGTGGGGAGCTTCATCTGTCTGTTTTAATTGAGAACATGAGAAGAGAAGGATTTGAATTTGCTGTCAGCAAGGCTGAGGTTCTGTACCATTTTGACGAAAGAAACCACAAGATGGAGCCCATGGAGATCGCCTATGTTGACGTACCTGAGGAATTTACCGGAGCCGTTATTCAGAAGCTTACAAGCCGCAAGGGAGAGCTTCAGGGCATGAGTCCTGCCAATGGGGGCTATACAAGACTGGAATTTGCTATTCCTTCCAGAGGTCTTATTGGTTACCGTGGAGAATTCATGACGGATACAAAAGGAAACGGAATCATGAATACGTCATTTGACGGCTATGCGACCTTTAAGGGAGAGTTATCCTACCGTAAGACAGGATCCCTGATCGCTTATGAGCCAGGAGAATCCATTACCTACGGTTTGTTTAGCGCCCAGGAAAGAGGAAGTCTGTTTATCGGACCTGGAGTAAAGGTTTATTCCGGTATGGTTATCGGACAGAATCCAAAGGCAGAAGACATCGAAATCAATGTTTGTAAGACGAAAAAACTGACCAATACCCGTTCTTCCAGTGCAGATGAGGCTCTTAAGCTGACTCCTCCAAGGGATATGAGTCTGGAACAGTGTCTTGACTTTATTGATACCGACGAACTTTTAGAAATCACCCCTTCAAACCTTCGGATCAGAAAGAAAATTTTAGACCCTACCTTAAGAAAAAGGTCATCTAATAATAAAAAGTAATTGACGTAATTTGTAATTTAAAGGAAGATACTGCCTCCGTTAGCCGAAAATTCGGCAAAGAAGCAGTATCTTCTTTTATTTTCCGGCGCATTCTGCCCTGATCTGTCGATATTTTTGGATTGTTTTCTATCATTTTAGAGCATTCTCTCACATAAATTTAATATTAGCTGTGAAGCATATTAGCAAATAAGTGAAAGAAGAGGGGAAATACAATGTCAGAAAAAATGATTGAAAACAACAAAGTGAGCGTCATCGGAGAGATCGTCTCCGGCTTCACCTTCAGCCATGAAGTATTTGGAGAAGGATTCTATATGGTGGATGTTGCGGTAAATCGTCTTAGTGAACAGGCAGATATCATACCGCTCATGATTTCAGAACGTCTTATTGACGTGGAAGGAGATTACTCAGGCTTAACGGTGGAAGCCATTGGTCAGTTCCGTTCTTATAATCGTCATGAAGGAACAAAAAACCGGCTGGTGCTTTCTGTTTTTGTGAGAGAAGTTCATTTTATAGAAGAGTTTACGGATTACACAAAGACCAATCAAATTTTTCTGGATGGATACATATGCAAAGCCCCCATTTACAGAAAAACACCTTTGGGAAGGGAAATTGCAGATCTGCTCCTTGCAGTTAACCGCCCATATGGAAAATCAGATTACATACCCTGCATCGCATGGGGAAGAAACGCCAGATATGCTTCCGGTTTCACAGTAGGAACAAGAGTAAAAGTATGGGGAAGAGTTCAGAGCAGGGAATACACCAAAAAATTAACGGAAACAGAGTGCGAAAAAAGAGTGGCTTATGAGGTTTCAGTCAGCAAACTGGAGTGTGCGGAGTAAAATCTGTTATTTATAAATATGTGAAACACTTAAAAGGCATGTCTTTACGCTGGGGAATATTAAGGAAACAGTAAGAAAACTTGCAAAAATATTAAATTTATGATACTATAATCAGGTTCTAAATTATATGTAAATAATTGCTTTTTAGCTGTTATGAGGTGCTTAAGGATGAATAAAGGTGCAATACAGGTTATATGCGGGGAAGGAAAAGGAAAGACCGCGGCTGCAATGGGTATGGGAATCGGAGCTCTGACAAAGAATAAAACTGTGATCATGATACAGTTTTTAAAGGGCTGCCCCGGCCGGGATTCTTTTGATATTATGAAACGCTTAGAACCTGAGATGAAAATATTCCGGTTTGAAAAGTCCGATTGTTTTTTTGAAAGCCTTTCCAAAGAACAGCAGGAAGAGGAGCGGATGAATATCCGCAACGGTCTGAATTTCGCCAGAAAGGTTGTATCAACAGGAGAATGCGACATGCTGATCCTGGATGAAATCCTCGGACTTCTGGACCAGAAGATCATAGAAGCAGAGGAACTGGCAAAGCTGCTTCAGTCCAAAGTTGATGAGATGGAAGTCATTTTAACCGGTAAGGTATTTCAAAAGGAAATGGAACCTTATGTAGACAGTATTCTGGAAATCAACCATGTTAAAGTTGACAACACAAAATAATGATGATAGTATGGTAACATACATATTAGAGTAGAGGTTGCGTAGCTTATAAGTACCCTGTCCGATGTATCAGGTACAGATGAGGGCAGGGGGAAGGAAGAGACGCCGAAGAACGGTATGGCCTGAGCATGCTTGTTCTGGGCATATGGTTAAGAGCCATATGACTGTCATCCTTTTGGATGGGGAGCTACTTAAAGAAGGATGAGATTACCAGATTCTAAACTTTAAGAGCTGACCCTGTTGTCAGCTCTGTTTTTAATTTATGGAAGTTTATGTCCGGTGATTGGAAAATGCTCCGCTGCGAAAAAACGTTTACTGAGTATGATGAAAAAGAATCAGGAGGAAGATATCATGGCAATTTATGAAGGCGCAGGTGTAGCGCTTATCACACCATTTAAGGAAAACAGAGATGTTAACTATGAGAAGCTGGAGGAACTGGTAGAAGAACAGATTGCTTTGGGAACGGACTCTATCATCGCATGCGGCACAACAGGCGAGGCGTCCACTATGACTCATGAGGAACATTTGGACGTAATTAAATTCGTGTGCCAGGTAACGAAAAAGCGGATCCCTGTGATTGCAGGAACTGGTTCCAATTGCACGGAGACGGCTGTTTTCCTGTCCGAAGAGGCGGAAAAACATGGTGCTGACGGGCTTCTTCTCGTATCTCCTTACTATAATAAGGCAACTCAGAATGGACTGAAGGCTCACTTTAAAGCGGTCGCTGATAAGGTGAGGATTCCCATTCTTCTATATAATATCCCGGCAAGAACCGGGGTAACCATAGCGGCTGAGACCATAGCGGATTTATGCTTACATGTCCCTAACATCGTTGGGGTAAAGGAGGCCAGCGGCAATTTTTCAGCTATTGCGGATCTTATGAATCTTACGGATGGCCGTGTGGATTTATATTCCGGCAATGACGATCAGATCGTTCCCATGCTGTCCCTGGGAGGAAAAGGAGTTATTTCCGTTCTTTCCAACATTGCGCCTTCCCAGACCCATGAAATCTGTGAGTCTTATTTTAAGGGAGATGTAAAACGAAGCGCAGCACTTCAGCTTGCCGCCATTCCTCTCATCAATGCCTTGTTCTGTGAGGTCAATCCGATTCCGGTTAAGGCTGCCTTAAACCTTATGGGAAAGGCTGCAGGCCCTATGCGTCTGCCGCTTACTGAGATGGAACCTAAGAATCAAGAGCGCTTAAGACAAGCCATGAAAGAGTATGGAATTTTGTAATCGGTAAACCATATACTTATGGAAGAAAAGAGGATAGCATGATAAGGATGATAATGCACGGCTGTAACGGAGCCATGGGTCAAGTGGTATCTCAGATTGCAGCAGAAGAAACAAATATAACCATCGTTGCGGGCATCGACCCCAATGATACCAGGCAGAATCCGTATCCGGTATTTCCGTCACTGGAAGCCTGCAGGGAAGAGGCGGATGTGATCGTGGATTTTACCTCCTCTAAAGCAGTGGATAGCCTTCTTGATTATAGCGTAAAGAAAAAAATACCTGTGGTAGTATGTACCACCGGACTTTCAGACGACCAGATAAAAAAGCTTGAGGATGCTTCAAGGCATGTTGCAGTCCTTAGGTCCGCCAATATGTCTCTCGGCGTCAATCTTCTTATGAAGCTGGTAAAAGAGGCGACTCAGGTCCTTGCAGCCGCAGGATTTGACATTGAAATACTGGAAAAGCACCACAATAAAAAACTTGATTCCCCAAGCGGGACGGCCCTTGCACTGGCGGATTCCATTAATGAGGCCATGGATCAGGAATATCATTATGTTTATGACAGAAGCCAGGTCAGAAAGGCCAGAGACAAAAAGGAGATCGGGATCCAGTCTGTCAGGGGAGGAACCATTGTCGGAGAGCATGATGTGATTTTTGCCGGAACGGATGAGATTATTACCTTCCACCATACTGCATATTCCAAGGCGATTTTTGCAAAAGGCGCTGTTTCTGCAGCAAAATTCCTGGCAGGGAAAGCTCCGGGACTATATTCCATGAAAGATGTTATAAAATCATAAATTTTCCAATATCTTCCACCATAATTCGTTCTCTCTTTACACATACTAATCGTAGAAAATGAAAGGAGAATGTATTATGAAAAGAATAAAATCTTTAGCAATTACCCTTATTGTCATTATGACAGTAATGTGTCTGACTGCCTGCGGCACTACAAAGAAGAACACCGGAGGAACAGGGACAACAGGTGCAACAACCCAGACAACTGCAGCAACAACAACCAAATCTACGACTGAAACAACTACTATGACTGATACAACAGGCACAGGTGCTGCAAATGAAAGCACTGGTGTTATTAACGGTGTTGTTAATGATGTAGAAAAAGGGGTTGATAAGATTACAGGGGAAAGCAATGGCCAACCTACTTCAGGAGCCACAAAAGCACCATAATAAAAAGAAATTTTGTAATAAAAAAGCTTCAGGCAAAAATCTATGCTTGAAGCTTTTTTTATTTTAAGATATAATATTGTCGAAACATATCTTATTGCATTTTATAAGCGGTTCTATTTATATATCAGAAAGACCATATTCTGGCCGAATATTCAGAGACTATGCCATAATAACAGGAGCCTTCCCGGCAGAGAGGCAAAACGTCCATGAAAAGGAAATTTGATTATTTTAAATATCAACGGTATAATAATAAAAGGAAAAAGCCGTGGAGAAGTCTAAAGAAAGCGTTTCCTCACAAGGAAGGCCTTATAATCTCTCTGAGAAAAGGTTTGTTGCTTCTGCTCCTTTTGGAAGCGGCGGTATTTTTCCTGCCGTATGGAGAAACAATTGTAAGTAATGCCCATGAATTCCTGCCTGTCCGCAGAGAAGTGGAAGAGAAAGAAGAACGATTGGTTGAAGCCTTTTGGGGCAGGAAAACCGGGGAGACAAATGAACAGGGGATTACGGTTGAATGGAAGGAAGGCAGAGTGAAATTATGGCAAAAGGTAGAGCGGGTAATCCTTCAAGGCCCTGATTGAGAAACAAAAACATAAAAGGGTCATAAGTATTTATAATAATAAAACCAGTTGCAATCCTAATTTTACTGTATTATAATTTCTACTGAAACACCGTAGTTTTATTTGAAAAACTTATAAATTAATTCAGTAAAGGACAGGTGGATAACGTGGAAAAAAGAGAATTGCTGTATGAGGGAAAAGCGAAAAAGGTTTATACAACGGAGAATCCGGATGTATTGGTTGTTTCATACAAAGACGATGCCACAGCATTTAATGGCCTTAAAAAAGGCACCATTGTGGGTAAAGGCGCGGTCAACAACCGGATGACCAACTTTATTTTCAAAAAGCTGGAAGCCAAAGGCGTTCCGACTCATCTGGTGGAAGAGTTGAGCGACCGAGAGACTGCAGTGAAGAAAGTGGAGATCATTCCCCTTGAGGTGATAATCAGAAACTATTCCGCAGGAAGCTTTGCCAAGAAGATGGGGATGGAAGAAGGCGTGAAATTCTCCTGTCCGACTCTTGAATTCAGTTATAAAAATGATGATCTGGGCGACCCGTTCATCAACAACTACTATGCATTGGCCCTTAATCTGGCCACCCAGGAAGAGATCGACAAGATTACGGAATATGCCTTTAAAGTAAATGAAGTGCTGAAAGAATATTTTGACGGTTTAAACATTGATCTGATTGACTTTAAGATTGAATTCGGCCGTTATCATGGACAGGTTATTCTGGCTGACGAGATTTCTCCTGATACATGCAGACTATGGGATAAGGATACCCATGAAAAGCTGGACAAGGATCGTTTCCGCAGGGATTTAGGAGGCGTGGAGGACGCATACGAAGAAGTGTTCCGCCGTCTTGGCATCCGGTAAACAGCACAGAGAGGATAGACATCAAATGAATAACGAATTGGATTTCAATTTTGAGGATGAGCTGCATGAGGAATGCGGCGTATTCGGAATGTACGATTTTGACGGCGGCGACGTTGCTTCCACCATCTATTATGGATTGCTTGCATTGCAGCACAGAGGCCAGGAGAGCTGTGGAATCGCAGTCAGCGATACCGGCAGCTCCAGGGCAAAGGTAAGCGCTCATAAGGGGATGGGGTTATGCAATGAGGTCTTTACACCGGAAATTTTAGAAGGCCTCCGCGGCGACATCGGCGTGGGTCATGTTCGTTATTCTACTGCAGGCAGCAGCACAAGGGAGAATGCCCAGCCGCTTGTACTCAATTATCTGAAAGGAACTTTGGCCATGGCTCATAACGGCAACTTGGTCAATGCGCCGGATTTAAGACGTGAGCTTGAGTATAACGGGGCCATTTTCCAGACGACGATTGATTCAGAGGTGATCGCCTACCACATTGCAAGGGAGAGGGTGAAAGCCGCTACCGTTGAGGCTGCTGTAGCAAATGCCATGAAAAAACTGAAAGGTGCTTATTCCCTTGTCATTATGAGTCCCCGTAAGATCATCGGAGCCAGGGATCCTTATGGATTTAAGCCTTTGTGCATTGGAAAACGTGATAATGCCTATATCCTGGTATCGGAAAGCTGCGCTCTTGATACCCTTGGTGCAGAGTTTGTCCGTGACGTCCGCCCCGGGGAAGTCGTGACCATTACAAAGGAGGGAATCTCCTCCGATACAAGTCTATGCCCTACGGATAAGTCAAAGGAAGCCAGATGTATTTTTGAATATATTTATTTTGCCAGGCCGGACAGCGTGTTTGACGGTGTCAGTGTCTACCATTCCAGGATGTGTGCCGGCCGTGCGTTAGCCATGGATTCTCCGGTGGAAGCGGATCTTGTGGTCGGAGTGCCGGAATCGGGCAATGCCGCTGCCCTGGGATATTCCCTTCAGTCCGGAATCCCTTATGGGACTGCTTTTGTAAAGAATTCCTATGTTGGCAGGACATTTATTAAGCCGAAGCAGAGCAACCGGGAATCTTCAGTCAGAATCAAGTTGAACGTATTAAAGGAAGCTGTCATGGGGAAACGTGTTATCATGATCGATGATTCCATCGTCCGCGGAACCACCAGTGCCCTTATTGTCAACATGCTTCGGGAATCAGGGGCAAAAGAGGTCCACATCCGGATCAGTTCCCCGCCATTTCTCCATCCCTGTTATTTCGGAACCGATATACCTAACGAAGATCAGTTGATGGCACATAACAGGACCATTGAAGAAATCCGGGATCTTTTGGGAGCGGATTCCCTGTCTTATTTAAAGATTGAACGGTTGAATGAAATGGCAGAAGGACTTCCGATCTGTACCGCATGCTTTAGCGGAGATTATCCCATTGAACCGCCCAAGGAAGACATCCGGGGAGAATACATGGAGTAAAATGGATATTACGAGAGACGGGGACCGCCGGGCTGAGTAAGTTTACCCAGCCGGAGGAGCCCCGGTTTCTCTTCCCATCAAATAAAAAATATGTTACTATGAATGTAAATGAAGCCCAAGGAGGAAAATAAGAACCATGACAGATAGATACCAAAGCCCGCTGTCTGAGCGCTATGCAAGTAAGGAGATGCAGTATATCTTTTCACCGGACAGGAAATTTAAAACATGGAGAAAGCTGTGGGTTGCCCTGGCAGAGGTAGAAAAGGAACTGGGGCTTCCTATTACAGAAGAGCAGATAGAGGAATTAAAAGCCCATCAGGATGATATTAATTATGATGTGGCCATCCAGAGGGAAAAAGAAGTCCGTCATGATGTCATGTCCCATGTGTATGCATATGGCGTTCAGTGCCCAAAGGCAAAAGGAATTATCCATCTGGGAGCTACCTCCTGTTATGTAGGGGACAATACCGATTTAATCGTTATGACAGAAGCGTTAAAGCTGGTCCGCAGAAAACTCATGAATGTGATTGATGAACTGGCCCGGTTTGCTGACGTATATAAGGACCTGCCTACCCTGGCTTTCACTCATTTCCAGCCGGCTCAGCCCACGACCGTTGGTAAAAGAGCCACGCTCTGGCTTCATGATCTGACCATGGATTTAGAAGATCTGGACTATATCCTTGGTTCTATAAGGCTTCTTGGCTCTAAGGGTACCACAGGAACACAGGCCAGCTTCCTGGAGCTGTTTGACGGCGATATGGATAAGGTGAGAAGGGCGGATTCCATGATTGCAGAGAAACTGGGATATGCCGGCTGCTATCCGGTTTCCGGACAGACCTATTCCAGAAAGGTGGACAGCCGAGTGGTCAATGTGTTGGCAGGCATTGCCCAGAGCGCCCATAAATTTTCCAATGATATCCGTCTCTTGCAGCATTTAAAGGAAGTAGAAGAGCCTTTTGAAAAGAGCCAGATCGGTTCTTCCGCTATGGCTTACAAGCGCAATCCTAT